>JAABUY010005514.1_pt1 | contig 12698 bp, 24 predicted proteins | sample 5560271 | NCBI WGS metagenome assembly JAABUY01 (sample SAMN10711886, study PRJNA513374) | rock metagenome | isolation source: Antarctica rocks | place: Antarctica: Victoria Land, University Valley
ACTCACTTCCCGCTTCCCCGCTAACGTTGAACTGCTCCAGACCTGTTCTCATTCGCATCATCTAGCGAAGCTCTCTTTGGCGTATTCGAGTTCGCGCCCAGATGGCCATGGCCGAGTTCGCGCCCGTCTGGATCGCCATGGCCATCTGGGCCCGTCTGGATCGCCATGGCCATCTGGGCTGTACGGCCATTGGCGAAGGAGATGGAAAAGCTCGAGGTGGAGGTGGCAGGTGTGAGTATCGTGGAGAACAAGGAGGAGATTGTTAGTGTATAGTATATACGGATGTCGGTTGAACGAGGTGTATCTTCACAAAGGCTGGTTTGAATATGGCATCGAAGAGACACGTGATTATCGGAAGGTCGAAGTTCTCCATCTGACCCCCAGAACAGCGAGCTCCGATATGACCGCTGGTGGCTTCTCCGCTCTGTTCCCACCTCGACGGTCCGGAATTACCGCGAAATCGACAGCTTCGAACCCTATCGCGGAACCCGGCCCTCGGCCGGGTACCGAGACGAAGAAAGATCATCGTGTCCCGGCGTACATGTACACGAGCCATGCTGCGGGAACATTGTCAACTTCCCCATCGAATTCGGGAACGAGGAGCTGCCGGCGTATCACTCGGGACGACACTCCCTGTTTAGCAATTTCTCAGACCTGACATCACCCTTCTCCACTCTCTCATCGTCCTTCCCCAATTAAGGGGTTCGCCAAGGAGATGAGTGATCGGGATCAGCTGGGAGGTAGCACGGGACAGGCGCTGATGAAGGTTAGAGCCGGGAGTGGTGGGAGGAGGATATGGCGGAGTACTGGGTTCAGTCGTCTTGGATCGGGTCTTGGCAGAAGCAGTAGAAGAGATACGATCTGGCTACATCTTTTCTGGCTAGTGCTTTTCACTTCTTCGGCCCGACTCCAGCAGCCACTACATGGTCGAGGTAGTCCTGCAGGTGGAGGCCTGCCATTCGCTTGAAGGCGACACCCCCCAACAATAATGTTCCAGCTTCAAACGGAGACGGAGATCTTCAGGGCTCAGGGTCTTTAAATGAAACGGGCAGCCCTAGGAGGAATCGGCGTCGACGCGCGTTGGCTCGGCCATCAAATCAAAAAGTTGGTTTGTTTCTCCGAGGTGGCCCCGTCGGCGATCGGCTCCTCTTTAAAGGAGTTTTTCCCCCATCCGGACCTTCATCCCTTCTTCCTTTACCTTCCCTATCCGCATCCAACTCGTTATCGCCATGTCGGTACCCACGCTCGGCAGGTCGCTCGAGGTTGCCATGGCTGGTGAGACGGAACAATCTGCCATGAACTCCGTACCGGGCGCGATGACGGCCGTCGCTCAATCGTCCAATGCGACTTTACTCAACTCGACGACCACGCTTGATGGCAAGGTTCACACTGATTCGCCGGTCTTGTCGACCGAGGATGGGTCTTCAGACCATACACACGAGCACGAGAAGACTGGGCTCGAGGGTGAGAGTGCGGAGGTGGGCGAGGGGAGTGGGATCCTCACCGGTGCACGACTTTATCTCTGTTTCTCGGCGTTCATGCTCGCCGTCTTTGTACGTTCCGCCAATCATACTCCAGTCTTGAGCTACGCTGATCTTGGTGGACAGATGTTCGCGTTGGGTATGTTTTGTGGAAGTGGTTGATGATGACCGCTGATGGGTTGATAGACCAATCGATCGTCTCGACTGCGATCCCGGTTATTGTTTCGGACTTCCAGGCTTTTGATCAGGTTGCTTGGATCATCACTGCGTACTTCTGTGAGTGCTGCTGCACTGCCTGAGGGACCCGGCTTCGATCGTGTCCATTCATTTCCCTGTTTCCCATGTCCCTTCTCTCTTCTCTGATGGAGGATGATAGACTCGTTCGTTTTGATCACCTTCAATACTCCCTATCCCCCTCCTGCCCTGATCCCGCCTTCGAGCTACAACGATACCGTCCCCTTCCACCACTCACTCGAATTTCCCGTCGTCACCCTATGTCATCGTCTCGTCGACCATGCTAACCCAATCCCCAGTGACACAATGCGGTCTCATCCTCCTCGTCGGCCAACTCCTCACCGTCCTCAAAGCCAAATGGATCCTCCTCGGCGCAATCTTCTTCTTCGAGCTCGGCTCCCTCATCTGTGCCGTCGCTCAGAGCATGTCGATCCTCATCTTCGCACGGGCCATTCAGGGTATCGGTACGTCCCTGCTGCAATTACAGTACCATGGGAACATACGCTGATGGCGCGGTTCAGGTGCTTCTGGGATGTTCGTGTCGATCTTGGCGAGTATCGTGGTCATCACCAGGGTGGACCAGAGGGCGGCGTTCATGTCGACCTTTGGGTGAGACACTTCCTTTTATCGAGGTGTTAGACAATGCTGATGATAGGCCAGCCTTGTCTTCGTCATCTCGTCTGTGGTCGGCCCGCTGCTCGGAGGGGTGTTCACGCAGCGCGTCTCGTGGAGGTACTTTACCGTCTCGCCCTTCGGACATCAGCTCACGGACATGTCTTCCGCTTTGCCTTCGCTCGATCGGTCATATTCCTCACCTACTACTCACTGGTTCCCCCGTCCTCATCCCTGCTCGCTCCGCTCGCAGGTGGTGCTTCTGGATCAACCTCCCTTTTGGCGGCCTCGCCGCCGGAGCCGTCGTCCTACTCCTCCCCGCCCGGCAGCCCGCTCGGATGGAAGGCCACGAAGGTGGCTGGCGAGGACTCAAGCGATTGGATTATGTCGGAGCGGCCCTCGTCCTCACCCTCATCACCTGTCTCCTCCTTGCCCTCCAATGGGGCGGGAACCAGTACCCGTGGACCAGTGAGCCATTTGTATCTCCCCTCGTCGTACACGCTGATGTTTCTAGACTGGCGAATCATCTTCCTTTTCGTTCTTGGTGCCGTCCTGGCGGTTGTCTTCGGCTTCTGGGAGGTCTGGCTCGATAAACGCGCTCTCATCCCAAAGGCCATCTTGATGAACCGCACCGAGGTTGCCACGGCCATTGCGATGTACGTTGCTTCGCGTCACTGCCTTCGATCTCGGCTTATCGATGATCCTCATAGTTTCATGATGATGTGCGCGATGCTGGGAGGGACCTATCAATTGCCGCTTTACTACCAGGCAGTGCGTCTGTCCCCATGTCTCATAGATCTAGCTGACCCGTATCGATCACAGGGCCGAGCACAGACACCGGAACAGAGTGGGATCTCCATCATCCCCTTCATGCTGGCCGTTTGCGTCGGCATCTTCATCTCTGGCGGATTCGTCGCCAAGCTCGGCCGTTACTATCCGTTCCTCATCATCGGGTTAGTCATGCCGTGGCCTGAGCGGCCTGAGCGGTTGCTGACCATTGTATAGCCCGCCGATCGCAGTGATTGGCTTCGCTCTGCTCTACACCATTGACGAGTTCACCAAGAGCGCAAAGGTCATCGGGTTCCAGATCCTAGCTGGTTCGGGGGTCGGTCTGTCGTTCCAGAACCTCCTTCTCGCGGTTCAGGCAGAGTACAGCGATCGCCCACATCTCATCCCACAGGTACGTACCTTACCTTCCCTTCGTCTCTATGCTGATCTAGTGTAGGCGACTGGTGTGATCTCCTTCTTCCAGCTCACAGGCGCGGCCCTCGGTGTCGGTATGTCAACCCCTCCCTTTCGATCCTGTTCCAAGCTGATGTGATTTCCCCAGGAATCATCAACACCGTCCAATCCGTCTACCTAAACAAAGAGCTCAAAGTACTCGCTCCCGAAGCACCATTTGAGGTCGTCCGTCAATCCGTCTCGGCAATTTTCACACTCCCACCGGACCAACAACCCTCGGTGATCCACGCCTACGTCATCTCCATCACAAAGAGTCTCACGCCCATCTATATCGCTCTGGCTATCGCTCTGGTCGCGTCGGTGTTTGTGAGGAATCATAATATGCTCAAGATGGGCGGGATGGCGGCGGCTGCGGCGGTCTAGGGGGGCGGGCGGAGGGGGTAGGGGAGGGAGGTGTGCTGATAAGGATCGTCGGGTTTCGGGTTCGCTTCATGGTTATGGGTTTTGCGAGATATCTAGATTGGATGTAATATACGGTTCTTTGGCTGTTCTACGGTGCTCTTTTGCGAGGCGCTCAATACCCGGGCCAACTCACTCGGCGACGATGAGCCTTCTTGTCCGCCTCTTACAGGCGACCACCTTGGTACCCCCTCGCGACGAGTTGAATCTTCCAGCTTGATATCGAAGCGAGAGTGTACAAAGCACGATGACCAATAGCCCTTCTTTGACGGTCATACATATCCCCATATGAGCAGTAAAGGCATCGCCACCAGTCCCTTGAGCAAACACTCTCCTCTCCCGCATTATCCGGTCATGCATATCCCATGTCCCCTCTTCTATCTCACGCGAACACCCCCAAGACATTACTCCCCATCGTCCACCACCAACCCCTAAACAGACTCGCCCAACCTTCCTCTTCCCCGACCTTCCTCGCACAATCCACCAATCCCTCATAAGGCTCGTTCCCCGGTCTGAGGCCGATCACATCTTCGTCCGTACCGCTAAACTCTACTCCTTCCGGTAACTCCTCTTCCCCTGCCCCTACTCCACTGCCCACGCCTGAATACACACCCCCACCACCGTTATTGGGCTGTACCGATAATCTGGTCGCGATGACTTCGAGCGGGGTGAGCCAGGCGGTCGCTAGAGCCTGGTAAATGAAAAACACGCCCCATCGCCAATATGCGACTGGGGTGAGGTCGTCGATCGAGCCGATGAGTGTAGAGCGCACGGTCCGGGCGAGGAGGGTGACGCAGAGGGAATGGATGAAGGTTACGGCGAGTAGACCGGGGGTGAGGTAGAGCTGGTGTGGGGAGGAGAGCTCGAGGGGGGAGAGGAGGATACGGAGGGAGGCGCGGGGGTTGGAGGGGAGACGGTAGGGGGTGATGATGGAGCTGAGAAGCCAAGCGTTAGCGAGGGGAAACACGTCATCGCGATTACGAGAGGGGGAAGTGGAAGCTAAGAGATGGAGGTGTGAGAAGCGGACGATCTGGCGTTGACTCCCGCGCCGGGCCATTCCCCTCCTTCTTCCTGCCATCCCTACGGATCCCTTGCTTCCCCCCCTCTCCCCCCTCGCCTCTCTTTCCTTGGCCCGCCGCCGCCCGTTCCCTGTCGATTGGATGTTCGGTCGCTAGCTTTGAAAGGAAGAGAGACCCAGACCAACCGATTGATAATAACCGTCATCGGCAGACTAATCAACGTCAAAACAATCGTAAACACCCCCATCCGTATCCCCCCAGCCGGTGGAGTCGAGTAAACGCCTTTTGGTCCTGGAGTGGATGATCCGCCGACGAAGATTACTGAAGCGATGGAGATGAGGGTGACGAAGAGGAGCATCGGGACAGAGCCTGTGAGAGCGTCAGCGAGTGCGAGTGCGAGCTCGAGTATCCCCCTGCACATCCGTCTCAGTCCCACCATGACGGATAACGCAGAGGGGTGGTCGGAGTGGCATGATGGAGAGAAAAAGTACCTTTGTATAACCCGTACCACCCCTCGAACCTTTTCGTCCGGCGTAACGTCCCGATCAGGGTATGTAAGGTCGGGCCCACCCTGTTCCCCAACGCTTATCAGCATGGTCCTCGCCTGTTTTGAGTGCGGGGAGAGTGCGCCCACCGATTCTCAGTCCCCTCGAGCCCCACAGCTCTCGGGTTGTAGTTCGCCCTCAGCCGGACAAGAGCACCGTGGAAGGGCATGGTGAGCCCCACGACGACGGCCATGAGGACGATCATGATGAGTGTCGCCACGAGGAGGGTGAGGAAGAATTCGAACATGCTGTCCGAGTACTAGGTAAGATGATATGATTGATGGGGGAGAAATGGGATTGAGATGGATGGTGGAAAGATGTTGAAGGGTGGAGAGACGGAGAAAGGAGGTTGATGATGGAAGAGGGAGCGTGAAGGAGGGAACGCGTGTTCGTTGGAGGGTGATACCGGATTTTGGGCGGGTGGGAAATCCGCCACAAGGCTTCCCCGTACACGGCGTTTCCGGCTCATCATCCTATAAGAAGCCACCGCTCGCATGTCATGGGACTTTCATCCTCGTAGTATAGGGCTTTCATCTGCTAATGTGCTTGTCCTTGCTTTGGGGGCTGAGTGAGCCATTTGTGTCTGTCACAAGGCGGGTTGGGTGGATTGAGATGTTGTTGAGAACCACAATGAACGTCACAGACTGGGAGTGGCTGCTGCAAAGCTTTGCCATCATCAAGGAGCCTGACATAGACAGCTGCGTTGTTTACCGCTAATCCACCCGGACTTGATGAAAAGAGAGTGAAATGAACAAGCGGAATGTGAAGGACGGGTGTATGGAATCTGTTTGACATTCAACTTGGAAAGACAGCCTAGGGAGAAGACATGATGGATCTCTCGAACCTCTCCATCTGCCTGACAGAATGCCACATATGTCATTTAACTACACCGCACGTCGCCATGCCGGATGGCACCGTGATTCCGGTCTGGCACAACTGGTTTAGGCTGGATGGCGAAAGTGATCGGTAGGCTGGGACGAATCGAGTCTTCGTCGTGTCTGACGAGGAGGTGACAGGGAAGATGTTATACTTGATTTATGTTATACTTGATTTCATGACGCCCTCTCGCGGACATGGTGTTTCGCTCGTCAAGTAATTCATCTCCCGCGCTCAATCCTTGACGGGCGGCCCGGAACGGGCCGAAGTGCCTGGTGTTGAGTCAAGTTTTGATCGAAATAACCTGTGCTCAAGATCTCATCTGAATAGACATCACCATGGTCCAGCTCAAACCCAACGCCTTCATCGGTAACCCATTCAAAACCCGTCACGACGTCGAGAAAGGCTGTATCGCCCGTCCGTCCCTCTCCCCTCCGCTGCCATCCCTCGACTGATGACCGCAGTACTCGACCCCCTCGCAGCGCACACCTCCCCAGGGGGCGCACTCATGAACCTCTCCTCCACCGCAACACACTACGACCTCCGTGCAGTAGCGCTCGAAGCCTTCGCCCGCCCTCTCTGGGGGTTGACGAGTCTCCTAGTCGGAGGAGGGGAGTATGAGGGGCTGGATAGGTGGGTGAGGGGTTTGGCGGCGGGGACGGATCCGGAAGGGGAGGAGTATTGGGGTGGAGCAAAGGCAAAGGATCAGAGGATGGTGGAGATGAGCCCGTTGAGCTTCGCGGTTGCCATGGCGCCCGATCGGTTTTACGAGGTGAGTGCCGAAGCGAAGCGAGCGAGCCTGCCTCTCCCCCTGGTATCGTACCTGTCTTAATGAGGCTTCTTGCATAGGGTCAGAGCGAGAAGGCGAAGAAGGATATCGCGGCGTTCCTCGAGACATGTATCGGCAAGCCCATGCCAGACAGTATGTTAAGCTCTCCCCAAGCTCGTTTTGGCTAAAGCGGTTCTCGGGACAGCAAACTGGCTATGGTTCCGCGTCTTCGCCAACCTCGCTCTCCGCTCCATCAAATCCCCTCTCTTCAACCCTAGCCAAATCGCACGCGACCTAGCTCGTCTCGAAGAGTTCCAATTCCCGCCAAACCCAGCTGTCGGCGATGCTGCTGCGAGTGCTGGGTGGTCGAACGATGGGCCGATGGACGTGTGTCAGAGGGATTATTATTGTAGCAGTTTCGCGATTCAGTTTGCTCAGCTCACCTACTCGCGTGTACGTCGACTCCACCAAGGATTAGGAGTATACTGAGCTGATGGGAGGATGCAGCTTTGCGCGAAGAGTGATCCGGAGCGAGCGGAGTCTTACCGCCAACGAGCAAGGGATTTCATCCTCGACTTCATCTACTACTTCTCCGACGACGGTACGTCCCTCTTCCCTCCCAAATCGCCTTCCCTGCTCTCGGAGTGAGCTGAGTGTTGCCAGGTGCTGCCATCCCATACGGCCGATCGATGGTCTACCGCTTCGCCGTGATCTCCACCTTCTCCGCTCTCCCCCTCGCCGACGTCACCCCTCCCGCACCTCTCCAATGGGGCCACATCAAGGGTCTTGTCCTCCGCCATCTTCGCTCGTGGTCGTCCAATCCCGATATCTTCCGTAGTGACGGGACGCTCAATATCGGGTATGGTTATGACAACATGAACATGACGGAGAACTACAACGCGCCAGGTACGCTTAAACTTTCCTTGTGCACTGTCGCGTGATGCTTGAAGCGGGTTAGGATCTCCGTACTGGTGCATGAAAGCCTTCGCGTGCCTCTCCGTCCCCGCCTCCCACCCATTCTGGACCTCCCCTGAACTCCCCTGGCCCTCAACCCTCTTTCCATCAGTAAAAGCCCTCCCGGATCCCTCCCACATCATGACTCGACTAGGCGGACATACCTTCCTCCTCTCGTCCGGCCAGAAACCGCACTATGCACTCCGGCATGGTCCGGCGAAATACTCCAAGTTCGCATACTCGTCCGCGTTTGGCTTCTGTTGTGGGACAGGCGACATGGATCTAGAACAATTGGCGGCGGACTCGATGTTGGCATTGAGAGATAACTCGGGCGGTGTGGAGGAGTGTGATGGGGAGACCTGGAGGGTGAGAAGAAGGCCGGTTGATGCGCGGATCGTCGGAAGGGGGACGAAGGAGGTTCATTTGAGATCGAGGTGGAAGCCATGGCCCGATGTGGAGGTGGAAACATTCCTCATCCCCCCGCAATCATCCTCGCCAAACTACTACCTCCGAGTCCACAAGATCACCTCGAATCGACCACTGCGGACGTCCGAAGCGGGTTGGGCGACGTACGGCCAGGGCTCAGACGGGCGAGCGCTCGTCCAAGCATTCTCAGGCGAGACATCCCGCGGCGGGTCCGAGGAGGTCGGTTGGGCGCGAGCAGTCACACGAGCAGGCGCGGTAGGGGTGCTGGATATCCCGATGGGAGGAGGGAAGGCGGATAGGAGGGGGAGATTGGTCCAGAGTGACCCGAACTCGAATTTGATCTTCTCGAGGAGTGTGTTGCCGAGTCTGTTGGGGGAGATTTTGGAGAGGGTGAGCTGGTTGGCGACGGCGGTCTTTGGGATGCCATTTAGGGATGGGGAGGGGGAGAAGGGAGATTGGGAGGGGGAGTGGGGGAAGGTTCCGGAGGTGCCGGGGTATGTCATGGAGTAACTTTCACCAGGCAGACGGGAAATGCATAGATGTAACTTCTGTCCTTCTCGGATCTAGGTTCCGAAACTGGATGGTGTCTCGTCCAACGCAACAATCCATCGGATGATTACAAACTTCAACAATGATTACAGGCGGTGAATACCACCCTGGCTCCCGTTCCACCCACCAGCTCGTTGAGTTTGATGAGCTTGAACGCTCAGGGTTCGGTATGTGACCTCTGTGACAGCGTAGATGTGCTAATCCTGGTTATCCTGCAGGGGTCGAGAGATGCCATGACGGTGCTATTGGAGGCGACGCAGGCGAAGAGAGACTTTCTCATTACACACAAGGACCATGTGAATGTCGCAGAGTTGCCTGGTAGTGACGCTTATGAATTAGTTTGGCTTGAGGCAGTCGTCCCCGCCTTGGTAGATGAAATTCTCTGGATGCGTCTCCGTCAGCCTTTCGCACGGAACGAGGCTAGACTCATGGCGTACCGAGCATGACATTATGACTGCGGTAAGTATCGCACCCATCCGTATTTTGCAACTCATCCACCGCACTCCACCCCAATCAGCCAATTTACACCCCAGAATCAACCCACTCACCTCGGGATTCAAGGACGTCGCACTGACATAAAACGTCCCTCATGACGACATTCTCCGAGTCGATGATGATCCTAGCCCAGAATTGGGGCTGCTTGATCGTCCAATTCGCTTCAACACCACATCCCTCGCCCCACTTGTCGCCAAAGACATCGGTCAACGGAACTTATTCCCCTCGTCCTTTGCCCCATCGTACCATACCTGCCCATTCCCGTCGAATTCGCCGGATCCGTGGCTGTCGAGCGTGACTTCGTGGCCTGTGATGACGAATGCGAGGGATTGGTTCTGGAATGGGAAGATGGTTGCGGTTGTTGATCCAATTACCGATGTCGGTGAAGAAGGTTAGGAAACCGTGCAGGTCGAGAGTGGAGTGGGTCTCATCCATGTTTTGACGCCTCAAGCCTTTCCCCAAGACTTCCAGGATGGCAAACCCCATGATCCCGAACAGCTCTGATAGCGCTCAAAGCACACAGTCATACCGCCCGATATGGGATGACCATTATCGGGGGATCAAAGGTACCGGATCCACACGGCGCTCTCCAGTCGGCGACGTGCGGGACGTTTGAGCAAGAGTCTCAATGTCGTCTTTGGATATGGATGGCGATTTTTCAGACTGAAAAGCACGCTGCTTGCCCTTTACATTGTCTTGAATATCTGTCGCCGTGTCTGAGACTATTCCTCGATGGTACACGTCAAGCTCCATGAGCGTTTGAGCGGGGACAGGCTGGTCGAGTAATAGCGAGAGAGCTCCTTTATAGAGTCCGAGCTTCAAGATCCCCACTGGATACAGCTGAGTGACCCATTCGTTCCCAAACTCTGATTTCAGACCGACGAGGCGTCAACCATCTGTGTCCGTCGCGCCCGGGACTTTCGATATTTTGACCCGAAGATGACTCTGACTCTCCTCCTCCTCATTGACCTTCGCTTTGAACTGTGGCGTGGTCGGTTTCCATGAGTAGTTCACGGCAAGGTTGAACGGAGTTGGCGTGCGGTCTTCTCGGACATGAGTCCCGCCTGGTCGGATGATTTGGCGGTCGCGAGACTCGTAACGACCAACAACGAAGGCGTCGCACTTGAGGGCGATATGGATGCCTTGTTTGGTCTTCGTCCCTCGTTGACGAACTCGAAGAACCTTGGAAGGCAAGTCGAAAGGGATGTCCGGCCCCAGCACGAGTGCTCTTCGGGTTTTAATGGCCGCGTTGCGGGTGACCGGGAGGCGCATAATGATCCAGGAAATCCTATGGATGAGCTTGGCCAGCATCAGCTCACGTAAGCAATGCACCAATGTGTAAGAAGGAGCGCACCGCCGTATTCCAACCGCATGAGACATCCTGTTGTTACCTCATCCACCTCACAGCCGTCCCTGAACAGCCTCCGCCCCATCAGAGTCTCCCTGACTGCAGTTGCCGAGTCTTTCGCGAGGAGCCGGTCGTCTCTGGGGTCAATCCCCTGGCGTGGATTTAAGGGACCGCCAGCTTGTATGGGAGGTTCCGGGATTCCTAGACCTGGCCAGGCCACATACGTGAGCAATGGGTAGGTCATGAGGACCGTGAAGTGGACTTCATCCTAGGTCTAAGTTGATCAGCAGAGGTTCTTAGCCCGTATGCGACTGACCATTCGTCTCGACCAATCCCTGTGAGGGCGTTTTGAGTGATCCACAAGAGTGAAGTAGACTATCCTTGTGCTCTGACCGGGACTATTCCGAACAGCTTCCAGCCCACGTCTCCCGCCGACCTCCGGGTTGTGACGCAGGATTTCGCCGTACTCACACCCGCTGCGCACTTCCACGCCACATGAAGAGCGGCCGATGTGGAACAGATGTGGCTTCGCAGGGTCTATGACGAGTTTGTAATCGCCATGAAGATCGTTGAGGTGGGCTGGAACGTGAGGATTTGACATGAATCTTGACCTTCGGTACCATACATGCCGGATTGAGGTCGTTTCAGAGCCGCAATCTTGTCAAGCATCTGAGAATTTCCGATGACATACTTGTAATAGATGGCGGCCATCTCGTCTTTCGCAGTGTTGCTGACGAGACAACATCTCCGAAGTAGGACGGGAGTTACGTGGAGCTCGTAAAAGGCCTCGATCAATCGCAGTTGGATATAAGTCTCGTTTGACAAGAAGCGGGCTGAAGTCTTGGACCTCGGCTTGCACATCCTCTTTCGATGCCGTGAGTGCCATGCCATTGGACCAGATGGCGTCCACCATCCTCGATGTGTTCGGGGCGATGCACTCTTTCGCGGTATGACAGCGGTGACCCGTAGGTGGCACTAGATCAAAGTAGCTGGTGTTTCTGGCATGAACTGCCCCATAGGACGTCCCCGTTTCTGGCATGAACTGGGAAATCCGCAAGCCTCCCCTGGAGCTCGGACCATGCGTTCTCGATGGGATTGAGGTCAGGAGAGTAAGGTGGGTGAAAGAGCCGCCGGTACCCCAAGTCCCTTCGAGTCAAGTCGCAATACTTCGTTGTTATGGACGCGCGAATTGTCCTCCATGACTATAGGCAGTCTCCCCTTGTTGGTGAAGGTCCGCACAGCCTCAGTTAGAGGCCCTCGTATGATCCATTCGGCGTATTTGGGGCCATTGATGCCGTTCGCAGGTGTCTCGCGGAAAGGACGCTAGAGGTGGTATCGGAGGGGTGGTGTGCATGCTTGAAGGTCGAAACGGTAGAGGGGACCCTTCTAGTTGTAGCCGATGATTCCCCAACCCATCACTTGCTTCCCTTGCCGCACTGCGGGTATGACAAATCCGTCCTCGTATTCCTCCCTGACTCTGCGTGTGACCCAATGACGTCTTGGATCCTTTCCAATCGTCAATGGTACCTCGTCCGTGCAAAGAACCGTTCTCCAGTCTCTCTGCATGTTATCCTCGACCCACTGGAGCCGTTTGACGCGTGTACAATCGGTAATGGGAGGCGCGTGTCGCATTATACACGCTGTAGCCCATCCTCAGCGGCAATCATCCGTATCGTGCTTCGAGAGCACCACTCTTGGCTTGCCAGGGACTCAAACGTAGTAAGACGGTTCGTTTCAATTGTGGCTAGG
>JAABUY010005517.1_pt1 | contig 12694 bp, 14 predicted proteins | sample 5560271 | NCBI WGS metagenome assembly JAABUY01 (sample SAMN10711886, study PRJNA513374) | rock metagenome | isolation source: Antarctica rocks | place: Antarctica: Victoria Land, University Valley
CCAGGGGAAGACCCGACCTCTACCCGGCGAAACACCATCTGTGTCTGTCGGTTACCGATCGTTACTCTGCACTTCGTCGGGCGTTCCCGAGTCCTGGGCCGTACCAGCGTGTCACTTGGTCAGGGGCTCGCGGTGTTGATCTACGAGAAACCACCCGCCAAGGTAGTCTTCAGCAGAGCCAGGATCATTCAGCGTCGGTCTGGACGCGCCACAGCTTCCTAGACCAGGGACAACATTGCGCGGAGCAGACTGTTTCCAGAACAACGTCACGACCTATCGAGAACTCTTCGTTTCGATGCGGGCAGTGTGGCGCTCTCGCTCGCCCCCTAACATCGGGCAGCTTCCGCAATCATTGCCCTGAATGCTTGTGGTCGATGCACGTCGACGATTTTCCCGGCGACAGGGCCGCAGATTGTGGTGGACTGATGCGTCCAGTGGGTATCGAGCACCGAAAAGGCAAGGGTTGGGTACTGATCCACCGCTGCGAACGCTGCGGGCATCGCGACGTAAATAGAGCGGCACTAGACGACCCGGCGCAGCCCGACTCCGCCTTGGCAGTCGGCGACCTGATGGCAGCAGGGCCGGGCGACTGACCATTTTGCCGATTGGCCCAACCGCTAGGTTACCGACCCCCCTTGGAGAAGCTTGTCGAACACACCCGCAGCCCGACCGCCGTAGATCGCTTGTGCATCAGCAGACGCAAGGTTGAAAGCTCGCTCGCTAACATCACCAAGGGTGTGGCAGACAGCATCGATGATCTGGGCGATGTTATCCTCGCGGACTTCGGTTGCGTCAAGCCCGTCGACACCATCCGCAACTGCCTTCAGCAGCCTTTGGCGCAGCTCGCCAGCAGTCGTCCCTTCCAATGCGAAGGAAATGTGAAACGATGACGCTGTCGCTGCGGCCGCGCAGTGCGCATACCCATACGGCATGTAGAGCACGTCGCCACGTTCTAGCACCAGCGCCTCCGGTTCGTCCACGGTCAGTTGATCCATGACCGACCACCGCTCCGCAGGGCAAGGGCCGCCTAACGTCCAGTGTTTGTCGCCTTCCAACTGCACCGCCAGGACATGGGCAGGATCCCGGTGAACCGGGACGAGCATCTGAGCGTGCGGAGACAAGAATCCCCACACCTTGACCTGTTTTCCACACGCCAGAGCGAACCTTTCGGCCAGGCCGCGGATCGGCGGACTCCAAAGCTCCATGCGGTTGAACTTCACCGATGCACCGGATGCCAGCAGATCGGCGAGAAGTGCCGCATCTACGACGTGCTCCGTCGGTGCAATATTGATGATCCGCTCCGGGTGGCAAAAACGCGTATTCGGCACCACCACTCCATCTACCAGCACAGTTACATAGGGCGGCCGAAGCAAGGGTGTCCGCAAGAGCTCTGCTACCCCGGGTATCGAGTCAGGCAATCCAGCCTCTTTCAGGAGCATGGGGGACTTCCCCCATGCCGCAGAAATGCCCCCGTCATCACCCAGGATGTGTCGAACCCACTGGTCATCATCCGGCCAGCGGGACGCAGTATTACTCGGGACTACCAGTTCCACACTCATAACGCCCCTTCGTCCATCGCAACGGATCGAACCGCCCAGACCTGCGGTCGGATCACCAGCACCAACGAAACCGTCATTCCCACGGCTCCCACGACCATTGCCGCACGAAGCCCGAACGCGGCGCCGAGCGCCCCGCCAATAACGCCGGCACCTGCGCACAACACGCCGGTGAGAACCTTCGAGGCGCCGATAATCCGACCTCGCACCTCCTCAGCTACACGAGTCTGATTCAGAGTCCTGCTACCGACACCATAGAACGACATTCCGTTGGCAAAGAAGGCTTCGGCCAGGAGCATCGTCGCGGCCGCTCGGAACGTCGACCCACCCACCGCGGCCAGCAGGATCCCGCCTGCGACCATCGAAGCTTGGCCGATCACGATGAGGCGGCCGACACCGAAGCGCTCTGTCAGCCGACCGCTTACCAGCGCGGAAATGAAGCCCACAACACTCGACAGGCTGAACACCAGGCCGATCAACCAAGGCCCAAAGTTGAGGCCCCGCACCAACATAAGCATATAAACGGCCATTTGGATCTGTGCAAACAGCGCCAAGGCGGCATAGGACACGCTGACCGCTCGGAGGACTGGGTCAGCCCACAGCAGCCGGAAGCCTGACTTCGTGTCCTCCCAGAACCGCCCGAAGCGCCCTTGACCTCCACCCACTGTCTCGCCATCTTTGACCCCATCGCTCGACCTAAGTTGGGGTGGGGTGCGGGGGCGCTCCCGAACGCGGGTTAGGCAAAAGACGGATATAACGTAGCTGGCAGCGTCCGCTATGACCGCCACCGCTGGACCACCGATCCCGATGAGCCAGCCCGCAAGTCCTGGCCCGCTCACTTCTGCCACCGACTGGCTTGCCTCTAGCTTGCCGTTGCCATCAGCGAGGCTCCTTGTCTCCACGACATTGGGCAGGAACGCCTGATGGGCGACATTGAATGTGAGCGTCAGGATTCCCATTCCGCCCCCAACTACGATTATTTGGGCGAACCCGAGCACATGCATCCAGTAGCCGATCGGGATTGAAGCCAGCAACAACGCCCGGCCGATGTCAGCGGCGATCATGAGTCGGCGGCGGTCCATCCGATCGACGACCGGGCCGATGAAGGGACTTACGATGACAGTTGGGAGGAGCGTCACAGAAGCCACGATCCCCATGTGCATTGCATCGAAGTTCAGCAGCAATACGCCGACGAGCGGCAGGGCGATGGTACTGACCGCGGACCCGAGCATCGAGGTGGACTGCCCGACCCAGAAGTAGAGGAAGTCGCGATGCCGCCAAAGGCTGACCCGAGACGCCGGGGTGATCTTGACGCCGCTGGTGGCCCCATCAGGAGCGCGTCGGTCCCCCTCCGAGTGGATTCCGACGTCTGTGATTCCAGTTACCGTTTCGCCTGGTTCCATACAGCGACGCCTTCCTCGTTGACTACGTTCTAATCCGGCGAATGGCCGCTTAGCTTCTACGCGGGGCTCCAACCCTCCGTAGGGTGCCAATACCCCGGATTCTCGACCTCACCGATCGGGGTGAACCCGATGCCCATGTTCTCGGCCCGTTCATCACCATGGTCGGAGATCGGTGTCCTCGCGTGGATCACCTCTTTCGCGTGGAAAAGTATGACCTCCCCGGGCTTCAGACAGACAGTCACCGGCTGCGGGCCGTGCGGGAAGAGCAGCAAAGCTGATCGCCGCTCGGTCACAGCCTCGTGGCTCAGCATGATGATCACATTCAACGCGAAGTCATCGGAGTCTAAGTGCGGAGGAACCTGGCTCTCGGGGATGTCGTAGTAGCGGTAGTTTGCCTTTCCGCTTCGCCGGGCAGGTGCTGCAAATTGGTCGACGAATGCAGCCAATTCCGGTGAGTCGCACAACGTCTGCCCGACAGGCCCCATCTCGGCAAAGTGCTGGGATCGGATACGGTCCGCTCCCGCACGTTGCTCACGCGACTCGTGCTGTAGTGCACTGAAGGTTTCCTTAGTCAGCCATTCCGGATGCCCCAGATAGAACACCCCGTCCCCGCGGCCGATCGGCCGGACCTCGCGGGTGTCGGTCAACACGCTCACTACTTCGCTCATGACTTCAGCTCTCCTGTGGCTCGGACTTCTTTGGGGTCGCAGCGCCGGCCAGGCCGGTGTGCGCGGCGATAAAGGCGAGGATATCGCCGGTCAGTTCGATCGCGCTGCCCTTGGCCCGACCGTTGTGGCCGATGTCGTTCTCGCGCCGGAGCACGATCGGCCGCTTCGATACCGTCGCATGCTGTAGGGCCGCGCACATCTTCCTCGCATGCGCCGGATCCACGCGTTCATCGGCATCAGATACTGCGAACAATGTCGCAGGATACCGACGGTTCGTCACCACGTTGTGGTACGGAGAGTATGCCAAGAGGCTACGGAAGTCCTCGGCATCGGCGACCGAACCGTACTCCGACCGCCAGACTGGACCCAAGCCTGACCTCTCATACCGCACCATGTCGCACAGTGGCGCGAATCCCACCGCGGCGGCGAAGAGATCCGGACGTTGCGTTAGCGCAGCGCTGATCAATAGTGCACCATTGCTCCCACCCCAGATGGCGAGCTGGTTGGCCGATGTCAGGCGCTCGTCGATCAGCGACTCCGCGCATGCCAAGAAGTCGTTGATTGCGTTCTGCTTGTGATGCCCTCGACCATCCCGATGCCACTTCTCGCCGCGTTCGCCACCTCCTCGGACGTTGGCCGTCACGTAGCATCCCCCCGCCCTAACCCAGCCCATTGCCGAAGCCGAGTACGTAGGCATCATCGAGGTACCGAATCCTCCATAGCCGCAGAGGATCGTCGGCAGTGGTCCGTTCGTGCCGGGTGGCCTGACGACGATCATCTGGATCCGCGTCCCGTCCGCAGACGTGCACCACCGCCGCTCGGTCAGAGCCGCCAGGGCCTCCGTTCCGAGATCCGTGGCCGACGATACCCGAGTCGCTCCACTCTCAACTTCATATTCCACGGTCCGGGGCGGCGTCGTGAAGTCCGTATAGCTGAACCATGCAATTCCGGGATCGTCGTCGCGGGTCACAAGCGCGCCTACTCGCCCAGTGCCAGGCAAGGGCACTTCACTCACTCTTGACCCGTCGGCCAAGTCATGGACGGATACTTCGCTGACTGCATCGCGGCTCCAGGCAACGAGGAGACGTTGAGGTCTGCCACTGCTGCCGGAACTGTTCAGCACCGCGAAATCGTTGATGACCGCGTTTGGATCGGCACCGATCACCTCACGCCAGTTCTCGGGATACGGCTGTTCCGGCGCGGTGACCATGATCCGCCAGTTCGGCGCTCCACGGTTGGTGAGGATGTAGAGAAGCCCGTCAGGGCCAATGCTTATCCCGCTGCTCGCATCAGCAGCATTCTGAATTCGTGTGAACCGCGGTTGAGTACCCCTCGCAAGTTCGCCGAGCCACAGGTCGTTGCCCGACGCCGGGCTCCCGTCAGAAGCCGAGATAACCAGCCACTTTCCGTCACGGCTTATCACTAGGGAGTAATAGCGTTCCTCATCTGCCGGACCTTCAAATACCACTTCGTCGTCCACGAAGGGCGATCCGATGTGGTGTAAGAACACCTGGCGCCTACTCAGTACCGGGGTCGCTCCCTCTTCAGTAGGTGTCGCAGGGCGCCGCACGTAGTAGAGCGATTTTCCGCCAGGCAGCCACGCGAGCGAAGTGTTACCGCAACCTTCGGCCGGTCCGTCGATAATCGCTCCAGAACCGACGTCCATGAGGTAGAGGCTTGCTTCTTCGGCTCCACCCCGGGCAAGCGCAAGCGCCAAGATGTCGCCCTCATGAGACGGCTGCCAAGCGGACAACCCGCCAGCGCTCGACAACCCGTCTGGCAGCATCCCCAGGAGGTCTCTTGTCTCATCGCCCGGCCGGTCCCGGTACAGCCCAGGCCGATACATTCCTCTCATGTGCCGCAGTGTGAACCGCGTGGATCCGCGCCAGATCGGTGTGCTAGAGAAGTCGAAGTCGAGGTAAGCCGCAACCTGTGCATGCCACCACTGACGGCGGGGCAATGAGTCACGGACCGACTGCCAATGGTGGTCCTGGTCTCGGCACCAGCGTTCCGTCTCCGGTAACCGACGGTCCTCCAGCCAACGGTATGGGTCGAACACGGGCGTGTCGTGGAGCACGTCTACTACCGCGTACCGTTCTGCGCGCGGATACAGGCTGACATCCGGGAGGTCGCTAGGCATGGGGCAACGGCATACGCGTCAGTTCGTCCTCTGCCAGCGGCTCCGAGCGCCATCCCATTCGCACTGCGCTATCTTGGATCACCCCGTGACCAAGAAACGGGAATGCCGCGGCAAAGTTCCCTACAGTCCCCGGCACGATCGTTCGCGTAACGCTCATACCCGTTGCGGCTACGTCAGGGGTAGTGATATCCGCGTAGAAAATCTCATATCCCCGAGCCTCGATCAGAGATTGATATTCATCCAGGCTCCCGGACTTTAATTTCGGTATATCGGACAGCTCTCGGAGCGGTTTTACATCGACCCACGGCCTGACCGAGTCCTGGGCCCGGACATCGAGGTGGACCTGACTCTGGCAGATCAGCGTGAACACGTCATGAAAGTCCGACCTGTAGTCGTCCAGATACGCCCTATCTGCACGCCATGGCTTCAGGCCCTGTTCCGGTAGCCTCCCGCGAGCTATCGCTGAGGAGTAGGCACTCTCTCGTTGCAGGAGGTCTCGGCTGATCTCCTGTAGTACGAGTGCCTCAGCCCAGGCCTTTGTCGCAGCTCTCGTAGGATCCGCTCGCGCCGCGAACCCAATCGTCAGCAATCCTCGTTCAGTGTCCTCAACCACCCCGGCGAGAACTGGCACCGAAAACTCGTTGTCCAAGTGGATAAGACCATAACGAAGTGGGGCTCCCGCGTCAGGTCTCGGCCACAGCGACTTGAGTGCCGGAGTGGGTATGACGCCGGGCAGTGGTTGCCGATTCAGCCACCACACCATGGTCGCGTGGCGTTCAACTATCTCCTGCAGGCCGGAGACGAGCGATGAGCGCACATCAGCGCCTGCGGCGACGCCCGCGTAGAACGTACCGTTTGTAGGCGCCCCACTACCCCACCCCGACTTGTACCAGTTGACGTAAACCAGGCTAGCTGGCAACCAAGCTGGCCGGTCGAGTGTAAGCGATCGGCCCCTGACCCAGTAGATCGGTAATTCGCGTGTAAACGGCACGAAAGGAAACCCTGGCGCTTGATATTGGGACTCAGAGAAGAGGACGAGGCTGTCGGGATCGACGGCATGCTCCCCTGTTGTGCGGAGTTCGTCATAGGAAGCATAGGTCAGCAGTTCAGCACTCACGATATTTCCGCAGTATCGTTCAACAACCTCACCCACCGCCGCGTCTCGGGCTGCCTTTTCATCACCGAAGACGCTTCCTCCACCGACCGGGTCATTGCACCATGGCCGCACCCGGCTCACGTCGCAGCCAACCGCTTGAACAGTCTTCAGTGTCGGAGGAAAGAAAGAATCATGAGCGACGTCTATCAAGTCGGTGACGATACCGAGGCGTCGGTCGACCAACATGGCATGTGCGTCGGCCACCGGGGCCCGCCCGGATCCAGCACCGGGCGAGTCGGGCATCGGCAGGACCGGGTGCCGATCGACGCGCAATGCGACTGGATCCAATTCCACTTCGTGCCATCCTCCGAGCGTTGGTGCACCGGCCAGCCAGCGCGCCACGTCTATGAAGTACAACGACAACATCCAGGCCAGTTCAGGCTCAGGTGGCAAATAGCCGTCTCGGTTGGCGGATTGATATCCCCGGGCTCGGACCAAAGCCGGGTCACGTGCTGCCGCGATCTGCCGATCGTAGAGATCGCTGAAGTTAGGCCCTTCGCCGGGCGTCACATGCGGCCCGAACCGACCTTTGTGCGCGTCGAACACGAAATACGACCACCGTACACCGAGCTCTCCGCAAGACGTGTCGGCATTAGTTAAGGACTGGATGTCGAATTGGTCCATCAATATTATGACCACGGTCTCGGCACCAAATTCGGCCCTGTCGCACTCGGCCAATGAAGCCACACACCGTATACGGCGGAACTGACGTGCTCCCTCACCATTGAGCAGATCGGCGGCAACGCTCGCTACACCCCCCACCCCCACGAGAAGCAGCTCCGTACCTCGTGGGGCTGCTCGGTCGACGACAGGATCCGGGAAGCGAACCCAGTCACGGTCATCGAGAGACAACGCGGATTCGGTTAAACAACCCTCCCTCAGCAGCATCTCCAGCAGCTCAAGGAGGTCGTCGCCACGCGGCCGACCCGCTGCCACTTCACGGAGTGACTTCCGGCCGTCGCAGGCCTTCAGCACGTCCATGAGGTCCACCTCGTCGAGGTCGACGTGGAAAACCTTGCCGCGAGGCGTCGTCAGAGCAACACCACCGCCGGGCAGGGCCACGACATCGGCACGGACCAATTGTGGTCCCGGCATTAGGTTTTGGGCTGAGCGGCGACCCAGCGGGTCCGCGTCGGCGAAGGACGCTTGTCTAGCCCAACATTCTCAAAGACAGTGCAGTTCACACGCTCAATATCGATCTCGTACATGTTCGTGTCCCGGGCGATGCGCACGTGAGTCGGCGCCTTGTGGATAAGCTCCTCCACCTGCTCCGCCGAGATCGGCTGCACTGTGCCGCGTACACAGATCTCTGAATCATTCGGTCCGGGCAGGGAATGCACGACGCAGCGGGTGTCATTCGTCAAGTCTTTACGCTTAGGTGTCTGCGGCATCAGACCGATGTACATCCGGCCCTCCAAGATGACAGGAGAGATCGGATGAACCCGCGGCCCACCATCAGGACGTATTGTGCCAAGATACCCAATCCCGTAATTCGCGAAGATTCGATGTCCCAGACTTGCCATAGCCGGCGCCTGCTCCGCAAACTCACCCCATGTCGCCATATTCCAACTCCGTATGTCTTCCTCACTTTCGTGGGATGGTGCCTAAACCGAAAACTGTAAACAGGCCGCGTTCTTCAGCCGTTACAAATTGCTGAAGATCGCGGCCTGTCCCAAGTGAACAGAATGCTCATGTCAGAGACATGCTCACTTCGTGAAGCTTGCCATTTCGTCTTCGGGCTCGACCTGGTCAATCCCCGCGGTCGTGTCCCAGACGAAACTCAGCGTCACGACCGGATGATTCTGCGGCGCAATGACCATTTCACGGCCGTCGTTCGCCTTTTCGATCTCTTCGAACATACAACACCTCCCTTTGTAGTTTTTAGCTCCATGACAGTATACCCGGTCGCGCTGCCCACGTCAACGCCCCGCCCGTGGTGTCGTTGTCCCACGTGCTGGGGAGGGTGAGGCCCTTCGAACGCTTTGTACGGGGCTTCGTTGCTTCGGGTGCTGCATAGTACTGGGCCTTCAGGGCAGACCGTCTAGCTCGCACCTCTACTAGTACGTATGCAAGCATGCATGTAGGTTCTTTGAGCTGGCACCAGGTCGCTATATGACGATCGCCCGTAACGCTATCGATGACGTGTTCGACGGAGCCGCCGCCGTCCTGGGCGCACGTTCGGTGCCGCCCATCATCGTCACCCAGACCATCGGCACCGGACGCTTTGATCGCCACCGCAACGCCATCGAGATCGACCCGAAGGTACTGACCTGGCCGGTGGAATGTCGGCGGTTTCTCGGCGCTCACGAGGCCGCTCACGCTGTACAGGCCGAACTCCCCCGCCGATGGGTCCTCATCGTCCTGGCTGTTGTCATGACCGGGTACCTGGCCTTCCTCTCGGCCGCCGCCATTAGGTTCGGATTCGGTGACGAGCTGCCGCAGCTCGGCATCGAGGCCACCATGTGCACCGGCATGATCGTCGTGGCCATGCTCGAAATCCTGCTGTATCAATGCCGCCGGCTTGAATACCAGGCAGACCACGCCGCCGCCGCCGCGGTCGGCACCGCCGGCATCATCCAGTGGCAGCGCATCGCCCAAGCGCAACTGTCCCAGACCACCAGGACCATGCTGGCCATCAACGCCGCGACGGGCCTACGCACCCACCTCACCTGGAGACGACGCATTTCCGCGGTCACCAGCGAGTCCACAAAGAAACTTTATGGGGGCCGACCCGACCGAGGGGGGTCTGCCGGGCCGGCCGGGCACGCACCTAAACGGAACCGGTAGCGGCCAACTCTCATCCTACGGCCGTCGACCCCTCAAACGGACGACGTCCCCAGCCGCAAACCCAGTGCGCTGGCATCCTCACGTTCACCGCCTGCGGCCTGCGGCCTGAAACTGAGCGACCTACGGCCGCACTGATGGTTGACCCCGGCAAACCCGGCCGGGGCCCCCGTTTTTCGGCTGCCCGACCTGCGGTCGATTGTAATCGGCCACTACGGGGCTTCGGGCCCGATGAACCCGCCCCAGCCGCCCGGGTGAACCTGTCCCCCGCTGGCGCTCCTCCCAGGTTCACTGCGCTGCGCCCGGCCGGCCGAGCCAGAACCCCCGCACCGGCCTACGGCCCCCCTCCATGACCTTCCGATCACTGCGTGTTCGGGCAGCCGAAAAACGGGGGCCCACGACAGGAAGGCAGACGCCATGAACGATCAGCAGCACCAGACCCCGGCACAGATCGGCCAGGAAGTCACCGCGCAGAACCCGGGTGGCATGGAAGCCGTCGGAACTTATCTCGGCCCCTCCGAAGATCTGCCCGGATTTGCCCGGGTCAAGTGGTTCGGACCGTGGTTCTACGAAGGGCACCGCGAGTACATCGGCAACTTTCCGATGTCGTCCATCCTGCCCACCGGCCGCTGACCACCAGGAAGGGAAACGTCGACATGCTCACCATCACGCACACCCAACCCGAGGGAACCTTGATCGAGGGCACCAGCCGAGGTGACGGCACCGCCGAAATTCTCAAAGGCTGCGGCTGGCGCTGGTCCCGGAACCTGGGCAGCTGGTACGTCCCTCAGTCCCGGGACAAGGCCGCCAAGCCGTGGATCATCAACAACACCCACACCCGCCTACAGACAGCCGGCCACGACGTCACCGTGACGATTGACGACACCTACCGCACCACAGCCGAAGTCGAGGCCGACAAGATCGCCCGGCAAGCCGACCGGGTCGACGCTCTCGAAGCCAAAGCCGAACGCCGGCAACAGACCGCCGCCGCGATCGACACCCGTGCCCATCAGCTCGCGCAGCGCGTCCCGTTCGGTCAGCCGATCCTGGTAGGCCACCACAGCGAAAACAAGATGCGCCGGCACTACGAAAAACTCGACCGCACAGCCCGATCCGCCGTAGAAGCGCAACGGGAAGCCGATGAGGTGGCCGCCCGCGCCGAAGCGGCCGCGCACACCACGGGGGCCCGGTACAACGCGCTGACTGTGGCGAACCGCATCGAAACCCTGGCCGCCGAGATCCGCAAAGCCGAGCGGAACCGTGACGGCAGCACCCGCACCATCAGCACGTGGGCCGATGGCACCAAGTGCACCGAAACCTTCGGCGCGCGTTGGGCATCGATCAATAATCAAGGCACGAACAATCCACAAAGTACTTACGTGCGTACTTACGGACGTGCTAGTATGTACGTAGGAAGGTTGTTCCGACCGGCCCATAATCCAAGGAGTGCAACACATGTCCGGAGACACCGTCATCACCGTGGTAGGAAACCTCACCGCCGATCCCGAACTGCGATTCACCAGCTCCGGCGCCGCAGTCGCCAACTTCACCGTGGCTTCCACCCCCAGGATCTTCGACAGGGCATCCAACGAATGGAAGGACGGAGAAGCACTGTTCCTGCGCTGCAACATCTGGCGGCAGGCGGCCGAGAACACAGCCGAGTCCCTGACCAGAGGCTCCCGGGTGATCGTGTCCGGCCGGCTCAAACAACGCTCGTTCGAAACCAAGGAAGGCGAGAAGCGCACCGTCATCGAGCTGGAAGTTGAGGAAATCGGCCCATCGCTGCGCTACGCCACCGCAAAAGTCAACAAGGCCGCCCGCACCAACGACGCCCGGCCCACCGCCGCCGCCGGCAACAACCAGGACGACCCGTGGCCGGCCGCCAGTTCCGGTTACACAGACGAGCCACCGTTCTAAACCCAGGACCCCCGGCCGGTGGCGGGACCTGTCCACATCGGTTCCGCCACCAGCGCTCACCTCTGAGTCCGTCGGAGCCTTGACTGTCGGCCCTCCATGGAAAGGTCCACCCCGTGGTCACCAAGACGCTTCCCGCCCGAGCCTGGCATCTCGGAGACATTCTCGTCCCGGTGGCAGGCCCCGCCCGGCGCATCACCCTGCACCGACTGGAAGGCGCACCGGCCCACGCCGTAGTGCAGTTCGCCGGCATCACCGGCCAGACGTACTACCCGCTGGAGCACACCGAAAGCATCGAACGCAGCTAGCGCGGCCACGTCCAGTTCGGCCGGCCGATCCCCATAGCCTCAGACGTATGGGCGGCACGGGTACAGGTGGGTACCTTCAACACCGCCCCGCAGATCTGACACCAATACGTCCGGTGCACATGCGGCACCCGCACCACACCAGCCGCACGGCTCCGCACCGATCACCACCTGGCCGCGTTCGTACCGATGCCCTCCAGGGCACAGATCAGGCCACTGCTCCACCAACTCCATTCCACACACCCTAGAACACCTGTTCGAGCAAAATTACTAGCAGGTAAGTACGCACGTAAGTGCGCTAGTATCTATGACCGGACACGGCAGAAGGAGAACTTCATGCAGCAGTCCTGCGCGATCTACGCCGAGAAGGGCGGAGTCGGCAAGAGCACCACAACCGTGGGTCTGGCCGGCGCGCTGGCCAGACGCGGCCAGAAGGTACTTGTCTGGGACCTGGACCCTCGAGCCACGACCACCACCTGGCTGGACATCGAGCCCCGCGAAACCGGGCTGCACGTCGGCGCGATCTTCGCCGCGCCCGACCCCGCCGGATGGGTCGAGGACATGGTCGTCGATGTTCCCTGGTCGGTCAACGAGGGGACAGCGATGATCAAGGCCGTACCCAGCGATCGGAACCTGGCGCTACGGGAAGCCGAGTCGGGGGAGTACCCCGAGGGCAAGATCACCGCCGCGCTGGAGGGTTACGACTGGGCCGACGTGATCCTGCTGGATCTTCCCAACCGACCCGGCGGACCGCTGGTCCGCGCCGCC
>JAABUY010005518.1_pt1 | contig 12693 bp, 16 predicted proteins | sample 5560271 | NCBI WGS metagenome assembly JAABUY01 (sample SAMN10711886, study PRJNA513374) | rock metagenome | isolation source: Antarctica rocks | place: Antarctica: Victoria Land, University Valley
CACTCGGCCGTTTGGCCGGGCGCAGCACGGCGGTGACGAAGCGGCCCTCGCCGTCGAACACCACGATAGGCTGAAAGCCGTATTCATCGTAGTGGGCGTTGAACAAGCGCATCTGCTGCTCGCCGTGCACGGCGTCGAACGTGTCGTCCACGTCCAACACGATCCGGCGCGGCACCTGACGGAAGGATGCGCAGTAGAGATCGACCATGGCTTGGCCCATGCGCAGCAAGGCGCGCGTGTCGGGCAGGTTCTCCAGGCGCGAGATCGTTGGCTGCGAGCACAGCGCCGTCTCGTCCCCGAGCCGTTCCATGGCCAGCTTGAACATCGGGTCCGTGCGCAACCGGTCGGCATCGTTGCCGTCCTCGTAGCCGGCGGCGATCATCAGCAGGCGAAAGCGGATGATCTCGTCGAAACCATGCACGACGCGCTCCGGGTCGCGCGGGTCCACGATGCAGGCCGCCAAGCGTGCCGCGACATCGAGGCGCTGCTCCACCTCGCGCAGCACCAGCAACCCACCATCGGATGAGAGATGCCCGCCGTCGAAGCGGGCGATCACGGGCTTGCCGCCGACCGGTGACAGGCCGGGCAGCGAAGGGATAAGCTCAGCTTTGGCGGGCATGGCGCTCCGGATCCGTAGAATTGGCCTCGAGAACCATATTCTACGCTGGATCAACGGCTTGTACCATGCCCGCCAACCCTCGTGAATTATTCAGGTTAGGTCGCCTACGCGCAGGTATCTTATCGCACCTATCCAAGACACGCAAAACCGACGTTCTTGTTTCCGGCAGCGCCGAGCGCAGTCGAGGGGTGCGCCAACCGAACATCGCGAGTGTGCCGCCCGACCGGCGCTTGTTCTGACGAAGACGACCCACGGCCCCGTTCATGCGGGTTTGTCGGTCAGGTTAGCTTTCTACTTGCATCCGATGAGGCGTCCATGAAGAGTTCATTTCCGGGTTGTGGCAGACGGACCGCATTGGCTCTGGCCGGCGCGTCGGCCGCCGATGCCGCACTCTCCGTTCCAACGCCGGACGCTAAAGGATCCCACGGGACGGTCTCGAAGCGAGGCGGCACGCTAAACATGCTCATTGAGCCAGAGCCCCCGACCTTAGTGGCGCTTACGAACTCCGCCGATCCCTCGCTCCTGGTTTCCGCTAAGGTTACGGAGGGACTCCTGTCATATGATTTCGATCTCAATCCCAGGCCGCAACTGGCGACACACTGGTCGGTGAGCCCGGACGGCCAACAAATTGCCTTCCGGCTCCGGAAGGGGGTAACTTGGCACGACGGCACAGCGTTCACTTCGCAGGACGTCGCCTTCTCGATCGCGCTCCTCAAAGAAGTGCATCCTCGTGGTCGCACGACCTTTGCGGGCGTGGCCGAGGTCCAGACGCCAGACCTGTACACTGCGGTTGTCGTGCTATCAAAGCCTGCTCCGTTCTTGCTTTACGCCCTCGCCGCGTCCGAGTCCCCAATCGTGCCGCGGCATGTTTATGAAGGAACGGACGTGCAGTCGAACCCAAACGGCTCCGCGCCGATTGGCACCGGTCCATTTGTATTCCGAGAATGGGTGAGGGGAAGCCACATCATCTACGATCGCAATCCGATCTACTGGGATGCTCCCAAGCCGTATGTCGATCGGCTCGTCATCAGGTTCATTGAGGATACAGCGGTCAAAGTGTCGGCCATCGAGACCGGTTACATCGATCTCGCGCCGGGAACCCCCGTCCCGCTGGGCGAACTGCACCGGCTCGCATCCAACCCGGACCTAGTCTTCGAACCGAATGGATACCAATACACGAACCAGCTCGTTCGGCTCGAGTTCAATCTCGACTCTCGCCAGCTAGGACGTCTGGAGGTCAGGCAGGCAATCGCTCACGCGATCGACAGGCAAATGATTGTCGATCAAGCATGGCTTGGATATGCCGAGGCCGCCTTCGGCCCGATAAGCCCAGATCTGAAGCGCTTCTACACGCCCAACCTTCCGACTCCCGCCTTCGACCCGGCACGCGCGGAGCGTTTGCTCGACCAGGCAGGACTGCCCCGTGGGACAAATGGAGTCCGTCTCGAACTGGCCCTGGATTACGTTCCGGCGGGAGATGGTTACAAGCGCACTGCCGCGTGCATAAGCCAGGCACTTTCGGCCATCGGCGTCGAGGCTACCCCGAGACACCAAGACTTTCCTTCCTACATCAAGCGCATCTACACCGACCGCTCCTTCGATCTTGCCGTCAGCAGAATGAACAATATGTTCGATCCTACTGTTGGTGTTCAGCGCGTGTTTTGGTCGAGAAGCTTCCGCAGAGGCGTACCGTTCTCAAACGGCTCGCATTATGAGAGCCGCGAAGTCGACGAAATATTGGAGCGGGCGTCTGTAGAAATCGATGCGAGCCGACGGCTCCGGTACTTTCAAGAGTTCCAGAGAATTATCGTCAGGGATCTTCCCGACGTCACCCTGCTCGCACCGAAGCAAGTTACGATTGCCAGCAAGCGGGTACTCGACCATACGGTCACGGCGGACGGCACTGCCGGCAACCTGGCCGATGCCTACGTGGTCTAGTGACCAGGGCTCATACCAATTGGTTTATCTGCTGACCTGATCGATGGCCTGGGCGATCCAGGGATAGCTGGTCAGGGTGGTGAGCCGCCCAGTCTCGTCATCGCGGTAGGAGCGCCCATTGCTGAGCGCCCCCCCGCACAGATCCGTATGTGCAGTAGAGTAGGGCGTCGGCGAGTTGCCAGTATGGCACTTTTCCGGCGCCCTCTCCCCAAACCGGACGTGACCGTTTCCGTATCATCCGGCTTTCCAGTGCTCGTTGACGGTCGGATTGCTTTCGGCTGTTGCCATTCCGGCTACCTCCGCATCCGTCCGTCGAACACCTGCGGCCCTTCGCCATGTGGACGGCTTTCCCGTCCTCGGACTACTACGGCCGCTCCGTCGCCCTGGGCCTCGCGGCCTGTAGGCGATCCCGTGTCCGTGTGTAGCGCGACAGCATTGATGGCCGGTCGCATTGCCTCACCTGAAATGCTCCCGGCCGGGGTTCGGCGGAGAGTAAGCATCCGGCCGATACCGCGGCGTTGCGTATTCCGGACGCGGGGCGAGGCTTAGGTTTTGCGATCGAGGATCATCTGTCGCAGGAACTCGATGCCGGCGGGCGTAAAGGCGGTCGTTGAAAGGTTGTTGGTTCCGTAGACGCTGAGGCATCCGTCCTCCGGGTCCATGTCCATTGCGAGATCTTGCAGCCGGTCCTCATCCTCGCCGAGCATTTCGGCCACACGGCCAATGGTCATGACATAGCTTGGTGCTGCCAGGGTCAGGCCGCCTGCTGGGCACGCGCGTGAGAACGTTCCCAGTTCCACGGCAGCAACTCGTGCAGCCGTGACGCGGGATGGTCGGCGATCCGGCGCAGCACGTCGGCGAGCCAGGCGCGCGGGTCGATGTTGTTCAGCTTTGCCGTGATGATGAGCGAGTACATGGCCGCGGCGCGGTCGCCGCCGCGATCGCTTCCTGCGAACAGCCACGCCTTGCGCCCAAGTGCGACACCACGCAGCGCGCGTTCGGCGGCGTTGTTGCTGAGGCAGATGCGTCCGTCACCGAGGAACCGGCTGAAGGTGTCCCAGCGCTTGAGCATGGTGTCCATCGCCTTGGCGACCTCGGCGTGGCGCGACATCTTGCCGCGTGCCGCGCGCATCCAGGTCTCGAGATCAGCGACGAGCGGTGCGACGTGCGTCTGGCGCAGGACGAGGCGCTGCTCGGCGGGCAGGCCGTTGATGCTGCGCTCGACATCGAAGATGGCGTCGATCCGGCGCACGGCTTCAGCAGCGAGCGGCGCGCGCGCGAGCTTGGCCAAGTCGAACAGCTTGCGACGCCCATGGGCCCAGCACTCCGCTTCCGTCACCGGCCCAGGCTTGCGCCCTTCATGGAACAAGCCATTGAACCCAGCATATGCGTCGGCTTGCAGGATGCCGGCATATCCAGCCAGGTGCTTCCTCGGGTGCTCGCCTCCACGGTCGCGCGAGTAGTAGAACACGGCAGCAGGCGGCTCCGGTCCGCCGAACGGCTGGTCGTCGCGCACATAGGTCCACAGGCGGCCGGTGATTGTCTTGCCTTTGGCCAGCACGGGCACGGTGGTGTCGTCGCCATGGATGCGAGCGGCGGCCATCACGTGCGCCTCGATCAGCGCGGTCAAGGGCGCAAGCGTTGCCGTACAGGCACCGACCCAGTCCGCCATGGTCGAGACATCGATCTCGACCCCTTCACGCGCATAGGTCTCGCTCTGCCGGTTCAGCGGCAAGTGCTGCCCGAACTTCGCCTCCAGGATCATCGCCAGCAGCTCGGGCCCGGCGCGGCCGCGAGCGATCGGGTGGAACGGCGCCGGCGGCTGGGTGATGCTCTCGCAGGCCCTGCAGGTGAACCGCTCGCGTACGGTTTGCACCACCTTCCACTGCCGCGGGATCGCCTCCAGCGTCTCGGTGACGTCCTCGCCGAGCTTTGCGAGCTTGCCCTTGCAGCACGGGCACTCGGTCGGGCCGGGGATCACCACGCGCTCGCGCGGCAGGTGCGCCGGCAACGGCCCACGCACCGGCTTGCGGCGGAGGGTGCGACGCGGGGGAAGTTCCTCCTTGTCAGGTTCAAGCGCCGCCTCGTCCTCCGCCGCCGCAGCTTCCAGCTCCTCAAGCTGCAGTTCCAGTTGGTCCAGCAGCTTGCGGCCACGCTCGGACGAGGCGCCGAAGCGGTCGTGCTTCAGCTTGGCGATCAGCAGCTTGAGATGCGCCACCATCGCCTCGGCGCCCGATGCGCGCGCCTCCGCCTCGCGCCGCGCCAGCTGCTCGGCGGCCAGGGCGGCCCGCAGCAAGGGAATGTCATCCGGGACAGGATCGATGGTGGGCGTCACGCGGTCGATTGAATCATACTTGCTGTCGGCTGTGTACCCCTTTGTGCGAGATGGTTAGGTCTTTATGCAGGCTGATGACGTCAGCCCGCCATCTCCGGCCGCCACGTGCGTTGCGGGCTCCGCCAGTCAATGCCTTCCAGCAGCATCGAGAGAGTGGCCGGGGTGAGCGACACGACACCGTCCTTGGCCTGCGGCCACACGAACCGGCCCCGTTCCAGCCGTTTCGCATACAGCGACATGCCGGTGTCGTCGTGCCACAGGATCTTCACCAGATCGCCGCGGCGGCCCCGGAAAACAAAGAGATCGCCCGCATGTGGGTCACGGTGGAGGGCCTGCTGCACCTGGAGTGCGAGGCCATTCATGCCCCGACGCATATCGGAGTGCCCGTTGGCCAGCCACACCCGCACGCCGGCGGGCATCGCGATCATCGCCGCACCGCCGTCATCACACGACGCAAAGCCGCCAAGCCGACATCCGCGCCCACCCGGATGCAGGTCCCGTCCGGCAACGCGATCTCAATCCGCTCCGCCTCGGCCGGCACCGCCTTGCTCACGGTGGGACAGGGTGATGAGAGGGCCAGGCGATCAGCGGACGGCGCTTCGGCCGTGATCTGCACCGGCACGAACATCGGCATCGGCTCCGGAGCCAGCGCACCCTCGCGTACCTGACGCCGCCAATTCCACAGCAGGCCGCGGCTCACCTCGTGCCGGCGCGCCACGTCGGCAAACGACGCTCCAGGCCGCTCGACCTCGGCCACGATCCGCAGCTTCTCCTCGCACCGCCAGCGGCGACGCCGCTCAACCCCAGTGATGATCTCCATCCCCAACCGCCTCCAATCTTAACAGCACTCGTACGAGCGCCCCTAAGATCACCAGGCCGGGTCAAGTATGCCAGGCGCTACTCGCCGGATGGATACGGCGGAGATGGGCATGAGGCGGATCAGCATGACAACACGGGACGAGTTGGTGAGGGCGGTATCGAAGCGTTATGGCGGGGCCAACCGGGAGGAACGGGGCCGCATCCTGGACGAGTTCGCGGCGGTGACGGGTCTGCACCGCAAGCACGCGATGCGGCTGCTCCGCGGCGGGGCGCCCGACCGGCAGTGCGGCCCGCGGCCCGGACGGCGGGTGTATGACGTGGCGGTGCGCGAGGCGCTGATCGTGGTCTGGGAGGCGTCGGACCGGGTGTGCGGCAAGCGGCCGCGTCCGCTGGTGCTGCTGCTGATCGATGCGGTGGAGCGGCACGGGCACCTTCAACTGGCGCCGGAGGTGCGCGGCGGCTTGCGGGCGATGAGCGCCGCGACGATCGACCGGGCGCTGCGTGGGGCCAGGGGGGCAAGCGGAAGGAAGGGCGCGTCGTCGCGCGTCGCCCTCGGCCGGCGTGCGGCGCAGCGCGCCGGTCCGGACGTTCGCCGACTGGGACGACCCGGCGCCGGGGTTCATGGAGGCTGACCTGGTGGCGCACAGCGGGCCGACGGCGGAGGGCAGCTTCGTGCAGGCGCTGACGCTGACGGACATCGCGACCGGCTGGACGGAGTGCGCGCCGCTGCTGGTGCGCGAGCGGACGCTGCTGACCGAGGTGCTGGGCGAGTTGCGCAAGCGGCTGCCGTTTCCCCTGCTCGGGTTCGACACGGTGCAACGACGGCGTGTTCATGAACGAGACCGTGCGGGACTACTGCGCGGCGGCTGGCATTGAGTTCACCCGCTGCCGTCCGTATCGCAAGAACGACCAGGCCCCTCGGGCGGCTCCGCCGCCCGCTGCTTCGCAGACGGATCGCAAGGGCGATGGTGGAGCAGAAGAACGGCGCTGTGGTCCGGGGCATCGCAGGCTACCGGCGCACCGTGGGCCTGGAGGCGGCGGCGGCGTTGGGGCGGCTCTACGGGTCGGTTCGGCTGTTCGTGAACTTCTTCCAGCCCTCGTTCAAGTTGGCTGGGAAGGTGCGCGATGGGGCGAAGGTGACGAAGCGCTACCATGCCCCGGCCACACCCTGCCAGCGGCTGATGGCCGATCCGCGCGCGAGCGAGGAGGCGCGGCGTCGGGTGGGCGCCTTGCACGCCACCCTGGACCCGGTTCGGCTGCTGGGCGAGATCCGTCTGGCGCAGCGGCAGCCCGTCGAGATCGCCGACCGGCCGGTGACGGGCGAGGCCACGGCGCCGAGCGCGCCGACGCTGGCGCAGTTCCTGCTTGGGCTGCGGACGTCGTGGCAGGAGGGCGAGGTGCGTCCGACCGCCAAGCCGAAGAAGAGGCTCGCCCCGTGTTGCCGCCACGTCCCGGACCCGCTTGAGGCGGTGTCGGCGCAGGTGCGCGGCTGGTTCGAGGCCAAGCCGTGGCGGACAGCGCGCGAGCTGCTTGAGCGGCTGCAGGGTGAGCACCCCGGCGCGTATCCGGACGGGCAACTGCGAACGCTGCAACGCGGGCTCAAGGGATGGCGGCGCGAGGTCGCGCGCACGTTGGTGTTTGGACCGGCTGCTGGCGAGCAGGCGCTCGCCTCTCCCTCAACCCCACTGCGATCCGTCACGTAACGTAATAGGACCATGCTCTACGGTTGTAGACTGGAGGGCCACCTCACCCTCCTGCCAGCTGCACGGGCAGGTCGGCACCCACGCTGACCGGCACGTCCGAACGAGCATCGTCTGTGACACGGGATGGTTTGGCAGCGGCAAGCGGGCTAGGAAACCAGGGAGCATTTGGCTGCGACAGCTCCCGGCGTCTCGGGAGCATTTTTGGATGAGGCAACACGACCGGCCATCCGAGCTGTCGCGCTACAGCCAGGACGAGCGGCGCGGCATCAGTGTGCGCAGGCTCCACATCAGCCAGTAGGCGCCGGCGTGCAGGAACAGGCGGACCTGGGGCGGAAGGCCCGGCCACGTAAAACTGCACGGTAAGAAACGAGAACACGGCCAAAATTCCTATGGTTTCGCCTCAAAAGCAGCGACTCCGTTCTGACACCGGCACGGACTGTCTGTTTGCTGCGTGCAATCATGGAATGCAAATGGATAACGTTCTTTACGCCATCCCTGGCGCAACGGCTGCCGTGCGAGGCGCAGGCCTTGCTGGGATAGCGTAAAGAAGCGCGTTGAACTGAGCCGCGGGCCACCGGCGCCGGCTATGGGGATTGCTTCAGCGTTGCTGCCCCAAGTCGGTCGTAGATGGGCTGGTACGGCGTTTCCGGCATGGCTGCGGCAGGCAATGGCGACGACTTTGGGATGCTGACGGCGGTAGGGCCGGGCATGGCGTCAGTCTTGGTTGTCCGTATCGGCGTCTGAGTTGTTCCGACCGCAGCCGGTCCGGCACGCCGGGCAAGCCGGGGCTGTGCCGGCGTGCGTCGGACAATGACGGTCGGCGGCTGAGGTGCGACATCATGACGTGTTGGCCCAGGTGGGATGGGTGCTGCGGCCGACCTTGGCGGGCAGGATCTCGACGCGCCGCATGGTTCCCGCCGAGCAGGCTGGGCAGACGTGGAACGAGCGCCCGGTCAGGGCTTGGTAGCGGTCGTGCGGGTCGGCCAGCGGGGCCAGCACCGGCAGCGGGGGCGGCGGGGCGTCGAAGAGTTGGCGGCAGCGGGCCAGCTTGGCCTGGCGGCCGCGGTTGCCGAGCAGTCCATGGTGGCGGATGCGCTGGAAGCCGTCGGGCAGGACGTGCAGCAGGAAGCGTCGGAAGGCAAGGAGCCGTAGCCGATGATGCACGGCCGTGAGAAGTCAGAGTCCGCCATAGTAGCTATGAAGTCGGCGAACAAGGTTGGGCGACCAACCGCGGAGTTGATGGAGCCAAGGGCGGACGCCAAGGGGAATGCGAGCCAGCAACGCACGCGCCGGGCACAGGACCGGGAAAGCGTGTCATACCAATTGGCTTATATGCTGATCTGATTGATGGCCTGAGTGATCCAGGGATAGCTGGTCAAGGTGGTGAGACGCCCGGTTTCGTCATCGCGGTAGGAGCGCCCATTGCTGAGCGCCCCCCGCACAGATCCGTACGTGCGGTAGAGTAGGGCGTCGGCGAGTTGCCAGTTTGGCACTTTTCCGGCGCCCTCTCCCCAAACCGGACATGAGTCTTTTGATCTCATCCGGCTTTCCAGTGCCTTGTCCTCTCACGAAGTGACGGCCATCACTGTTTCGGCTGTTGCCATTGCGGCTACCTCCCAGCTTTGGCCGTCAAGGCACCTGCGGCCCTTCGCCATGTGGACGGCTTTCCCGTCCTCGGACTACTACGGCCGCTCCGTCGCCATGGGCCTCGCGGCCTGTAGGCGATCCCGTGTCCGTGCAAGTCGAACGTTCTAGCGCGACTTAGGTCCCCTGTTCGCCCCCTTGAACGGCCTCGTTGGCCGTCGCTCGGCAGGGGGAGTTTTGGACGGCGCAAATGAAACCGTCCTATCCTGCCGTCCGTGCCCTGACACGCCGTGGCGCGGGATGTGCGTTTCCATCGCTGGAGGCTGGGGTTCAAGCAATCCAGCCTTGACCATATCGCGCGGGCCTTGCAGGGCATTGGGTCTGGCATGTTCGCCCAAACCCCCGCTTTACCATCATGCTCTTGTCCCATAAGGCTTTCACCGTCCGGTAAGATGGTTGACCCGGAAGCACTTCTCCCGGCTTCCTCCGTCTGGAACGGATATTCAACTCGCCGTTTTCACGGCGCACGATTGCCCGCATACGGCTCCTACCTCGGGTGTTTGACGGCGAAGCGTTCTGCTGCCTGCCGTACGCGTGCCAGCGCCTGGGTCACGCTTTCCCGGTTCTGTGCCCGGCGCGTGTTGTGCTGACCCGCGTTCCCTTTGGCCCCAACCCTTCGCTCCACCCGCTCCGCCACCGGTCGCCCGGCTTTGTTCGCAGGCTTCATCGCTACTACGGTCAGGTCTGACTTCTCATGCCCGTTCATCGGCGGCTACGGCTCCTCGCCTTCCCGTCGCGGACCGGCGCAGCCATCGACTGCCCGGCCGGGCCTGAGATCTCCCAGGTTCCGACGCGTTCCTTTTGTGCGTGATAGGGTCTTAGACCACGGCAGAGCGCCGGCGCCTCGCATAGCGGTGCCGGACATGTTGCCTTCGACGTTACGTACCGTCTCGGCCTCTGCGTCTTATGCCTTTCGCGGCTCAATAGCCTACCCCACACAATTGCTGTGTACGCTTCGCCGCGGTCGTCACCTTCCGCGCCGCAACACTCGCTACCAGGCGGGCGCTACCCCTTACCTGCACCGGTCTTCCACCGGCTGGACCGCGCCAGCTTCGCCTGGCGCACACGTAACGCATTCCAAGCGGCACAGAGCGCGTCCACGATGGCCTGCTCGCTCCGATACAAGCGGAATGACAGAAAGCGCTCCCGCAAGTACAGCCAGACCCGTTCCACCGGGTTGAGCTCCGGTGAATACGGCGGCAACGGCAACAGCGTGAGGTTGGCCGGCACCTGCAGCGCCGCTTGGCCGTGCCAGCCGGCTTGGTCGAGCATGAGCACGGCGTGCACGCCCGCAGGCAGGGTTTCGGAGAAGCGTGCCAGGAACAGATCCATGGTCACCGCCTTGGCTTCGGGCAGCACCAGGGCGAACGCGTCGTCATGGCCCGGACGGACGGCTGCGAAGATGTAGGTGGACAGGAACCGCCGGTCGCGGCACCCCCGCGGACGCACGCCGCGGGTGAACCAGCAATGGCCGGTGCGGCCTTTCTGGCCCTCACGGGCTTCGTCCTCACACCACAGCTGCAGCGTCTTGCCGGGGTGGGCGGCGCCGACCGCTTCGAGCGTGGCCGCGAGGTTTTTTATATAGCTCCTGCGCCTCCGCATCGCCCTTGGGATGGGCGGGGCGCGTCGTCTGCCATGACAGGCCCATGCGGTGCAGCATCCGCGACAGGGCAGACAGCCCATACGACGCCGCCCAGCGCTCCTGGATGTGCGCGGCAATGTCGAGCAGGCGGTAGCTGCTGATCCCGTCCACCTCCGGGTCTGGCCCGGCCAGCACCCAGGCCCGCAGCTCCTCCCGCTGCGCCGCGGTCAGCTTCTCCGGCCGACCCGACCGGGGGCGGTCGTGCAGCCCCGCCAGGCCTTCGGCATTGTAGCGCAGCACCGCGTCCCGCAGCGACTGGCGCTCCCGTCCCACGACCCGGGCCGCGTCCGCCCGGCTCGCCCCCTCCAGCGCCTGCGCAATGGCCAGCGCCCGCAGCGCCGCACGCCGGTCCGCCTCGCCTTGCGCGAACCGCCGCAGCTCGGCTGCGCCCATGTCGTCCCGGATCACCAAGCCACGTGCTCCCATTGCCCCCTCCTGTGCCGAACAGACCGGAAGGCAACCACACTTCAGCCCACACCAGAAATCACAACAAAATCAGAACTTAGGGCAATTGGTATCACAGGCGCTGGAGCGCATACGGAATGCCGCGAGGCATAGGAAGCAGGAACGGTTCACGGCGCTCTGCCACCATCTCAGCCAGGAAACCCTACGGACAGCCTTTTTCGCTCTCAGGCGAGAGGCCGCCCCTGGCGTTGATGGGCTGACATGGCAGGACTACGAAGCAGACCTCGATCGCAGGATCGAGGACCTGCACGCTCGGGTCCATCGGGGAGCGTACCGGGCACTGCCGTCCCGGCGGCGGTATATACCGAAGCCGGATGGGCGGCAGCGCCCGCTCGCGATCACGGCCCTTGAAGACAAGATCGTCCAGAGGGCAACAGTGGCCGTGCTGAACGCGATCTACGAGGAGGATTTCCTCGGGTTCTCGTATGGGTTCCGACCCAAGCGCGGCCAGCATGATGCGCTGGACGCCCTGGTGGTCGGCATCAGCCGCACGAAGGTGAACTACATACTCGACGCCGATATCCGGTCGTTCTTCGACGAAGTCAGCCAGGAGTGGCTAATCAAGTTCCTGAACCACCGGATCGGCGACCCGCGCATGATCCGCCTGATCCAGAAATGGCTCAAGGCGGGCGTCCTGGAAGAAGGGGTCGTCATGGCGAGCGAGAGGGGGACCGGGCAAGGATCGGTGGCATCACCGCTCCTTGCCACCATCTACCTCCACTACGCCTTCGACCTCTGGGCCGAGCGCTGGCGACGGCGCGAAGCCACGGGCAACATGATCGTCGTACGTTATGCGGATGACATCGTGGTCGGCTTCGAGCATGAAGCCGATGCCCGCCGTTTCTGGGACGCGATGCGTGGGCGGCTTGAGGAGTTCTCACTGTCGCTACATCCGGAAAAGACGCGCCTGATCGAATTTGGCCGCTTCGCAGCGACCAATCGCGAACGACGTGGACTTGGGAAGCCGGAGACCTTCAACTTCCTCGGCTTCACCTTCATCTGCGGCCGCAACAGCCAGGGCAAGTTCCTTCTTTGCAGGAAAACCCGGCGCGACCGGATGCGGGCGAGGCTTTTGGAACTCAAGAAGGAACTCCGGCGACGCATGCACCAGCCAATCCCTGAACAAGGGGCCTGGCTGAGGCAAGTGGTAGCAGGCTACTTCGCCTACCATGCCGTGCCGACAAATGACCGCACGCTTCGCACGTTTCGAAGCGGGGTCGAGTTCCTCTGGAAGCGCAGCCTACGCAAGCGCAGCCAGCGGGACAGGACGACATGGGAGAAAATGAAGAAGCTGACAGAGGAATGGCTCCCAAAGCCTCGGATCCTCCATCCCTGGCCCTCTCAGCGGTTTGCCGTCAAACACCCAAGGTGGGAGCCGTATGCGGGAATTCGTGCGCCGTGAAAACGGCAGGTCGAATCCCCGTTTCAGACGGGGGAAGCCGAGAGAGATGCTTCCGGGTCAACCATCTTACCGGACGGTGAAAGCCTTATGGGACAAGAGCATGATGGTGAAGCGGGGGTTCGGGCG
>JAABUY010005521.1_pt1 | contig 12691 bp, 11 predicted proteins | sample 5560271 | NCBI WGS metagenome assembly JAABUY01 (sample SAMN10711886, study PRJNA513374) | rock metagenome | isolation source: Antarctica rocks | place: Antarctica: Victoria Land, University Valley
TCATCGTCGACATGAAGGCGGCGCAGGGCATGACGATCCGGCCGATCCGCACCATGATGAACCACAACTCGTGCGAGGTGTTCTTCGACGAGATGCACATCCCGGCGGACAGCCTGCTGGGCGAGGAAGGCCGCGGCTTCCGCTACATCCTCGACGGCATGAACGCCGAGCGGCTGCTGATCGCGGCCGAGTGCATCGGCGACGCCAAGTGGTTCACCGGCAAGTCGGTTGCCTACGCCAATGACCGCAAGGTATTCGGGCGACCCATCGGCCAGAACCAGGGCGTGCAGTTCCCGATCGCGCGGGCCTATGCGCAGATGCGAGCCGCCGAGCTGATGGTGCGGGACGGGCTGGAGCGGTTCGAGGCCGGGCTGCCGTGCGGCGAGCAGGCCAACATGGCGAAGATGCTGGCGGCCGAGGCTGCCTGGGCCGCCGCCGAAGCCTGCGTCCAGACGCATGGCGGCTTCGGCTTCGCCGAGGAGTACGACGTGGAGCGCAAGTTCCGCGAGACCCGGCTCTATCAGGTGGCACCGATCAGCACGAACCTGATCCTGTCGTACGTCGCCGAGCACGTCTTGGGCCTGCCACGCTCCTACTGATGGGCGCACTCGACGGATTGCTGGTCGTTGCACTTGAGCAAGCGGTGGCGGCGCCGTACTGTAGCAGCCGCCTCGCCGATGCCGGGGCGCGGGTGATCAAGGTCGAGCGGCCGGAAGGTGACTTCGCGCGCGGCTACGACGCCGCGGTGCACGGGCTGTCGAGCTACTTCGTCTGACAGGATCGCTGCGGTCAGCCGTCCGATGTCTTCCGGCGTCGCGACAGTGACCTTGTTTTCCCAGCTGCCCAGTGCGTGGACTCGATTGTTCTCCAGATCGACCAAGCCGAACGACGGCTCGAACAGGAAGCTCGTGAACATGCCGGTCGAGATGATGGTCCAGTGCGTCCGTGACTGCGTGCGCAACACCTTGCGCACATCGAGCTGCTCGTCCCAGATATCCTGGCCGCTGCCCCGGCCGACGACGTCATAGTCGACGCCGAACTGCCAGGGTACGTAGCGGCCGACGCCCGCATGGAGGACGGCTGCGGTGATCTTGCGCTGTGCCGCGCCCGCCCACAAAGCCAGTGCAGCAGATGACCGTCGAAAAGGATGCGAAGGCCACTACGAGGCCATCTTCGGCCTCCGATGCTAGATCAACTCGGAGGATGTCGGCGCCAAGCGCCCGAAGCGTATTGGCCTGCTCGCTCGCTGCCGCGGCGGCTTCGCCTTCGGGCAATGGGCAGAGCAAAACTGTCAATTTAGGACTGCTGGCTGAACTACGCTGCTCGGACAAGGCGTGCAGGACGGCTATACCGAGCTCGCCCGCGCCGAGCACGAGAATGCTATTGGTTTTGGATTCGGTGGCGGACATCAGCGTCTCCGATTGAAGCGCTGGTTAAATGCGTATACCGGCGCAGCTGCGGGAGAAGACACACCGGTGATACCGAACAATGAACTCAGCCTCGAGGAGGTGATCGAGCGCTCACGGGCCGTTTGCGACGCGCTTAGCGACGAGGACGACGGCCTCAAGCGCGAGGTGCCGGCTCATGCGGGCAACCGCTGGTCTCTGGGGATCGTCCATGCCCTCGGCGTCGCGGGAACACTCCGGCATGCCGAGCTCGCCCGTGAACCAGAGGGCGTCACCCAAAGGATGCTCATCCGCTCGCTGCGGCAACTCGAACGGGACGGCCTGATCGTCCGTTGCGACCACCACGAAGTGCCACCACGTGTCGATTGCACGCTCACGGCGCTTGGGCGCGGCCTTCTTGTGAGTATGATCCCGCTTTGGACGTGGGTGATCGAAAACGCCGAGGCATTCCGAGACGCGCGCCGCCGTTTTCGCGAGTCGGAATAATCCTGCGAGAATCTTGCTCGCGAGAACCGTGGAAACGGCGGCTCAGGTAAGGTGACAGGCGGCAGGCAAAGCTGAATGACTGCTTTGAGGATCACCTGACTTGCGTCGCAATGGCGGCGACGGGTCTAGGCTGTTCTTGTCAAACAATTGGACTCAGCTTGTGCCGTTTCATAACGGATTCGTCCGAGATAAACTTTACGACGGCAACGGCCGCCGCCGGCACCTGACGGTGATTGGGGGAGCATACAAACCAACCCGGAAAGGGAGGCAGGAACTCTTCAAGCAGCGACACCAATTTGCCGCTGTCGATCAGAGGACGCGCATACGCCTCAAGCGTGAAGGCGACGCCCACTGCATCGAGGGCAGCAGTGATGGCGGCGTCGCAATGTGAGACGATCAACGGGCCGCTTACTGCGACCGATGACCAGCGGCCATCGACTCGGAATTCCCAATGGTAAGGGTGGGCAGTTCCAGGCTGCCGCCAGTTGATGCACCGGTGGTTGGACAAGTCTTGCGGCGTCGACGGCGAACCATGCTCCTCAAGGTACGCTGGGGACGCAACCGCAACGTGACGCAAGTCGCCCCCCAGCTTGCTCGCGGTCATCGACGGCTCGACGAGTTCCCTCGAACGTATGCTCAAGTCGAACCCGGTCGCCACACTGTTCGTGGCAGCGTCATCGATCACCACTTCCAACAGGATATCCGGGTAGGCGCGGTATAAGTCGCCAAGGCTTGGCTCCAGCAATGCCGTGTAGGCAGCACGAGGGATGTGCAATCGTACGATGCCTGCCGGCTTGGCACGGAGGTCGCGAGCCTCTTTGACCGCCGCCTCCATCTCCTCCATCGCGGGCTTGAAGCGTGCCAGCAGCCGCGATCCCGCACCGGTCACGGACACGCTCCGGGTGGTCCTGTTCAACAGCCTCACCCCGAGTCGCTCCTCGAGGCTGCGAATGGTCTGGCTCAGCGTCGATGGAGCGATCCGCAGGTGGGTTGCCGCCCGCGCGAAGCTGCCGTGCTCCACGACGGCGATGAAGGCCTGAAGGTCCGCATATTCATGCCCACGCATTATGCCTCGAATTACGAAGAGTCTCTTCGGATCATATCATATAGTCCGAAGTAGCTGTTCGGCCTATCAAAACCTTAGGCAGCCCTGCACGGCCGCCGGCGGCCATAGGCGTCAAATCGGCGGTGAGCCGAGTTGGTTGACACCGATCGATTCAGCGGATGAGGGGCATGATGTTCGAAGCGACTGGTGGCCACGTGTCTCGGCGTGCCATGCTGCGCGCGGCCGTCTTGGGCGCGGCGATGCCCTCTTTCGTCGATATGGCGCTTGCCGCCCCAGATCTTGACTGGGCGACATCGCTGACCACCGAAGATGCGGCGGCGCGGATCGCCAACGGCGACATGACCGCGGAAAACTATGCGACCGCGCTCGCCGGGCAGGCCACTCGGGTGGCGAGCCTGAACATTTTCATCGCCGAGGACCGTGAAGGCATGCTTGCTGGTGCGAGGGCGATCGATCACCGGCGGCGGGCGAGAGAAAAGCTCGGGCCGCTTGCCGGTGTACCCCTCCTCGTGAAGGACAACATCGATACGGCAAGTCTGCCGACCACCGCAAGCACTCCAGCCCTGGCCCATAATCGGCCGGCGCATGATGCTGCCGTACTCCGTAAGCTCTTGGACGCGGGCGCGCTGCTTTTCGGCAAGACGAACATGGACGAACTCGCCGGAGGTGCCACGAGCGACAACGCGGCGTTCGGCGCGGTTCACAACCCCTACGCGCCCGACCGCGTACCGGGGGGCAGCAGCGGCGGCACGGCGGCCGGCATCGCTGCCCGGGTGACCACGGCGGGGCTCGGCACCGACACCGGCGGGTCCAGCCGCATCCCGGCGTCCTTGTGTGGGGTCGTGGGCTTGCGCCCAACCGTCGGACGCTATCCCGGCGGCGGCCACGTGCCGTCGAGCCACACCAGGGACGTGATCGCGCCGATGGCGCGGTCCGTCGCCGGCGTCGCCATCATGGACCACGTCATCTCAGGAGAGCCGGCGGCAACGTCGCACGCTCTGCGCGGATTGCGGCTGGGCCTGCCAAAATCCTATTTCTGGAGCGACCTCGACTCAGAAACCGACGCAGTCGCTCAAGATGCGGTCAGGCGGATGAGAGAGGCCGGCGTTGAGTTCGTCGATGTCGACCTTCCTGGACTGCCCAGGTTGCTGGCCGAGATCGCGCCGATACTCTCGTACGAGGCGGTTTCCGATTTGCGTGGCCATCTGGAGCAGCAAGGGTCTTCAACCACGGTCGAGCAGGTCATTGCCGGGATCAAAAGCCCGAACGTCGAGCAGTTCTACCGCTCGTTCCTGGCGGGCACGGATGTTGGAGACTACCGCACGGCGCTCGACGTGTACCGGTCCCAACCGCAGAAGCTATTTGCCGATGGCTTCCGGCAAAGCGGTGTCTCCGCCCTGTGCTTCCCGCCGACGCCGATCACGGCGCCGCTGATTGGCCAGCAGACGGTTGTGCTGGGCGGCAAAGAAGTACCGGTGCTGCTGGCCTATTTCCATAACGGCAACCCGGCCTCGGCAACGGGACTGCCTGCGCTGGTGATTCCCGCTGGTCTGTCCCGGTCCGGCCTTCCAGTCGGGCTTGAGTTCGACGGGCCGGCGGGCAGCGATCGGTTGCTGCTGTCGATCGGGCTCGCCATCGAGAAGCCGCTGCTAACCCTGCCCGCGCCGCGCCTGACGTGAGCCTCTTCTCCATGTCCGTCACCGCTGATGGCTCACGCAATGGCGCACAAGCCCGGCCCGCTTTTGTGTTGGCGGCGGCGATGATGGGCGTCGTGCTCGTAACGCTTGACGTTTCCGTCGTGAACGTTGCGCTCGCTGCGTTGCAACGCTCGTTCGACGTCCACATCGACGGTCTGCAATGGGTGCTGAATGTCTATACGCTCGCCTATGCGGTCTTCCTGTTGAGCGCCGGCGCTCTTAGCGATCGGCTCGGCTCCCGTACGACCTTTGTGCTCGGCTCCAGCATCTTCACACTGTCCTCGCTGGCCTGCGGCCTGGCGCCCTCCTTCGGCGTCCTGCTCGTCGCCCGCATCGTTCAGGGCATCGGGGCGGCGCTGCTGGTGCCCTCGTCGATGGCGCTGCTCCAGCATGCCTTTCCGGACGCGCGGGAGCGCGCCCGCGCCGTGGGGCTCTGGGCGGGAGCCGGCAGCTTGGCCCTCGCCGCCGGCCCGGTGCTCGGCGGCGCTCTCATAGCCTCCGTCGGTTGGCGCGGCATTTTCCTCATCAATCTCCCAATCGGCCTGCTCGGCATCTGGCTGGCGCGCCGGCATGCGCCACGTTCCGAACGGAGCGAGACGCGCGGCCTCGATCTCCCCGGACAAATCGCCGCCGCCATGGCACTCACCTGCCTTGCCGGCGCTGTGACCCAGGCCAGCGCGCTCGGTTGGAGCAACGCGTGGATCATAGGGGAGCTGGCCGCGGGCACCGTGCTCCTCACCACGTTTCTCGCCATCGAGGCATGGAGCAGTCAGCCCATGATGCCGCTGGACCTGTTCCGTAGCGCGACCTTCTCGACCGCAACGTTTGTCGGGACCATCGCCAACTTCGTGTTCTACGGGCTGGTCTTCGTCTTCAGCCTGTTCTTTCAGACCGTGCAAGGTAAGTCCGCGTTCGCGACCGGCCTCGCTTTCGTGCCGATGACCGCGCTCATCATTTTCGTCAATGTCGCGGCCGGACGATTGATCGGCCGGTTCGGCATGCGGCCGGTCATGCTGACTGGCATCTGCATCGCGAGCGTCGGCTATCTCGCGATGCTGTCGATCGGCACGGACACCTCGTACGCGGCGATCACGCCGATCTTCGCTGTGGCTGGGGTCGGAATCGCGCTCATCGTGCCTTCCGTCATGACGGCCGCGCTGGCCGGCACCCAGCCAGGACGGGCCGGCATCGCCGCAGGAGTCCTCAACTCGGCGCGCCAGGTCGGCGGCGTGATCGGAGTCGCCCTGTTCGGCTCCATCATAGGCACAGCCCAAGCAAGCGGCTTCGTTGCGGGCATGCACATCTCCATCGCCCTCGCGGGTGCTGCGTTGCTGGCGTCGCTGCTGGTCACGTTCGTTTTCATTCCATCGCAGAGTGAGACGATAGATCGATCCGCGGGAAACGCTGTCCTGGACGCCGACTGAGGGCGGCCTGCACGGTCGGCACTTCCACCAGCCTAGTTCGCGCAGCAAGCAGTTGCTCATCGGACACACAGAAGGACATAGCGATGCCTGAAATGATGCAACGTTGGACCATTGACGCATTGGGCCGCGAGTCCTTGCGCTTGACGAACACGGAGGTACCGGAACCAGGGCCGGGCGAGGTCCTCGCCAAGGTCGCCGCGGTGTCGCTGAACTACAGGGACAAGCTGATGATCGAGACCGGCATGGGCGTGCCGCTTGCCTTCCCTTTCACGCCGGCGTCGGACATGGCGGGCACCGTTGCCGCGACCGGAGAGGGCGTCGACCGCTTCAAGGTGGGTGACCGCGTGATCTCGAACTTCATGCCCGGCTGGATCGACGGCCGTGGCGCCGGCAATGCCCGCGTTCCGTCCTACCGCACGCTGGGCGGCGAATTGCCTGGGGTATTGGCAGAATACGTTGCATTTCCGCAGGACTGGTTCTCCCGCGCGCCCGAAAGCCTCGACGATGGTGAGGCCAGCACGCTTCCCGTTGCCGGGCTCACCGCCTGGTTCGCACTCGTCGAGCGTGGCGGTGTACGCGCCGGACAGACCGTCGTCGTGCAGGGAACCGGCGGCGTCGCCTTGTTGGCCTCCAGATCGCCAGACTTCACGGGGCCGAGGTCATCGTCACCTCTGGAAGCGACGAGAAGCTCGCACGTGCAAAGACTGCTGGCGCGACGCACGGGATCAATCGCAACAACGGAAGCTGGGTTGAGGAGGTGTATCGTATGACCAACGACCGGGGGGCCGACCACATCCTCGAACTCATTGGCGGCGCGAACCTCGGTGCCTCCATCCAAGCGGTCGCGGTTCATGGCCGCATTTCGATGATCGGTCTGCTTGATGGCCTGGAAATTTCCGGACCGGTCGTCCCGCTGCTGTTGAAGTTTCCTACCATCCAGGGCATTGCCGTGGGGCACCGTCGTGCATTGGAAGATCTTTGCCGCGCCGTCGATCACTCCGGCCTCAAGCCGGTGATACACCGGCGTTATTCCTTCTCCGACGTGCCCGCTGCCCTGGCAGATCTCGACCGTGGTCCCTTTGGCAAGATCGTCATCGAACTGGGCTGAGTCAGGGCCATGTCGACGGTCCGGCCGGACACCCATACATCTCTGGCTGCCGTCCGATGTCCTTGTATTCCGGTTCCGACATGCTCGGCTGGAACCAAGCATGAGAAAGCGGCCGTTTTCCTCGTGCCTGTCCAGCAGAGGTGTGAGGAGGCCGGAAATCGATTGGGCAGCCATTGCAGCTATTAATTTGCCGGAGCTGGGAAGTGCCGTGCTGCCGCACAGCGTCCAACGCGATGTCGCCCGGCGATGCGCCTGTGAATGTCCTCTTCGGATCCCCCCAAAGATGAGTCCATCCGAAACGACCGTGACCTCCGACCATGAACCTGTGGTAGCATGGTCCAACGGACTTGGATTGCGGTGCCCGTGCACGGGTAGGAGCAACTCCGGAAATCCCGGCTCCAGCCCCGGCACCGAAAAGCAGCCCTCGTCGAGAAATCCCCGCGTCCCGCATACCAAGCATCCGTTCCTCCGATGGTTGAGCGACGTCGCCGTGCAGAATTCCATATTCCAGGACCAAGTGGCCCTGGATCAACGGCAGCCTCCGCTTGGGGCAACGGCAGTGCCTGCCGGACATACCGGACGTGCCGTCTCGGCCGGCGGTGCGCTGACACCGGCAATCGGTTCGTTGCCCGCCGTGGTGGGACCGGAACTCACGGCCGTGCTTCCCGGTCCGGTAGGTGTCGCGACCGTGCCGGTGCCGACATTGCCGACCGATGTAGGAGGCGATGCGGTCTCACGATCCGGGCCAGGTTCCGTCTGGGCGAGGGCAGCCGAGCCCCAGCCAAGGATGAGCAGCGCGATCAAACCTCGGCGACGCACCCTCACCGGCCCACGACACTGCACTTCTATGGTCTGATGTCTCTCCGCCTTTTCGGGCTTCGCGGATTCTGTCCTCTCACACCTCATGTGAAGTCTCTGAGTGGCAGGGAGCGGATTCGCTTCCCTGTGGCGGCGAAGAGAGCGTTCGCGACTGCCGGCGCGACTGCCGGCAAGCCGGCCTCGCCGGCGCCGCCGATCTCGCCGCCGCTTTGGATCACGTGGACCTCGATCTTGGGCGACTGAGCCATGCGCAGAATCTCATAATCGTGGAAATTGCTCTGGCTGACGCGGCCTTCCCCGATCGTGATCTCCTCCTTCAAGCAAGCGCTCAGGCCCATATTGATGCAGCCTTGCATCTGGGCCGCCACGCTGTTCGGGTTGATTGCCGTCCCGCAGTCGATCGCGGCGACAACGCGATGGACCTTGAGTTTGCCGTCCTTCAGAGAAATCTCGGCGACCTGCGCGACGAAGCTGCCCACGCACTCGGTGAAGGCGATGCCGCGGAACCGCCCTTGTGGCAGGGGCCTGGCCCAGTCGGCTTGTTCCGCTGCCTTGTCGAGGGTGGCGAGCGCGCGGGGACTATCCCGCAGCAGCCGGCGGCGGAACTCGTACGGGTCCTTGCCAGCCGCGTGGGCGAGTTCATCGACGAAGGACTCGATGAAGAAGCCGTTCTGCGAGGCACCGACGGCGCGCCAGTAGCCGACCGGGACGTGCGTCGGTTGGTAGGCGAACTCCACCAGAATGTTGCCGATCGAGTATTGCGCCAGCTTGCCGGGTGCGCTGGAGGTCTCGGTCGAGATGCCGAGCATGGCCGTCGGGTCGGAACCGTCGATCAGCGGCTTGCCGATCGTGTGCTCCAGCACGGACGGGCCAGCCATCCGGATCGTGAGTGCGGACACGTCGCCCGCCTCAGTCAGGCACGCGGCGAGCCGGGCGGACATCGCGGGACGGTAGAAGTCGTGCTGGACGTCCTCTTCCCGCGTCCAGATCAGTTGCACCGGCCGCTGCACGGCCTTCGAGATCGCCGTCGCCTGGGCTACGAAGTCCTGCTCGAACTTGCGACCAAACGCGCCGCCCGCGAAAGTCGCGTGGGGGTGGATCGCCTCCGCCGGCAGTCCGGTCACGCGGGCGGCGACATCGGCGGCGGTCGTCAGGTTCTGGGTAGGGACCCAAAGCTCGCAACGGTCGGCAGTCACGTGCGCCGTGCACGTCATCGGCTCCATCGGCGCGTGGGACAAGAACGGCACGGTGAAATCGGCCCGGATGACCTTGGCCGACGCGGCCAGGGTGCCCGGCGCATCGCCGGCCTCGACCGCCTTTGCGGCGTCGCCCGATGAGAGGCGCACCTTCTGTTCCGCGTAGATGGTTTCCGACGTGACGGTGCCTTGCGGAACGGCAGAGAACTTTACTTCGAGCGCCTCGACGGCAACCCTGGCGCGCCAGAAGCTGTCAGCGACGACGGCGACGGTGTCAGGGAGCTTGACGATGCCGATGATGCCGCGCTTGCCGCGGATCGCGCTGTCATCGACGGAGACCAGCTTGGCGCCGAACACCGGGGCCTGGCGGACGGCCGCGTAGGCCATGCCGGGGACCCGGGTGTCGATGCCGAACCGGGCCGAGCCGTCGACCTTCGCCGGGAGATCGAACCGCGGCACCGGCGTGCCGACGATGGTGAAGCCGTCACGCAGCTTGGGGCTGCCAGGTTTCGGCAGCCTTGAAGCCTCGGCGGCGAGGCTGCCGAACGGCGCGCTGCGCCCGGTCGCGGCGTGGGTAACGACGCCGCCGCCGACCGTGCAGGAAGCGGCGTCAACGGACCAGCGGCGCGCGGCGGCCTCCGTCAGCATCTCGCGGGCCGCGGCGGCGGACGTGCGCAAGGGAAGGAACCAGCGCCGCACCATCGAGCTGCCCGAGGTGTTCTGGACCGGGCGCCCCGGCGTGCGGTATGCCGGGTCGAGGGGCGGGGTCTGGACCGAGACCTGCGCCCAGTCGGCGCCCAGCTCGTCGGCGACGATCATCGCCAGGCCCGTCTGGGAACCCTGGCCGAGTTCGAAGCAGGGCACGACGACGGTCACGACGCCATCCGGGGCGATGCGAAGGAAGGCGCCGAGTTCCGCGGCGCTTTCGGCGGCTTGCGCCTGGCCGAGAGCGGGAATGCCCACGGCGACCATGAGGCCGCCGGCGAGGACGGCGCGACGGCCGAGCCGCGTGTGGGCGCTCATGCCTGGGCCGCCCGGTGGATCGCGGCGCGGAAGCGGGAATAGGTGCCGCAGCGGCAGATGTTGGTGATGCTCTCGTCGATTTCCACCTCCGTCGGTGCTGGGGTCGCCTTCAGCAGCGCGGACACGGCCATGATCATGCCGGACTGGCAATACCCGCATTGCGGCACCTGCTCCGCGATCCAGGCCTGCTGCACCGGGTGGGAGCGGTCCGCGCCCAATCCCTCGATCGTCGTGACCTTGCGCTCGCCGACGTCGCCCGCCTGTAGCTGGCAGGAGCGGATGGCCTCGCCGCCGACGTGGACCGTGCAGGCACCGCATAGCCCGGCGCCGCAACCGAACTTCGTGCCGGTGAGGTTCAGGACGTCGCGCAGCAGCCAGAGCAGCGGCATGTCGCCCTCGACGTCGAACATCCGCTCGACGTCGTTTATGGTCAACGATAGCATGATGATGACACCTCGTGGCCGGCTTTGCCGGAGCGCTTCGGGAAACGGCTAGTCACTGGCCAGCCTCTTCTTCGCCACCTCGACCTGTTCGAGGCTCCAAGGATCGACGTCCATCCCGTACTGGGCTTCCCACTGGACCATCCGCCCCTCCGCCTGGGCGTGGAGGATGAGCGTGTTCAGCGCGGCAAGGAAAGCGTCGTCGCCTTTGCGGACGCCGATCTGGAAGCCGTTCACCTGCAGCGGCTCGCCGACGATGGCGTAGTTGCTCCATTGCGGGTCCCTGGCCTTCATTCGCAGCAGGATCTCGTCGAAGGCAAAGCCGGCGCAACGGCCCTCGGCCAGAGCCTGGTAGGCCTGGGCGGCGGCGGCGTACTCGGTGACCTTGGCGCCGTACTTCGTGATGAGGGTCGGGTTGAAGTAAGACGCCTCGATGCCGCAGATTTCGTGGCCGCGGATCGTCTCCCAGGACGTGACCGGGCCGCCTTTGGGGGCAAGCAGCGTGCCGCCGCCGGGGCAGAGGTAGGGAATGCTGGCATCGACGATCTTCAGGCGCTCGGGCGTGGTGACCATCGTGGCGAGGATCATGTCGATTTTGCCAGAGAGCAGGCGATCGACGCGGTTCATGAATACGACGGGGACGAATTCAACCTTCCCTTGGTCGCCGATCAGGCCTTGGGCGATGAAGCGGGCCAATTCGACCTCGACGCCGGCGTGCTTCCCCGATGCGTCGAGGAAGCCGAGCGGGGGATAGTCCGTCTTCACCCCGACGACGAGCCTGCCGCGGGCGCGGATGTCGTCGAGCGTGCCGGCTGCCGCGGTCGCCGGTCCAATCATGCCGGCGGCGACCGCCACCGCGATTGGACCCGCAACCATCAGCGCTCGCCGCCTCGCCGCCTTCATCGGCCCGGCCCGTTGCGCCAGGGCAGGCAAGCATAGGGACTGGCCTTGGCGGAGTGGCGTCGTTCGGAACTCTGGTCGGAGTATGGCATGTCGTTCTCGATCATAAATGGGCGTCCGCCGGGCGCGGCGGGAGGCGTCGCTACTCGGCCTTGACGTGCGCCTCCTGGGCAATCCCGGCCCACTTGCCGATCTCCGCATGGAGGAACTTGGCGAGGTTGTCGGACGTCCCCCCGACGGGCTCGATCCCCATGTCGAAAAAACGAGCGCGCACCTCCGGCGTGTCGAGCACCTGCTGCATGCCCTTGTTCAGGGTGGCCACTACGTCCGGCGACAGCTTCGCCGGGCCGAACACGGCGTGCCAGGAGCCGGCGTTGTAGCCTGGGGCGCTGGCGGCCACGCTTGGCACGCCGGGCAACGAGGGGACGGGTGCGGCAGTGCTGACGGCGAGCGCCTTGAACGTCTTCTCGCGGATGAACGGCAGCACGGCGGGCACGTTGACAAAGGCGAAGTCGATCTGCTCGCCCATGAGCGCGTTGATCGTGGGCGCGTCCCCGTTGAACGGGACGTGCGTGAGCTTGATCCCGACCTGGGTGGCGAACAGCTCGGTCGCGAGCTGGTTGGAGGAGCCGATGCCGCCCGATCCGAACGTGACCGAGCCGGGCTTGTCGCGGGCTAGCTGGATCAGCTCCGCCAGGCTTTCCACCTTCAGCCCCGGCCGAACGACGACCGCCATGGGCACGGTGTCGATCAGGATGATCGGGGTGAAGTCCTTCTCCGGGTCGTAGGAGATGTTCTTGTAGACGCTGTTGTTGATGGCATGTCCCGACGGCACGAACATGATGCCGTAACCGTCCGGCTTTTGGCGGGAAAGGTAATCTTCGCCGACCACCCCGTTGGCGCCGATCCGGTTCTCCACGATCATGGATTGCCCGAGCATGGGCGCGAGCCGGCTGGTGATCAGCCGCGCGACCAGATCGGTCGTGCCGCCGGCGCTGGAGGGAACGACGACCTTGATCGCCCGCCGCGGATAGGACGGGTCGGCCGCGGCTGCCGCCCCTGCCGTAACGCTGTACGCCAGCAGCATCGCCGCCAACGCATTCACCGAGTGCCGCATCGTTTTGCT
>JAABUY010005523.1_pt1 | contig 12690 bp, 13 predicted proteins | sample 5560271 | NCBI WGS metagenome assembly JAABUY01 (sample SAMN10711886, study PRJNA513374) | rock metagenome | isolation source: Antarctica rocks | place: Antarctica: Victoria Land, University Valley
CGGCACCGCATGCCGCGCAGCTATGGGGTCGCCGCCATTCCCAAAGCGACTAGTATTTAGCGGATGCACCACTAAGCACCCCCATTCTCCGGTATGGACCCGATGAACGACTACTAGCAATCACGGTATCATATCTCTGTCGAAATCATTGTCAAGCACTTATCGGTAAGTAGGGCAATTGCATCTCATCCGGCGGTGACCTTATGCAGATACCGTTCATCCCAACCCGCCTTCAGTCGCTTGTTTTTGATACCGATCTTCACCGTCTGCTCCTGCTTCAGCAGATTGAGCGCGATATGCCGCAAGACCACCAGATTTGCCGCGCTGGCTGGTACAACAAGCCCGTCGCTCTCACCTTCTCCGGGCAGGACAGCCTGTCGGGCATCGCCACCTGCACGAGCACGACCTATAGCGGCCCGGACAGCGCGACGGCAAGCGTGCCCGGCACCTGCACTGACACCGCGGGCAACAGCACCGCCGGCACCTTCGCGCTCAAGTACGACACCACCCCCCCGGTGACGACCGCCACGCCGAGCGGGACGCAACGGCCAGACGGGGTGTACACCAGTGACGTGACGATCACCCTGAGCGTGAGCGATGGCACCGGCTCGGGGGTGGCGACGACCGAGTATCAGCTGGACACGGAGCCATGGACGACGTACACCAACCCACTCGTCATCACGATCGACGGCAGCCACACGCTGCTCTCCCGCTCCACCGACCGGGCAGACAATGTTGAAGCGACGAAGAGCCTGACGTTCGAAGTGCAGCACGATGGTCAAGACGGCTAAGGTGCTCAGCAGCCACAGGGGTAGGTAAAGACGCGGACACGATGAGCCGCCCCGGACGATCTCCGGGGCGGCTCGGCATGATCCCGCGCGTCGTATGGCGGTCGCTGCCGGGGCCGCCCGGCGGACGCGCCCTGAGCAACTGCACGTGCTGCGTCCACAGATGCGGACGCAGCCGATCGCGTCCCCGCGCTGATCGAGCAGCGGCGACGACTACGCGGCATCCCTCGTCACAGGACTGGGTATGCTTCAGCCTGCGTCCCTGTCTCGCGCAAGGACGCAGGCTGAAGCATACGCTACCATATTCTACCGCCCCACCATTCCCCGCTCGCGGCGGGCAATTGCGGCGTTTGTGCGGTGCGCTTCCTGATAGAAGGGCACGATACTGGGCGGTTCCCACTGCATGCCGGGGTCCGCGAGGAGGGTATCGAGGTAGACGGCGTTGTCGCACAGTAATTGCGCGTTGCCCACCGGACCGTGCGACGGAATGACCGTCTGTACATCGTCCCGTGCGGCCCAGATACGCAGCCTATCCGCCCACGGCCCGAGTGGCCCGACCTCCGTCGTCGGGATTGGCCATTCCGCCGCGTCCCCGGCGAACAGAAAGCCCAGTTCCGGCAGATGGACGACCGCCTCATCCGCCGTGTGGCCGGGAAGATGGTGGATCGAGAGCGTTATCCCGCCGAGGTCAATGTCCATGAACTCCGCAAAGGTGATCGTCGGCGGCACGATCGTCACGTCGCGGTATTGCTCCGGTTGCTCCGCTTGCTTCTCGACCAGTTTCCGCTGCCCTTCGGTGAGCATCGCCGCGCGGCAGAGGCGATGCGCGATAATCGGCGTGGCCGGAAAGGCGGCATTGCCCCAGGTGTGATCCCAGTCCGCGTGCGTGTTGACGACGAGTGTCGGGCGACCGTGCCGGGCAAGGAGATCGCGCACCGGGGCCATATCCTCCGGGCAGATCAGCGTATCCACGACCGCGCTCGCCGTCTCGCCGAGGATGACCGCCGCACAGACGGACATCTCCGCATCGAGCGGGCGTTCCGCGAGCCAGATCGCGGGTGTCAACTCCCGCAGGCGCACCTCATTCATTGCTCGATCCGGTAGCGGCGGATCGCCGGGAATTTCCAGCCAATCACGATCACTGTCACTATGCACGCGACGCCTCCAGAAATGATTGAGAAGGGCACGCCGAGTCCTGCGGCGACCCCGCCCGCTTCCAACTGACCGAGTTGCGGCCCACCCTGCACAAAGACTTGATTTGCCGCCGTGACGCGCCCGCGTAGCGCGTCCGGCGTGAGGAGTTGCAGGATCTGATGCCGGAGCGTCATGCTCACCGTGTCGGTCAGCCCCGTCGCGGCGAGGAAGAAGATTGCCGTCAGCATCGAGCGCGCGAAGCCGAAGCCGATGGTCGCGAGGCCGAACGCCGCCACCGCGATCAGCAGCGGGAAACCTGGCTTACGGACGCGGTTCGCGAGGCCCGTCATTACCACCGCGCCGATCACGGAGCCGATGGCGGGCGCGGCATAGAGGATGCCAAGTCCGGCCGGGCCGACATGGAGAATCTTGTCCCCGAAGGCGGGCAGGAGCACGGTCGCACTGCCCCAGAAGGTGGCGAAAAAGTCCAGCGACATTACCGATCCGACGATGGCGTTGCGGCGAATGAAACCGAGACCCTGCACCGCCGCTGTCCAGCCGCGCGCGCCGCCCGCCGATGCCGCCCCGAGCCGCGACCGCATCAGCAGGAGCGCGATGATTACCGCGAGAAAGCCGAATGCGTCGAAGGAATAGGTCCCCGCGAGGCCGATTGCGCCGATCGCGAGGCCGCCGACCGCCGGCCCGGCAACCATCGCCACTTGTGTCACGGTGATATTCCATGAGAGCGCATTCGGCAGATGCACGCGTGGGACGAGTGCGGGGATGATTGCCTGACGCGCGGGCATATCGAGCGCGCCCGTCGCGGCAGCGAGCAAGGTGAAGCCGTAGATGACACCGAGGTTCACCATCCCCGCCGCCGTCAGCAGGGCGAGGGCGGCCGAGTAGGAGAGCAGCAAGGGCTGCGTGAAGAGCATCAGGCGACGGCGATCCACCACATCCGCCAGGACGCCGCCGAGGAGCGAGAAGAGAATGACCGGTACGATGCGGAAGAGGCCGATCAGGCCGAGGTCGAGCGTGGAGTGGTGGAACTGGTAGACCTGATAGGCGATAGCGACCGTCTGCATCTGCCGCCCGATCGTCGAGATGAACCGCCCGATGAGCAGCAACGAGTAATCGCGATGGTGCAGCGCGACAAAGGGGCTGAGCGGTGGGGCAGGCACGGGAGCAAGTACGGGCACGTCGCGGATCGCAGATTTTCCGGCCACGCAGGGCACTCCCTTTCCTTCCGCCCGACAATGCCGCGCATCGTATCGCACTCGCTGCCGATGTAACAGTAGCCGGTAGCCGGTAGCCGGTAGTCAGGGGGATCGGCTCCATTCTGACTACCGACTACCCACTACTTCCCGGTACAATACTCGTATGATGAACGACGGACCAACGATCTTCACGATCCCTCACTATCTCGCCATTCGCGCCGCACGGCTGCGCATGGCTGCCCGCGCGCATGTGCTCCTCGCGCCGTTGGCGATCTGGGCGCCGGTGCTCGCGCGGTTCCGTGGCCTTCGGGCTGTCGTCCTTGGTGTGTCCATTCTCCTTGGCTTCTGGGCGATTCTGCAACTCGCCCCGATGAGCGCCCCACACACAATGCGCCGTCGCTATCGCCGCCTTACCGGGCAGGCGGGTCTGATTGCGCTCGCCGCATTTTGTCTGCTTGCGGCGGCGCTCTTCCTCGATGTGCGGGTGGCATTCATCGCGCTCGGCACGCTCGTGCTCGATGTGCCGGTTGTCGCATTCCTCTTCATCAGTCTGCCTGTCTATCTCGCTCCGCATCCAGAGGATGTGCCGCGACCATGAATCTAACGCCCCAACCCCCTTCCTCGCGGAAAGGGGCCGGGGGTTAGGTTTATCCCGACAAACTATCGTGAAAGTGGGCGGACGAAAAGGTTGCCATTGCTCGTGTGTATGGTATCCTCGGCAGCAGGCGTAGGGAGAAGCGCCATGCTGCCACGCCGGTGGGGCGAAGACGGGGGAAGTATATTCGCATGGCCGGAGTGAATCAGTATCGCCGCCGATGGTCTACACAACATCAGCACCGGCGCTCGCGGACTGCGACCGTGGGGCGCGGTATCCCCGTACTCGTGCTTGTCGTCGCCCTCACGGTAACACTCTATATTTTCGGCATTGTCGGGCCGGATGCACGCCACCACGTCGTTGTCCCAACGCTCTCTACCTCGCTCGTCCCGCCGCCCGCCGCGCTCGTTGTGCCCACGACGATTGGTGCTGTCGAACCATTCGGTACGCTGCCATCCGTCGCGCCGGTTATGAATGGAACGCCGCCACCCTCACTCATCTACAAACTTACTGGCCCACTCACCGGTGGCGCGGCGCGTGCCGATGTCTTCAGCATTACCTGGTCCCCGCCAAGCGCCGCGCAGGTGGATGAACTCGCACGCAGGCTTGGTTTGACCGGGCCGGTGCGGCAGCCGAAGGCGGGGATGTATACCGTGGACGGGAATGGCACACTCTCCGTCGATGCGAAGGCGACTGTCTACGCGCCGCCCCCAATCACGATGGAGACGAACAGTTTGCCGGACGACCGCACTGCGATCAGCAGCGCGCGCAGTTGGCTCGCAACCCGCGATCTTCTCCCGCCGGACGTTGGCCCTGCCAATGTGCGGCGCAATGGTGACACGCTCGATGTCATCTTCCATCCGAAGACGCTGTCAGTTATCTTCTCCGATCTGCCAGGTATCCAGGTCCGCATTGGCGCCGGTAACGTCGTACAGGAAGTGCGGCGCGCGTGGCCGAACGAACTGTTGCCGGGCGCGTATGACCTCATCTCGCTCGACAATGCCTGGCAGCAGGCACAGGCGCGGGGGATGGTGGACCTCCGCCTGCCTTCCGGTCTCTCGATGCCGCTGAACGCGACCGCGCTCGTCAATACTGTTTCACTCGTCTACGCCTTTGCCAGCGACACAAAAGGCCGGGATTTCCTGCAACCGCTCTATCTCTTCAGCGGCACGGTCGCGATCCCCGGTCAGGCCGCCGGTGTGGACATTCGCATCGCTGTCCCCGCTGTCCGCAATGTGCAGCAATCCGCTGGCTGATCAGTGAAAATGGAGCGTGCGTATCGCGATGATCGCCGCGCCACCTCACGATCTCGTACCTAACCCCACAGCCAGTTGGCGCAAATCCTTTGCGAGCGCGACCGTTTGTCGGTAACTCGCCAATCCGTCCTCATTGCGGCGCGCGTGGTACGCGGCCAACGCCTCCTGCTCGGACGTATTCCCCGTGAACCACTCGCCGAGCGCCTCGGCGAGCAGGGTCGCATGCACCGTGGCCTTATCAATGCCGTGACCGCTCCACGGGTCTTGGTGCATACCTGCGTCCCCGACCAGCGCCCAGCCGGACCCGACTGGCACACGGACGTAGTTGCGTTCGGGGCCGCATCCCAGCAGCCGCCCTTCCCACGTCGCAGCGGCAAACCGACCTGCCAACCCGCGATGCGCCGCAAGCCGCTCGCTGAATCGTTCCTGTGGTCGCTGGCGCAGCCATCGGAATGTCGGCAAGTTCACTGAGAGTGCCACGCAGGCCACCCCGCCGTCGCTCGGAAAGACATACGCGATCTCATCCTCGATACGGGAGAACTCCGGGCCATCGGGGGCTTTTCCACCGGGACCGGGGAAGTCGTGCAGGTAGCAATAGTAGACCGCGCGGCAGGGTTCGTCGGATTCCTCGTCGGGCGCATCCACGGCGCGGGCGATACAGGAGCGACGACCGTCTGCACCGACGGTGATGCCTGCCCAGACGTCCCGCCCCCCCTCCGGCGTCACTAATCGCGCGCCGACGACGCGCCCGTGTTCCCGCAGTACCTCCGTCACGCGCGTGTTCTCCAGTATGGTGATGGATGGGCAGCGGCGGGCGCGCTGGACGAGGAGATAATCGAGCGTCTCGCGGCGGACAGAGAGGCAGTAGTCAATCTCACCCGGCGACTGCGTCGGGTTGACGATTGGCTCGGCCTCCCCATTGGAATAGTTATACTGGCAGGTGAGAGGCGGGCAGCCGCGCGCAAGCACATCATCGAGCACGCCGACGCGCTTGAGTACCGTCACCCCACGCCCGCCACGGAAATAGTGCGTGGAGAGCGTCGGGCTGGGAAAGGTGGCACGGTCAACGAGCAAGACGCGATATCCGGCGTCTCCGAGAAGTATCGCGAGGGTCGCGCCCGCCACCCGGGCGCCAACGATAAGTGCGTCGTACTCTTGGTCCATTACCTGATACTCCGATCCTGCCTAGCCGAAGGGCGCTCAGCCGTTTCGCTGCTGCATCTGGTCAATGAATGCGTCCACATCAATCGCATGGACCGCACGGACATCCTATCGCATGAGGTCTTGATATGGTTGCAAGATCGCGGTCAGGGCGTTACCTCCTCCGCCTCGATGAGCAGGAATCCCGCGCCACCGCCCGCAAACTCATAGAAGCCGCGCCATGTCTCCGGGTGGAGGGCGTCCGTTCGATATTGCGCGTCGTGACGAGTACGCCCCTGCTCAATGGCGGTGTGCGGATGCGTTGTGAAGGCGGCGTAGAAGAGCATAATCGTTTCTCCCCTTTGTGTATCGGCAATGATCTGGACATATTGCGAGTATATCCGCACCATGTGCCGCGCGCATCGGGCAGAATGTGTACTTTCGCGTAGTAATCGTGGGGATACGAAGGCGGGTGGATACAGCAAATGCTGTAGCGTGCTATGGCTGCATGAAGCCGTGGCGGAAGGCGTGGGCAATCGCCGCGCCGCGCGTGTTGACACCGAGTTTCATGTAGATATTCACCAAATGGCGGTTCACCGTCTTCACGCTCAGAGACAGCCGCTCGGCGACCCCGCGATTCGGTAGCCCTTCGGCAACGAGGCGCAGCACCTCCATCTCGCGCGGGCTGAGTGCGGCAGCAGGCGATGACTCGTCGCGCCCGCAGGAGCGATCAGGAGCGCAGGTCAGGAATCCGTTGAAGGCATTGGTGATTGCCGCCGCATCGCCGAAAAACGGGACATGGTGCTCCCCTGCCAGCTTTTCGAGACGCGCATTCGGCAGGTGCGCCGCGATGTAGACCGATTTGCCCCGGTCGAGGAAGTCGCCGTGACGGTGCAAGACGAGCGTCGGGACGTGAATTGTCGGCAGGAGCACTCGGATATCTACCGTTGTGTTTGCCTCGCGCGAGAGAACTGCCGCCTCCGGTGTCAGGCTCATGCGCTGCCACATCGTGAACCACGATGCCCGCGCCTCATCAGCCTCCGGGAGGAAGATGTTCGTCAGGATGCGCGAGCCTGTCCCCCATTCGGAGCGGACGAGCGTCGAGACCGCGGCGGCCCGCTCAGGGTCGCTGCCACAAGGATAATCGGGGGCGACGAGACTCCGCGCGAAGGCACCGAAGATCACCAGCCGCGCAACGCGCTCCGGATAGCGCGCGGCGAAGGCGAGGGCGATCGTGCCGCCCTCCGACCAGCCAAAGAGATCAGCACGATGAACACCGACAGCATCCATCACCGCGCCAAGAGCGCGCCCGCGTATCGAGGGCATACGTGTCCGGCCCCGGCGGCCGCTCGGAGAGGCCGGTACCCCGTTTGTCGTAGCGGACGACGCGACGGGTCGCTGCCAGCCGCTCCTGGAACGCGCGCGTCTCGGGAGTAGCCCAATCGAAGATAAGGTGGCTCACCCAACCGGGCACGACGATCAGCGTCTCCGCTCCCGCACCGTGGACCTCGTAGGCGAGATGGGGCAAGGTGGGAGTGTAGCAAATCGTCATCGCCACCGCCTCGGATCGTTAGCGCTGGCTCATGCCTCGTGCGTTTCGTAGATCAGAAGGGTTGCGCCCGCACCGGCGAAATTGCGCAAGTCACCGGCAGTTGTGCGGCCCGCAGATGACGACATCCCGGCCTGCAAATCCGCCATCGAATCGAAGGTCAGTTCCGCGATTTGATGATAGGGTGACCGCGAGCCGCCCGGCGCGACGATCGCGCCGGTGCTGACGATGAGCGAGCGCATGCCAGGGATCGTCTTCGCAATTGGCGTATGTGTCTCGGCGTAATGGGTATCGAACGCCTCCCGGTCAGTGGGATGGTTGTACATTACGAGCAGTTTCGCGGCCATGCGATCCCTCCATCTTGAACGATACGGACAAAAACCGTCACGCCATTGTAAATGGGATCAAGCGACTTCAACGGATTCGATGATAGCGGGGAGAGCGGTGACCGACGCCGCCGGGACAAAAACCGGATAGCCCCTGAGAATATGCGCGATGAACAGGCGTGGGCTACCTTGCCACATCCCCTGGTAGCGCGTGAGCAGTGTCGCGACGCCGATCGCGGTGCGCACAACAATATTCATGAGACGCATTGTCAGCGTGACGAGGACAACGTGTCCCGCGCCGACACCAAAGTAGTGCATCCAGGCAGCCATGCTGCCGTCTGCGACGCCGAGGCCGCACGGGACGAAACTGGCCATCGCAGTGAGCGTGCTAAGCGAGTGCGTGACGAGCGCTTCGGGGAGGGAAAGGGCGGTGCTGCCAAAGCCGCGCGTCAGGGTATAGAGCATCAGCGCGGAAAGGAAGGTGCAGACCGTGCTGTAGCAGACACCCGCCGTGAGGGGGCCCGGGCGCATCAAGCGGCGGGCGGCGCGGTGGAAATCGGCCTCGGAGCGGACGAGTTTCCGCGTGCGGGACCAGCGAGAGAGTTGGCGGACGATCCATTTCGCTGGCGTCTTCGAGCGGAAAAGCAGCGCGATACCGAGGGCGATCGGGATCGGAATGAGTGTGTAGGGCGTGAAGGATTGGTAATACGCCACGCCGACAGTTACGACGATGGAGAGAGCGATAGCATCGGCGATCCAGCGGGCGACGAGGGCAGGCGTGGCCTGGCGCATCTTGGGCTGGTAACGACCCTGGCTATGCTCCTCCACGAGCCGTGCAGCGAGGAAGTCGTGCCCCGGCAGGACGGCGAGTGTCTGGCTTGCCATGCTGCTGCTGATCGCGTCAGTGAACCGAATGCGGACGCCTGAGGCGCGTAGGAAGGTGCCCCAGCGAGCACCCTTCATCACTTCGTTACAGAAAAGCAGCCCAAAACAGATCACGAGGGGGAGACGTGGCACATGGGCGAGGTATCCACGGGCATTGAACGGCCCTATCGAGATACCGGAAGCAACCAGCATCCCGGTGATCCCCCCAACGACAGCGAGAACGAGTAGGATTCGACGACGCATGCCCGATTCCCCGTTTCCGTTTCTGTATCGCTCGATGCGCTCCGATGTGCCCATACCATTTCCCGTGGCGCTGGTGCGTCGTCTCCCATGATACTGCATGATTACCGAACGATCATCGCCCATTGCGCCGCCAGTGTACCCGACTGAGATGAATGATAGATGAACGGATATCGACGTATTCGCGAATATGGTGGCATGCCTCTTGCTCTTCCTATAGATAAGAGCGGTCGCGATATGCATCCGCTATGAAATGTCTATTCCTTCCCCATACCTCCCCATACACCGGCAGCCGGGGTCCCGCAAGGGGTCCCGGTTGTCATATGCCCGGCGGTCTCACCGCCGGTCCTTCCCCAAACCTCCCCAGGTCCAGTGAACATGGTATGCGGTTCTCCCTCTACCATCCAACACTCTAAACGCAGGCATCACGGATTTGTGACGGGCACGGTGCGGATTCTACAAACCTTTCGCTGAATGAAAAACGGGGAGCATAGGAGTAGTCGGTAGTCAGAACGGAACCGAATCCTCTGACTACCGATTACTGGGGGAAGTTGTAATCGTGCCGCATGACTGCGTAGACACGGTTGGAGACCCAGGTCGTCGCGCTACGGGTGAGATGAATGCCCTCGCTCTGGCGCACTTGCACGAGTTCGCCGCTGGCGTCGGGCAGGAAGGCGGCGTAGTTGCCGCTCGTGTCCGTGAACATGGGCCAGGTATCAATATAATGCACCCACGGGCGGGATGCCGCCTCCGCTTGCACCACCGTGTTGATGTCTGCCGCCACGTTCGACCGCGCCTTGTCTCGCATGATCGGCTGGCCGACCCAGTACATCTGCCCGCCGCCGCGCCCGACGATCTCCATCACAGTGGCAGCCCGCTTACGATACTCTGTCAGCCACTCCGACGTACCGCGCGTCAGCGGGCCAGTGCCGGTGCGCATATCAACGTAGTCATTCGCGCCCGCGAACCAGACGACCGCCTCCGGAGATGGGTTGTCCGCCATCTCCTGCGCTAAACGGGCGGGCCAGTCGAAGTAGTCGGGTCGCGCCAGACCGGAGGAGATCTTGAAGTCGAGCAAAGAGGTAATCAGGTCATCACGCTTCGCGTAGTCGGCGAAATCGTAGCCCATCCATGTGGCGAAAGAATCCCCCGCGACGTAGACCCGTAACGGATTCGCGGTCGTTACCGCGCGGAGCAGGGGAGTCGGCGGCAGTGGTGGGCCGAGCGGTGTCGCTGCCGTCGCTGCCGTCGCTGCCGTTCTATTGGTCGGTTCCAGCGCGGGAGCCGTCCTGGTATCGTCGGGAGCATCACGTACGGCGGGCGGAGCAAGGGTCGCCGCAGGCCGATTCGTGGCGATCGAGCCGAATCTGGGCGCGTCGTCCCAACGGTGGAGGGCGTCATCAATCCACGCATTCATGCGATCCAATCGCACGGCGCTCGCGATCGTATCGAGGCCGTGCGCGCCCGTGAGCAGCACGGGTCGTACCCAACTGTCCGGCTGCTCCTGAGCGATCAGGACAAACGACCTGGTGTTAAGAAGCAGTGTAATGGCAAGGCAAATGGCTACCGCCCCGAAGATTCGCCACGAGTCGCCGCCCCCGGCAAGCACGCGATGCCGCCTCGCGATGACGCGCGGGCGCACCGTATTGCGCTGATGCCCGGGGTGGTCATCCACTGGGGTAGCGTCGGTCTGTTTGTCGGCGTGCCGTTCTTCACCTGTTGGGCGAAAATCGGTCGCCAGTTCGATTTGCGTCACACGGGCCATGGAGCGCACCTCTCGGTCAGATCAGTCCGCCGTGATTTTATCAGAACTGGTAGTAAATGAATGGCGCGACACCCTGCGGACCGAGCGCGAAAATCAGCGCGACGACGACGCCCATCACCGCGCCCTGCACGAATAGTGGTGGCGCGGCGAACGCGATCTCGAACCGGTGGCTGAGGCGGACGGGGAAATACTGCATCGCGAGCGCCCCGGCAATGACGAGCAGGAGGTTGATCGTCACGAGCGGCGCGGCAGAACCCCACGCCGTCACCGACCGCGTTAGGATGGTGATCGCGGTGCCGAAATTGTCGGAGCGAAAAAGCACCCAGCCAACGCAGACAAGGTGGAACGTGAGCAACCGGCCGAGCCATTGCCGACCGGCGGAAGCGTGCTCCGGCTCTGCCACGCCGCGCGCCTCCCGCCGCTCACCAAGCCAGCGTTCCGCCGCGAGCCCCAGCCCGTGAAACAGTCCCCAGGCAATAAATGTCAGCGACGCGCCGTGCCAGAGACCGCCGAGCGTCATCGTCAGGAGCAAATTTCGGTAGGTTTTCCAGCGCCCCTTGCGATTACCGCCGAGCGGGATGTACAGGTAGTCCCGCAACCAGCGAGAGAGCGTCATGTGCCAGCGCCGCCAGAAATCCTGCAACGAGACTGCGATGTAGGGACGGTCGAAGTTCTGCGGGAAGGTGATACCGAGCAGGAGCGCGATGCCGATTGCCATATCGGTGTAGCCGCTGAAGTCAGCGTAAATCTGCACGGCGTAGCCATAGACCGCCAGCAGAATCTCCGGCGCGCTGTGCTGCCCCGGTAACGCGAAGACGGGGTCCACGATCGCCGTTGCGACATTGCTAGCGATGACGACTTTCTTGAATAACCCGAACCCGATCAGCCAGGCGGCTCGGCTCGGCTGCCGCCGCTCGACGGGTTGCGCTTGCCGCAGTTGCGGGATGAATTCCGCCGCCCGTACAATTGGCCCCGCGACGAGATGCGGGAAGAAGGCGAGATAGACAGCAAAATCAATCAGGGAGGCTGGTTGGATCTTGCCTTTGTAGATGTCCACAATGTAGGTGATTGCCTGGAAGGTGAAGAAGGAGATGCCGACCGGCACGATGATCTCCAGCACGGGCAGGCACGTGCCAATGCCGAGGCGATGCAGCGATGTGTTGACCGAGTCAATAAAGAAGCCGTAATACTTGAACACGCCGAGAATGCCCAAATTAAAGGCGACCGCGACAACGAGCAACGGTCGTCGCCACCGATAGCCGCGCGGATCAATCCAGACAGCGAGCCACTGGTTAACGATCGTAGACGCGATAATCAGAAAGACGAAGCGCCAATCCCAGAACCCGTAGAAGATATAACTGGCAACGAGAATAAAGGGCTTCCACGCCCATCCGCCGCGCTCGCGGAGGAGCCAGTAGATGGGGTAGACGAGCATAAAAAAAACGGCGAAGGTGAGCGTTGGAAAAAGCATACCGTCTCCGCTACATTACATACTTCGAATGAAATTGCGCCTGAAGGATCGGGCTTGGATGCGTGATTGCGAACGCCCCACGGGATGATAACCCCCGGAAGCGTTGCGTATCGCACAGAGTACGCACCTCCCATCATTCTGGCAAGATCGCATGGGCATCTCCCCAGAAAAACCGACTGAACCGCAAAGGCGCAAAGAACGCAAGGGTTGCAAAGAAGGGAAAAGAATACCCAAAGGTAACGTGGTGAGGATTGCTTTCTGACACCTTTACGTCTTCGCGCGTACGGAAAGGTTGGTTGCGTCGTACATGTGAGTTCTGCAACA
>JAABUY010005525.1_pt1 | contig 12687 bp, 10 predicted proteins | sample 5560271 | NCBI WGS metagenome assembly JAABUY01 (sample SAMN10711886, study PRJNA513374) | rock metagenome | isolation source: Antarctica rocks | place: Antarctica: Victoria Land, University Valley
TCCGACTGCGAAGATCAACAGAAAGGGCTTTCGGCATGCCTATCGGTCTCCAACTCGCACTCATACCGAATCACACAATCACACCCCACGCCACCCAAGCGATTCCGATGCTCGCTGACACACTCTAAAGTTGGTCAGATCCGGTTAACCATAACTTGACCTTTAGCTGCTTGAATCGATGGCAGTAGCGCCTCCGCCGGGTCGCGCCTGAAAGCCTCGGTCATGAAGAAGTCGCGTATCATCGTCCTGTTCCTGGCTTTGGCCGCCGCTGCCGGGGCCTTCGTGATGGCGAGCGGGTCGAACCCGCCGGCACCCGAACCCGTCGCGGCACTACCGCCACCGCCGCCCAAGACCGACGACGTGCTCGTGGCGGCGAGAAACCTGCCGCTCGGTCACAAGATCGGGGACGGAGACCTCGCCTGGCAGGCTTGGCCCAAGGACGTCGTCCCGCCCGGGACGACCATCAGGAACGCGAGCCCCAAGAGCGTCGAGGACGACAAGGGCGCGATCGTGCGCTCCGCCATGTTCCAGGGCGAGCCGGTGCGCGGCGAGAAGCTGATCAAGGGCGACAACAACGGCTTCATGTCGGCCATCCTGCCGTCGGGCAAGCGTGCGGTCGCGATCAACATCGACAGCCAGGGCGCCACGACGGCCGGGAGCTTCATCCTGCCCAACGACCGCGTCGATGTGATCAAGACCTACCGCCAAGACCCCAAGCCGGGGGCGCCGCCCGGCGACGTGTACATCAGCGATACGCTGCTCAACGACGTCAAGGTGCTGGCCATCGGCCAGAACTTCCAGGACAAGGACGGCCAACCCGTGGTGGTCGGGTCCAACGCCACCCTGGAACTCGATCCCTATCAGTCCGAGACCGTGATCCTGGCGCAGCGCACCGGCCAGTTGTCGCTCGTGCTGCGTTCCATGCTCGACGCCCGGCAGGCCGGCGAGGCGCCGCGGCAAGCCTCGCACAGCCTGTCCGTGGTTCGTTACGGCACCGTGACCGAGGATGGCAATCGATGAGCCGCATCCACCCCGATGGCCGGATCCCGGCGGCCCGTGCCCTGGCGCCGGCGCTGGCCCTGCTGGCGGCCGCCGCCGGACCGGTGAGCGCGCAGGCACCGATGCTGGTGCCGACGGTGCGGAACTCGGCCTCGACGCCGGCCCCTCCGGTGCTATCCGTGCCGCCCGGCAGCCGCCAGCAGAAGATCACCATGGCGGTCGGCAAGTCGATCATCGTGGAGCTGCCGAGCGATGCCGCCGAGGTCTTCGTAGGTAAGCCCGAGGTCGCCAATGCCGTGGTGCGCTCGCCGCGGCGGCTCTATGTGATGGCCCTGGCCAAGGGACCGACCACGATCTTCGCGATGGACAAGGATGGTCGCCAGATCGCGATTCTGTCGATCAACGTCAACGACCGCGACATCGGCGAACTCCAAGGCATCCTGCGGACCATCATGCCGGACAACGACATCCGGGTCCAGGCCGTGGACGATTCGGTGATCCTGACCGGCACGGTCGCGTCGGCCGTCGACGCCCAGCGCGCCCTCGACATTGCCACTGCCTATACGGGCTATACCGCGGTGGGAACGGGCGGCGGCTCGGCCGGCGGCGGTGGCGGCGGCGTTTCGGTCTCGGCTGGAACCCCCGTGGTGGTGCCGGGCCATATCATCAATTCTCTGGTGATCCGTAGCGGGGACCAGGTCACGCTCAAGGTGTCGATCATCGAGATCCGCCGCGACATCATCAAGCAGCTCGGCGTGGATATCAGCGGCGCTTGGAGTGGAGCAGTGGCAGCCAACCCGGGCGGTGCGGCGGAGAACGTCGCGAGCTCCCTGGGCAACTCCGGGTTAACGGCGAACAGCACGAACAAGAAGAACTCACTGTCCTCTACGATCAAGGCTTTCGAGAGCAACGGCGTCGCTCACATCCTCGCCGAGCCCAATGTCACCGCCATCTCCGGTGAGACCGCCAAGTTCCAAGCGGGTGGAACTATTCCGATCACGCAGACGGCTACCGCTCAGGGCATCGTCGGGATCGTACCGACCTGTATCTACATTCAGCAGCAGTATGGCGTGACCTTGAACTTCACCCCAACCGTCCTCTCCGGAGGGAGGATCTCGTTGCACATCTCTACGCAGGTGGTCGAGCCCGATCCGAATTCGGGCGTCAACACGACCTGTGGACCGATCACCGGATTTCGTCAGCGCCAGAACGAGACGACCGTTGAGCTTCCGTCCGGCGGCTCGATCGTGTCAGCGGGCCTCGTCCAGCAGTCCAGCAAGCAGTCGATCACCGGCACACCCGGCCTGCTCAATCTCCCCATCTTGGGTGCGCTGTTCCGGTCGCGGGACTACCAGCGCAACGAGACGGAACTGATGATCATCGTGACGCCCTATCTGTCGAAGACGCTGCGGCCCGACCAGGTGAGCAAGCCCGACGACGGCTTTACCGACTCGTCCGACCCACAGGCCTGGCTGCTCGGCCGCATGAACCGCATCTATTCGACGGCCAGCAACCCCGAGCTTTCGAAGAGCTATCGCGGCCGCGTGGGTTTCATCAACGACTAGCGGGACGCGCCTCCCGATCACATTCCTTCGCTCCTTCCGGACACGTCCATGAACACGCCCGCGATCGCGAAAGCCCTGCCCGATGGGGGTCAAAGACCTCGAAGCCGCGCGGCGCCCGCCGTCGCAGCGCTGCTGCTGCTCGGTCTGCCCATCGCCGGTTGTTCCCATGTCGACCGTGCCGTTGCGACCTCGGCCATTCCCGCCGACTATCACCAGCGGCACCCGGTTGCGCTGGTCGATGCCCGACAATCGCTCGACATCTTCCTCGTGGGCGCGAGGGGCGGGCTCGATTATCGCCAGAAACACGATCTCGAGGCCTTCTCGGCTGACTACCTCGCCCATGGCGAGGGGCGCATCCAGATCCTGCTGCCGCGCGGCCCGGTGGACGGGCGAGCGGCCGAATCCACAATGACGGTCGTGCGCCGCGCTCTGGCGGCCTCGGGCGTGAAGGGCGACATCGAGATCGGCTCCTACCGTGTGGCCGACCCGAGATTGGCTTCGGTGCTGAGGCTGAGCTTCGTGAAGTTGCAGGCCCGGGTGGCCGACCGATGCGGCGACTGGCCCGACGACCTCGGTCCGGGCACCAATACGAAAGAGTGGGAGAACCGCTCCTACTACAACTTGGGTTGCGCCAACCAGCAGACCTTGGCGGCCCAGATCGACGATCCGCGCGACCTCGTCAGGCCGCGGGCCGAAGAACCGGGCGACGTGCAGATGCGGACCCGCGCCATCGGAGACCTGCGCGGCGACCCGGTCCTCAACGGCAAGGATCCCAGCACGACCTTCACGCAATCCAAGCTCGTTCCGATCGGTGGAACCCAGTGATGAACGGCGCTCCCACCCTCCATTCGGCCGACGGTGCCGACCCGCGCCACCAGATTCCGCCGGTGCCGCGCATCTCGCTCCAGGCGTTCTGCGAAACCGCCGAGATCGCCGAGGTCATCAACGAGGCCATGGCGGACCGCCGCATGGGCCGCGCCCACGTCAAGGTCAACATGGGCGGGGCGCCGGCCGCCGTCGAGGCCTATCGCACCGCGCCGACGCCGAACCTCATCGTGATCGAAACCACCGGCGACCGCGACACGCTGGTGACGCACCTCGACAAGCTGGCCGAGTTCTGCGACGCGGGCACCAAGGTCGTGGTGATCGGCCGCGTCAACGACATCGTGCTCTATCGCGAACTCATCGGCAGCGGCGTCAGCGACTACATCGTGGCGCCCTTCGACGCGCTCGACCTCGTGCGCGCGGTCTCGCATCTCTACACGAGCCAGGCCGCCCAGCCGGTGGGCCGCGTCGTCGCGGTCACGGGCGTCAAGGGCGGGGTCGGCGCGTCCACGGTCGCGCATAACGTCGCCTGGTCGATCTCCCGGATCTTCGACATCGCCACCGTGATCGCCGACCTCGATCTGCCTTACGGAACCGCCGGCCTCGACTTCAACCAGGATCCGCCGCAAGGCATCGCCGAGGCGGTCTTCGCGCCCGACCGGCTCGATCCCAACCTGGTCGACCGGCTGCTGTCGAAATGCACCGAGAAGCTGTCGATCCTGGCGGCCCCGGCCACGCTGGAACGGCCCTACGATTTCGCGGAAACGGCCTTCGACGGGTTGTTCGACATCCTGCGCGCCACCGTGCCGATCGTCGTTCTCGACGTGCCGCACGGCTGGACGGCCTGGAGCCGGCGCGCGCTGATCGGCGCCGACGAGGTGATCGTGGTGGCATCCCCCGATCTCGCCAATCTGCGCAACGCCAAGAACCTCGTCGACGTGCTGAAGACCGCCCGCCCCAACGATGCCCTGCCGAAGCTCGTGCTCAACGGCACCGGTGTCGCGAAGCGGCCCGAAATCGCGGTGGCGGATTTCGCCAAGGCCGTGGAACTCGCGCCGGCGGCCGTGCTGCCGTTCGATGCCAAGCTCTTCGGCACGGCGGCCAACAACGGCCAGATGGTGGGGGAAGTCGAGGCCGGCAACAAGACGGCCGAGATCTTCAACGAACTCGCCCAGGCCGTGACCGGGCGCTCCGAGGCGCGTCGGAGCCGGCGGAACCTGTTCGATCCGTTGATGGCGCGGTTCGCCCGCAAGAAGGCATCCTGAGCGGTTCCCCCGGTGCCCTCCGCGGTGCCTCATCGTCGGCGTCGCGGCAAAAAGCCCGAAGATCCTCGATTCGCCGCGGGGCAGGGCAGGAAGCGTCCGGTCCGGCTTCGGGAAACGGTAACCATTTGAGCCGACTGTGGGGGCCTGTGGCGGCGCATCTGCGACGAGCCCCGTAATGCACCCTGGCGCGGAACGCGCTAGCCGAGCCGAGACGGGCCGCGTGGACCTCACGTCTGGAACCTGGAAGGAAGTCGCAGGATGTTCGGACGACGTGCGGCGGCTGGGGGCGCCCCAAGTCCCGCTCCGGTGGTGATCAAGACCGAGCCGGACACACGCGGCGGCGGCTCGGTTCGGCCGTCCGCGCCGCCGCCCCCTTCGACCGAGCCCCGACGCTCGGACGACTACTATCTCACAAAGAGCACGATCTTCAGCGCCCTCATCGAGGCGATCGACCTCGCGCAACTCTCGAAGCTCGACGCCGAAACGGCGCGGGAAGAGATCCGCGACATCGTCAACGAGATCATCTCGATCAAGAACGTCGTCATGTCGATCGCCGAGCAGGAGGATCTGCTCGACGACATCTGCAACGACGTCCTGGGCTACGGGCCGCTGGAACCGCTGCTGGCCCGGGACGACATCGCCGACATCATGGTCAATGGCGCGGCCAAGACCTACATCGAAGTCAACGGCAAGATCCAGTTGACCAACGTGAGGTTTCGCGACAACGCCCAGCTCATGAACATCTGTCAGCGGATCGTGAGCCAAATCGGCCGCCGCGTCGACGAATCGTCCCCTATCTGCGACGCCCGCCTGATGGACGGATCGCGCGTCAACGTGATCGCGCCGCCGCTCGCCATCGACGGCCCCGTCCTCACGATCCGCAAGTTCAGGAGGGACAAGCTGACCCTCGACCAGCTCGTCAGGTTCGGCGCCATCTCGGCCGATGGCGCCGAGGTGCTCAAGATCATCGGCAAGGTCCGCTGCAACGTGCTGATCTCGGGCGGCACGGGCTCGGGCAAGACCACGCTGCTCAACTGCCTCACCAACTACATCGAACACGACGAGCGGGTCATCACCTGCGAGGATGCGGCCGAGTTGCAGCTTCAGCAGCCCCATACCGTGCGGCTCGAGACGCGCCCGCCGAACCTGGAGGGCACGGGCGCCATCACGATGCGCGACCTCGTCCGCAACTGTCTTCGCATGCGGCCGGAACGGATCATCGTGGGCGAGGTGCGCGGACCGGAAGCCTTCGACCTGCTGCAGGCCATGAACACGGGTCACGATGGCTCGATGGGGACCCTGCACGCCAACTCGCCGCGCGAAGCGCTGAGCCGGCTGGAGTCCATGATCACCATGGGCGGCTTCTCGCTTCCGTCGCGCACCATCCGCGAGATGATCGTGACGTCGATCGACATCATCATCCAGGCGACCCGCCTGCGCGACGGCTCGCGCCGGATCACTCACGTCACCGAGGTGCTCGGGCTCGAGGGCGACGTCATCATCACCCAGGACATCATCCTCTACGACATCCTGGGTGAGGACGCGCAAGGCAAGCTCAAGGGCCGCCATCGCTCCACCGGCATCGGGCAGCCCCGATTCTGGGAACGCGCGCTCTATTACGGCGAGGAAGGGCGACTCGGCGAGGCGCTCGATCGCGCCGATCCGAAAGACGGGGGCCGGCTGTGACGCGCTCCGGGCAGACTCGCCGGGGCGAGACGCCCCGCCGGGGCGAGTCAGAACGCCGAGGCGTGCCGCTATGATCCTGGATCAGACGACTCTCGTGACCTACGGCCTCGCCGTCATGGCGGCGGGCTGCGTGCTGTTCGTCGCCAGCCCTTACCTGTCGGGCGACATCAAGGCCGAGAAGCGCAAGGCGGCCATCCAGGCGCCGCGCGCGAAACGCCCGGGTGAGCGGGTCGTCGATGCCGCGACCCGCCGCAAACAGGTCACCGACAGCCTGAAAGACCTCGATCAGCGCGGCAAGAACAAGAGGGTGCCGCTCGAGATCCGCATCCAACAGGCCGGGCTTGAGTGGACCCGGAGGGGCTATATCGCGGTCTCGGCCGGCTCCGGTGCGGCGTTGGCTCTGGCGATCTTCGTCCTTCAAGGCAATCCAATGCTGGCGGGGGCAGCCGCCCTGGTGGGCGGCTTCGGCCTGCCGTCCTGGGTATTGAGCTTCAAGCGAAAACGCCGTCTCGCCAAGTTTACCAACGAATTCCCCAACGCGGTCGATATCGTGATCCGCGGCGTCAAGGCTGGTCTGCCGCTGGGCGACTGCCTGCGCGTGATCGCGACCGAGTCCCCGGAGCCGCTGAAGACGGAATTCCGACGCATCGTCGAGGCCCAGTCCGTGGGCCTCACGGTGACCGAGGCGGTCGAGCGGATGGCGGAACGGGTGCCCGTCAGCGAGTCGAGCTTCTTCGCCATCGTGATCGGGATCCAGCAGAAGGCGGGCGGTAATCTGACCGAGGCGCTGGCGAACCTGTCTCGCGTCATTCGCGAGCGCAAGAAGATGCGGGCCAAGGTCAAGGCCGTGTCATCGGAAGCCAAGGCATCCGCCGGCATCATCGGAGCTCTGCCGTTCGTGGTCGGCACTTTGGTGTACTTGGTGTCGCCCGATTACATCTCTCTACTCTGGACAACCTCGACGGGCCGTATCGTCATCGGGGGCGGCCTGTGCTGGATGGGGATCGGGATCATGGTCATGAAGAAGATGATCAACTTCGAGCTTTGAGATCGCTCTGGGACCGGACACGGGACGAGCCTCGGTCCATCATGTCACGATCGGGCAGAAACGAATGGTCGACCTGATTTTGGAGAAGCTGTCGGATCGGGCCTTCATGATCAGCCTGCTGATCGCGATTGCGGTCGGCGCCACGGTTCTCACGATCGTCATGCCGTTTCTGCAGACCGATACGTTGGGCCGCCGCATGAAGCAGGTGTCGTCGGAGCGCGAACGTATCAGGGCCCGCGAACGCGAAAAGCTGTCCAAGACCGGCAAGGGCAACCTGCGTCCGGAGGCCCGGGCCTTCATGTCCCGGATCGTCCACGGCTTCAGCGCCGCGAGATGGCTCGGTACCGACACGGCCCAGCAGAAACTCGCCATGGCGGGCTTCCGGGGCCAGGCTGCCGAAGTGACGTTCCTGTTCTTTCGACTGGTCTCGCCGGTGGGTTTCCTTGCGGTCACGGTCTTCTATGTCTTCGTCGTCAACGACTTCGGGCTGGGGATGACCTTGAAGCTTGGGGGCTGCATGGGTGCGGCCTACGTCGGCATCAAGGCGCCCGAGATGTTCCTGTCCAACACTATCGGCAAGCGGCAGAAATCGATCCGCATGGCGTTTCCGGACATCCTCGACCTGCTGCTGATCTGCGTCGAATCGGGCATGTCGCTCGAACATGCCGGCCGCAAGGTCGCCCAGGAGATCGGCGGTCAATCGATCGCCGCGGCCGAGGAATTGACACTCACCATGGCCGAGATGTCGTTCCTCCCCGACCGCCGCCAAGCCTTCGACAATTTCGCCAAGCGGACCGGGCTCGAACCCATCAAGTCGCTGTCGACCGTGCTGATCCAGTCCGAACGCTATGGCACGCCGCTCGGCGCTGCGCTGCGGGTGCTGTCTCAGGAAGGCCGCGATCACCGCATGATGGAGGCCGAGAAGAAGGCCGCTTCGCTCCCGCCCAAGCTCACGGTCCCGATGATCCTGTTCTTCCTGCCGGTGCTGTTCCTGATCATCGGCACGCCGGCCGTCATTCAGGTAACGGCCACGCTCTCCAAATGACATCGACAGCCGGGGGTCGCTGCGGACGAGGATCGGCGGAAGTGTCGCCGGAAAGGCCCGATGGTGGCGGCCTCCGGCCGGAGCGAGCCTTCATTCGGAGAGGGGCTTCGTCATGTCGCCGGGCCGCACCCAGGCGTCGAAATCCTCGCCCGCGACGCCGAGAGCGACCGCCGCCTCGCGCAGCGTGGTGTCGTCGCGATAGGCCATGAGCGAGATCTTGGCCGACCTCTCGTAGCCGATATGCGGGTTGAGGGCCGTGACCAGCATGAGCGAGCCGTCGAGGTTCTGCTTGATCTTCTTGACGTTGGGCTCGATCCCGACGGCGCAGAACCGGTCGAAGGCGCCCACCCCGTCGCCGATCAGCGCCACCGACTCGAGAATGTTGTGCAGCATTACGGGTTTGAACACGTTGAGCTGGAAGTTGCCCTGGCTGCCCGCGAAGGCCACGGCATGGTCGTTTCCGAACACCTGGACCGCTACCATCGTGAGCGCCTCGCATTGGGTGGGATTGATCTTGCCCGGCATGATGGAAGAGCCGGGCTCGTTCTCGGGGATGGTCAGCTCGGCGAGGCCGGCACGGGGCCCGCTGGCATACCAGCGCACGTCGTTGGCGATCTTCATCAGGACCCCGGCCAGTACCCGCAGGGCGCCGCTCGCCGCCACCACGGCGTCGTGGGCCGAGAGCGCCGCGAACTTGTTGGGTGCGCTCACGAAGGGCAAGCCGGTCTCGCGCGCGATGGCCGACGCCGCCACCTCGCCGAAGCGCGGATGGGTGTTGATGCCCGTGCCGACCGCCGTGCCGCCCAGCGCCAGGGCATGGAGGCCCGGCAGAGCGCGCCGGATGCCCTCGAGGGCCTCGTCGAGCTGGGCGATCCATCCGGAGATGACCTGTTCCAGGGTGATCGGAGTCGCGTCCTGGAGGTGGGTGCGGCCCACCAGGATCACGTCGCTTCCCCGGGCGGCCTTGGCCGCGAAAGTGTCGCGCAGACCGGTCACGGCTGGAAGCAGACGGCTCTCGATTTCGCTCACGATCGCAATATGCATGACGGTCGGGAAGGCATCGTTGGAAGATTGGCCGCGATTGACGTCGTCGTTCGGATTGATCGGCTTCTTGGAGCCGAGTTGGCCGCCCGCATGCCGTATGGCGAGGTTGGCGATCACCTCGTTGGCGTTCATATTGCTCTGCGTCCCCGAACCGGTCTGGAATACCACCAGCGGGAACTCGCCGTCCCAGTGGCCGTCGATGACCTCCTGGGCGGCCTCGACGATCATGCCGACCTTCTCGCCCGGCAACTGCCCCAGTTCCCCGTTGGCGAGGGCCGCGCACTTCTTGAGCACGCCGAGCGCCCGGATCACCGGGCGACCCCAGGTGAAACGGTCGGTGCCGATGGGGAAGAAGGTCAGCGAGCGCTGGGTCTGAGCCCCCCACAGATGCTCGGCCGGCACCGGTACGTCGCCGAGCGAGTCGCGTTCGATACGGACGGTGTCGGCAGCGCTGGCGGTGGACGTCATGACGGGACCCCTGTCGTGGTTGTCTTCGGGAAAGCAGGGGAGGCTTTACCGCCTTCGACGCGCTCGATCCAGACCGCTGGCGCGCCGACGCGACGGATGCCGCCGGTTCGGCGGCGGTGCATCGCCTGGCAGCGCTAGCCGACTCCCGCGAGCCGCCGCTCCGGAGCACGGCGCAGGGACCCTCGGCCGGGTGCGACGGCATTTCGCAACCGACACGACAGCCAAGTGTCTCGGCTTCCTTTGTGCCAATCGACAAAAGCTTAGGATGTGCTTAGAGTCTCGTTAAGCTTGATACATGTTTGGCACGGCAGCACCGAAAAAGATGTTGTGAGATTTAGATCAATCTCTATACTCATTAGGTCTCAGTAGGTCTCAATCGTCTGACCTGATTATCCATGGAGTCTCCAGTGACCGGTACCCCTATCGAGTGCGGAAACGTGTCGGTCGCCTTGAGTCCCTCCCCGATCAACCCGGACTGGATTCTCGAGGGCGATCCCGTGGCCCGCAATGCCGTGCTGTCGCGCAGTCGCGACGGTACCGCCTGCACGCTGGTCTGGGAGTGTACGCCGGGCAAGTTCGTCTGGCACTATACGATGGACGAGACGATCCACATTCTCGAAGGCAGGATCATGCTGGACGACGGCGTCGCAGCTCCCAGGAGCCTCGGGGCCGGCGATGTCGTCTTCTTCCCGGCCGGCGCGGTCGTCAGATGGACCGTCGACGCCCACGTTCGCAAGCTGGCGTTCTTCCGGCGCCAACTTCCGAAACCGATCGCGATGGTGACGCAGGCGGCCCGCAAGGCGCGAAATCTGATCCGGAGCCGCCAAACGAACGACGGCATGATGGGCGTATCCCAGCCCGGCGGCACGGCGCCCGGGACGCTGCATAGCGTCGAGACCCTCAACGCCTGACCTCCGGCGGCATCGCGGGGGGTCATCACCAACCCGGCACCGGTCAGCTTGGGTGCCGCCGCCCAAATGCCGCCGGTCCCGGCCGAATGCGAGGATCCGGCTAGCCGGGGGGCGGGTCGACGTGAACCGCGCCCGGCACCCTGCCGGCCTTCGCGGTTCCCGCCTTCTGGATCGACCGCCAGGTCTCGCTGCGGGCGATCATCTGGCGGATCGCGTCCACGCTCGCGCCGGCATCGGCTGCCGACAGGTCGGTTGCCGCGATGGCCTCGGCCTGTTTGAACTTGCCTTCGAGCGACAGAACCAGAGCATAGTTCTGGCGGACCCTCATGTCGGCGCGCGCGTCCGCGGCGGCGATCCGCAGGGCGCTTTCGGCCTGCGGCAATTGGCGGGCGAGCGCGTAGGACAGGCCCAGGTTCGACATCACGCTGGGCTCGCCGGGCCTGATCTTCAGGGCGGCCTGATAGTAGTTCACAGCCGCCGCGTGATCGCCGAGCTGGTCCGAAACGGAGCCTTGGGCCGACAGCACGGACCAGTCCGGCTTGTCGGGCGTGTGAGCCCGACCCAACACTTCCAGGGCTTCGCGCGGCCGGCCCGCATCGGCCAAGGCCTTGCCGTAGGCCGCCAGTACGGGTCGCTCATAGGGGTGCTTGATGGCCGCCGCCTCCAGGATCGCGGTGGCTTGGGCGTATTGAGCGAGGCCACGGAGCGCGCGCGCATAATTGATCGACGCGGTCGTGTCGCCGGGGTCGGCATCGTGGCGGCGGCCCCAAGTCGCAGCAAAGTCGCGCAGCCCGGAATCGGTGGCGGGCAGGGCGCCCGTGCCGATCGAGCCCGTGGCCTCCTGGTCTGTCACGCAGCCGCCGAGCGAAGCCGCCAGCGCCAGCGCGACGACACCGAGGATCCATCGGCGATCCCGGTTTGCAGTGTAGCGCCACCCGGCATAGCTTGGCATCGAAGCTTCGCCCTTCCTGATCTTGGGTCGAAACGGGACGATCCCCGGACCTGGACAGGCCTAAACCGTTAACCCTAACGGTCGGTTAAGCATCGTCCGATCGATTGTCATCTCCTCGGAGTTCCCTGCATGCCGCTCTTCGCCGAAGCCTCCGCCGACGCGGTTCCTGTCCACTGCGTGACGCGTGAGGCTTGGTCGGCTTCGGACGGCGGCCTCGCGGGACAGGGACTGCCGCCGCAGCCGGCCGCCTTCGCGCGCGCCCTCGGCTTCGAGGGCAAGCCGGGTCAGCAAGCCCTTCTGCCGACCCCCGACGGCGAGCTCTCGGCGGTGCTGTTCGGGGTCGAGCCGCCCTTCTCGCGCCTGTTCGACCCGATGCTGCCCGGCAGGCTCGCCACCCTGCTGCCCGCCGGCACCTACCGCTTCGCGGCGCCATTGCCGGAGCGGCCGGAACTCGCGGCGCTGTCCTGGCTGCTGTCGGGCTACCGCTTCACACGCTACAAGGCCCCGGTCGCCGAGACGCCGCTGCTCCGCGCGCCGGCCGGCATCGACGCGGCGCGGGCCGAGCGCATCGCCCGCGGGATCACGCTCGGCCGCGACCTCGTCAACACGCCGGCCAACGACATGGGACCCGACGCGCTCGAGGCCGCGGCCCTCGCCCTCGCGGGACGGCATGGTGCCGCGGTCCGCACCGTCCGGGGCGAGGCGCTGGAACGCGGGTTCCCGCTGATCCACGCCGTAGGGCAGGCGGCTCACCAGGGGCCATATGTGGACGGCCCCCGCTTGCAAGGGTCTTGGTGCGGATTTGGATCCGATCGCTTGCGGTCATATGTCCGGCCTTTCGGGTGCGGTCGCACACGACCGCTGGCCAAGATGGTATCC
>JAABUY010005526.1_pt1 | contig 12687 bp, 10 predicted proteins | sample 5560271 | NCBI WGS metagenome assembly JAABUY01 (sample SAMN10711886, study PRJNA513374) | rock metagenome | isolation source: Antarctica rocks | place: Antarctica: Victoria Land, University Valley
GATGCTGCCGCCTGCAGAGCGTTTCCATGGTATCCACCTTGAGCGTTGACCTCCGCCCCTCGATCCAGCAGGACCTGCACCACTTTCTCATGACCTCCCCGTGATGCCGCCTGCAGAGCGTTTCCATAGTGTCCACCTTGAGCGTTGACCTCCGCCCCTCGATCCAGCAGGACCTGCATCACTTTCTCGTGACCTTTCCGTGATGCCGTCTGCAGAGCGTTGCCAAAGTGTCTATCTTGAGCGTTGACCTCCGCCCCTCGATCCAGCAGAACCTGCATCACTTTCTCGTGACCTCCCCGTGATGCCGCCTGCAGAGCGTTTCCATAGTGTCCACCTTGAGCATTGACCTCTGCCCCTCGATCCAGCAGGACCTGTATCACTTCCTCGTGATCATTAAATGATGCCGCCTGCAGTGCGTTGCCGAAGGATTCACCTTGAGCGTTGATCTCTGCCCCTCGATTCAGCAGGACCTGTACCACTTTCTTGTGACCTCTCAATGCTGCCGCCTGCAGTGCGTTGCCGAAGAATCCACCTTGAGCGTTGATCTCTGCCCCTCGATCGAGCAGGACCTGCATCACTTTCTCGTGGCCATTCAATGATGCCGCCTGCAGTGCGTTGCCATGATATCCACCTTGAGCGTTGATCTCTGCCCCTCGATCCAGCAGGATCTGCATCACTTTCTCGTGACCTTTCCATGATGCCGCCTGCAGAGCGTTGCCATAGTGTTCACTTTGAGCGTTGACATCTGCCCCTCGATCGAGCAGGACCTGTATCACTTTCTCGTGGCCATTCAATGATGCCGCCTGCAGTGCGTTGTTGTAGGCTTCACCTTGAGCGTTGACCTCCGCCCCTCGATCGAGCAGGACCTGCACTAGTTTCTCGTTGCCTTCCGCTGATGCTGTCTGTAGTGCCTCGCTATCGTATTCTTTTTGCGCGTTAATCTTTATAGCAGTTCTACGTGGAAACATAGCTTGAGTCAACGAGAAGTCGATTGCGATCTCGATATTGAAGATAAGAAGTAGAAAGAATTGACGCAATTTTTATTCTTCAATCATTTGAAAGATCATCGATGGCTCGATGCAGCCTTATAAAACGCAGCTGATGAGTGAAGCCAATCATATAGGCGATTACCGCCAGCCACATAATGGGCCGCACACGTACATAGCCACGACGCCCTACCACCATCGAGTCTACGAATATGTATGCCAAATCTCACCAGATAACAAGGTTGGGAGGCAATTGAAAAGCTTCGTCGCCGAGGATTCGGTCCTGTATTCTCATCCACAATGCAAGGCAGCGGGACTGGTCCTTCCGAGCGTTACGGATACGCACTTCAAGAATCACACGACGAATGTGCACAAGATATTTTAGCGAGCGTAAGCGCCCCATCTACGGAATACCTGCTCGACTTTCGTTCTTTCAGTCAGCCACTTTCGACGTCTTTTCTCTCTAGCGCCATAGCAACCGTCTGACCATGTACATATGTCTCGCGTCTCAAGTCTTTCGTGCGTCTATATTAGAATTCACCATATATGCAAAGCTGTACCATTGATACTGGTTCGTATGTGACACCCTTACAGTAGAGACCAGTACTGAAACACGCACCCAGTGCATCTTTTGCTTCGGTAACGAAGATCTGTCGGCAGCTGATCGATTGAAGACTTTCGCCAGTCGCGGCGACCTTAAAAAGCACTTCCATCGCAAACAATGCCGCCATTATCCGGACGGTCAGCCAACCGTGTGCTCTCACCCCCAGTGCGACACTACTTGAACGGCGAAATGCATTTGCAGAGTCATGCCGAAATGGTCTACAAGAACCCCACTTGACCTCTGCTGTCGCAGATTGGACGTCTGCGTCCAAGTCCTCTAGACATTTCCGTACATTCTTCCATCAAATTGTAATGAGCATCGACCCGATAAGAACAGAAGCCCGCTCCAATTATGCTGCTACTATCGGGTCTACGAGTATGCCAAACCCCACCAGATAGTGAACAAGGTTAGGAAGAGAAAAGCTGCATACGAGGGTTCGCCTTCCGTTGCTTGGAATGTGAGGGTGGTATGTGGATTCCTCTGTTGTCGACCCCTTATCTATCTAAGTCCTTGAGCGTGAGGTAAAATAAAGCTAAGAGTGTACATCCATTCTCCAGGTCATACATCTTGATAAAAGATTTGTAATCTAAAGAGTACATTCCATGAGTGTTCGTTCCTCCTGGTCACCACGAACAGAGAACATGCTAAGAGCCCGTTAGTCCCCGAGTGGTCTTGACGGCCGGGGAGGTACAAAGACTCCCCTTTGAAGCCATTGACAGCAAACATGGTGGCACTGAAATTTGAGTCGAAGGCCGGCCAGGCCAACGCCTTGTTTACACCTTCTTTGCAGGCGCTTCTTAGCAGCGAGCAGTTGCGAACGATGTATTTTGTCGACCATTTACGACGAATTGGTCTTGGGGGGGATGTTGCAATTATCGCAGCAGAGTTGGGAAGGAGAAATCACTAAAGAGAGAGATACGAAGCATGGGCGCGGAAGGCCTCGCAAGCAATATCTCGTTCGATGGAAACCGTCCTGGGTAGATGGTGCTCGTCTCACCGCCCCGGAATTGCTGCAGAACTGGAAGGAGGAGAAGGCGTCAAAAGGTAAGCGTTGAGCAAAAGACATCCAGCGACCGACTGTCGCCCCATTCTTCCCATTTTTCTGGCCTATAAGCTGTACAAGCGGGTTTCACGAGCAAGACAGTTTTAGCAGATGGTGCACTCTCATGACTTCGTTGTCTTATTCTTCATATATAGCAATGCCGTACGTAATTATCCGCCACTTTAGATATGTGCCCCCCCCCCCTTCTCACTCTCTCTGCTTCAGAGCTAATCTGAGGCCGAAAGTCACTCAGTAATGATTTCTGTTCCACCTTAGACGTATTCGAAGAGAAAAAGTTGATGAAGCTCACCTTCAAAACCTTTAGTCATTTACATATCAGCTTAGACGTTGAAGTCTGAAGCTTCAGAAATGCTCTTTTCTTCAATTTCTGTACCGAAAATGTTCGAATAATATTCATTGCGCGTAGACATTTCATACAATGCGTTAAAATTTATTCTTCTACTATACAAAAAGCATGCATATAAAGAGAACAATGCAAGCGTGAAACAATTTGTCATCTCTGAAAAATTCTGCGACAGAGAAAAGAATATAAAGACAACATATAAAGATTACAAATCTTCTGACGATAGTGGGTGAAAGGGTTGATAGCTCGTTAAATTTTTCAATTCTCGCTCGTCGAAACATGATCTTGACTTCGATCATCTTATTCTGATCGATGTAAAGATTCCCTAAGTTATTGATCGTATCTTTTTCGTCTTGAGTCATAAGTTCGTGCATTCAATCTTTGAAAGATGAGCTTGTACATCTGAAAGACTCGCTGTTGATCTTGAGTTGACAATAGTTGGTCAGCAGTAATTTTATGAGTAATAATCACTGTCAAGGTTTCGAACGAAGAGTTAATTAAGTTGAACGCATTGAAAGAAAGTGTCATATGTTTAGTCTAAATTATATTAGGTTAGCTTTGCAGTTCTATACTCTGATTCTGTTTTCAGATTCCCTCATCTATGTAGCATTGCCGTCTCTTATCTTTCCCGCATGCTTCTGATAGTAAGCAGAGCGCGCAACGAAGAAAAGTCTTTTCTCCGAGGCTGATGTCTATCCGTTCATGTTATGAGCCAACGTGGCTCAAGCGACGTCTGAGATTGCACTCTCTCGTCAGCTTCGAATGCGAGGGTCATTTAATGAAGATTTGTATTCTTCATCATCAAGAGAATTGTTCTCACCTGAATCATAAATAATTCATGCGTATTTATCTTGGTTTTCTTCGAGCCACTTAGACCTTCCTCAAGGTCTCTGTATCATGCGAACAGGTTGACTGACGTCACTGAACATTCTATCGACAGCGTCTTCAACATGGTTGCTGCAAAATTAGTGATGTTCTTTTAAGCGTCGTAGTTTGTCATTTACCTTGCTTTAAAGCTGTCATCACATGAAGCTCGAGCAATTGATGATAGCTGCGGAATGGGACGCTCTATTCTCTTCGACTTCTTCTGAGCAGGATGTAATTCTTCTGTCTTCAAGATTCAATATGTCGTCGATTGCATTGGTTTATGATCATGCAACAAATGCCTTCTAATATCAAGGCTGATGTCGGATGCCGCTATTTCTCCAAATGGCGGTGATGGTGTGAAGGGGATCATAGCATCAGAGCGAACGAAGTAGATGTACTGAACTCCCGGGCGGGTGGAATAAATTCATCTCGTTTGGAGATTGAGTGATAGCCTACTTGGATGAAAGATTGTAGGGCTCCCGTCCAAGACGCCCCTGGAAGACTGATCAGCGGCATACCCCTAGCGTAGAGTCCAAAATCTTGCTCGCCCAACCCATCCAGATTGCTGCGAGCCACAAGGAAGAGCCTTTTGGATTTTCTTTTCTGAGTTCTGACGCCGAGCAAGTGGGCCCCAATCAACTTACAGGGCACTCTAGGCTCGAAAAACCCGACGCCTTCGTCGCAACAGCTCAGCGTTATACATCGACTGACGCATCTGGACAGCCCTTCTCCATAGTACAGCACCTTCCTGTTACGGTGGGTAGACCACACTTTGTTCTCGTACGCGCTATCGCTAGTGCGTTTCATACCTTAGCTGACCAGCCATCGAAACGTCAATTTCCAGGTTACGAGTAATCAATCATGATAACAGTCTGCTGTGAGAGGCTGGCATAATAAACGGTTTTGGACCTGGGCGCGCCATCCACCCTTCTGCATTCTCCCAATCAATATGCCTCAACTTGTATGGCTTGTGACTGGGACCGCGACGGGGATTGGAGAACAGCTTGTTCATGCCATCCTCGACCGCGGCGATAAGGTCATAGCGTCTGCGAGAAAAGCTTCGGATCGACTGAAGGCTCAGAGAGATGCTGGAGCCGCGATATTGGATCTTGATGTCACAGCTTCGCAGTCGGATCTCGATGCCAAAGTCAACGAGGCCTGGAAGATATATGGCAAAATCGATGTACTTGTCAATAATGCTGCCTACATCGAAGCCGGCTTCCTCGAGGAGATTGGGTAAATCCACATTGGCTGCTTGGACCATTTGCTGTATCTGATTCTTGCGGTTCCGGCAGGGACGAGAGAACACGCAATGTCTTTTCGACCAATTTCTTCGGCACCATGAACCTTACACGCGCGATTTTACCGCACCTTCGAAAGCAAAGAGCGGGCACATTGCTTTTCATGAGCTCAATCCTCGCTTGGGAGGCTATTCCCACCTCAGGAGCTTATGCTGCCACAAAAGGGTCCCTTGAAAGTACGTCCCTACGGCTCCATAGTCAGGATTGAGCGTGTTGCTTACTTTGCTTTGAATCAGGTGCTGTGCTCTGTCTCAAAGAAGAAGTGGCCGCCTTTGGGATAAAGACCTGCATGTTGATCCCCGGCCACTTTCGCACTGAGATTCTTTCTCCGCAAAAAATTGTATACGGGGCCAGAGACATATTTGACTATGCGGAAGCCAACAAGATGTGCGAGGCTGCTGTTGTCAGCTTGCACCAGAAGCAGCTGGGCGACCCCAAAGGCGCCGCAGTCCGGATTGTAGACGCTGTTCGTTCGGAAGGCGAAGCTGCCGGCAGAAAAATGCCCTCGATGCTGCCCTTGGGCCAAGACGCCGTCGAGATTATCCGGAAACGCTGCAGAGCAACAGTAGAGATATGTGATGAATGGGAGGCTTTCAGTAGCAAGACAACGACGCAGAATCTGTAAGGCCGAGACTTGTCATGGACAGCACATAATTTCACCACATCACAGTACGATGGCTGCACCGATGTGATTAGGATATTGCCCACAGTGATCCCATACACAACGTGTACTCTGTAACGTATATGTAAATGTGCATTATCCTAACGGCCCTTGCGGGTTTATGTGTATGTTTTTATTCAACATGTATTCCTGACTTCAACATGAGCGAACTGATGTAAATAACCTGCAGTTCACTAAATCAAATTCTGCTTTTATCTTTGTAAACGGGTAACCGAAAATCTTTAAAAACGAAAACTCGTGAGAATCGGCACACTCAATGAAGCTTATGACGTCTTGTAACTAATCTTTATAGTCATAAAAAGCGTAATACATATTTGACATGTAATGTACAAGATGCAGACTCAGTGATGTAATAATTTTTACAGTTTCATCCTGTTATGTTCATTTACCATATGTGGTTGTTTGCGGAAGTGACACGAACGATACATGACTTACCTAAATGAGATAGGTATGTACATATGCACGACAACAATACGTACGACAATAACATGTACGATGATGCGATGTCCCCGCTCTAAGCTGTGAAGCTCCTCGACTTGTTATATATAAGTACGTTTACTACGAGCTAGTACCCTTTATCATATCACATCACACGGTATAATATCACTCACCGTCATGGCCGACCGCAAAATCGACTGTCATGCTCACTTTGTTCCTGAATTTTATCACAAAGCCCTCCTGGACAATGACATTACGGAACCTGACGGCATGCCTGGGATTCCAGCTTGGAGCGCGGAATCACATCTCGAATACATGACTGTCAGTGTGTTTTTCAACGTTTTCTTCCCCACGTTTGTGTCGAAACCATGAATCTATGACATCTCAAACGTCACTTTTTGGCTATTTCTGAGAGCAATCCTCTCACGCAATTATTCTATTGTTTCTTTGTGTCTCAAAGGAGTATTTTCTGAACACATTCAGGCCACCGGCATCGCCAAGTCCATCCTCAGCCTCTCCTCCCCCGGGACGAATATCTCTTCTGATCCCCCCTTCAACAAGACATTGACGAGGCAAACGAACGAGTTCGCCGCAGACGTGAAGCGGCAGTACCCCGATCGCTTCGGCTTCTTTGCCAGCTTGCCGCTTGACAAGGATAACATGGACGCTGCGTCTGAAGAAATTGCGTACGCCCTTGACGAACTAGACGCAGATGGATTCGTTCTGCTCTCAAATACACCCGGAGTTTATCTTGGCGATCCGCTGCTGAGGCCTGTGCTGGCCGAACTAGACAAGCGGGCTGCGCTGGTATTCGTACATCCCACCATTGCTTGCTACCCACAAATGCATGGGCACGAGCATCATTCGTCACCAGCGGAGCAGTATGCCAATTCTTCGCCGCTGGCAAGTTTATATAGAGCGCCATTGTTCGAATTCTTTTTTGACAGTGCGCGATCAATCCTCGATCTTCTTGTCTCGGGGACGATTCTTCGTTTTCCTCTAGTCTCGCATTGCGGAAATGTGCTGCCGAGTCTTTTGGATCGCATGTAAGTCAAATCTCCGGATTTCTTCTCGCCCCTTTCGGATTGAGTTCATCTGCTGTATCGCAAGCCCTTTTCAGGCGATCGCTAAAGCAATGCTCACAGCACACGTTTCATTCCTCCCTTGTCCATCTTCATAGAGTAATCGCCGACCGCATCCTCCTCGATAGTTTCCTGATATTGCGGCTTGGTCAGAAATTCAGTACCACCAGAGACGCTTGTGATATCACGGAAGAGCAGATTAAAACCGCGCTCAAAACCCAAATGTGGTACGACTTGGCTGGCGATCCAGTACCGAACCAGGTTTCTGCGTTGCTGAAGTTCACGGGAAAGGAAAGGCTGGTGTTTGGGAGTGACGTGCCATGGACGCCTTTCGAACTCACGAAGGCCTTGGTGGCGAAGATTGAGAGAGATCTGGCGGATTGTGTTGGACCGGACGCTGTGGAGATGATTTGGGAGGGCACAGCCCAAGGACTCCTCTCCCGGAAGGAAGAAGGCGATCCTGCTTCTGATCTTCGATAACGAATATCGCCCATTTTGCTCGGACAGGCTAGCAATATTGCGGCGACCCGAGTGCCTGTGAAGCTGGCTAGTCCAGGCGGTTGTGACAAGAGGATATCTATCCTCCCCCACCACCCATCATGTCTTGACATCCTCCGTTGCATCATCCCCAAATCACGAGCACACAGGTGCAATACACAGAAAGTGCAAAGACAGCTACGCCACGTCACGTCAGGCACAGACTCGGTCGAATGTCAATCTACCGAACCTTCTCCGATCTTCGGGCTATAGACTTGAGAACACGCCAGATCCGAGCAACTGATTCAATGCGAGCCCTACTTGAACCGTCCCATCTCCTATGAACTTTTCAATACTCGTAACTACCTAGCTATTCTTTCACAAGGCACAAAGCACCAAAAAAAAAAAAGAGCGATCCCAACTCCGGACCCAACATTGGGGTCTTGCTGTAATTACTGTGCTCAACTATATTCCATGTTCATGCCTCTCCCACCTTCATGGTCCTCCAAGTCCCGCTTCCGCCGAGACTTTTGCAGAACAGATTTACTGGGGACGGTGCCATACAACACCAGCCTCTGGAACAATTGTACATTCGCTTTGTCCCGTCCCTTTTCAATTCCGACTTTTCCCGCCCGTCGAGGAACGCTTTGGAGTCTTGGGAAGGGGCAAGTATGCCCAGGGCGGGGGAATGCTTACGGCGACGTACTCCTTTGCTGAGTTCGTATGTGTATGCAATCGTCCCTGTATGAGAGCTTGGTCCGTGATGATACGTTGAGGTAACAGCTGTATGTGTGTCATACAGTAAACCATTTCTCATTACCCCATATCTCGGCTTTTTGCATATTTTGCTACCTGTTTCTTACCGGTTCCCTATACCAAGCTAGTACCAAATTTGAGGCAGCCATAGTACTCACGTTGTTCTCAAGAAGACCTGATCGCCAGTAGATCTCTTGTTCACTTCTTGTTCTCTGGGCTAAAATTTTCAAGGACCCATGACGACTTGTGACTGTTTTCTATTTCCGAAGTTGACGCTATCTGGCTCCTCTCATACTCGATCTCCTTTTTAGTGATCTTCAAAAGATAGCCCGATCCTTTCCTAGCAAGGATCCATCAACCTTTTGGCGTCTTTTCGACATGGGGAAAGGCCCCACCATGAACTTCCACTTCATTAAAACCTCGGGAGTAAAGCATCTGGCTCAACATTGTGAGTATCTCTGATCTTGATTGCCGTTGACAGGATTTTTGTGTGAAGGCTGTATTTCCTTAGTGATATGACTACAGTGGCAGGCTCATGATGTGCCGAATGGCAAACCAAGGTACTTCGAACGATATCATATGAAGATCTAATAAGGGCAAAATAAGGGCGAGGTGGTTCCCGCTACTCAATAGTGACCTTGGATACCGGGAAAGTATAGGCCGCTATGCGGAGGCCAATTATTTATATCTTCGTTACGAACGGGATGAAGAAGTGTGAGCCAGTGGTGGATGAGATGGTTCGCGGCTTCGTTAAGCGGTATGAGGAGGATCATGTCTCGGACTTTGTGGCGGGTAAGATTGTGACATAACATTATTGGGTTTAATACTGTCGTTGTTGTTTCTACCACGAAGTTATTGCAGTGTTGATGGAGGATAGGCATTTCTGACATATCGAAAACCACTGCCCACGCATGCTGTAAGCTATATAATGTCCTACATATCTACAAGTATGGCACTGATACCATCCCAAAAATTGATCAAACGCCTTGACTCGAAAAGTCTATCATAAAGAACCCTAGGAGAGTAACCATTCTATTGTCAACGCCCACTATATTTGCAAGGCTTGCAAAAAAGAGGCTATAGGCGCGTAATCCCTGTCTCAAGATAGTGCCGCACCAAGGCCATCACGACTTCAAGAGCGGCTTTTCTAGAAGCCCGGGAAGTATACCCCCAACCAGGTGGCGGAACAGGTGCTTGTAAGCTATATAGAGATATTGCTTTTGAAAAGGGGCCGATACTCTCTTCTTTGCACTTTGAACAGCTGTTGAGCATGTCTCAGAAGAATTGGGAAATTCAGTCCAGAGTGCAGAGAGAACATGGTAAAGTCGAAGTTGATTATGGAGGTTCGTGGGACAAATCGAAGAGGCTATCCTATCTGATGCTGCAACGAAAGAGGCGCTTCGACTTTACCTCCTGTGTTGTCGTAGGATTAGAGCATAAAGTACGTCACGCTTGCAGAAGGGAGAGTTACAACGGGAGGCAATCCAGTCAGCACGAATGCTGCGAGAGCTCTTCATCGCAACTGAAATGTATCTGACATGAATGCAATTGCCTTGAGCCCAGACCGTTGGCTGAAAAGTCCCAGCCAATTTGTGAACGAATCTCAAGAGAAAATTCAGAAGATGCAACGGCTTGATCTGACTTTCGGACATTGCCCGACAGCTTATCTTAGAATTCATTCTGTGCGACGGTATGCCCCTATTTCCTAACTGGCTTTCAGATAAACCGACCTTTCCAAATTTGAGCTAGCAGATCCTCGTAAGGGGTGGACAGCCACTGGCTTCGTAACAGCGAGACAGTCTGATATGTATCTTCTAGTAGAGCTAAAGAAGTGATATTGCCACGTCCAAACATCGCTAATCACTAGTGGCCGTAAATTCTCCCTTCCCTATCTATAGGAGTGGGTATTCTGCTGGAGCTTTGCACGGGCGTGAAACGACGGCCAGAGCTATGGAACCGGACGAGACTGTGACATGAGAGGTTTAAGGTTCGAAATTATGCATCAATAGGATACAGAACTATAGCTGAGACAGTGGGGATGGAAAGAGTCGCAAAGATGGGGGATTAGAACAGCAAAGAGCTCAAATTGATACAGCGCCAATGCTACCATAATATATCATCCGGAGGGCGTCTGAAAATGTTTTTTTCAATTTTCTCCACTTGCGAACAAAGCAGCTCGATTCAGTAGACTGATGACTCTCGAGGTAAGATATCCTCATTCCAGAAGATGGCTGTCGACTTTATGAGGTCAACGGCACGAGTGCCTACCTTAGTAATAAGAGATGTTGATCAATTAATTGAATGGCTTGACGGTAGCCGTTTGACCTTTGCAGGGCTACAGGGCGCCAAAAATCTCGAGCCAGGAGGGGATCGGGGTTACAGTGGTCAATCAGCCTAGGTAGGCTCGTTATGATTGTTACAAGACATCGATGTTGGCGACGGTATCATAAGTTGCAGTGCGAGTCAATTTAGATATTGACTCATCAACTGTGATTTCTGCGCGCTTGTCGGCAGACAAACCTTAAGTCGACACTGCTGCTATGAACAGGGTATGCCATGGTGCACTGGGTAGCAAATCTTACTATATAGGAAGTCTACGCTGTTATCGTGTCTCCAGCGACCAGGAGTAGTAACTCTAATTATTCAAGCTGAAGCTTTTCGACGGTTGCGACTCCTGTGATCGTCTACATCTTCGCATGAATGAATCGGACCTCTGTTGCTGCACAGGACAAGTCAAGATAATTTAGATAGATTATCTGGCGACAGTTACGTGTTTTATTTCGTGGGCTCCCTAACTTGATTGCCGTTGTGGTCGGATGGATATCATCTAGCCTGAAGAACGTATGTGATAGAGGTATATACTCGATAGCTTAAGATACTTGGAAATACCCTGTAACAATAATCATTCCTCACAGGTCCAAGTTTATGCAGCCCCTCTACGACTCGAACTCCATGCAGCCGTCTCTCCGTACGCACGCTATCAAAAAGCAAAACTTCACATGTTTACTCAGACGCTCACTATTCGGATTCTTTCCCTCTGAACTAAAGACTAACACAGGCGTATAATCACTCGTAAAAAGGAGGTCAGAGCGATGATATCCAAGTATGACGAGATTTTCGAGCATCGTAGAAATCTTAAGCATGAGCTCTGAATTCTTTTTCCACAAACGGTACGTAGAAGTATGAGATCAGTCAAGCACAGCATTATCAGCCATAGCAGCGAAAGAAGGCTATTGTAGGGGTAGCTAGCTGTGTTCATCAACCGAGCAATTGAGAAGCGTTCGTTGAGAACGCTCACGAACAGATCAAGCCATTTCGAGACCAGACCGTCTGCCACATCCTACCATGACGAAACGTGACACACGACGTACAATTGCGTAGTACCTGGTTGTTTTTCGGAGGATATCAAGTAGTAGAGAGTTTGGTTACCAGGCACACCATACAAGGTGATGTTGAGAAATGTTTTGTGAACGAAGTCGAGGACGAACGGCACATAAGCGTGCGATAGATGCCCGCTCAACCCAATAATACTTCGTGCGGAGTTTGATTGCTTTCAAAGTAAGAGAAGCGGAAGATGGAGATAGCATGTTGACAGAGTGAAGCACAGATCTTTCTAGAGATGCCCTATATCTTGTTCATTGGTCGGCATCGAGAATAAAAACGTGATTCTTGCCAACATGCTGTGGAACTAGATTATGAGAGTTCAATTATTCTGCCTTGAATGCATTAACACAGCCGATGTTTTAATCGTAATAAACGAAAGAGTTGCTGGTCTTCACAATGTATAGAGAAGATAGGCAGGAGCTGTGACAAATCAATGGTGGACCTTAATTCTCATTTTCTTTTTGAGCATGCTAACCTAGGGTCTAGTACAGGATTTTGTACAAGATCTTCCGTACTCCATTGTCCCGGGGTATCAAATGACCTTGTGCCCTAAAAAAGCAAGCTCGACACTAAAGACATAGCCATTGTCGTCGCCAGTATCTGAGTTACCGCTACACATGCAGTTTGGCAGCTCCTACTCCTTCGCTCCTGTCAAGACCCCAACACTCCTTCAAATGTCCTCGTCCATGGTAGTCTCAGAGTCT
>JAABUY010005528.1_pt1 | contig 12685 bp, 11 predicted proteins | sample 5560271 | NCBI WGS metagenome assembly JAABUY01 (sample SAMN10711886, study PRJNA513374) | rock metagenome | isolation source: Antarctica rocks | place: Antarctica: Victoria Land, University Valley
GGTAGGCTGTGCTGCGGGCGAGCGATGCCATGCTTGGTCGCCGAACGCGGCGGGTGGTATGGTTTGTACAACGCGTGTCGTAGTCCCCTGCTGGGGTATCGCCATGTTCATCGATGGCTTGCTGGGCGGCCAGGTCGCGCGGGCCGTCGTGGGCGCTTCGTTCGACGTGGCAGATGCCGGACGGGCGGACAGCGTCGAGGGACTTGACGTTCTTGTGGCGAGATTTGAGGCCCGTGTTGCAGGGGCCAGGGAGGCGGTTGCGGCGGGCGTCAGAGAGACGGTTGCGTCAACCGTCGATTTGGCTGAGCGGTTTCACGACGGTCGGGAGCCAATGTCGGACGCAAGGCGATTGGCGACGATCGAGATGCTGCTGCGGGCCGAGAAGACGCTTGCCGAGGTGGGCGTCTTGTTGGTGGAGCGGGCACAGGCCAATGAACTTCACGCCGCAGTTGCCACGCCACGTCTTCTGCCGCTTCTAAATCGAATGACAGCGTTGGTCGGCGAGGAGGCTCAACTCTACACGGAGGCCGTGCGCGACATGCGCTGGGCGTTGCTGGCGCTTGAGGCGGCGGCAGAGCCGGCGGCGGACGGGCCGGTGCTGGCGGGTCCGGCGGAGCTTGGCTTGTTCCTCCAGGGGTTGCGCGCCGCGTCGTGACGCGGATCAGGTTCGGACGCCGTGCGGCCAAGGCGCTGCGGGCGATGGGTGAGGCGCAGTTCCGGCAGGCCGGCGTGGCGTTCGAGCAGTTCGTCGCCGACCCGAAGCGGCCGGGGCTCAACTTCGAGCGGGTGCGCGGGGGCGCCGACCTGTGCCTGATCCGGATCACGCAGGGCGACAGGGCGATCCTGCGGCGCGTGCTGGACGCGGACGGCGAGTTGTTCGAGGTCCTGCTGATCGGGTCGCACGACATCTACAAGGCAGTCGGGCTGCTTTGAGGGTCGCTGCTGGCGGGCCTGTGGCGACCCGGTCCTGCCGGGCGTGCCGGGCCGACGCCAACAGACCCGGTCCCGACATGCCGGGCGCGCGGAAGCAGAGCCTCCGGTCCTGCCTGCCTGACCAGTCACACCCGGGCGGCGTTAGTATTGGAAACGCCGACGATAACAGGAACGGCGCGCCGCCAGCGCACAATGCGGTGACTCTACAGGCCGGCGCCCAGCGGAGCGCCCCGCAAACCTTCTCTGTTGTGTCTTGAGTGCGTCGCGGGAAGCTGTCTAGTCTGTTCTGGCGCGGCTTTGATGCTCCCCCTTACGGAAGGATCACCCATGACAGTCGTGACCGTTGTCGGCGCCTCCGGCGACATCCTGCCCATCACGGTGCAGGGCGCCGCGGCGGCCTCGTTCGCGCAGCTCTACGCCGCCACGCTGAACGACATCGCGTTCGGCGGCGGCCTGGCGGCGGCCGACCTGACGCCGGGCCGCTCGGCGCCGCCGCTCCCGCCGGGCGCGATCGGCGAGGGCGTCGTCCTGACGCCGGGCGCGTACAACGTTCCGGCCGGCTACAGCTTCGTCACGGTCGCGGCCGAGGGGCCCGTCACCCTGAACGGGGCCGCGGCCTTGGCGCCGGCCAGCGTGCTGGCGGGGCCGGGCGGCACCACCCTGTACGGCGGCCCGGCCGGCGGCTTCTTCATCGCCGGCGGCGGCAACAACCTGTTCAGCGGCGGGCTGGGGAACTACGTCGTGGCCACCGGCGACGGCAACAGCAGCATCTACGGCGGCCTCGGCAGCGACCTGATCGAGGACGGCGTCGGCCACAACGAGATCAACACCGGGGCCGGCAGCGACGCCGTGTTTTCGCAGGGCACCGACCTGATCACGCTCGGCAGCGGCAACAGCGACGTCACCCTGAGCGGGTCGAACAGCACGGTGTCGAGCAGCACCGGCGCGTCCACGATCACCGACGACGGCACCGGCACGAAGTTCCTGGGCGGGCCGGCGGCCACGATCGTCTTCGCGGGCCAGGACGGCTCCTACAGCTTCTCGGGCAACGCGACCGTCAGCGGCGGGGAGAACGACACGATCGCGGCGGCCGGCAACACGACGGTGTTCGGCGGCGTGAACACGACGGTGTTCCAGAACGGCAACGGGTCGCTCGCGTTCATCGCCACGGCTGGGCAGGACGCCACCATCGGCGGCGGCGGGGCGTCGGCCTCGGTGCGCGGCGCGGACGGCTCGTACATCACCTTCCTCGGCAGCGCGGGGACCAGCACGCTCGCCGCGATGGCCGGCAGCGAGACGCTCGACGGCGGGCTGTCGACCGGCGCGCTCGACCTGATCGGTGGGCGCGGCAACGCCAGCCTGGTCGGCGGCTCGGGGGCGGACACGCTCGCGGCGGGCACCGGCAGCAACACGCTGACCGGCGGCGGCGGCGCGAATTTGTTCTCGGTCGCCTCGGGCAGCGGCCAGGCCACGATCACGGACTTCGGCGCGGCGGCCGGCAACCAGGTCGCGCTGGTCGGCTTCGGGGCCAACGCGGCGCAGGCGGCGCTGGCGGGCGCGGTCGACACCGGCCAGGGCGGCTCGGTCATCAGCCTGGGCGGGAACACGACCGTCACGTTCCTCGACCTGACGGCCGATCAGCTCAGGGCGCACGGCGGGCAGTTCACGTCGCGCTGACCCGCCGGGTGGCAGGCAAGGTTGAGGCTCCGCCTCAAACTCCGCCAAAGGCAGGCCTTTGGAATCCACTTGCTTGAGTCAAGCCGGTCCAGGGGCGGCTCGCCCCTGGCGGGTCTGGGCGGAGCCCAGGCTTGCTTATGGGTCGGCCGTCCGGTGCGTCCTGCGGTTGTGGGTGCCTTGACCGCGGCCGGGCACACGGGTTAATCGGGCGGCATCGGAACGATCGGGTCGCCCCGCGCGTGGGGACGATTCGTGGCGTTGACCGCATCATCCAGCAGGGACCTCCCGATGAAACTCCGCATCCTTTGCGCGCTGGCGGCCGTGAGCCTGCTGTCCGCGTGCGCCGACAAGCCCGACTCCAGCGCCGCCAACACCGGGGCTGGCGGGGCGTCGTCGTCGGGCGGCACGAGCGGCACCGCGGCGCCGGGCAGCGAGGAGGACCTGGTGGCCAACGTGGGCGACAGGGTGATCTTCGGGCTGAACGAGAGCGCGCTGTCGTCGGACGCGCAGAGCGTGCTGGGGCGGCAGGCGGACTGGCTGCAGCGCTACCCGCAGGTGCAGGTGCAGCTCGCGGGCAACTGCGACGACCGCGGTACGGAGGAGTTCAACCTCGCGCTGGGGCAGCGGCGGGCGAACGCGGCGCGCGACTTCCTCGTGGCGCACGGGGTGTCGTCGGGGCGGGTGAACACGATTAGCTACGGCAAGGACCGGCCGACGGCGCTGGGCGACGACGAGGGCGCGTGGGCGCAGAACCGGAACGCGATCACGTCGGTGCGCTAGAGGAGGCAGGCAAGGCCAGGGCTCTGCCCTGGACCCGCCAGGGCGAGCCGCCCTGGACTGGCCTCATCTAAGCAATGGATTCCAAAGGCCTGCCTTTGGCGGAGTTTGAGGCGGAGCCTCAACCTTGCTTCCTTGCCCGGCGACGTGTTTCAGGGAGCCGGTTCTGACGGGGGAGTGCGCGATGCGCCGATTGGTTTCCTGTGCGTCCGTGCTGCTCCTGGCGGCGGCGCTGCGGCCGGTCCCCGCGGCGGCGCAGGTCGACAGCCGAGAGGGCATCGCGCTGCAGAACCAGATCCTGGAGCTGCGGCGCGAGATGCAGGACCTGGAGCGTGGCGGCGGCCAGGGCGGCGGCGGGCAGGGCGCGGCGATGCGGCCGGTGCCGCAGGCGGCGCCGGCGTCGGGCGAGCTGACGGCGCAGTTGCTCGACCGGGTGAGCCAGCTCGAGGACCGCACGCGCAGCCTGCGCGGCCGGGTGGACCAGTTGCAGAACCAGGTGGCGCAGCAGCAGCAGGACTTCGCCAAGCAGCTCGGCGACCTGTCGTTCCGCCAGCAGCAGCCGGGTGCCGCACCGGCCGCGCCGCCGTTCCCGGGGCTGGCTCCGGCGCCGGGCGGGGCGCCGGCGTCCGGGGGGGCGTCGTCCGGGGGGCCGGCCCCGGCGGCGAGCGCGCCGGCGGCGGTGCACCGGACGCCGGAGCTGGCGATCCATGACGCGAGTGCTGCGCTGGGGCGGCGGGACTACCCGGGCGCGGAGGCGGCGGCGCGCGAGGTGCTGTCGCGCCCGGGGTCGCCGCGGTCGGTGGACGCGCAGTACATCCTGGCGCAGGCGGAGTCCGGCGAGCACAACAACCAGCAGGCGGCGGTGGACTACTACGACGCCTACAACCGCGCGCCCAAGGCGGCGCGGGCGTCGGAGGCGCTGCTGGGGGTGGCGAACTCGCTGCTGGCGCTGGGCGACAAGCGCTCGGCGTGCCAGGCGCTGGACAAGCTGCGCTCGGAGTTCCCCTCGCCGCGCGCCGACGTGCGCGAAGGGGTGGCGGCGGCGCGGCGCGGCGGCGGGTGCCGGGGGTAGGCGGGTGCGCGGCGCAGGGCCTCGCGGCGTGACGCGGCCGGCCGGGGCTGGCTGAGCGGTGTCGCCGGAGGAGGCGAGGCTGCGGCTGCGCAGGACGGTGGGGAGCGGTCTGCGCGCCGTGGGGCTGCGGCGGGGCGGGGACGCGGGCGGCACGCTGTTCGACGTCGGGCTGCTGCGGACCCGGCCGCCCGCCGAGATCGAGGCGGCGGTGCGGCGGCGCTGCCAGGTGGTGGCGGTGTCGGCGGACACGGCGCTGTGCCGGGCGCTGGGGCGCTACAAGATGTACGTCGACCTGGCCGACGAGGGGCTCAGCCCGCACCTGATGCTGGACGGCGTGTGGGAGCTGGGGACGACGCGGGCGCTGGCGTCGCGGGTGCGCGAGGGCGTCGTCGCGTTCGATGTGGGCGCGAACCTCGGCTACTACACTGTGCTGCTGGCGGAGCTGGTGGGGGCGTCGGGGCATGTCCACGCCGCCGAGCCGAACCCGCCGGTGATGGCGCGGCTGGAACGGACGGTGCGGGTCAACGGCTACGGGGCGCGGGTGTCGCTGCACCCGGCGCCGCTCGGGGCGGTGGGCGGCGAGGAGGTCGTGCTGCACGTGCCCGAGGGGCTGCCGCAGAACGCCTCTCTGCGGGGCGGCGGGCACGCGGGTTCGGCGCGGCACGTGCTGGTGACGACGACGCTCGACGCGGTCGTGGGCGACGGGCCGGTGGGGTTCGTCAAGATCGATGCGGAGGGCGCGGAGCAGGCGATCTGGCAGGGCATGGCGAGGCTGCTGGCGCGGCGCGCGCCGCTCACCGTGTTCGCGGAGTTCACCCCGGACCGCTACGACGACCCGGCCGCGTTCCTGCGCCAGATGCTGGAGACCGGGTTCGCGCTGTCGATCGTGGGGGCGGACGGCGAGGTGCGGCCGGTCGGGTTCGACGCGGTGCTGGCGGGGCCGCGGCACGTGGACCGGATGCTCGTCCTGGAGCGCTGAGGCGATGGTTGTGGGCCATCGGCCTGTCAGGAAGCAAGCAAGGCTGGGCTCTGCCCAGACCCGCCAGGGGGGAGGCCCCCCCTGGACCGGCTTTATTTAAGTAATGGATTCCAAAGGCGAGCCTTTGGCGGAGTTTGAGGCAGAGCCTCAACCTTCCTTGCCTCGCGCCGTCGCCGCAGCGGAGTTCGCCGCGTCGATGGCGCGGCTCGGGCCGTGGGGCGGCGGGCGCAGGGTCGCGGTGGCGGTGTCAGGCGGGGCGGACAGCCTGTGCCTGGCGTGGCTGGCGGCGGGCTGGGGCGAGGCGCTGGCGCTGGTGGTGGATCACGGGCTGCGCGCGGAGTCGGCGGCCGAGGCGGCGTGGGCGGCGGCGGCGCTCGCGGGGTTCGGCGTGCCGGCGCGGGTGCTGCGGCTGGACGGGCTGGCGCGCGGGCCGGGGCTGGCGGAGCGGGCGCGGCGGGCGCGGCTCGCGGCGCTGCTGCGGGCGTGCGCGGCGGCGGGGCTCGCGGACCTGCTGCTCGGGCACCACGCGGGCGATCAGGCGGAGACGGTGCTGATGCGCCGGCTGGCGGGCAGCGGGGCGGACGGGCTGGCGGGGATGGCGGCGGTGGCGGCGCACGGGCCGTGCCGGCTGCTCAGGCCGCTGCTGGGAGTGGCGCCGGGGCGGCTGCGGGCGACGCTGCGGCAGGCGGGGCTGGGCTGGGTCGAGGACCCCTCGAACCGCGACCCGGCGGCGCTGCGCACCCGGCTGCGCGAGCGGCTCGTGGGCTCGGGGGAAGCGGCGGGGCTGCTGGCGGAGGCGCGGGTGTCTGCGCAGCGGCGGCAGGCGGCGGAGGCGGCGTGCGCGGCGGTGCTGGCGCGGGTGGCGGTGCTGCGGCCGGAGGGGTTCGCGGTGATGGCGCCGGGGCCGTGGCCGGCGGCGGCGCTGGCCGCGGTGCTGCGGATGGTGGGAGGGCGGGCGTATCCGGTGGGCTCCGCGGCGGTGGCGCGGCTGGCCGGGGCGCCGCGGGCGGCGACGCTGGGCGGGGTGCGGGTGCTGCCGGCGGGGCGGCTGGGGCCGGGGTGGCTTCTGGTGCGCGAGGCGGCAGCGATGGCGGCGCCGGTCGCGGCCGGGCGGGGCGCGGTGTGGGACGGGCGGTTCCGCGTGGTGGGCGAGGGGGACGCGGACCTGACGCTGGGCGCGCTCGGGGAGGACGCGGGGCAGGGGGCGGGGAGCGGGCTGCCGGCGGCGGTGCAGCGGACGCTGCCGGCGCTGCGGCGGGACGGGCGGGTGGTCGCGGTGCCGCACGCGGGCGAAGGCGCGTGGCGGGGCGGCGTCGTGTTCGAGCCGCCGCAGCCGGCGGCGGGGGCGCCGTTCGTGGCGGGCACGGGAAGCGAGCAAGGTTGAGGCTCTGCCTCAAACTCCGCCAAAGGCTCGCCTTTGGAATCCACTACTAAACAAGGCCGGTCCAGGGGCGGCTCGCCCCTGGCGGGTCCGGGCGGAGCCCGGCCTTGCTTGCTGGCTGGCGGAGGCAGAGGGTTGCGCGGGGTGGCAGGCGCTCCGCCGTCGACCGCTGATAAGCCGTTAACCTGCGGGGCTGCATAAGAACGTGGCCGACCCTATGTTGTCAGTCAACGCGGCGTAGCCGCTGCCCTTCCGGGCCTGGTACTGGATCACATGAGCAATTTCGGTCGGAACCTGCTTCTCTGGGTCATCATCGCGCTGCTGCTGGTGGTGCTCTTCAACATCTTTCAGCCCAGCGGGACGCAACATCCCGCGGCCCAGCAGGTCGCGTATTCCGACTTCCTCGGAGACGTGAACACGGGCCACGTCCGCAACGTCGTGATCCAGGGCCACACCGTGAGCGGGCAGCTCACCGACGGGCACGCGTTCCAGACCTACACGCCGGACGATCCCGCGCTGGTCAGCAACCTGACGGCCAAGGGCGTGCAGGTCATCGCCAAGCCGGAGGACCAGGACAGCAACTCCTTGCTGCACTACCTGCTGAGCTGGTTCCCGATGCTGCTGCTGATCGGCGTGTGGGTGTTCTTCATGCGCCAGATGCAGTCGGGCGGCGGGCGCGCCATGGGCTTCGGCAAGTCCAAGGCGCGGCTGCTCACCGAGAAGCAGGGGCGCGTGACGTTCGACGACGTTGCCGGCATCGACGAGGCGAAGAGCGAGCTGGAGGAGATCGTCCAGTTCCTGAAGGATCCGCAGAAGTTCCAGCGCCTGGGCGGCAAGATCCCCAAGGGCGTGCTGCTGGTCGGGCCGCCGGGCACGGGCAAGACGCTGCTGGCGCGGGCGATCGCGGGCGAGGCGAACGTGCCGTTCTTCACCATCTCCGGGTCGGATTTCGTGGAGATGTTCGTCGGCGTCGGCGCCAGCCGGGTGCGCGATATGTTCGAGCAGGGCAAGAAGAACTCGCCGTGCATCATCTTCATCGACGAGATCGACGCCGTCGGCCGCCATCGCGGCGCGGGCCTGGGCGGCGGCAACGACGAGCGCGAGCAGACGCTGAACCAGATGCTCGTGGAGATGGACGGGTTCGAGGCGAACGAGGGCGTGATCCTGATCGCGGCGACGAACCGGCCGGACGTGCTCGATCCCGCGCTGCTGCGTCCGGGACGGTTCGACCGGCAGGTCGTGGTGCCGAATCCGGACGTGAACGGGCGCGAGAAGATCCTGCGCGTGCACATGAGGAAGGTGCCGCTGGCGTCCGACGTCGATCCCAAGGTGATCGCGCGCGGCACGCCGGGGTTCTCGGGCGCCGATCTGGCGAACCTGGTGAACGAGAGCGCGCTGCTGGCGGCCCGCCTGGGCAAGCGCACCGTGGCGATGAACGAGCTCGAGGCCGCCAAGGACAAGGTGATGATGGGCAGCGAGCGTCGCAGCCTGGTGATGACGGATGCCGAGAAGAAGATGACGGCGTATCACGAGGGCGGCCATGCGCTGGTGGCGATGCACGAGAGCGAGTGCGACCCGGTGCACAAGGCGACGATCATCCCGCGCGGGCGTGCGTTGGGGCTGGTGATGAGCCTGCCGGAGAACGACCGTCTGTCGCACTCCAAGTCGTGGCTGCGGGCGAAGATGGTGATGGCGATGGGAGGGCGTGTCGCTGAGGAGATCATCTTCGGCGACGACAAGGTGAGCAACGGCGCGTCGAGCGACATCAAGCAGGCGACTGATATCGCGCGGCGCATGGTCACCGAGTGGGGGATGAGCACGAAGCTCGGCATGATCGCGTACGGGGACAACTCGCAGGAGGTGTTCCTCGGGCACTCGGTCACGCAGAACAAGAACGTGTCCGAGGTGACGGCGCGAGAGATCGACGCGGAGATCAAGTCGATCATCGACAACGCCTACTCGACGGCCAAGCACATCCTCACGGAGAACATCGAGGAGCTGCATCGGCTGGCGAAGGGGCTGCTGGAGTACGAGACGCTGTCGGGCGACGAGATCCGCACGGTGCTGCGCGGCGAGAAGGTGGTGCGGGTGGTGGTGGACGAGCCGGCGCCTGAGACGCGGCGGGCCAGCGTGCCGAGCACGCCGCGGCCGTCGATGCCGACGGGCGGGCTGGGGCCGCAGCCGCAGCCGGGCTGAGCCTCTGCGAACCTGCCTTGCCTAAGTTGCGCCAGTCCAGGGCGGCTCGCCCTGGCGGGTCTGGGCAGAGCCCAGCCTTGCTTGCTTCAGGCCGCTCCGGATCGTCTCCGGGGCGGCCTTTTTGTTGGGGTGCGCCATGATCGAGCCGGTGGGGCTGCTGCAGGGCGTGGACGCCGCGGAGGCGGTGCGGCTCGGGCTGGCGCTGCCGCTGGCGGGCGGGCTGGCGTTCACGATGGCGCGGGTGGACGGGCGGGTGGTGCCGGTGGCGGCGCTGGCAGGGCTGCCGGTGCCGGCGCCGTGGGCGGGGCTGCCGGCGCGGGCGCTGGTGATGGGGATCGTCAACGTCACGCCGGACAGCTTCAGCGACGGGGGCGAGCGGCTGGCCGTGGCGGATGCGGTGGCAGCGGGGCGGGCGATGGTGGCGCAGGGCGCGGACATCCTCGACGTGGGCGGGGAGAGCACGCGGCCGGGGGCGGAGCCGGTCGGGGTGGATGAGGAGATGCGGCGGGTGCTGCCGGTGGTCGCGGGGCTGGCGGGGTGCGGGGCGCCGGTGTCGGTGGACACGCGCAACGCGGCGACGATGGCGGCGGCGCTGGCGGCGGGGGCGGCGATCGTCAACGACGTGTCGGGGCTGGGGCACGACGCGGAGGCCGCCGGGGTGGTGGCGCGGGCGGGGTGCCCGGTGGTGCTGATGCACATGCGGGGCACGCCGGGGTCGATGGCGGGGCTGGCGCAGTACTCCGACCTGGCGGCGGAAGTGGCGGCGGAGCTGGGGGCGAGCCTGGCGCGGGCGGAGGCGGCGGGGGTGCGGCGGGCGGACGTGGCGCTCGACCCGGGGGTGGGGTTCGCCAAGCGGGCGGGGCAGAACCCGGAGCTGCTGCGCAGGCTGCCGGCGCTGCTGGGGTTCGGGTGCCGGGTGCTGGTGGGGGTATCGCGCAAGCGGTTCCTGGACGAGGGCGCGACGCCGATGGAGCCGAAGGCGAGGCTGGCGGGGTCGCTGGCGGCGGGGCTGTACGCGCTGTCGCGGGGGGCGTCGATCCTGCGGGTGCACGACGTGGCGGAGACGGCGCAAGCGGTGCGGGTGTGGGGGGCGATGGTGGGGGAAGGAAGCAAGGAAGGTTGAGGCTCTGCCTCAAACTCCGCCAAAGGCTCGCCTTTGGAATCCATTACTTAAGTAAAGCCGGTCCAGGGGGGGCTTCCCCCCTGGCGGGTCTGGGCAGGGCCCAGCCTTGCTTGATTTGATGGCCCGGTGCGCGTGTGACAGGGTTTGCCGGGACAACGGACCGGACAGGAGCGCCCATGGCTGATGGCATGACGCATGCGCCCGACGTGGCGGCGCCCGGGCGGGTGCTGTTCGGGACGGACGGCATTCGCGGCAAGGCCAACGTCGACCCGATGACGGCGGAGACGGCGCTGCGGCTCGGGCAGGCGGCGGGGCTGATGTTCATGCGCGGCGAGCACCGCCACCGCGTCATCATCGGCAAGGACACCCGGCTGAGCGGCTACATGATCGAGCCGGCGCTGGTGGCGGGGTTCACCGGGGCGGGCATGGACGTGATCCTGGTCGGGCCGCTGCCGACGCCGGCGATCGCGATGCTGACGCGCTCGATGCGCGCGGACCTCGGCGTGATGATCTCGGCGTCGCACAACCCGTTCGAGGACAACGGCATCAAGCTGTTCGGGCCGGACGGGTTCAAGCTGTCGGACTCGCGCGAGAGCGAGATCGAGGCGCTGATGGGCGCCGACCTGTCGGGGCGGCTGGCGGCGCCGCGGGCGCTGGGGCGGGCGACGCGGCTGAACGACTCGGCGGGGCGCTACATCGAGAACGTGAAGTCGAGCTTCCCGCGCGGGCGGACGCTGGAGGGGATGCGCATCGTCGTCGATTGCGCGCACGGGGCGGCGTACAAGGTGGCGCCGACGGTGCTGTGGGAGCTGGGGGCGACGGTGATCCCGGTGGGCGTCACGCCCGACGGGTTCAACATCAACCAGAACTGCGGCTCGACGGTGCCGCGGCATTTGTGCGCGCAGGTGCTGGAGCATGGCGCGGACCTGGGCATCGCGCTGGATGGCGACGCGGACCGGATGCTGCTGGCCGACGAGCGCGGGCAGCTCGTGGACGGCGACCAGATCCTGGCGCTGATCGCCGACAGCTGGGCGAGGGACGGGCGGCTGCGCGGCGGCGGCGTGGTCGCGACGCTGATGTCGAACCTCGCTTTGGAGCGGTTCCTCGACGGGCGCGGGATCGCGCTGCACCGCACGCAGGTGGGCGACCGCTACGTCGCGGAGCGGATGCGCGCGGAGGGGATCAACGTCGGGGGCGAGCAGTCCGGGCACATGATTCTGTCGGACTTCACCACCACCGGCGACGGGCTGATGGCGGCGCTGCAGGTGCTCGCGGTGCTGGTGGAGCAGGAGCGGCCGGCGAGCCGGGCGTGCCGGCTGTTCACGCCGCTGCCGCAGGTGCTGCGCAGCGTGCGCTTCTCGGGCCCGACGCCGCTCGGGCACCCGGCCGTGGTCGCGGCGGCGGCGGCGGCGGAGGCGGAGCTGGCGGACGGCGGGCGGCTGCTGCTGCGGCCGTCCGGCACGGAGAAGGTGATCCGGGTGATGGCGGAAGGCGAGGACGAACGGGTGGTGGCGCGGGTCGTGGGCGCGCTGTGCGAGGCGATCGGGCGGGTGGCGGCGGTCTAGTGCCAGCGGTCGTTGAGTGGGGCAGGATGAGCAAGGAAGGTTGAGGCTCTGCCTCAAACTCCGCCAAAGGCTCGCCTTTGGAATCCACTTGTTTAAGTAAGGCCGGTCCAGGGCGGCTCGCCCTGGCGGGTCCAGGGCAGAGCCCCGGCCTTGCTTCCCGCCAGGTCAGCGCGTTGGCCGCCCGCGTCTATCCTGACGACGCGGGCGTCTCGTCCGTCACGGCTCCGGCCGGGAGGGACCGTCGAGGTTCGTGCGTTCGTCGATCCGGACGCCTGCCGTCGAGGCGCCGCTCAGGTCGACGCCGCTCAGGTCCGCGCCCCGCAGATCCACGCCGTCGAGGTTCGCGCCCGCGAGCACGGCGTCGACCAGGCTGGCCCGGCGCAGGCTGGCGCCGGCAAGTTGGGCACCGGACAAATTGGCGTAGTCGAGGTTGGCCTTCGTCATGCAGGCGCCGATGAGGTCGGCGCGCGTGAAGCACGCGGAGGCCAGGTTGGCTGCATACAGGTCCGCGCCCGTGAGGCGCGCGCCGGAGAAGTCGCTTCCGGGAACCTCGGCGCTGGACAGCTCGACGCCGGCGAGATCGGCGTCGCGGAAGTCCAGGTACATGCCCACGAGCTGTTCGCCCGACCCGCCAAGCGACACCACCCAGGCGCCGTGACGGTCGAGCCGGGCGCGGATCGGGTTCTCGGTCACGGCCAACATGCCACCTTTCCCTGGTTGCGGGCCGCGTCTTCCGCCTTGAGCGCGGCGACGTCGGCCGGGATCATCCTGGCAGTGTGGAGCATGACGTTCTCGCCTTGCACCAGCGATTTGTCGATCTTGGCGGCGTCGCGGGCGGCGGAGAAGCCGCACCTGACTGGCGCGATGTTATACCAACGGCCCTAAGTTTTGACCTGTCAGGAAGCAAGGCTGGGCTCTGCCCAGACCCGCCAGGGGCGAGCCGCCCCTGGACCGGCCTTATTTAAGTGCTGGATTCCAAAAG
>JAABUY010005531.1_pt1 | contig 12683 bp, 11 predicted proteins | sample 5560271 | NCBI WGS metagenome assembly JAABUY01 (sample SAMN10711886, study PRJNA513374) | rock metagenome | isolation source: Antarctica rocks | place: Antarctica: Victoria Land, University Valley
CGAGCTGCCGCGCGCGCAGGCCGCGGCGGCCGCGCTGCGCTGGGCCGGCCGCGCGCGCGAGGCGCTCGAGGCCCTGGCCGCGTGCGCGGCCGACGCGGCCGCCGCGGCGGCCACCGCCACCGCCGCGCGCGACGCCGCCACCGCCGCCGGCAAGGCGCCCGTGAGCCCGGCGCCGCCCGCCGCGCCACGGCATGCTGCCGACGACGGCGCGTCGCCGATGGCCGTCGACGGTGTCGCAGCGGCAAATGAGGCACCAGAGAGTGCACTGGTGCCGGCGCCCGGCGAGCCAATGGACGTTGATGTCGACGCCTGCGGCAGCGGCGACGGCGGCGACGTGGCCGCCGCGCGCGACGACGGCGGCGGCCCAGCGGCCTGCGCGTCTGCCGATGCGGTGGGCGCGGTGGCGCGTTCGGGCGCTGACCCTGGTGCAGACCCTGGCGCAGGCCCTGGCGACCCTGGGGCCGCGCATGCTGCCGGCTCTGCGGACGGCGCTGGCAGGGCGACGTCCGCGGAGGGCGCCGGGGGCATTGCTGGAGCTTCAGAGGGCCGCTTGGATGCCCTGGAGGCAGGCGGCGCGGTCGCCGGTGTGGCAGGGCAGCCAGGCGATGCGGGCGAGGCTGCGCCGGCCGACGCGCCGGTCGTCAAGGCCGAGGCGGGCCACGGCGCGCTGCCGCCGCCCGTGCTGCGCGCGCCGACGCTCGCAGAGGTGGGTTCCAAGCCCTGTACACACTCACGCCTCTACCGCTTTTCAGGATTGAAGCATTGCAGGTTGCCTGAAGAGAACGCGGAAATTTGCGCTGACCATCCAGTGGCTTGACGTGCTTCACCTCTTTGGGTTCTGATCCTAAACCCTGCAACAAACCCTATCTCTAAAGTAATCTTCTGCCCGCAGGTCGCGGCGCTGGCGGCGGAGGGCGACGCGCTGGATGCAGAGGGGCCGTTCGCGCCGGACCCGGAGCTCGGGCGCCGGCTGCGCGGCGTGGTGGCCGACGGGCGCGCGTGGGAGGCGGCCGCCGAGGCAATGCTGCGCGCGCGCAAGGCGCGCCCGCGCGCCCCGCTGCCACAGAACACTAAACACGAGCGGGCGGTCAAACAGGGACCAACGGGGGGCGCAGCCGGCCGCTTGGCGTGCATGCTGTGCTCTGCGCGCGCTCCAAAGCAGCCTGCTGTTGCGCTCCTGTGATCCGCTCCAGTCTCGGGAGCACACCTCGCAGCATGACTGCAGCGCTTTCGCTGACAGCCTAACGAGTGGGGATGACACCCCGCCACGGCGCCTCGACCGGTTGTGTCCGTGGGACGCAGTGCAGTTGGTGCGGACCAGGCTGGCGCGCGCGCGCCCTTCATAACCCTAAATGTAACCCTACCATATGGCGGGCACGCGCGCAGGCGGGCGGCGCCGCGGAGACGAGCGCGGCGGAGGTGGAGGCGCTGCTGCGGCACGGCCGCGCGCTGGGCCTGCGCCTGGCCGGCCTGCCGCGCCTGGCGGCCGCGCTGGACGCCGCGCTGGCCTGGGAGGCCGCCGCCGCGCGCGCGCTGCGCCCAGGCGCGGCCCCGCGGCCCCACCCTTCCCTCTACCCTGTTCGTCAGGGCCGCAGGCCTGCCTGTTCGCGCGCGTCCGCTGCCCTGTTGAGGGCCCCGCGCCCTGCCTGGGAGGCGCTGCTCGCATGGCCGCAATGGCGCCGCGTCCAGTTGCGCGCCTGGAGAAGTGGTCAGTCTTGACCCATGCAGCTCGCACGGGCCAGCATCACAGGCGCAGTGCTCGGCGTGTGCGCGGTCCGCAGACGCACGGCCGCCGGCTGTGCCTGGAGCTGCGCCGCCGGTGCATGCGCGGAGCGGCATAACGTGCGCGGCCGCGCGGCCGGGTGGCCGACGCGGCACCCAGACAGGGGCCTGGGGCCGGCTGCTGGGGGGCGGCCGCCGCAGTGCCTGCTGGCCGCCAGGGTCTGGGCCGCGCGACTGAGAGGCCGCACCGGGGCGCGCAGGCGCGCGGCCGACGTTCCGCGCGCTCGCGCAGCTGCTGGGCGGCGCGGGCGGCCTGCTGCTGGCGTCGCCGCTGCAGCCGGGCGTGGCGGCCGCCGTGGCCGCCGGCGAGGCGTGGCAGGAGAAGGCGCGGCGCGCGCTCGCCAAGCGCAACAGCGGCCAGAAGCTCAGCCGCTGCCTGGCCTGGCTGCTGGCCAGCCTGGACGCCGCGCTGGAGCAGCTGGCGCAGCTGGCTGACGCGGTCGCAAATCCTGACCCCGACCCCAGACCCGGCGCGGAGCCTGCGCCGCGCGAGCCGGCAGACAGCGGCTCGCCCGCGGCGGGCGCAGTTTCGCCCGGCGAGCGGGCATGGTCGCCGGCCGCCGCGGCGTCCCCGCCGCTGGAGGAGCGGGGGCCGGCGGCGGGCCGCAAGCGCGGCCGCGGCTCGCGGTCTTCGGGCCGCGCGGACGCCGACGCGGACGACGCGTGGCGCCAGGCGGGCCGCGGCAGCCGCCGCCGCGGGCCGTCCTGCGGTGACGCCGGCGAGCGCGCCCGCGCCGGCTCGCGCGCGTCCGGCGGCTCGCACCTGCCGTCCGCCGAGCCGGGCGGCGCCGGCGGCGAGGACGGCCCCGGCGGCGAGCACTACGTGGAAAACGAGCGCGAGCTGTTCTGCGTCTGCCAGCAGCCGTACAACGTGGACACGGCCATGATCTCGTGTGACGCGTGCTCCGAGTGGTACCACCTGCGCTGCGTGGGCCTGACGCAGGCGACTGCGCGCACGCTGCGCCGCTACGCCTGCCCGCTGTGCGCCGCGCTGCGCGGCGAGCCGCACCAGCTTGACGCCGCCGTGGGCCGCACGCGCCGCACGCGGCGCGCGCCCGCGCCCGCGCCGCGCCCGGCCCGCGCTCGCTTGGCCCGCTGCACGGCTTGTTGGAGCGCCATGTAGCCTATCTTTGTTTTTCCGAACAGAGCTTTCTTGCCAGGTGGCTGCGCGCCTGTGGGAGTGCACGCTCGGGGGACGGGGCGGAGCGGCGGCGCGCGGCGCGCCCAGCCCGGCCGCGCATGCGCGCAGGCGGCCCGAGCGCGGCACGCTTGAGGCGCTGGTCGGCGAGGCGGCAGAGCTGCCGTGCGTGGTGCCGGAGCAGGCCGCGCTGCAGGCCGCGCTGGAGCGCTTCGACCGCTGGCAGCGCGCCATGGCCGCGCTCGTGGCCGGCCACAAGGCCGCGTGCGCGGCCGGCGCGCCTTCGGGCAGCCCCGGTGTGGGCGACGGCGCAGGCCCTGAGCCCGGGCCGCGCCGGCTGCCGGCGGCCGCGCTGAGCCAGGCGGCGAAGAGCGCGCTGTCGCTGGAGCTGGACTGCGGCGAGCTGGCGGGGCGCGTGCTGACGGCGCTGCGCTCGGAGCGCTGGCGCGGCCGCGTGCGGCAGGCGCTGGCCGCGCGCGTCCGGCCGACCGGTGCGCACCCTGCGCCCGTCCGGCGCCGCCGCGCGAGCGGCCCCCCCACCTGCCCACTGTCCACGGAGGTGTGCTTGCGCGGAGGCAAGGGGGTGCGACAAAGGGAGGCGCCTCGGGCGCGGGTGGCGTGGCAGCCTGCCCTGCCGCCGCACCTGTGTCGGATGGCCGCCCGCGGTGCGCTGACGGCCGCGCGCCGCGCGCGCGCGCAGCGGACGCGCTGGTGAAGCTGGTGGGCGAGGGCGAGGCGGCGGGCGTGGACATGGAGGCCGACGTCGTCGGCGCGCCGTTCGCGGCGCGTGTGAGCGCCGTGCTGGCCTGGCTCGAGCGCTGCCGGCGGCTCATCCGCGAGCTCGGGGTGCGTGCGGGCGCCGCTCCCCCTCGCCGAAACCCGCGCGCTGAGCCTCGTGTGTTGTGTAAACCCGCATGCGATGCGCCCGGGCATGTGCACAGCCCTGGTGAGCAGGAATTCGGGTGTGTGGTTGCCGGTGACAGCTTGGCGAGCGGCGTGTCCGCACCTTGAAGGAATACATTGGGGCCGGAGGCGCGCCGCGTTGCAGGATAGGGTTGGGTCTAGGGCAGAGCGCCGAGCGCGCCGCGCCGCGCGCGCAGGCGCTGGGCGATGGCGAGGCGAGCCTGGAGGCCAAGCTGCAGACGGCCTGCGCGCTCGAGGCCGAGGCGGAGGGGCTGCCGTCCGACATGCGGCGCGATGTTGCGAAGCTGCAGGCGCGCGAGGCCGGGCGCTGCGTGCCCAGGGTCCCTGCCTGTAGGAAGTTACCTATCCCACACTAATGAAACATGAGCAGCGCATCTCCTGCGCCGAGTGTGGCGGCCGCGGGACGCGGCCAGGCCTCCTGCCGAACATGTGCGGGGCCGCGTGCGCAGGCGGCGCGCACGCCGCGGTGCATCATCTGTTGCTACCCCTAATACCCTACCCTACCCCACCCTCCTTTGGAGTGCGCGCAGGCTCGCTCACACGCGTGCGCCGGTCGGGGCCGCGCGCGCAGGAGGCGCGCAAGCTGTGGTGCCTGTGCCGGCAGCCGTACAACGCGGACCGGCCGATGCTGGCGTGCGACTACTGCAGCGACTGGTTCCACTGGGAGTGCGTGGGCCTGGACGCGCCAGGCGACGACGAGGACGACGAGGACGTCGCGCCGCCCGATTTCCGCTGCCCCGCCTGCTGCGCCAAGGCGCGCCCCGCCGCGCCGCCCCATGACCGGCGCCCTACCCTAACCCTACCATATACCCTAGCGCATGCGCTGGGCACCGCCGCTGCCCCGCCTGCTCCGCCAAGGCGCGCCCCGCCGCGCCGCCCGCAACGGGCGCCCCTGCGCGGGCGCGCTCGCTGGGCGCCGCCGCTGCCCCGCCTGCTGCGCCCAGGCGCGCCCGCTTTGCCAGTGCCGGTGCTGTGGTGGCGTGCGAGTGGGCCTGCAGCCTGTCCCGCCGTGCCTGGGCGCTCTTGCTGCCCGACCGCTTGCGTGATGGCGAGTGCGTGGGCAGCCTCGCTGCACGCACCAGAGGAAGGCAAGAGTCATGCATGTTCCAAGGTGCACGGATATGTGCGGTGGTGCCAGGCGTCTGCCCACATGGCATGCCGCGCACCTCGCACCGTGCTCCAGCAGCTGGGCCTGCAATTGCGCTGTCGCGCGCCGTCGCCCTGTTGCACCTGCTTGTCCTGATGAGACAGGTGCCAGGTCTGCACAGCAAGGTTTTCTGCTACAAGGCTGCTCCGCAATGCGGATCTGCCGCTCCACTCACAGCTCCGGCTGCCGCCCGATGCTGTGCCCCGCCGCCGGCGCAGGCGGGCGAGCCGTACCCGCTGCTGGGCCGGCTGCCGCGGCAGTCCATCCGCAGCGTGCGCGGCATGGGCCTGGCCATGCCCTCGCCGCAGCGGCCGGCGCCGGCGTCGTCGCCGCCATCGCCGCCGCCGCAGCCGCCGCCGCAGCCGCTGCAGGCGCAGCCGCCGGCCGAGCGCCCGGCGCCGCCGGTGTACGGCTACGGCACGGTGCGCGGGGGCGGCTGGGGCGGCACGCCGCAGCCGGGCGGCGCCGATGCCTCGCTCGCTGCGCACGACCAGGCCATCTCGACGCAGTGGATGCTGGCCGCGCTGGCAAGCCAGCAGCAGGGCCTGGCGCACCTCGGCGGCTACGCAGGCGCCGAGCCGTACCCTGACCCTGGCCAGGGGTACGATTCGCGAGCTGCCCCAGCGGGCCTGCCTGTGGGGTATGCTGTGGGCGTGCCGCATATCCACAGCGCGGGCAGCGAGCCAGGCGCTGCGGCTATTGCGGCCGAGCCGGCGCATGGAGCTCAGCTGGCGGCGCAGCGGGAGGATGCGTACGGCGGTGCAGCAGCGTTCGCGCCGTCCGCCGAGGCCCTAGCAGACGGGGAGGACATCGGCGTAGGCAGCGACGGAGGGGCACGGGGCAGCACCTTGGAGTAGTCATTTAGGTTGCTGGGCTTGCTGGTATCAGGCCGCGGTTCCTTCAACGTGCATATACTTAAAACCTGCATGTGCATATGCGGTGCGTTCCGGCTTGTGCCGAGGGGAACCTTGTGCGCAGGCTGTCAATGCGCCTGAGCTTTGTGGCTGGTCTTTTGTGAGGAGCAGGCACCAAGCAAGCAGAGATGTGCTTTTTTCGCTGAAGTGTGTGGCATGTTGAGGGTCTCTTTATGGCCCCGTGCCATCTGACCATGTGTTCACTGTGGCTGACCATTTCGTTCTTTAGTCGGAGTGTGGGAGTCTAGGTGAAGGTTGGTGAATTGCACATATTGATGGCCTGTCCCCCGGAAGGCATGTCGGCAGCAGAGCCGCGCGGGCCGCCACGCAAGCTTGTGTAATTGCGGTCAAACCCACAGCATGCGCCCCCGTTGTAGCTGAGCGCCATGCTGGGAATGCACTCCGAGCTTGCTCATGCTCTTCTTGCCCGAAAAGCAGGCAGGTGATACCAACGTCAGCACCTGCCAGCACGGGACCGCTTGCGGCTTGCGGCGAAACAGCATTGCCCGGAGCAGCATGTGCCCCTGGGCAGATGTGACTCATGCCTGGCCATGTTGGCAGGGGGGGCACCCCACCGTGAGCAAGGCACCCCCTGCCGGTGCGCCGGGCAGGTGCCGCAGTGCGTGCCGAAGGCAAGCGGTGCCCCTGCGCAGGCCGCTAGCCTCCGCCCAGAGCAGCAGGGTGTTCATGACACCGGCGGCAACCCACGCCAGCAAGCAGCCTGCGCCGCGCTGGCGCCCGGCCACGCGGCGCCGCGCTCACTTGGCGGGCGCGGCCTTGGCGGGCCGGTCCTTGGCGGGCTTGTCCGGCTTGTCGGCCGCGGGCGCGGCCGGCGCCGGCGCGCCTGCGTCCATCCAGCTCGCCTCCACGACCTCCTTCACCCGCCGGTTGTACTCGCGCCTGAGCGCATGCAGCCCCCTGAGAGGTCACCGCTCCCTGCCGCCCGCGGTGAGGCCGCAGCACCAGTCCCGCAAGGGACCGCGACGCCACCAGGGAAGCGTAAATGCACATAAAGGCGCAAGCAGGCAGGGATGTGCGCCAGAGTCCGCCCAGCAGAGATGGGCGCAAAGATTACATCTTGCAAATTATACACCTGTGCACATTGCGAGTGACAGGGAAAGGAGTTAAGGCGGCATATAGTGGCACGCTCTCACACCTGTTCTCCCCATACAGGCGAGCGGCCTCTGAGTTTGCAGGCGATGCCGGGTTGGGGTCGCACAGCAGAGACTGCGGGCCCCCAAACACGCCTGTCATCATGTCTGGCCTGCCTGCAGTGACAGCTGGGCTTGCAAGACTGTTGGCCGTGCAGTTCGTTCCTCGCAGCTGCCTTACAGCGCCTCTTGCAGCAGCTGCTTGGCGTGGAAAGGTAAGCACCATGACACTGCACAGCGGCCTCGAGACACGGTGCTCAAGTCAGCTGTGGTGAGGCGGTGCGTGCCTGTATGGAAGTCAGTATGGCAGAGACGTCATAGATTGGGCTCCACTGGTTCTGCAGGATGTCCAAGCAGATGCCGCCGTCTGCATAGACTGAACACGGACAAACACACACTCACACAGGCTTGAGGCACACTTGCAGGTGTGCCTCAGGAGTGCCTCAGGAGGCACTCCCTTGCAGGAGACAATGGGGCCAGGCAAAGGGGTCCCTCAGCAGTTGACGTGTTGCAACAGTGAACACACGACAAGGTTGGGCTTTGGGCGCACTGTTGGGGTGGAACATGCTGGACTTGAACTTCACCACCGGCGCCTTGTTCGGGTACTCCTCAGAAAACTCAATCGTGAGCCTGAACGTGCCTGCAACCAGGCAAACTGCTCAGCTTCGTCTCCTCGTCCAGACCAGCGAGAATAACGCCTACACAGCAGCTCACCGCCATCCCACGGAGTGTCTTCGGGCCCAAAGATGACCGCGTTCCACAGCATGATGTTGTCTGCATTTGGCGACGCGTTCACGCCCTGCGGCGGATCCTGCTGGAGGCGCTTGAAGTCCCGCATGAGGCGCTGCGCACACCACACAGCGTGCCTTCGCGTTTGACCAATAAACAGAGCAGGGCCGCGCACCACGCAATAGCAAGATTGCATATTGGAGTTCGCATTCCTTCTTCGTTGTTCAAGGACAAGTCCTTGTTTCAGGCAAGCTCAGAGCTTGCGGGGTACGCGCCTTCCTGGCCGGCGTGGACATGATGCCCCGCGTTTGGCGTCTGCAAACCGGCAACGCCTTGCCAGTGCGTCAGCACACAGAGCTGGTCCTGCTCAAGCCACAAACAATAGGCAGGTCTTCCAGCGTCCTGAGGCCTGCTGCGCTCTGTGCGCCTGCAGTTGAGCAAGGCCTTAGCGCTCTAGTGACACGCACTGTTTGCAAGACCTGTCGGCGCAGACCTGCAAGAGGAGCTCAGGTTGACAAAGAAAAAAGAGCAAGCATGTATATGGTACCCTTGCCCTAGGAGAGAGGTTACAAGCCGGGCCTGCGTTTCTCTTGCGAACATGAGCTAGCACCTGCGATGGCATACCAAGCCTAGAATTGTTCCAAGGCAGGGCTGCGGGGCTTGCGCTCAGCGTGACCGTGTGGCGCCCGCTGGCAGGCGGGATGCAGGCCCTGGCAGGACCTGACGCTGGCGTGCTGCTGAAGGACCCGCTGGTGGAGGAGTGGACTGCAAACGAGGGCGTGGACCCGCAGGAGCGCGCTGACGAGATACGCAGGCTCACGGTGAGGTCCTCCCGGTGTCTTCACAGCTTCTGCAGTGTCCCAGCTTGTCAGGCAGAGCGCTACAGAGTTTGTGGCTGTTATTTCGCTTGCTGGCGCAACCGGTACTTCGCAGTGCCATCCGCCCAGGAGGACCGAGCCTAGTGCGCTCGCAGTCCACAGTGGTCGCTATGCCTGCTTTGCCGCACTATCCTTCTGCTTGGTTATGGGCAATAGGCTGCAACTGTGTCAAGGCTGACAGGCAGCACTGCTCTATTCTCGTGCGGACTTAGAAGCACAACCATTGTTTCTATATAAGAGGCGCGCCAGGCATGACGTGTTCAACTCTGCACTGTGTAGCTTGCGTGTGGTCTGACAGCAAACAAGGTGCAAGTGCACATCAGCACAGTGAGCCCATGCATAGTGCCTCGCAAGTGCACAAAAAAAAATATGAGCAAACACATTTTGTTTGCAGCAGGACGTATGGGTGCCTGCAATGAGCAGTATCCTGTGGCGGGCACTCTCGCTGGCTGCCGCGGTCACATGGTTTGAAGATCAGGCCCCCGCGCAGCTGAGCTTCACGCCGCGCGGCAGGTCGCCGAGAACCTGAGCGACGTGGACCGCGCGCTCGCGCTGCTGGCGGGCGGCCGACCCGTGCAGCAGCGCGCCGTCATCAACAGGCGCGCACGCGCGCGGCGCGGCCCCGCGCGCGCCTGGCCCGGCAGTATGAGGCTCGCCCGGAGCGCCTTAAGGAAGCAAGCGCCGCCGTTGCGATGAGAATGACGCGCGCGCGCGCGCGCAGTCTGCCCGCGCTGATACGCGAGCATGGACGGCCGGCCTGCGCGGCTGTGCTGGAGCCGCTGATGGCGCAGCTGGCCGGCATGGCGGCCGATGCGCAGGTGGGCCCAGTCCCGCGTGCGCATCCTGGCAGAGCAGGCTCTGCCGCACATGCTGGGGTGCTTTGTGGTGTCGGACCGTTGGGAAAGGTGTGGGGCGCCGGTGCAGAGGGGCGCTGGAGCTTGACTTCCACAGTTGGCCGTTGCTGGACCTGCTTTGCACTCCCAAGCACTCTACCACGCTGTAGGCACCTCTTCAGACTCCATCAGTGAGTCATCCGAGCCAGGCAGCGCTGGTAGCGGAATTGGAACCCTTATCTCACCCTATGCACCTATTTCAAACCCACTCTTGACTCGTCGCTCTCAGGCAGCGCTGGCGGCGGCGCTGGCAGCGGTGGCCACCGAGCGGAGGCTAAGCGCGGGCGACGCTGCCGAGGTGCTGCTGCCGCACGTGCTCGCCGCCATCACCCGGCCCCAGCCCGACGAGGTGACGCACTTGCGGAGAGCTCCAAATCGGGTCCCCAGCATTGTGCTCACAGCCTCGTCGTGCGCCTGGCAAGGTGCACTTCGTCGTCAGGGAGTCCGTGCGCTGCCTCATGCCGCATGCGAGGACTTGTGGCAGCTCGAACACGGCGCCCTCACCCTGGGTGTGCGCCGCCGCAGCTCATGGACGCGTGGGTGCGCGCGCTGGTGGCCCTGGCGCCCCAGCTCGAGCGCGGCGTGGTCGAGCGGCACGTTGTGCCGCTCGCGCTCAGCAAGGCGCAGGCGCATGAGACCAGCGTCCAGGCGCGGAGCCCTGGCGCCCCGAGGCCCTGCTCCCTCACACCCAGCACGCAGCGTGTCACCAGCATGCAGGGCATGTGCGTGTGCACGCAGGGCGTGCTTGGGCACGCTGGCCATGCAGAACCGGCAGGAGGTGAGGCAGTGCCGCGGCCGCACTTGCGTGACGCCGGCACAGAGCAGATGCGGGCCTCTGACCAGGGGCGGGTCGAGACGGCGGCAGGCGCGCGTGGTGTGCGCGGCGCTGCTGGGAGCGGCAGCGCCGCGGCTGCTTCGAGAGGATGTGGCGGCCCAGCTGCTGCCCAAGGGCCTAGCCCTGTGCCAGGCGCGTGATATGCCAATGCAGTTCCGCCCATCGTTTGGAGAGCGCGTGGCTTCTAGCTCTAACCAACGCTGCCTTGCAAATAGGTGCAGTCAGATGTCAAAAGATTGCGGATCATGTCCTGCAAGGACGTCAAACTTCCCAGCAGCAGTGCAGTGCAGCCCTCCCCCCGCTCAAACAGCATTGAGGCTCCTCGTGCTGCAGGACACGGACTATGCGGTGCGCATCTGCATGTGCTGGCAGCTGCCACCGCTGGCCCGCGCGCTCGGGCGCGCGGCCGCCGCAGAGGAGCTGCTGCCAGAAGCGCTCGAGGTACGCTCTCTGCCTAGGAGGCATCGCTGTTACTTCAACGTGTACAAGCGAACGCCAGCAAACAATGCCATTGCATTGCCTCCAAGGTTGCCGGGCGCACACTCTTGCCTTGCATCATCACTTTGCTGCACACGTCCGCTCCGAACAGGAGCCCTGCTGAGAGTGGGCCAGAGCGCCTGATGCGCCCTCACTCTCCCGGCAGCTGGCGCGTGACGAGGAGGCGCGCGTGCGCGCTGCAGCGCTGGGCGCGCTCGCCGAGCTGCTGGAGCTGCTGCCGCCCGGCGAGCGGCGCGGCCGCGCGCTGCCGTGCCTGCGCGCGGCGGCCGCCAGCGGCGAGGCCGACCCGGGCGCGCAGCGCGCGCTCGCGCTCCTCTTCGGCCCGCTGCTAACAAAGGTGCCGCTGCGCTTTTACTGCGGCCATGCCCGCCGCTGACCTATGTGATTTGCTGTCTCAATGGTGTGTCTGGGTTGCGAACTCGGGCAGCTCCCAGGAGTAGGGGCTGCGCTCTGCGCGATGCAGGCTGAATCCCGGCGGACGCTGCCTGCCGGCGCCCCATGCGCAGCGCTTGCACTGACAATAGGGTGAACTCTGCAACTCTGTTTACAATGCGCCGGTTGCCTGTGGACATGAACAGAGCTGCTACACGCATGTAGGCGCTTGGCGACGCGAGCAGCGATGCAGACACGGGGCCGTTCCTGGCAGCCTTCCGCGCGCTGGCAGCGTCTCCGGGCGCCGGCTGCCGCGCCGCCTGCGCCGCCGCGCTGCCTGAGGTCGTGCGCGCTGCGACCCCACGCAGGCGCGGCGCCTGTGTCACAACCCAAACCTAACCCTGACACGTGTTTTGCAGCATGGCGTGCACCGTCTGCGGCGGGTGCTAAATGCGCGCATGGAGCTTCTGCAGCCTGTCAAAAGGCGGTCACCCTAATAGAGTAGAGTCGATACATGCACTTACATGCACTCACAGTGCCCTGACCTATCATATGTAGGCTATGTACGGCAGCCTGGTTGACCCAATACACCCTGAAAGCTGTTCCGCCACAACGTCCCCACCAAAACAAAAAGGAAAACCCAGTTAACCCAAGCACAACTTCGTGCACAACAGTGTCCGTGCGGCGCCCGCTTGCGCCCTCCAGCATGCCTCGCACCACCTGCCGAGCAGGCGCGCGCGCCGCCCTCAGGTATGCGGCGCATCTGCACGAAGCCCTGGCCGCGCTGGCGGGCGACCCGGAGGCGGAGGTGCGCGCCGCGCTGGCGGCCGCGCTCTGCGGCGTCGCCCGGCAGCTCGGCAGCGAGCATTGCGCGCAATTCCTGAAGCGGTGCGCGCGTGGGCCCGCCGCTGTTGCCGTGCCGTGTCCGCTGCACTCCGTGTGTGTGCTCGCCTTATAAATGCTGGCAAACACACGTATGAGGGCAACAATACGAACGCAGCGCGAGTGGTTGACGGCCTCTGCTTGAGGGCGACCCAGGCCCCTGGCACGTTGATGACTGTCTCTATCAGCACTCTTGAACAGCAAGCTTACAGGGGCGCCCGGTGAACCCCATGCAAGTATATGCGTGAAGCCAAGCAGGCCCGACAGGGTGCCAAGCAGCTCGCCGGGTGCGCGCTCAGGCCGCTGCTTGCGCTGCTGGGCGACGCGAGCTCAGAGGTGCGCGCCGCGGCAGCCGCAGACCTGGGCCAGACCCTGGCATACGTCGCGGCAGCGGCCGCGACGGCGGCGGCCGCCCCCGGATCAGGGCCGGGGCCGGGGCCGGGGTCCGGCGCAGCGCTGGGCGGCGGCGGCGGGGAGTGGCTCGCGGCGCTGGTGGCGCTGGAGGCGGGCGCGCAGCGCGACTGGCGCCTGCACCTCAGC
>JAABUY010005534.1_pt1 | contig 12681 bp, 19 predicted proteins | sample 5560271 | NCBI WGS metagenome assembly JAABUY01 (sample SAMN10711886, study PRJNA513374) | rock metagenome | isolation source: Antarctica rocks | place: Antarctica: Victoria Land, University Valley
TGACGTCCTGATCAGGGAGGTAGAAGAGAGGTTTGGTGGGCTCGTGGACGAGCAGACCTCGTAGTCATCCAAAGTCAAATTCTCGTCGTTTTCCATAGCAATTGATATCATCTCCGTTACCAGCCTCACTCGCCGCTGGAGATATGAAACCCCTCGATGATGCCGATACAATGAGGAATACCGAATTCCTCCATAACGCTGAACTTGATATCGTTCCTCTGGCGAGTTGTTGGCCAGGAGATGAAGCGGGAGTGTGCGAGACGGTGTTTTTCAAACGGTCGTCTCCTAGCCTTCACTGTCTCAAGCTCAGCACGTGTCCCTTTCTTCGACATTTTGACCGACCCTTCAGTCAGTCCCTCCTGTTGTCCGGTCTGCAGAGCGTTCGACTTGGGCAAATCCAGACTCAGCTTTCCTCTTCAGCTGGATCTCGAGAGTGAAGAAGGATCCTGGATCATACGCTTGATAGCCGACATGACTGTCTCGGTAACCACAGCTTCTACCATGGCGAGGGCCATTCTCTTCGATATGGACGGTACACTGCTAGGTTCACAGGTCACGAACTTCGATAGGACCCCACTGAGAATACTTTCAGACTCGACACCTGCGGTGGTAGCCACATGGGAGGTCTACGCACGGCAGTACTCGCTTGATCTGAGAGACGTCCTGAAAAGTGCGTCATGTCACAGCATTCAAGGAGGGCTATTTCTGACGATCAGTAAGCCTCGCATGGCGTCCGGACGATCGACAACCTTCGCCGATGGTGTGGCTTGACGGATGAAGAGGCGCTGCAGGTAAACGCTAATGGCGAGACGGTAGGTGCTGATCTGTCTCAGGAAGCGACGAACGCTTTCGAAGATATGATCGTGACCGAGGCGAAGCGCTTGCAGAGTGAGGGGAAGTCTGGTCTGCAGATATTGCCGGGCGTTTCCGACATCCTGGATACAGTGAGTTTTTCTTGATGTTCACTGGTAGGCTGATACATGTTGGAAGTTAGACGCTTCTCCTACCGCCCTCTGGGCGATAGTGACTTCAGGTAAGCTGTCTGTAGTCGTGGCCCGGGACCAGTCCAACCATTCGGCGCAGCCACTCCGATCTACGCATCCGCTGCGCTACCGACGGCGGGAGTAAGGCCACCTCCAAAGCTGATCACAGCCGCCGATGTTACCAAGGGGAAGCCCCATCCGGAACCCTATCTGGCTGGCGCGAAAGCGCTCAACGTCGACGCTGAGAAATGTTGGTGCCCTTTAGGCACCGGACGATCTGACGCCGGACAGGCATAGTGGTTGAGGATGCGCCATCTGGAATTAAAGCAGGCATCGCCGCTGGCTCTCGGGTTCTGGCCGTCTGCACAAGCCATGAGCGGGCTCAATTAGAAGATCTTGGAGCAACATGGATCGTTACGGATCTCTCGAAGTACGCTTGGCTTTCGCTTGTTAAGGTGCGGCACGGACTAATCTGACGTCTCTTCCGTAGAGTGCAAGTGGCCGTCAATGAGGGCCTGGTCCACCTTGTCATCAACGAAAGTTGAACTCCACGGCAGCGCAAGACGTGACTATAGATAATACATCGCAAAAAGCAATCGACGGATCCACCCACCAGGGTATGCCATCCTATCGTCACGCATGACCAGATCAGCCTGCAGATGTCAAGCCCAGAGCACGCTGGGCCCCTCAACCCATGCTGCCGAGAACTTTGAAGGCCAAAGCACGCAGTATCTATAGACCATCTTCAGCAGGAGCGATGGGGCCCTCAAACTTGCCGTACCTCTGCCTTTTGATTTCCCTGCAATCCTGAGAATACCTGGGCTACACTCTTCCCCTTGGCGTCTCGAATCGCCCCAAGCCTATTGCCGGCAAAACCTAAAAAAATGAGATGACGGTGAGCGTTGGAACCGAACATCGAGGATCTACGTACCACCAGCAACCGCCCCAGGGATGTTTGCAACGATGTAGCCTACAGTCGCTCCGGCGCCGCCTCCAACCCATGACCACCAAGGCCGAACATGGGCCACTTCAGGGGCGAGCCTACGACACATGCACTCAGTAAGCTGAACACATCGAGAATGGCATAGGATTGATGGATGGGCATATGAAGGGGTACGAGGGGTGGCTCGCAGTGTACTTGACGATTGCCCCGATGGAAAAGCGACTCACATCTCCTCGAAGACGTCGCCAAATACGCCGTTTGCATCCGGTCTTGTATGCGCCCCTCCCTCCCCTCCTGCCGCGGCTCCTGTACTGGTCGCGTTCTGGAAGAATGACGAGAAGTTCTGAAAGAAGGAGCCGCTCGCCTGCTCTTGCTCGAATGCGGATGCGTTGTCGTCGGTGAACTCTGATGCGGGTCGGGAGCGGAAGAGAGAGTCATACTCGGCCCGTCGTCCAGGATCGGAAAGGACATAGTAGGCATCCGCTACTGCTTGCTTGAGTCCAGTTCAGCTTTTCAGGCATCTCGCGCCAGGACGTCCACGCACAAAGCGCTCCGTTGCTCTTCGACGATCTTGAGGGGTCGCATTGCCAGGCAGTCGATCGGGATGTGTGCGTAAGGATTCTCGCTTGTACGCGGCTCGGATCTCATCGCTAGCAGAGGTTTCAGTGCCAGCCGTTGCGCTCTCGGCACATCACTCACGCAGTCGCACTTGGCGCGACATTCTGCAAGGCGATTGTCAGCTCGGACCACAACTCAAAGTGTCGATCAGCTCACTAGGATGGTATAATACTGGATTCGGGGAAGAAGTACGTTAGAGCTTGATCACATGGACCGTCAAGTCCTCGCACACACCTGGGGCAAACTGGACATGTTGATTGAAAGATCGGTTCGACCGGGCTCGACGCTGAACCAGTGGCTTCACGAGTCTAAGCGATAATGTATCTGACTCAGCGCGATGTGGTTGGGAAGAGACACACCGTCCAAAGGAGACAGGCAGGTGCGCCTATCTCGCTGGAAGGCGTGGACGTCGAGAATCAGTCACGTGATATCACATTCAAACCACCAGCAATTGACGCATCGATCGGCAAAGACTGGACGTCGATTGATCTCTGGCTTCACCCGTAGCATATACCTCTCTCGAGGTCCAGAATTACTCGTTCGATGTCTGCAAACGACTTGGAAGGGCACGAGGAGGACTATGAGGATATGAGCGTTGAATCTGAGGATGCAGAAGGTGAAGAAGAGGAAGCGAATGACGGAGTCGGAGAAGCGGTTCCTCTTCCGACCATTCAGCTCTCTTTCGACAATTCCCGAGGTGGAGCTTGGGATGATCGGGAGCTCGTCAACGCGTATGACATTGCTATGGAGGAGTTCCACGTCAGTGATTCATGAGCTCGGAAGGAGGTGGCTGAAATGGGATCTGCAGGTACACCATCCTGGTCCCGGATCATGGCTCGATAAAGCCACTGCAGCGATTGCAAAGGGGCGACCTTTACCTGGCGCGACAGATCACGGAACAGCGTGAGCCCAGTATCGATGAGATAATCGGTCTGACGCTCCTTCAGTTGGTACACAGCATCTTACGATGATCCCGTGGCTCAGACCCCCAATGCGGGTCCCTCAACGGAGCCGCCGCCCGCAAAGCGACCTCGCAAGGAGAAGCGCGCCCCTCAGCATTCCGCTCCCGGTCCGGTCCTTTCCCGATCAAACCCAGATTCTTCGCAAACTGTCGTGACCGATCGACCTGCTACCTCCCGGCGACGGCCTTCTCCATCCTACGCACCCAGATCTCCCATCACACAAACCAGACCACCTGACTGGTCCCGGAGCAATGGCCTGGCAAACGGTCATGCAGAGCCCAGCGGTGGCGAGTACGACGACGTGGACGGTTTCGGATACGGACAGTCCGAAGGAGTAAATGGAGGAGTGAGGACCTCAGCAGTAGCTCCAGAGCCGCGGTCGGGCTCATCGTCGATGATCGGCGTCCAGGCTACCGTCGGTATCTCGGCCGATGATGCCTTGGTTTATGCGATGACGGCGCAATACTGGGCGGGTTACTGGATGGGAGTTTCGCAATCCAAGTCATCGTCCTCGATCAGTCCGCAGGCGGCTCAGATGGCGGACCCCGTGTTGACTGCGCCTGGGGTCCCGGCTGGAGGATCGAGTAACGTATTCGTCACTCGACAGCAATTCTACCGGCCCGATCGGTCAGATGGGGCTGGTCTCCGGAGATGACAGGTGGATATCGAGCGGCATCCGGGATATAGGCGATGCAAGGAAGGGAATCTCGTCGCATCGCGGCTGCATCGCAGCCGGTCATCAATTTCAGTATGCATCGCTTCATCCTAAAATTCGACCGAGACTGTTCCGGACCATTCCTCCAAAGAGCTGACCGCCTATGCCTCCAAAGCCGAATCCCAGGAGGTTGCCGCTAGCGGAGACCGAGGAAGCCCATCGTTGTTGCGCGTCACGATCAGCGTAGCTACCGCAAGAATTCAGTAGAGATTGGCTTCTGGTTGAAAGCTCTCACGTGAATCCTACAACGTTGGAGAGGTTGAAGACGAGAGCGAGAAAGACGATGGGTAGGAACCTGAGCGGCATAAGCTCTTCAGACGATCCATGGAAGGTCACGAACGAGACACTGAATTTCAATAGTGAGACAATGAAGAGAACAAGCCAGGCGACAGGATAAGCATAAAGAGCGATCTTGGCATGATGAGCAACATCCTCTGCGGCAAACGGGATGGCAGCTCACCCAGAACATTCTGATTTCGCGTTGTAGGATTAGCTTGGATCACGGGATTCGACGTATGCACTGACTTTGCGTCTATCGCATTCGCTGGTCTTGATGGCTAGATGGAGTATCAGCTAGATCCACCAGGTTACGTGGTATCTTTCACATCTCTCGATTCGAAAACCCAGGAGCTCTCGCCTTCCTCATCGACCTCATTCCAATACCGCAATCCGACCAGTGTACGGCCGGCGACATTCTGAAAAGTGGTTGACACAGATGACCAAAAGGTTGAAGCAGCCGCTCACCCTGGTGTTCCAGAAGTCGAGCGAGAGCAGCACGACCACCACCACAATCTGTCAGTCATGAGCTAAATCCGCCCACCACGATCTCCGTCGCGACTTACACTCAGAACATAGTTGTCAGTGACTGGAAATTGTGGTCAGTATGAGACGAACCCGCCGTATGTCACTACTCACATTTACCGCAAAGGACATAAACGACGATGGCAGCTGAACGGAAGAGGTACAGCGTAGCGAGCGAGACCGGATGAGATGATTGTTTTAGTATCCCAACCTTTTCACATAGAGTCAGCTCTGTCAAGCTCATCAATGAGACCCTCACAATACCCCCTTCCTCTGCGCTACCTCCCGCTCGAGCAGATCCATTCGCTGTCGCGCCCGGAACAAGGACGACGGGCTCCCTTTGAGGTTTACCGTTGTCACCGATGCTGCCCTTTGGAAACTTTGATGTCGGTGTTTCGTCATCAGCTTCGATCGTACCGGAGAGGAGAGGCCCTGAAGAAGCCATTATGAAAGACCAAAACAGCGATTGTAGAGGTCCGGAAAGGAAACCGTTAACCGGAACGCAAGTGGGGGAAACTTCGACGCGTGATCGCCACGCGTTCTGCTGGTAGTGAAGCTGTTCAAGGCGTAATGACTAGCTCGCCTATCCAGCTAACCAGCAGGCCTAGTTGGCAGCTTCCCCATCACCTGTCCCCAGCTACGTTACGTGTGAGGTGGGGCGCTATGCTCAATCGAGCAGGAAGGGTAGAAGAGGAGGAACTGGGAGTGAACAGGATCGAAAGGACGGGATGAAAGGCTCAAGATGGGCTTCGATTTGGTCGGAGACGTCAAGTATTCTAGGGTATACGTAAAGTGCAGGGAATCGTTAATATGGTTTCAATCTCTGCCTCTCGCTCAAGAACCCCAGCTCATCCTCATCCGGCTCCTCGTCCTCTGGCAACTCCATCGCCTCGTCCTCCTCGTTTGGATCCCAGAATTGCTCGAAAGGGACCCTGATACGTATTCCTCGTTCCGTCATGAGCTCCGCCCAGTCTCGCAGCTCGCGAGGTGTGAAGCTCGGTCGAAGAGCATGGATGAAAGGGAGGAGGTAAAGATCTGATTATCTGGTCAGCAGAGGGCCTGGCTTGGAGTTGGGTGATTAACCTTTGCAGCCACCAATGGCGGATACTGCTCGGTAGGTTAGCTGCTTCGCCACACTCGTTCGTCCCATCAAGGTCTCGAATTCGATGTAGAGCTTCCACATCGGAGCGGATTGCTTGCCGCTGGTCAAATGAGCTCCTTATACGCATCTTACACGACTAGACTCACAGGATCGAATTAATGCCTCTATCTAGCGCATTCCGGACACGCTCCGCACCTCCGCCACCTTTGTCCCAGAACGTACGATGCGCAGACATAGCTTCTGCCCATACAGACCAGAGATGGCCAATTACCCCAGCTCCGTCTCCCGAAGCTGAAGATAGCTTAGAGACAAGGGACTGCACCCGACCGTATACTCTGCCGCCCATCTCGCCCCACAGGTAAAGAGACAAAAGAAGGGTGTTATCTGGGTACGACGAGATGGCGATTTCGAGGGTTTCTCTCGCCAGGGACGCTGGGGCAGCGTGTCTTGAGCAATGAACGTACAGGAGCTTGCAGAGGAATTGGTAGGCCTCCTCCATGGCGCATGTCTCCACGGGCAACAGGTCCATATGTCGATGGATCACCTTGCGGGCCGCGTCGATATCATTGACCAAATAAGCGAAGAGACCCGTCATGAGCAGTTTTGCAGGGCTGTGCGGTGGTCTCAAGGACTCGTAGAACTGAGGACACATGGTCAATGACGGATCTAGGGTATGAGCCACGGGTGATGCTCACTTGACGGGATCGGAGCACTGCGATAGCCGAGGGGCTGGCAGCAGCGTATGAAGGATCCAAGCACCTTTCTGTATCTCCCCATCAGCGTTGTCGGAACGGGGACAATGCAACGGACCAAGCTTGGAAAGCTCCATACCCGTCGCCATCACGAGGACTTCCACGCAACGAGACTCATTGCCCTCCTCCCACTCCATTTCCGACCATGCTGACCAAAGCTCGTCCTCATCCGCGCTTGTCTCCCCTGCGATGTTTGAGGCCGGATCTCGCTTGACCTGTGCTGCCTGCAATGCTGCCACATACACCGCCCGAGCGGCATCAGTGTTGCCCCTTTGCCGCTCAAGTCGAGCGTATCCATCCCAGAGCACCAGGTTGTTGCGATCAGCGGAGAGGATCGACTTGGCCATCTTTACAGCTCTACAGAAATCGGGATATTAGTTGGAAGTACTACGTAACATGCGGACGACGCACGACTTCGGTGCAACGGCTGCTTCAAAAGCGAAACTAGCCAGAGTGAAGGCTGGATCGGGTACGAGAGGTCGCAGCAGGCTGAAGACATTCCTGTTTCAAATCAGATCGGCGCCGCATGCTGCGCGCGAGAACTTACTTGACAAGACTCACGTCGACGTGCTGCAGATCGGCATTCTCGAGATCTCGAAACCATCGCCCGGAATCGGAGAACATCGTGCTCCGCTCCTGCGGCCAAGACTTGATCGGACAGGAGAAGGGATTCTGCAGGGGGCGAGAGTGTTCTGGCTCCATCGGTTCGCCACCGACCGTTTGCCATACCAGCTGTTTGGTGTTGGCGCGGAATGGCCAGAATGCGGATCGAAGGGCGTCGTTGTATGCGAGAGTCCACTGAAGATGTGGGTCTGCGGCTGCGGGCGTTGTTGTCGGAACATCTGGAGGAGTGAAAGGCAGTCCCAAAAAGTTGAGAAATGCGTAAATGAGTTGTAGTCGTACTTCGGGTGCCTGTACAGGAAACAGGAAGGGCCGTATATCGGAGAAGAGTATTACTCGATAAGGATCGTCCTCGCTGTCGAGTCCAAGATCAGTGGCTCGCCCAGGCATAGCACAAAGTCGATCGGCATGACGCTCAGCCTGAAGCCAGCGCTCGAAGGAGTCTTCAAGCGAGGGTGTGGCGCACGACATGGCTTGGGAGATCCGCACAGCCGGTGCAACCGAAGAGTCTCGCCATCCCCGGGCTCCGGTTTCTCCTATCCTTAAGGACTCGGCGTCCCAGAAGTCCTCGAATCGGGTCAAGACTCGTTCGAACCACTCCTGCCCAGCTCCTCGCTGAGGTCGTAAATCGTCAGGCTTGAAGAAGGTGCTACGTGATCAACAATAAGCTGGCCACCGTAGGGTATAATGCGGGCGGGCAAACATTTCTATAAGCGCTTGGAAAATCGACAGAGCCCGCTCCGTATAGCCTGAAGCGGGTCAGTGTTGTAACAACAGGGACGAGAATGACTCACCTGCTTGTCTCAAGAATAGGCAAGCTCTCAAGAGCAGGTACACCTGATTCTCTTCGACTGCTTGCTGGTCTCCTGCAATTGCAGCATGAGAAATGAAGCGGGCTCCAAAGACTATCGCACTTACCAGATCGTTTGCTATTGCCTAGACTGGCGAGACAGCCCACATACACATCCACTACCTCTTCCACCCCTCCCAGTCCTTCTCGCCCATCTGCGGATTTGCCGAATCCCTGGCCTTCCCTCCACTCGATATAGCCTAGCCAGACTGCCATTATCCCTTCTTCCACTTGTCTCCCTCTACGCCCGCTCAACTCCCGTAGAACGTTTTTCCATCGCTCAGTCACCTTTTCCGGTGGCCAGATTGTCTCAGCAGCGTGCACATAAGCGATATGCAGTCTGGGAGATGCCGTGTTCTGCTCATGTGCGTCAAGTGCTCGAGCGAGGATCGACAAGGTGACCTCGGCGTTCGCTCGGGTCTGCGGGGGTTTCGCGGGATTAATTACGCCGGCATTCTGCCCGCTCGCCAGCTCAGGGGAAAGCTTGAGATGTATAGTGGAGTAAGTGATCCAGGTTTCCACGTCGTCCGGGTGCTGCTGCAGGTGCCGTGCCATTTCGGTCGTCCGTCTCCGCAAATCCTCCTCGAGAGTCCAGAATCGACTCAGCGCTGTATCCAATACATCTGCCTCTTCGTCATCGTCTTTTTCATCCACGCGGCTGATATTCCGATACGTTGGGGTTTCAGAGGTATCTAAAGGCCGTCTTGGTCGAATATCGAAAGCGACAAAACTCGAGCGGGGGTCAAAGCTGGTGTCCTCGTCGTCCGGGCGTATCAGTAACCGTCTACGATGTCTGTCGGAAGCTGCTTCGAGCGGACGGGCGGAGTATCGGGGAATCTGACATTTGTCAGAAACGCTCTTAGATACGTCGACGAAACTCACATAGGTTTTACCCAATGGCGCCAGTTCCAGTCCCCGCTGAGTTCGGTCTACCGAATGTACAACTCGTAGTCCCTCGGATACGCCCAGTATCTTTCCTCCTGTAAAGACGATGAGACTCACATATATTGTTGGAGAATCACATACGGCCGTCTCGATGATATTTTGGTACGCTATGAGATGAAGAAATGCAGAACTTGATGGCGTCCTTATCGCCCGCGGTGTCGGAGAAGAATGCCTTGGGAGCAGTCTAGCATTGATTGTAAGCCAACGATAGTGATGGACGGTTCCGATCCCCTCACTGATTCGAAATCCTCTTCGTAGCCAAGCAATACTTTTCCCTCCCCTGACGCTTCGTACCACGGTACATCATCATCCACCTCAATTCGCCTGTCCAACCTCTTCGAGGCTAAGTTGCCCTTGTCTACACCTCCCTCATGCCCGATGTTCCGTTTCTCCCCCTTGACGAGAGCCGCTGCCCGCTCCCGGTCCCTTCTTCGCTTAGCTTCTTTCCGCTCACTTCCTTGCTGTCTACTAGAGATTGTTCGGCTTTGCGAATATTCACCTCGTTTATCTTCCTCGTCTACCAGCTGCGGTCTGGTTGAGAAGCTAATGGAGGATGGCTTCAAGGCAATGACAGGGAACGACGAGAAAGATGGAGGGCCAGTCATCGAGATCGCAAACATAGGAAAGAATTTAGAGCGCTCTCCAATTCGCTGGAAACACCTCACTAACTTTCTATCGTACGTAAGCCATTCAGCGAAAAGACAATATAAAACTGTACCCTCATCTAAGTTTTGATTGATTTCGTCGTCTGCAATAGCTTGCAAATTGTGGCAATGCAGATGGATGCATCGTATAAGATGGGAGGAAAGCCGAGAGCATGAACATGTGATGGAGAAGCTAAGCGAACTCCCGAAACAACTCCTGGCGAACATCTACTTCTTCTTCGGCGCACTAGCTTTCTCAGCCGACTTAGTAGTCTGCAAAGCTCGTCAGCATACTGCGCGTCTAGACAGGGGCAACTCCTCACCTTGCCCCCTGCCTTATCACTTTTCTCCTGCAAGCAGACATGAGCGTCTAGAGAAAAGGGCCGCGGGACAGGGATTTGAACGCACCACAGACTTGATGACCCCGACAGCGACGGTTTGCCTCATGTCCCGGACCTGAATGTTTGATCAGCAGTGCCTCGCAATACTGCGCAATGCTGCGTTTCGCACTCACAGCGAAACGGCCCAATGGCGGGTAGTCGGCGTAGGTCTCGACGCAAAGAGGCTTCTGGGAGACAAGCTTGACGATAGCGGCATCTCCGGACTTGACGAATTTCGGGCTCGCCTCCATCACTTTACCTGTACGCCTGTCGATCTTCTCGCTGCAGATAATGTCAGGGCATTTTATTGCGATAGCGGGGAAACGACGTACATGAGCTCGGCAAATTTGCAAGAGATGTGCGCGGTGTGGCAGTCCAGAACGGGTGTGTAGCCGGCGCCGATCTGACCGGGATGGTTGAGCACGATGACTTGAGCGTTAAACGAAGCGGCCTCCTTGGCCGGGTCGTTCTTGGAGTCGGACGCGACGTTTCCACGACGGATATCCTTGATGGACACGTTCTTGACGTTGAAACCGACGTTGTCACCGGGCGTGCCCTCTGGGATTTGCTCGTGATGCATCTCAACCGACTTCACCTGTCATAGAAGCATATTAGCCTTGGTCTGACCGCAAACGCCATGTACCCACCTCAGTGGTGACATTAGTAGGCGCAAAGGTAACGACCATGCCGGGCTTGATGATGCCAGTCTCGACACGTCCTACGGGCACTGTGCCAATGCCACCAATCTTGTAGACATCCTGAAGGGGAAGACGGAGGGGCTTGTCGGTGGGTCGCTGAGGGGGTTCAATGGCATCGATAGCCTCGAGAAGGGTCTTGCCCTTGACCACACCGCCTTTGATCTCCTTGGTCCAGCCCTTGTACCAGGGCATGCTATACAGATTTAGCTGAAGTACAACAGGAGAAGGAATATATATCACTTGGGGGAGTCTTCCAGCATGTTGTCACCGTGCCAACCGGAGATGGGAACGTACGGGACCGCCTTGGGGTTGTAGCCGACCTTCTTGATGAAGTTGGTCGTCTCCTTGACGATCTCGTTAAATCGGTCTTCGGACCATTTGCAAGTGTCCATCTTGTTGCAGGCCACGATGAGCTGCCTGACACCAAGCGTGAACGCGAGCAATGCGTGCTCTCGGGTTTGGCCATCCTTCGAAATGCCGGCTTCGAATTCTCCGATACCAGTCGCGATGATGAGAATCGCGCAATCCGCCTGAGAAGTACCCGTGATCATGTTCTTGATGAAGTCTCGGTGGCCGGGGGCGTCGATTACGGTGACCATGTACTTCGGGGTCTCGAACTTCCAGAGAGCAATGTCGATGGTGATACCACGCTCGCGCTCGGCCTTCAATTTGTCAAGCACCCATGCGTACTTGAACGACGCTGGAAGACGGCTCAGCTAAAAGAGCCACAGATGGACCCGGATCGCCTACATTTGCCGAGCTCGGCAGCCTCCTTCTCAAACTTCTCGATGGTTCGCTTGTCGATACCACCGCACTTGTAGATCAAGTGGCCGGTGGTGGTCGACTTGCCAGAATCTGAGGGAGCATTAGCTTTATACCGAATAAGCTTTGGGGAGATACAGACCGACGTGACCGATAACAACGACGTTGCTGAGAGAGCCGTATTAGCTAGACATTCCGATAGAAAAGAAAGCCTGGCGGTGACATACATGTGGAGCTTCTCCTTACCCATAATGAAAGATGTACTGAAGAGAGGAGTCAGCCCATGTCCATTTCTGTGGCCCGTGAAAGTTGGGTAGACACGCCACTCGGTACGGTGCGCCATATTCGAACAGAGGAAAAAAACGCGTCTCAAAGCAAAGACTGAAACTCACTTTGCAAAGACTGAAACTCACTTTGTGAACTGTGATACGCGAAGGGGGAATGGATGTCTATACGATTTTTTTTGAGACGTGAGAATCGATCAGAAGAGATCGAAGGGGAAATGTTGAAGATGAGTCGGCGATGCCCAGAGGGTATTCCAACGATTTTCACCGGTCTTAAGCGCAAATCCCGATGGGAATCTGTGGCAGTTGAGGGGATGGCACGTGTCAAAGAACCGAGAACCTTTCTGGACTGTGGCACTTCTTCACTGAGACTGGGCTGCTGGGTTTTGAATTGCATAGGTTTGGACGGGGTAGGGAGGAAGCGGGGGAGGGGGGAGGAAGGGATGGGACGTGAGCCGTCTGTACGAATGACGCCTGGTCTTTTAAAATGTAGACGGTCTTTGTCATGGGATACAGGAGCAGGGTGGTCTAACAGGGCTGGCAAGGTTGCATACGAGTCAAGGCGAGACTATATAATAGCGGTTAAGGGCAAGATACGTCTACGAGTTACCTTAAGTACCC
>JAABUY010005535.1_pt1 | contig 12675 bp, 12 predicted proteins | sample 5560271 | NCBI WGS metagenome assembly JAABUY01 (sample SAMN10711886, study PRJNA513374) | rock metagenome | isolation source: Antarctica rocks | place: Antarctica: Victoria Land, University Valley
GAGTATGATGGCCCTGAATGCAGCACACATTCCCTGCATTAGAGCTGTGTTGTTTGCGAATGTCTATATATATCTTAATGTCTTAAGCTCAAAATTTATTATGTTCATTAATCAATCACAGATAGTTAGATTCAGATATAATGTATTTATTTTTGTGACATTATATATTTTTTATACAACATTAATAATCTTAAAAATTAAGCTTTTTAACAATTCTGAACAGTTTATCTCTGAATAAATGTCAGTTATAATTCTTTATACTTATAAATGAACATACTGTGCTGTCAAATGTTCTTTTATATAAAAATGTGTATGCAACAAATCTTATTCATATTTATTTATTATTTCAGTCTTCAGCTTTTAAAATATTACTCTTATTAACTCTACATCTGCTTTCTCTTGATTGAAGACAAAGATCTTTTATAATAAATTAAGTTCTTTTTATATTTATATAAGTCTCTATACATTAATTGTTTAATTCTCTGTTTAAAGAATATACAAAATGTTCTTATCACTAAGACATGATTCATAGAACAAAGCAGTTACTTATTTTTTAAAATTAAAACAGTATTTTGTTTTAATTTATTTAAAAACTTTTTAGAATTTAAGTTGTCACTGAATTACATAATCATTGCAAGTGACATTATGTTTTCTTAAAAGTCTTATTAAAATATCAATAACAGTATAATCTCTTTGAAAAAGATTGATAATTTAGTTCTTGTAAAAATCTAGATTTATTATACAATGATCTTTCATGTTAATAATTGAGATTTTTGACTCTGTTGTGAGATTTTTACAATTTAAAATTTTAATTGTCTGTATGATAGATTTAGTCTTTTATATGATCTAAAAATCATGTAAACTTCTTCTATAAGATTAAATATATCACTTCTGTAATATCTCTACAGTCTGTTAAAACACAGTGTTCATCTGATCTTAATTTGTATTGTCTTAAATTACTGCAGTCATAGTGAGATCATATATCTTTATTTTGAGTTATTGGTTCAGAGTTGATTCTTGAAAAAATGAATGCTATTTTCTTATGAGAAAACTGCAACATCATGTATCAGTGCTGACACATACAGTAGAAGCAAGAAAGAAAACATATCACTTACTTCTTGTAGAATGAGCATATTGAATACAGATATGGTGTCTGTGTGACAGATGTGCTGAGTGACACTGAGACATGAAAGGAGTATTTTCTTTCAAGTAGTATGATGTCAAGGTTGTCACTAATCTGTCTACAGTTTTCTTCATCTTTCTTTACAAGATAACCATTTCAGGCATTACACGCCATAATAGCACAAGCCAGCCATGCAGTGTGTGCATACAGGCCTGTTTGACCTGATTCCACTGCGTCAAATGCAGATAATTGAAGGAGAAGGTTGGACGGAAATGGGTATTCTGAGTGAAGGAAGGTGATCTCATGCTGTGTGGTATAGGGTGGGCGCCCATCTCGAACACGGGGAGATGGCTTGTATATGGGCAATTTTAGTTGAGGAAGTAAGGGGACAGTGTTGTTAGACCTGGTGCCTTGGGTCTCTGATGAGGATGTTGTGGTGGGCAGCAGTGATGCAGCTGCCATGGAAGCAGTGTGATGTACCTCACTTCCACCCGTTGACGCCATCAGTAAAGGCAATACTGCGATGCGGACACTGGGTGCTTTGTCGAGGAGATTTGCACACAGGTCAGCTTGTGGGTCTGCTGTGGCTTGGAGTTGAAAAGATTGACTTTGTGGAGTTTTGACGCGATTTTTGAACGGAATTATTCACAGGAGCCATGGAAGATCCACGAACGTGCACAGACACGCAAACCACGCAAACCACAAAGGCAGCAACTTCTCTACTTCACTCCTTCTCCGTGTATGTTTGCATATCCTTTTTCTCGGTGTGGGATTTCAGGACTTGATATGCACAGGCTTGGTGCTGGAATGATCATAGAGGAGTTTGAGAGTGACATTCAATGGTGCTTACCCATGCGACAAGCCATGTAAGATGGCATCGTCACAGCAATGGCAAATTCACAGGTTGAGGTGACTACCAGGTGTCTCACTAACCCTGTGTCAGCTGTACCGGGCCAGTCTTCATTTCAGTAGCGCAGATTCCTCGCAAAAGCATCAATGCACGAATTCGGAGATGGGAAAACGTAGAGGAAGGTCAAAGGTAATGTTGACTTTTGTTACTACTCTACACTAGAGCGCGTGTTCTTGCGAAGTCTCTCGCCATACCTGACCAGTAGAAAAGGCACTGGGATCAACGCCGTGGCGATAAAAGCAAGCAAGGAGTTGCCCCAGCCCAGACCCAATGCGTCGTACATGGGAAGTCCAGCAAGCGGTATCAGAGCTCCGACGATAGATCTCCAAAGGGCGTTCGCGGCCAAGGCCGATGCAGCGTGCTCGGTGAAGGCGTCGACGAGGTAGGCTTGTGTAGACGTCTGCGTGCCACAGGTATATTAGCAGTCTGGTCTGACCCCCCCAGATGCGTCGGTCTCCGATGTGGGACACCTCAGAGAAGGCTGCACGCCTTCACCAAGGGTAATGTCATGTGAGCAAAGCTCACGATACCTACAAAATAGGCCATGATTCCTGCCCCCGCAAACGCCGTACCTAAAATAGGCACAAACCAAAAGACATGCTTCTCGGCGGTCCAGCCGTACATGAAAAGGCCAATGGGTATACAGAATCCACCGGGTATCATGATATGTAGACGGTATTCAGGCTTCATCTCCATCTCGTCAGCCTGGGCCTTCTTGAGCCGACGATCAGAGATGACACCGAAGATGATGACGCCAATGATCATTCCAACTCCGATACCTATAAATGTCAAGCCCACGATGTTTGGCGAGAAGCTATACTTCTCTTCGAAGACGGTGGTAATGGTCGTGAACATTAGGTATAGATAGCCATAAGCTATTGCCGACAAGGTCGCAAGCGTAGCTACAATAGGAGAAAGTATCAGCATTCTCACAGGGCGAACAATAGCCCGCCTGAGAGCTATCTGCCAGGAAAGGCCTGTGTCGAGTTTAGATCGGAGAGCCGGGTTCCCTAATTCCTTGCGAAGGCGAGCTGTCTTGTTGTTCAACAGCGTGATAGAGTATGTCTCTGGTACGGTCACCGGGTAGATGACAGTGATCACGCCGGACTGGTACGATCAGCTTATGCGTTACCGTAGTGCAGTGGAGGGAGTATCACCGCAATGGCCAGTACCCAAAATACCCAACGCCATCCTCTTGCTGCCGACAAGAACCCACCGATGACAGGCCCGACGATAGGTCCTAACAGCGGGCAGATGGACCAAATCGCTATCGCTTTCCCCCGTTCTTCCTGTACGAAAAGGTCGCTGACAGTTCCGCCACCGAGAGTGATCACGGCTGAGCCTGCCATACCCTGAAGCAGTCGAAAGCCGATCAGCATGTTGAGATTAGAGCTGACGGCGCACGCGACTGTGAAGATGACGAAGAGCACGTTGGTGCCGTTGTACAAGGGCGAGCGGCCATATATCTCTATTGTAGGAGTCGTGTCAGCAAGCATCCTCTTTCAACATCGAAAGATATACCCGAGAGAGGAGCTATAAGCATCGGGCCAGCTGCAGTCCCCAGGATGTACACTGAAACCACAAAGGAGGCAAGTGCTTGGTTTGTGGAGTTGAATTCTGCCATGAGCTGAGGAGCGGCTGGTGCGAACATTGCAGATGCGAGTGCTCTGGTTCCGGATTAGAATGCTGTATCTGACGTTTCAACAGTGAGCTACCTACGTGACAAATGTCATAGCGGAGAGAGTGGTGATGAGATACCACTTCTTGCTCGGCTTCCAGTTGCGTGCTATCATAGGATCGCCGGGTCCGTCGAAGTCAATGATGTCGGAGTCGCAAGTAGCCTCGGACACAATGGCCGATTCAAGAATCTTCTCGTGGTTTCCCTCCATATTGTTGTCCTTCAACCCGCCACCCTTCGTTCGTCCTTGGTCGATGATCGTGGCGGGTAACCCGGAATAGTCCACTCAAACGGCATACAAGCAGTTGGCTACGCGAAGTGCTGGGCCAGGCAAGAACAAGATCTCATTCTAGTACTACATATCAGTCGACGCGCTCCTCCAGCTAGCATATGGAGGGTCTCTACCAATGTATTCCGGGAATGAGGGTATCAAACGATGAAGCCAAACCGAAAGCAGGATAACACACGTGCCAAGAACAAAGATGAGTAGCAGACCGTACTCGAGAGCGCCGAAGACTTTCGATGTATCGTCGGCAGGCATCACAATGAGGTTCTTCCGCGATGGGTCTCGTATGCTCAGGATGCGGGAAAATAAGTCAAGGATGTGGTGAGGAGTAAAGGAACTGAAATCGCCAGTGTAGTAATCCAAGCTGCGGAGTTTCTGGCACAAGGCAGTTCCGCTGTGACGGGACAGAGTAAAGTTGTCTCAGCTCTGGTGAATTGTCTACAGTAAGGCGCAGCTTCATGCATACATGTGCTAGCGGACAAGCTGAACCTCCTGCACCTCACCTGCTGTGCGTCCTGGGCCAAGGTAGCACAACCATCACCATTCGCCCCCGTACAGGCATTGCTTTCACCGTCTGGGAACTTGTCACCTGCACCGAGAAGGGTTCTTTAGATTCCAACCAACACTTCTCTTTCATCCACCCTCCTTCACTACATTACAATGGGTTTCCAGCGGCGCAGCCAGTCGTAAAATTGGAAGTGACGTTGTGCATAAGGCTGCCGGTGCAGCTGAGAAAGCGGAAGCAGGCAGTAGTACTGGACCACACGAAAAGAAACCTCCTCTAGCTCAAAATGAATTTTCGGAATAACTTCATCAGAACTGCGCCAAATAAGCTCAAAATCTAGTCAGTAACTCTTCTCATTGCACTTTATAACTTGATATAGATCATGATGTCAGAGCCTTCATGATCAGCAGTGAGTGTGCAATTCTTCTCTTTATCAGAGCACATCACTCAATTAAAACATGAAGCAACTCAACTTCAGGTCTTTATGAACTCAAAGATTAAGAAAGACAAGTTTAAGAAGATTCTTTAATGAATTTACATTGAATTCTTTGTCAGATCTATTCAGAACTTTGTAAAAAAAGTTCTGAATCAATCTGAAACAACTTAAATTATAGCTGATCTGAAAGCTTTATGATGAATTATGAACACAGTACAACACAACATTACAGTTACAAAAAACATTTTAAAGATTCTCATCAGCAGAAACTCTGCATTGCAATTCTTCATCATCACAAAATATAAATATATACATATTTAAGCTCAAATAACAGCAGATGTGCTGTCATTCTCAATAGCAGCATTCTTTTCATTATCATTTAATAGAGTGGCCATCAGGTTTTTTCAAAGCTGGTTTTTTGCTTATTTTGCATGCCTTGTTAGTCATGAGCAACCATAGTGGCAGGAACTTCAAGAATTTGAACAAAACTTCAGTTGTGTGCATTGAGCTTGAAAGTGATCTGTTTTTTGCGATTTTAGGCTCATTTTGTAGAGAATTGTGAGGGCTTTTCAACAATGTAAAAATTATCAAAATTACACAAGAAACAATGAAAATTACCTAATATTATGAGTCAGATCAGGTTTCAAAGTTAAGCCTGATGAGTCAGGTCAGGTTCTAAAATCTGAGCCTGACCTGACCTGATGGTCACTATCATTTAAAGAAAAAAGCATCATCACAGATCTTTTTACATTTAATAATTACAAAATTGTCATTAAACTTACTGACACTGTCTTCATTAATCACTGATACATTCTCTCATCAGTCACACTACATAATTGTATCAACAATCACATCTGCATCACTGTAGATCAAAACATCATTGTTATTAAGATTGTAACTGTTAAGTAACTGAAGTCAGATAATTTAGCAGTGTATGCATTTACAGTAACTGAAAAAGAGTCATTATAGAGTAATATTAAATGAATTACATCTTTAAAAGTAGATAGCAAGATAGTTATCATCATTTATGATGTTATTGTGCATGACATATTGATACAGAGTATCAAAATGAAAGATTAGTGAGTTATAGTGATATGTATACAGACAGAAAATCATAAGATTAAAGCTAAGAAAGACATCTCAATTAACTATGTAAAGTGACTGTGCAGCTCAAAATGAGTGACAGAGTCTGTAATGATGAAATTTATAAATGCAGAGTACATCAATTTAACATTTTAAATTGAGTTGATTTGAGACTCTGAATACAAGAAGACAGAGTTATATAATTGAGCTTGTTGCATTCAGAAGTGCTTTAAGTGTCATAAGTATGATTACATAAATACTTAATGTGAAGATACTTAAAAATGCAGCATATATACAGAGAGTCATAGATCTGAGAATTGTTTCTTTAAGAATTTAGAATTCAACATTAAAAAGTGTGTAAGCTGTGAAGATTTACACAAGATATGAAACAATAAGTGTTCTGAGTTTTAGAAAGAGATGATGTGTATGTAAATGACATGCAACATTAAGTAGATCTGATGATGAATATTAATTTAGACATTAATTATTAAACTTAAAGAAATCACACTCTCAAAGACAGCTAATGATAAAGTTAGTGAGATTGACATCAATAGTTATAGCAAAAGCATTAACAGCAACAACAGTGACAACAGTGACAGCAGTGACAATATTAGCAGAGATGTGACACTTACATTACATATAACAATAAGTAATGATCATAAAATCATCAATAAGTCTTACTTAACAATATTTAAGATTCTTATAAGAATCTCATCAATCTTAATATTAATTCTGAAGGCATTCATCAATGAAAATGAAAAGTAATCAATATTATTTATAAAAACAGCAATTACAGATGCAAATTGAATCTCTTTAAGATCAGTGAATGAAAACAGATCTAAAAGAATTACAATTAGATTTCTAAAAATGTGAAAGACAGATGCTGCAGTAAAGACAGTAGTGAGTTACTGAAGCATTAAATTCTTTAAGTATTAGATAAATTTGAAGAGCAGTCAGGCAACAGAAATTGAGAATGTCTTTAAGTAGAGCTCAGTAAGCTTGCTGCTCATTGATTAAGATGATTTTACAGTAAACATTATAAATATAGAGACAGCATTAACTTTGAAGATCATAATGACAATAAAGTAATGTTAATACATTTAAACTTTGTCATCTTACAGAACAACACAATGAAGTTAAGAAACAAGATCATGACATCTTTGCTTTAGAATTTCATCATATAAAACTATGATGTGCTGATCATTTAGAAGTCATGACACAATAAATATAACAATAATATTTATTATCTCTGCAAGAATTGATTTCATCTGATCTATTTAAAATTCACAGAAAAAGAATCAACTTAAGTCTGCTTCTACATTAATTTATGATTAAACTGTGCAGACTGAACAGTTCAGACATACAGTAGAGATTTTATAATTCTGAAAATTCAATATACTGAATACAGTCAGTTTAAGTGTCTATGCATTTACAATGTGTATAGAGAAGTAGTCAGAGAGAATATTACAGTAACTTTAAAGTAATTAAATGATTTACTGAAGAATGATCACTGACAACATATTATAGTGAGAAACTTCAATCTGCATCATTCAACATGAGAAAATCTGAGAGTGAAGAAGAATTTACAGATAAAGCAATTAATACAAATAATAAATGAATGACAGCTCTCTCTGCTCTTACTGTAGAGCTTAGTCACATAAAGATCTCAGTAAGTGTATAGCATCATAGATTTGATGCTAAACAGCTCAGACATTACTTAATAACTAATTAGTTATAAAATACAACAATGATATCATGACTCTAATCACTACTTTATTGTCATTCATCTTCTACTGTCTGCAGCAGAGATCACATTACAATTTTATTGACAGTAAAATAGAGCAGACATAAAGTTTCTACAACAGATTCTGACAGAATAGCTGTCAACATCACTTCATAATTATAATGAATTTAATATAAAGCAACACATAACTGTCATTACAGAGACAATTCAGACTGCAGTGAAGACAACAGTATTAATGTTAACTCTCAGCAAATAATTAAAGTTAAAGTTTGGCCTGAAAGCAAAAGAGATGATGAGAAAAGTAAATAGAGCTCATTATTGTTGATAAAGAGAGCAGAATATATATATTTAAGAGATGTACTGCTGAGTCTGTAATGAAAAAGAAAAGAAGCTGACAAAATTAATGAGAATAAGTTACAGAGAATGAATAGAGATGATCTTAAAGAATTTTTAAAAATTATAAAAATTAATGAAGTAAGTCAGAAATTATGAAGCTGTAAGTTAAACTTTCACTTCTGTTCTGAAATAGATGAAAGAGCTGAAACTCACAGAACTGCAGAATAAGATAAAGCTACTTTAAACAATCTTTTTTTCAACTTTTTCAGAGATAGATCTCAGCAACATTGCAGAATATAAGTATTCTGAACTGATATTTATGTCTTCAATTATAGAGACTGAATTAACAGAGATCATAATGTAAACATCAGACAATAAGACATTAGAATTGAATAACATACTGAATTGAGTTTTACACTGAATACTATTGTAATTATTCTCACTGCTGCTCTCACTATACAACTTGTGCCTAAACAGTGAGAGACATTTAAAAATCTTTAAATATTTCATTACAGTGATGCTGCAGAAGCTCAATAAAGAAGATTATCAGCAATTTAAGATATATTAATTAGTGACACTTCTGAACATTATGAGCAAAGCTTTGAAGTTCATGATGACATGCAGAATAAGCTACATGACAGAGATCTATCAATTGCTATTTAAAATATTGCTGAAAAATCAAAAAATTGTGTTTACAGAGCAGGCAATTCACACATTGCTGAAGCAGATTTACAGAGTATGAGAGTTAAGCATGTCAGTTACATTATTATTAATGCTGAACATATTAGAAGTCTTTAACAATGTTTTTCACAAAAGATTACTTCACAATCTTCAAAAATACTGTCTATCACTGAAGATAGTGAACTGAATAGAAGACTTTCTGAGAAAAAGAACATTAACAATAAAGCTGTTAAAATATGAATCAGAGAGCTTTGTCATTCATATAAACATATTTTAGAGCTCATCACTATCACTCATTCTATATCTATTTTACAATACTAACATGCTGAATCTAGTCAATGATTCACAGCTTTAAGTCACAGCAGTAAGTTAAATTGATGATGTAAGCATTATGATGACAGAAAAGTTAATAGAGAAGAATTGTGCTGCTTTGTATACAGTGCATAGCTGTGCAGAGCAATAAACTTAAAGATATGTCTCTGTCTTTATCTCAGTTAAGTATGAATTCATTCACTTTACAAACTGTCTCACAAGACATGACATAACAGTGAGGCTGATTCTAGACATATATATAATATAGACATCATCAACATGCAGAGTGCTGAGAGTCATCTTGAATTCACATTTAAAATGAGATATACATATACAACACATTTAAACTTGAGTCATAATGAGCTTCAGAGATCTAGTGATGCTAACAGACTTTACATAAAGCTTTGAGCTCAAGAATCTACAAAAACTTTATGTGACAGTGATGCTGCTACAGATTCTGTACTGCTGCTCAGTTTGATACAGCTTAGACAGTGAGCATAGAATAATTATATAATAGAAACAGATTCTTCAGAAACTGACAGTCATACAGTAATAGACAGAAGTCATTATAGTGAGAGTCTTCTGCATAACAGTGAGCTTAATACTGAACATAAAACTCTTTCTTTTTCTGATGAAACAGCAGCTAAAAAAGACATTAAGAAAGTTTATGCTTCACATTGTCACTGCATTAATCTACACTTTAATGAAGAAAATCAGATCTGACTTTACAAAGAAGCTTTGCTGAAAGAGCTTACTGAAATGTCTGCAGCTTTGTTATAAGATGCAGATACAACTTTCATCAGAAGTTAACTTGAAATTTAGAGTGCTTTACATTGTATTATTATGATGAAATGACTTAACTATTCACATAAATGACAATGTAGATGAAGCTGTTTGCAGACATAATATTAACAAACTTTGTCAGAATTGAGAAGTGTTGAATATTTATATGAATGATAGTGACATTGAGAGTCAGATGAGTGCAGTAACAGTGATATTGAAAAAAGATCTAAGATACATAATGTACATAAGTATAAATGAGACATTCACAGTGTATATGATGAAGCTACAGAATCTGATCATGATGATGAGTATAGTAAGTGCAGTAAAAATAATGAAATTGAAGCTCTGAACAGTGAACATATATATAGATAATTAAGCAGCAATTTGATCAGTCATTAAACTGAATACATAGTTAGATCAGTACTTACTGCAGTGCATAATGAAAGAGATAAATGATCTGTAAAGTCAGAAGGTTCAGGTATGAATCTGATGAATATTGATGCACATAGAGATATTAGAAAATGAAGAAATAAATAGAGCAGTCAAGGCAGTGACTCAGATCAGAGACTTACATATTGAGAAAGAACAGATCATAAAGATTTGACATTTAATTACTATCTGTAAGACAAGGCTCTGTCAGTAAGTAGCAAAAGAATAAGTCAATAATTGAAAGAATGAAACAGCAAAATGAGTCACATTTAGTATGAAGCAATAGTCAGACAGAAGAGTGTTGAACAAGTATACAGAACTTTGTTGACTCATAAGCTTTCTCATTACTCAGTTATGTATAGAGAAGATTGACATAACTTATTATCTTTATGTTATAGATTAAGTGAACTCTTCACAATGCTTATACAATCTGAGCATTCAGACTGTTCATTATGTGCTGATGAAATGCTTACAAACTCAGAATCTAAGAAAGAAACTATTGAGATGAGTTAATGATATAAAGAAGATTTTATGAGACTTAGTATTAATTAAAGCAATCACTATATTTATGTTATGAAGCAATCTTCTGAGGCAATTTCAGACTGTAAAAGAGACATCAGAAGATCTGATATTTTTAGATGCAGTCTGAAATGAGAAATTCAACAATTACACACTTCAGACTGCAGAAAAGACAATTAATTGTTTATAGCAACATTTATTTTTTATTGATGATAGTTAAAGAGAGACATTAGCATTAAATTATAAGAAAAGAAGATTAGCAAGCATCAGAATTAAAGAAAATATGAAGAGCTACAGAGAGCAAAGTTAGAATTTGTATTAGTTAATTAGTTTATGAAATGACAGTGATGATGACAGCAAGATTAAGTAATGAGAATAAGATCAGTATGCACTAGTCACTTGTAGTTATACAGTGTATGGCAGCCTAGACAGTCTTGATCATCTATAAATCAATCAATTAATTAATCAATCAGGCAGTAGTACTGTGTATCTAAGTTTAAGTGTTTTTATTTTGGCCTTCAACCTAGTAATTTACTCAGTTTAAATACAGTAGTCTAGATTTAATATATGTGCATAAGATTATAGACACAGTGACTATCTTACTTATCTCAGCAAAGCTCTGCTCACTGTCTTTCTCTGTAAATCAGTTTGTAGAAAGTTGTTTCTATTCATTTACACTATGTAGAGTATATATAGAAAATGATGACTAAGACATAAATAGAAACACTTAATAAGAGATAAGTAAGCAATAATATTACATTCTTCTTTACTGCATAGTCACAACAGTTCACTAATATGAATGCAGAGATTTACTTAACATTCTGTAAAATTTCTGTTTAGATTTACATTCACATTGTTTTATCTCACTTCACATTGCTATTGTTGTCTGAAAGCAACTAGAAGTGCAGATCATTGTTATTATAATGATAAGATAAATTATTCACTGTCTATACTGTCTATCTATATCATTAATCACAACTTCTTAAAAGAAATTCTCTTTTTCTTTCTTTAATTTTTGATCATACTTCAACTTTTAATCACTACATCATCAACTTATTAATTTTTTTTATTCACTCTATCATCATATAAGCTTTCATAATATGTTTACAGCATATTGCTAATGTTTTATAGATCATTCATTAAAATTTATGTTTTATGTTGTATTGCTGTCACTTCATCATCAAATGCAAATAACAACAACTTAAACTAAAAAAGATCTGCTTTTAATTGTATTCACAAAATTATTAATCATTCTTATCTTAAAAAAAGCTTACAAAACTCTTTTCTCAATATGTTGTCATCTTAATTTCAGTTTAAAGATTAACAATACATAAAATTAATTAAATATTCTGCTTTTAATACTGCTTTCTCTTCTCTCTTTAATAAATTAACTATTAATCAGCTTAACTTCTCATTACTTAATGCTTTAACTGATTTGCTATTAAAGAATTGACTTAAGGCTGAGCTTAAGATGTTGTCAATAATTTAACAGTTAATTTTATACATTAATATGAATCTAAATTGTTTTTATACTCACTGAACATATTATAAAGTCATTATTACTTACATTTATAAAAAGTGTAAACTGACTATCTGTAACAACTGTGTGCATAAAGATAAGTTATTTACAATATACATTTAAATTAAGTTCAATGACTGTTATTTTCTCTGCAGTTTGTGTACAAACTGTTATTGAGATGCATAGAATATTTAATGCAGCTTTCATAAATATGAATTTATACTAATATAATAACTACTTACCACTCACCACACCAATTGACACTGGAAAGAGCGCAAACAACACAGCTTTAATGCAGGGAATGTGTGCTGCATCCAGGGCCATCATACTT
>JAABUY010005536.1_pt1 | contig 12662 bp, 16 predicted proteins | sample 5560271 | NCBI WGS metagenome assembly JAABUY01 (sample SAMN10711886, study PRJNA513374) | rock metagenome | isolation source: Antarctica rocks | place: Antarctica: Victoria Land, University Valley
GGGTCAGCGTCATGTGGAAGCGCCACTCGCCGAACACGCCGGGGTAGCCCCAGCGCACCAAGTTCGCCTCGCGCGCCGCCGAGAGGCCGTTCTTGCGGCGCTGTGCCAGCTCGGCCTCGCCTGGCGGCGCACGGTGGCGGTCCACCCCGGCCACGCAGGCGTCGGCGAGGGCGTGCAGAGCGGGGCACGGCTCGGCCTCACGCACCGCGAGGAAGCCGGAAAGGTCGGCCACGTGCAGGCGCGGCATGGTGAACGGCGCGACGCTCCGGGCTAGCGTTGCCGCGTCGTCCACGAACGCGCCGTAATTCGTCGCGAGCCGGATGGGCGGCTTCAGGGTGCAGTGGAAGCCATACATGCGGGCGTCGGCCGTCACGGCATGGATGTCGGGCACGTCGGGCTGCGGCAGGGTGGCCGCCGTTTCCGGGTCGCGGCCGAGCCAGGCGCACGCGGCCTTCCAAAGCGGGTCGGATATCGACGGCGCGTAGTACAGCGCGACGCGGACACTCATCTAACCCGCTCCGCAGGTCGTAAGCTCACCTGCTCCGCAGGAGGTCAGCTCACCCGCTCCCCACTGCGCCAGACCTGGCGGACCACCGGCATGCCCTCGTGCTCCCGCACATGCACCAAATCGGCGCGCAGCCCTGGCTCGATCCGGCCGCGGTCGCGCAACCCGGTCATGCGGGCCGGGTTCGCCGTCACCATCGCAACGCCTTGGGGCAGGGTGATGCCGGTCTGGGCGACGCTGGCGAAGGCGGCCTCCAACAGACTGGACGGCACGTAGTCGCTGGCGTAGGCGTCCACCACGCGGCGGCGCACCAGCTCGGCCGCCGCGACGTTGCCGGAGTGCGAGCCGCCGCGGACGATGTTGGGCGCCCCGGCGATCACGTCCATGCCGTGCGCCCGCGCCTCGGTCGCGGCGAGCACGGAGACGGGGAACTCGCTGATGCGGATGCCGTCGGCGGCGTTCTCCGCCACCTCCTCGGCGGTGTTGTCGTCGTGGCTGGCCAGCACGATGGCGAGCGGCACGATGCGGTCCAGCAGGCGGCGGCGGTTCGGGCCGCGGGTGCGGGCGCGCTGGGCTTGCAGCTCCAGGATGCGGTCCTCGACCCAGGCGCGGTCGAGGCCCTCGCGCGCCCGCATCTTCCGGTAGCGGTCCATGTTGGCGTACTGGCCGACGCCGGGGCTGTGGTCCATCAGGCTGACCATGCGGACGCGGGGGTGGTCGGCGACGGGGTCGAGCAGCCCCATCATGTCGGGCGCCGGCAGCTCGCAGCGGAGGTGCAGGAAGTGCTCGGACTTCAGCAGTCCGGTGCCGGAGAGCGCGTCGAGGTCGGCGACGCCGTCGTGGAAGGTGCGAACGCGGTCCTTGTCGAAGCCGAGGTCGCCGAGGCAGAGCGCGTCCAGCACCGTGGTCACGCCGGCGGCGGCGCACTGCGCGTCGTGCGCCACCATGGCGGAGCGGGACGGCCAGCGCGCGTTGCTGCGGGGCTGCACCTGGCGTTCCAGGTTGTCGGTGTGGACGTCGACGATGCCGGGCATCAGCGTGTCGCCGCCGAGGTCGATGGCGCCCGGCGCCGCGCTGCGGCCGGGCTGCACGTCGACGATGCGGTTGCCCTCCAGCACGACGGTGCCGAACGCCACGTCGTCGGGCAGGACCAGGCGTGCGTTGGTGAGGATGGTTGTCATGCGGCGTCCTGGTGTGGGTGAACGTTCAGCGTGCGGTGGGCGACGGCGTTCCGCACCGTGGCGTCGTGGAAAATGCCGACGACCGCGACGCCGCGGGCGGTGGCGCCCTGGATCACCTGTATCACGACGTTACGGTTTGCGTCATCGAGCGACGCCGTCGGCTCGTCCAGCAGCAGCACGGGGTGCCCGCCGATGAAACCGCGCGCCAGGTTGACCCGCTGCTGCTCGCCGCCCGAGAAGGTCGCCGGCGGCAGCCCGTGCAGCCGGTGCGGGATGTTCAGCCGGTCGAGCAGTGCCGCCGCACTGCGCCGCGCCTGGTCCAGCGGCACGCCGCGCGCCACTGCGGGCTCCGCCACCACGTCCAGGGCGGGCACGCGCGGCACCACGCGGAGGAACTGGCTGACGTAGCCAAGGCTGTCCCGCCGCACCCGCAGCACCAGGCGCGGGTCGGCGCGGGCGATGTCCACCATCGCGCCGCCATGCCGGACCAGGATGCGCCCGGCGTCGGCACGGTAGGAGCCGTACAGGCTGCGCATCAGGGTGGACTTGCCGGCACCCGAGGGTCCGGACAGCGCCACACACTCGCCCGCGCGCACTTGCAGGTCCACGCCGTCCAGCACGGGAATGCGGGCGCCGCCTTGCAGGTGCAGGATGAAGGTCTTGGCCACGCCCTGGGCGTCTAGCATCATCATGCCGTGAGCACCGAGCTGACCAGGAGCTGGGTGTACGGGTGCTGCGGGTCGTCCAGCACCTGGTCGGTCAGCCCGGCCTCCACGACACGGCCCCCCTGCATCACCATGATGCGCCCGGCCAGCAGGCGGGCCACGGCGATGTCGTGCGTCACCAGCACGACGGCGATGCCGAGCCGGGCCACCAGGGTGCGGATGAGGTCCAGGAAGCGGGCCTGCACGGAGACGTCGAGGCCGCCGGTCGGCTCGTCCATGAACACCAGGCGCGGGTGCGTGACCAGGGTGCGGGCGATCTGCAGGCGTTGCAGCATGCCGCCGGAGAAAGTATGCGGCATGTCGTCGATGCGGGCGGGGTCGATTTCGACCTGGGTCAGCCAGTCCTGGGCGGCGGCGCGGATGTCGCCGTAGTGGCGGCTGCCCTGCGCCATCAGCCGCTCGCCGACGTTGCCGCCGGCGGAGACGCGCATGCGCAGGCTGTCGCGCGGGTTCTGCTGGACGAAGCCCCAATCGGAGCGGTGCAGCGCCCGGAGCCGCGGGGCCGGCATGGCGTGCAGGTCGTGCCGTTGGCGGCTGGGGTCGCGATACCATACGGTCCCGGTGTTGGGCGCCGTGCGGCCCGATAGGACGTTGAGCAGGGTGGTCTTGCCCGAGCCGGATTCGCCGACGACGGCTAGCACCTCGCCGGGCCAGAGGTCGGCGTCGACGCCATCGAGCGCGGCGATGGCGCCGAACCGCAGGTCGAGGCCCCGTGCGGAAAGCAGCGCGTCACTCACTCCGCGGCTTTCCGCTGCACTGCCGCCACGCGCCCGTTGCAATAGTCCGTGTCCGAGCACACGAACATCCGCGTGCCGCGGTCGTCCGTCACAACCTCGTCCAAATAGCTGTCGTCCGCCCCGCACAGCGCGCAGACCCCCGGCGCGCGGCTGGCGCGAAACGGGTGGTCGTCGAAGTCGAGCGAGCGCACGTCGGTATAGGGCGGCACGGCATAGATGCGCTTTTCCCGCCCGGCGCCGAACAACTGCAACGCCGGCATCATGTGCAGCTTCGGGTTGTCGAAGGCGGGGATCGGCGAGGGCGACATCAAATAGCGGCCGTTCACCATCACGGGGAAATCGTAGCTGTTGGCGACGTGGCCGAAGCGGGCGATATCCTCATACAGCTTGACGTGCATCAGGCCGTACTCCTGGAGGCCGTGCATGCGCGTCGTCTCGGCGCGGCTTGGCTCCAGGCGGGCCATCGGCTCCGGCAGCGGCACTTGGTAGACCAGGATTTGGCCCGCGCGCAGCGGGGTCTCGGGGATGCGGTGCCGGGTCTGGATAATGGTGGCCTCGGCCGTGCGCGTCGTGGTGGCGACCCCGGCGGTGCGGGCGAAGAAGCGGCGGATCGAGACAGCGTTGGTGGTGTCGTCGGCGCCCTGGTCGATCACCTTCAGCACGTCGTCGGGGCCGAGGATGCTGGCCGTCACCTGGATGCCGCCAGTGCCCCAGCCATAGGGCAGCGGCATCTCGCGGCTGCCGAACGGGATTTGGTGGCCGGGGACTGCCACCGCCTTGAGGATCGCCCGGCGGATCATCCGCTTGGTCTGCTCGTCCAGGTAGGCGAAGTTGTAGCCGCTCACGCCGCATCCCCTTGGATGTCGGCCGCCGCATCCCCTTGGGTGCCGGCCTCTTTGGATTCCACGGCATCGGCGCGCATGCGGCGGACCGTTTCAAGCTCGCTCTGGAAATCGACGTAGTGCGGCAGCTTCAGGTGCTCGACGAAGCCGGTCGCCTCCACGTTGTCGCAATGCGACAGCACGAATTCCACGTCCTGCGCGGGCGCGTCCACGGGTTCATCAAGCTCGGCCGAGCGCATCGCGCGGTCCACGAGCGACATGCCCATCGCGCGCCGCTCGGAGTGGCCGAAGCACAGGCCGTAGCCGCGGGTGAACTGCGGCGGCACTGTGCGGCTGCCGGTGAACTGGTTCACCATCTGGCACTCCGTCAGCATGACGTCGCCAATGTCGATGGCGAACCCCAGCTCCGGCGGCTCGATCTCGACCGTCGCCTCACCCACGCGCAACTCGCCGACAAAGGGATGGTTGTTGCCGTAGCCGCGCTGGGTCGAGTAGCCGAGCGCCAGCAGGAAGCCCTCGTCCCCGCGCGCCAAGGCTTGCAGCCGCACGTCGCGCGGGGCGGGGAAGGCCAGCGGCTCGCGCGTGAGGTCCCCAGGCGGGGCGTCGGGCTGGACGTCAGGCGGGACGCCGTCCGGTTCGACCAAGCCCTCCTGCCCCAGGATGCCGAAAGCAGGCGCGGGCGGGTGCGGTTCGGCACTGGCCTCAGCGGGCGCTGGCGGCGTGTTCGGCAGGGCGAAATCGAGCAGGCGGTGGGTGTAGTCGTAGGTCGGCCCCAGCACCTGGCCGCCGGGCAGGTCCTTGAAGATGGCGGACACGCGCCGGACCGCCAGCATCGCGCCGGTGTCGACGGGACGGCTATGGGCGAAGCGGGGCAGGGTGGTGCGGTAGGCGCGGAGCAGGAACGCGGCCTCGATCAGGTCGCCCTGGGCCTGCTGGACCGCAAGCGCCGCAAGCTCCCGGTCGTAGAGCGACCCCTCCGCCATCACGCGGTCCACAGCGCGGCCAAGCTGCTCGGCGATCTGCGCCGTCGTCAGCGCTGACACAGCCGGGTCGCCGCGGCGGACGGCGGCGAGCCAGGCGTGCGCCGCGTCGATCGCCCGCTCGCCTCCTTTCACGGCGACATAGGCCATCTACGCTGCCCGGAGCTGGACGGTGCGCGGCAACGCCGCAACCTGGTCGGCGGCGCACAAGATCACGTCCACGCCGCGCGGGAACAGCGCGTGGTTGGCGGCCCACTCAACCGCGAACCCGTCCGGCAACCCGTCGACCGCCAGCGTCGAGGGGGCTGCGAGGCCGGGACCCGACAGCTCGAACAGCGCGCCGCGGCCGAGCGCCGCCACCTGCAGGATGACCGTCGCCCCCAGCTCCGGCGCGTCGTCGGTTCCGGCCGCGAAAGCGTCCAGCCGCACTGGCCCAAGCGCCAACGCCAACGCGGCCGAGCGGGCGTCCGCGCCTGGCGCGCCGCAATGGAAAGCGGTCCAGTCCCGTGCGGCCGAAGCGGCTTCGTCGAGCCAGAGCGGCGTGTCGGTGTCCGCCAGCGTCAACAACACGGCTGCGGTCGCGGGGTCGAGCATGGTTGGCGGGCTCACTGCGGCTGGGATGGTCAGGATGCGCCCAGGCCGGGCCATCGCGTCCAGGATCGCGCGGAAGCAGGCCTGGCTGTCCCGCACCGGATCGGCGAAGCCGGGGTGGGTTATGGTCATGGTTGCCCCGCTCATGCTCTGCTTATGCCCCTCTCATGACCGCATCGTCGCCAGGGTGAAGAACTGCACCTGGGTCGCGGCGGCCCTGCGGGACAGGGTTTCACGGCGCGCCGCCTGTGCAGTCGCCAGGGGCTGGATGACGGCGGCGTCCAGGTCCAGCATGAGCGCCGGGTTTTGCAGGGCCGCGTCGAGCGCTGCCGCCAGCTCGGCTTGGCGCAGGTCGCGGCCCAGGCAGTAGGCATGGCCCACCCATCCGTCCACAGTCCGCACCGTGCAGCGCGCGACCGTTGCCTCGCCCAGGTTGAACGGTGCGCCGGTCCCGCCCGTCCGGCCGCGGAGCATGATAAGCCCGACCTCCGGCCCGCGCAGCCGGATGAAGGCCGGCAAGCGCCCTGCTGCGGCGGCGGCCAGCTCGTCTGCAGTGGCGCGGGCGAGCACTGCCATCCAGCGGCGGCGATCCGGCGGAGCGGGGGATGAAACGGGCAACGGGCCCTCCAAAGTTGTCTAGACAAATATTCGGCGGGTTCGCTAGCGTCAAGCCGAAGCCGCACGGGAACAAGGCGCGCAAGATGACCATTGCATGACGGGCTTGATTGGAAGGGCCGGCCCGAAGCCTGGCGCCCCGCTTTGGCGGCAGATCGCCCATTCGCTCGCCTCCGGCATTGGCCCAGGCGGGCTGCAACCCGGCGACCGCCTGCCCACCGAGGCGCGGCTCGCAGCACAGCACGGCGTCAACCGCCATACCGTCCGCCGCGCTATAGAGACCCTGGTCCGCTCCGGCCTGGTCCGCGTCGAGCAGGGCCGCGGGTCCTTTGTGGCTGAGGACCGCATCGACTACACCGTGCAGCCCCGCACCCGGTTCAGCGAATGGGTCCGCGGGCAGAACAAGGAGCCGACGGGCCGGGTGCTGCACGTCGGCCCGGTCGCCGCGACGGCGCAGGTCGCGGCCGGCCTGGGCATTCCGCGCGGCACGACGGTGGCGCTGTTTGGACGGCTGGGCATGGCGGATGGGGTGCCGGTCAGCCTGGCGAGCCATTATTTCCCACTGGGTGCGCGGCCGGGCCTGCTGGAGGCGCTGCGCACGGCGTCCTCGGTCACGGCCGCGCTGCGGTCGGTTGGCATTGCGGACTACCGGCGTCGGGACACCCGCGTATCGGCCCGAATGCCTACGGCCGCCGAGGCCGCGCTGTTGCAGGTGCCGCGCAGTCGTCCGCTGCTGGTGTGCGAGAACGTGAACGTGGACTTGGCTGGCGTCATCGTGGAGTTCGGCGTCGCGCAGTATCCCAGCAGCCGCGTGCAGATCATGTTCGAGCCTTAATCGGCCGGCTCAAACTGAGGGCTCAACCTGGCTCCCGAAGTTGGACTCGAACCAACGACCGAGCGATTAACAGTCGCTTGCTCTACCAGCTGAGCTATTCGGGATCAGGTGGGACGCCCGTATAACCCCGCTCCGGGCTGGATGCAAACGGCTTTTCGAGGCTTGTTGGTTGAATTATCCCGTTGCACCCGCGCGGCCACCTTGTCGCGCCGGCGCGGCTCTGGCATGGAAGGCGTGCTGCGGGCGTGGTGGAACTGGTAGACGCGCCGGACTCAAAATCCGGTTCCGCAAGGAGTGTCGGTTCGATTCCGACCGCCCGCACCATCTTGGTTTTTCGGCACTTTCCCCGATTTCCCAACCCCCTCAAACCATTCCATACCCGGCCAATAAAACATATTGATTCCAAGGACTAAGCGGCGATCTGAGCGATTAATCGTCTCACGGCGTCTCGCTCACGTTCACGTGATACAACGCGGTCTCGCGTTTCTAGGGATATTTGACGGATACAAAATCGCTCTGCATCCCAACTCCGAAACCCCAACGGAGGCGTGTCCGCCATGGCCAAAATGATGATCGAACAAACGGCTAAGACCGTGAAGGACGCACTACCTCGTGAAGCGCCCTATCGCATGGTGGACGGCAGCGGCCTTTAGCCGGACGCACCGTTCTGCCGACGCACCACGCCGCTCCCATGCGAACCTAAAAGCTGAACTTGCGCGAGCGAACATTTGCACAGCCGAAGAGATGGCCAAGGCAAATGGCGTCAGCCCAGGCATGTTCCGTTCAGCGCTTCGGAGAGAGGAACTGCCTTGGCACGGTCGCTATGATCGCTGGGACGTTGTGTGCGGCAGTCCGGAACACGCGGACATGGAGCGGGTCATGCGGGACATGATCGCGAGATGACGGCACGCTCCCAGCGATCTAGGGAGCGCTTACCCCGCCGTTACTCGATCCGCCTCCGTGGTCGCCACGTCCTGACCCGCAGTGGGCGCACCCAGCAACTCATCTCCACGCCAGACTTGAAGCGAAAGGCCAGTGTTGGCCATTCTCTGCGCAAGCTCCAAAGCCTCGCGATCAGTGAGGCAGTTGATCCTGCGCCCACGCTTCGCCGCGCCCAGCTCGCATATCTGTCGAATTGTGTAGATCGCCACGCGCTATCTCCAATCCGTTGAAAGCGAAAGCACGACTTTCCATGCCGTCAGCAGCGACACGCGGGCGCTTACGCTAATGTAAGATCATCATACATTGCTGGCCGGCGGGAACGCTAGCATTAATTAACAGTCGCGAAATGGCGCGCGGGTGAGGATCGGCATCTCGCACGAAGCGTTAAGCACTCGATTGTGTTCATAATATAACCGAGTCTCGCGCTCCTATGCTCGGGGGCCTGGAAACAGAATATTTCAGACAGGGTTAAACGGCTCCAATGGTTTGCTGCGCATGGATCGCGGCACGCCCATCCGGGGAGGCTTGCGTGTGTGTCTTGATCGTCGAGGACGAGCCGATCATTCTCTTAACTACGGCTACTTGGTTAGAGGACGCCGGGTTCAAGGTGATGACCGCCAGCGACGGATTGCACGCCGTTGACCTGCTGGAGCAGCACCCTGGGCATTTCTCGGCTCTCGTCACTGACTTCCACATGCCGTTCGGCATGACTGGCGCGCACGTGATGATGCACATGCGCCTGAAATACCCGGCGATCCCGATGATCATCACGACGGCGATCACCTACGTCGTCACCGAAGGATGGCGGCTGCAATACGGCGTGGCCATGCTCGCCAAACCGTATGATCCGGAAGCGCTGGTCTCAATGCTGAAGGCGGCGCTGGACGGATAGCTGCACGACCTCGCAACTCCGCAGAGCCCCACAACCCGGCCGCGTCCGCGCATCCCTCGCAAGCTGGCCCCCACCCGACTCCCCGTGGTCTGGCACAACGCTCGGTCGGCCGGGTTCAGCCCCCGCGCCGTCTCCGGCCATGGCTTCGATCAGTAGGTCTGCCTATTCCATGGGCTTACACGCGGTATACCCTTGTGCTGTAGGGTGGGCACGAACTTGGCCACCAACTTGCGCGTGGGGCGGCCGGGACGGTCATGAGCACGCTAAGACCGCGTGCAACCATGACGGCAACCGTTCCACGGAGATGTTAAAGGCATTCACAAAAACCACCGCCAGAAGCCGACAGAGGTGAAGGCGTCGACCGGCTTCTTGTTGGTCGTGCTGCGTAATTCCCTGACACCTGCGAGCGGTCGGAGACGCAGCCGCCGTTGACGCGCAGGAGGGCTAACGAGGCAAGGAGCTATGGGACGGTTCGGACACCAGATCAAGTGCCCCGGCATCGCAGGACACCCTGCCCAGCACGATGTCCACGACCACCCGCCCATCGGGTGCCAGGGCGATGGCGCAGCCGTGCAGCCCTGTCCATGCTGCCAAGTGGCGCGCACGAGAGGTTATCCGCACCTCATGGCCGACGAACTCAGCCGCAGTTGTGATCGAAGTCATCGTGAATACGCCCCTTCTGGGGGCAATGCCGAAGCACTGCCAACTTCATAGGAAGAGGTTGCAATGCTTTTAGTTTCTCGCCATAGGGCGTGTAGCCGCTCGACGAACTACACTTGTTTGCGAGAAACTGGCTGTCAACCACACGTCTAGCGTTATATTAGCGTTTTACTTTCTAATGCAATGAATGCCTGGGTCAGCAAGACAGTGCCGGGAGGGCTGGGACATCTGGCGGGGCTGTTAGGGGCGCAGGCTGAAACCCCAGGTCACCCACCACCATCCATGCTGCCGCAGCAGCCGTCGAAGCCGAGCATGGCTGGCTCGACATGCTGGTCAGCAACGCAAGGATCACCGACCGCGCGGATGGCTCGCCCGACACGGCCAGCGTCGACGCTGTGTGTCGGGAGCCGTGGCCGCCTGGTCCCTTTGCCGTGCATGACGCCGCCGGCCATATGCTGGTCAACGACGGCACCGACATCCGGCCCATCCAGGACTTCCTCGGTCACCGCACTCCCGGCATGACGACGCTCTGCGCCGAGACCTCGCCGAAGCGCCTGGCGGCCGTGCGCGTGCGTTGAAGAGAATAGACCGCGGATAATAACATGGTTGCTTCGACTGATCCGGTTGGCTCCAAGCAGGTCGTGGAGAGCCAGGGCCTTGTGTCGGACTTCGACGAGTTCACGGCGGAGGTTCAAGCCCGCAAGACTGAGTTGGGCATCACCGACGCCGACTTCAAAGGCTTCGACAACGCCGGCCTGCAACGGACGGAGTCAAAGCGGCGCAACCTTGTCGTGCTCCGCCTGCGAGCGCTGGAAGCCGGGGTGGAGCCGCTGCCCGCCAACTACTGAGGCTCACTACGACTGATGCCAGTCCGTTTCACCACCGCCGAGTTCATGGAGAAGGCCGAGGCACGACATCTAAACGCGGGCTACAGCTACGACAAAACCGCCTGCATGAATGCCGCCGCCATGGTGACGATGGGAGAAAGCAAGCTCGCGCGCCGAGGCTGAACAGCCTCCTTTGCGCCGCTCCCCAACGAATGAGCCAGCGAAAGCCCCGGATCACCTCGGCGGCGCAACTGGAGATCATCAAGACCTATCCCGAAGGCCGCCTCATGCGTCGCGGCGATGAACAGGGCGGACAGGTGAGCCTGGTCGATCACCGGGGCGTAGTGGGTTTCGGTCTTTAAGACCCGCGCCCGGCGCTATGGGACCGCCTCAGCAGCCTAGCCAGCGCAGCCGGAACACCAGCAGGTCTGCGTCGCTCGCAAACCGCACCGCCTGCACTGCGGCGACATCGGGCGTCGGAAACCAAACGCGCTCGACAGGGCCGATGTGATCGCGGCACCACCCGTCGATGATCTGCCAGCCGAGCCGCACGTCTCCATGGGGGCATTCTTGCTGCGCGCCCTCGCTCAGCGACATGACCTCACTCATGTTCAGTAGAGTCTCGCACTCGCCGATCACCATGCAGCAGAATAGCTCGTTCCGCTTGCGTGGTCACCTGACGACCGCTGCTATCGAAAACTCTCAAGGCCGTCCCAGTTTCCCTCACGCCGAGCATGAAGGCTTGGATGAAGTAGGTCGAATTCCTCCAGCAGGTAGTTGCCCCGCCCGTAGTTACATGCTGCGCATGTCAAGTAGACGTTTTCGAAGTCGCTGCGGCCACCACGGGCATGAGGGGGCATGAGGCAGGATATGATCATACTGAGCCCACATGCACTGGAATGCCGCATGCTGGGTGGCATTCGTTCCCTCCCAAGGCACCGCTTTGGGATACTCTTTGCGGATCGCAGCCCTGATCCTGCCCCGAATGACGGGTATCTTGCAGAACCGGCAGTAGTGACCGTCTCTCTGATGGATGAGGCGTTTCGTCTCTTCGGTCGCATGGCGTGGTTTCGCCCGTTGATCCAGGGAGAGCGTTGGAGGCGTGTCGAGGATTCGATGCGGCTGGTTGTAGACCGTCTTCTTGCCCCAGATCGAATCCAGCCAATCCCAAACGACCTGATCGTCAGCCTGGCGCAAAAGCTGCTCCGCACGATCACGTTCGCCGCATAGGTGGGCGGCCACCGCGTCGTTGAGGCAGTGGGCGGCGATCTCGATTTCGGGGATCGCGTCACGCTGGCATTGGCGGAGGACCATGTAAACTCCAGTCGAGCGGCGGGGTCATAACGAAACTAGAACGCTTACTCAACCGACCACGCCGCGACACCCTGGTCGTCGCTCGCACCCAGAGGGGAGCATCTATGACGGGAACCGAAGATCGGCCAGTCGGGCGAACCCGATGCAGGCCGCCGAGGCATACGCCAAGCGATCCGAGCGCTCCTTGGCGATGAGCCAGGCAGCGGCCTCCGGTCGGCGCTGACGCTGGTGCCTAGCCAAGCAGTCGTTGTGTTGCCGGAGCACGGGTCGCGACCAGCCGCGCCTCCGCCCGCGTGATCGCCTTCAGCACGGCCTCCCCTGCCTTCACGACCTTGGGATCAGGGTACGCGATTAGCCGGTCGACGACGAGAAGCGCAGGTGCGAGCAGGCCGCGCAGATCGTGGCGTAACACCGACATCGTCGCCTCAAGGTCTATGAGCCGAACAAGCTTCGCGTCCACGTCCTGATCCGGCGTTCCCGGCGCTCTTCGGACGGTCGTCATATCGGGTTCACCTCATGGTTTGCTCGAAGCCGCATGTCGAGGTGGAGATGCAACGAGTTTGATGTCGTTCGCAAGCGGATACATTCAGAAAGCTTGAAGTTCGGGCGTCGATCCGGGAGTCCTCTGTTGCAGCGTCCCAAGCAACCCTAAAGTTTAAGACTCGCTGCTGTAGACCGTGAAGGTCCGGCCTGTACATCCGTGCAGCCATGGCGACGCAGAATACTAGGAGATCGCGCGTCGAGATAGAGAGCCACCTTCAGCCTACCACCAAGCCCGGTGGACAACCGACCTACAATGGATAGCATCAGTCGTCTGATCCTGCATGCTATGCGGATCGGGCCGTCTTGCGGTCGAGGAGGGCTGCGATGCTGACAGTTTGGGGGCGAGTAACCTCGCCATCTATCAGTTCAGCAGGCACTCCCAAAGCTTTGGCAGCGGCAGGGCTTGAAGCATAAGCCTGACAGCTTTGCGGAGTCCTCGTGTGAACCAGGAGAGCTTGCTTCTGGCGAGCTTT
>JAABUY010005537.1_pt1 | contig 12657 bp, 22 predicted proteins | sample 5560271 | NCBI WGS metagenome assembly JAABUY01 (sample SAMN10711886, study PRJNA513374) | rock metagenome | isolation source: Antarctica rocks | place: Antarctica: Victoria Land, University Valley
CTGTGTCTTCTGATGACGCTGCATTGTCAGAAGCATCTGCAATGTGTGATCCTGACAGCTTACAGTGTACGGCAGGGAGATTCAAGCGCACATTCCAGAAGACTTCTGGCACATCCAGGTCACTCACACAGCTCAGGATCACAAGAAGACTGAGTTCAGCTGGGACCGAGGCCGCTTGTTTGACCACACTGCTGCTACTGTGCTTTATGAGATGTGTGTGGAGGAGCCCTTGGCAAGTGTTACCAAGGCAAGCTCCACAGTTCGTGCAGAGCACCTCTGAGCACAAGCTTGTCATTGTCTTTTCTTTGCACTTGCATATGAAGATTGTACAGCAGATGGCTAAACATTACCTCCTGTGTGGCTGTGTCTGAGAGCTCAACATTGTGCTGCCAGAGGTCTGTCCAATACAATGTTGCAGAAAGTTGCACAGCGTGGTACATCTTGGCTACATCCCTTTGCCATTTACTCCATAGACGTGCAAATACTTTGGCTCAAAGCACCAGTTTTTCAGCAGCCTGCCATCGTAGAAACCTCACAGCACACACTAACAGCTGAATGAGCTTTAATACGTTCAGGTGCAAGGCAAAGAGAAGAAACGGTGGCCACCCCTGCCTCTGAGCACACTTGAGATGCAAAAGAAGGCCACGCAAGCACTACACATGCCTGGAGAGCGCATCATGAAGATTGCAGAGGAGCTATACCAGGCTGGTTTCATCAGCTATCCACGAACAGAGACTGACAGCTTTCCTCCTAGCCAAGACCTCATGGTCAGTCTTTCCTTGTGTCTTGCACACTCACAATCAGATCTGCTGCAGCAGCAGCAGCAAAACATACTTTCCATGTCATTGCCATACTGACAAGGCAGTTTACAACATGACCTGGCACAGCCCCGCATCCAGCAGAATGAGTACAGCAGGCATGACAAGTCAGAATTTCATCCACACACATATGGGGCACAAGGCAGCAATGCCAGGGTACCATAACAGGCGCCAGTACGGCCAGACCTGCTTACATGCTATGCATCATCATCCTTGCTGTACAGTCTGCCTGCTGTTGCTCAACACCAAAGATTGTATCAGCCATCAGCAGTTGATGAACAATATGTGCAGGCCCTGGTGAGGGAGCATGAAGGGGATGCCAGGTGGGGGTCACACGCCCAGGCCATTGTGCATGGCAACATGTGGAAGCCACCTGGCAATGGTGGGCATGATGACAAGGTCAGCAACACTCTGCCAAGGCTGTCCATGCAGCTGATATGCAAATGCATGTGAGGCTCAGACTCTATTCTGCAGATGTTGTGTTAAAATACCAAGCTGGCATTGACTGGGTGCAATGACAGCACTTTGCAACTCATGAGGCTGTTCCTTCTTATAGCACAGCATATATAGCAGCTTCTGCTGCTGGTGCTGCTGCTGTTGCTGCTGGGTACTCGAACTTATCAACACCCTCTGTCTGCTTCTTCTGCACGGTTTCTTTGACGTGATGGTCTTGCTTATTGGACAGGCTCATCCTCCTATACATCCAACGAAGCATACCGCAGGCGAGAGCAACTGGCCTCCAGAGAAGACACGCTTGTATGAGTTCATTGTGCGCTCTTTCCTGGCCACATGCTCTAAACCAGCTGTTGGGTTTGAGACCAGGCTTGAGATCTGTGTGGCTGGGGAAGGATTCAGTACTACAGGTCAGCTGCTCACGCAGCTGTTCAAGGCTGCATACACCGACATTGACTCCATGTCCTCCAGACTTGTCCTTCCTGCAGTGAATCCTAGGGTCTCTACATTATACAAATGTGTCATAGAAGACATCCACATCACTTGCAGGCTTGCATCCAAAGACTGGGCCACAACAGCCACATGTGCAGCACAGTGAGGAAACCTTGATGTGCATGGAAAGCAAAGCTGTTTCATGACACTAAGCGGAACATGACACTGGACAGGGCTCATGGTGACTGAGAGAAACTGGCTGGAGGTGTATCCATACACCAAGTGGGGAGGCAATGAAAGCTTGCCTCATCTTCAGGAAGGCCAGACTTTCATGCCCTCTCATCTCATGCTCAAGGAGGTTAGCTCATCACTCCATCCACTCAGTCCATAACGAAGCTGAACACTGTTATATCAATGACAAGCTATGAGTGCGTACCATGTGTTCCTCAAGCTCAGTAGCTTTTTAGTGCACCAAGCAGTCCCATGCCTTGTTTTGACATGCGCTGCCAAAAGGTGAGAGGCAAGTTTCTGGTTAATTACTTGACTGCATCTTTGAGTATTGCCTGACAAGCGTGGTTTTATGTGCACAGGACTAAGCACATGCCCAAAGCAAAGCTTAATGTGTTGTCCCTCATGTGATGAAGGCACAACAGTATTGTAATCAAGGCGTTATCACAGTCATTTTAGCTGAATGTGCCCTGGTACAGCTGCAGTAATGTCATAATGTCTGCAGATACGCACGACAGTTATAGCATTGCTTGATCCAGGAAAGCACACGTATAGCAATGGGACAGTGGTTAAATTGTACAGTCTTGCAGGGAAGGACTCAGCCTGCAGCAAGGCTGTCAGAGCGAGATCTCATTGCGCTCATGGAGCAGCACAACATTGGCACAGATGCTACAGTTGCAGAGCACATTCAGAAACAGCTGGACAGAGGGTATGCCACCAAGGACGGCAACATGACCTTCTGGCCTACATCTCTTGGTGAGGCCCTGGTGGGAGCATATCGCAAGATGGGCCTGGAAAACTTGTGGCTGCCCAACCTCAGGTGCGCTTCTGTTACAGTGTTGGGGAGCCTGTTTGCCATTACTTGCTGAGAAGATCCAAATCTGACACTGGCCTCAGCAACAGATTGCAGGCCAGCTGAGGAGTTGAACAAATGTGTGAAAGCACTTTGATCATTGTGGTCACACAGGTGGCTGTCTGTCTGCAGGGGCAAGATTGAGGCCAACATTACAGCTGTAGCTCACGGGGCTCGCTCCAAAGAAAGCGTCCTGCAGGAGGCTGTTGAGTTCTTCAAGGCAGATTTTGAGGCAGCAAGTCAGAAACAAAGTGTGTACACATTCCAAGCTACATGTACAGTGAGTGCACTGAGTGCTTGCATGCCTCCAGGACATGTAGCAGATTCTGTTGCAGTTGGATGATGATCAATGCAGTTGATATTTGTGCAATGAGATCTCAGCTTGTTGCTCTCCTTGATCTGATTATGTGCTTGGCAGCACCCGCAACTATGAACAGCATGAGCCCTGTAGGTACTCATGCACACATGATTGGATCCACCCCTCTCACTGTGACTTCAGCAGGTTGTGGGTCAGCAGTTTTCTGCTGCAGCTGTAATCCTGCCGTGCATGCAGGCATGATGGATGCTGAAGTAGCACTCTTCTTCAGCCGTGCTGCTGGGGATGCCGATGCTTACAACAGTGATGGCAGCCACGCAGGAGAGTTCATTGGTCCCTGCCACAGCTGTGGCTTTGACCTCATGCTACGGCAGCGCGAGGGACCAAAATTCGTGGTTGCTTGCACTGGAGCCCCTTCTTGCAAGGAATCAGTGTATCTACCCCGGGCCACACAGTCAGTGTCAGTCAGTGAAGACCACTGCCAGGACTGTCATCATGGCATTGTTCATAAGCTCAACCTGAGGTATGATAACAATTGCAATGTGCTCGTATATTGCCTGATTGCAGCAACTGACAGGCCAAATGATGCAACAATGCCTGCTGTGAGGCATGCATGGTAAACAAACAGATGTGGTGCTGTTCATTATAGGGTGAACTTTGACACACGATCTCTGCTGGAAAGCATGGCAATGTTATGTGTGATTGAGCACAAGTTTACAAATTGACGCTATCCATGAATGCAATCACACCGTCCAGCTACCTCCCAGACCTGGGCGTGCATGACACGACACGTTTCCCTGTTTCCGCCTTCTTGCCAGCCCCAAAGCATGTTCAATGGTGTCAGCTTGGTTGTGCAGTGCAGATTCCGGCAAGCACAAATACCTCCAGGCACCCCACCGACCTTTCACAGCTGCATCATCCATGATCGGCAGCTGAAGACCTTGCTTGCCGCCATGGGACCTAGTAGGCCGCCTGGAGGTCCAGGAGGAGCAGGCGGCAGAGGGCACTTTGGTGGCGGCAGAGGCCACACTGGCGGCAGCAGAGGGGCAAGCTTGCTTGCCAGTGGCAGCAGGGGTTCTTCATCTGCAAGTATGCTGCTTAGTCACTGCTTTTGTCGGTCAATGCTGGCACAGCAGAAGCATGTTGAGGACATGGACTGTTCAAGCAAGGGACAGCGTATAACACAATATATGCCAATGCCTTGCTGCATTCTCATCAGGGCACGCTCGAGAGCAATTGATACTAACACAGTGTTGTTCAGCAGCATGATTTACTCATAATTCCTGCAGATGCGCAAGCAGCTGGATAGCACCTGGTGACCAGGCCCTGGTGTGACAATTTTGCAGTGTGAGTGCAGATGGCAGGGGAGGGCACCGGGGTGGAGGCATTGGCTCAAGAGGTGGTGGCAGGCCAGCATCCAATCACAGGGGACACCAGAGGTCAGATTCTGATGGTGATGACAATCCAAGGCCAGCAAGGCGAGCTAGAGGCTCTGCTGCAAGAGGCACCACTAGAGGCAGAGGCAGTAGCAGGTGCGTGTTGTGCCTCACAGTGACTGTCAACTACTCATCCAGAAGCATTCTGTCATTCCCTTGACAGCAAGTTGCGCGATCAATGCATAGCATGTTTGACGCTGATAGCCAAAATAAGTCATTGCATGTAGTCAGCACCAGGCCTTTTACTAATTGGCCCCTCTGCTCTAGCAGCTGTCATCTCACAACATGCTTGTTGACACTGCGCATGTGTTACATATTGCCTGCTTTCCAGCTAGCCTTCAGACAGTATCAGTATGCCAATAAGCCAAATCTTACACCATTGCAGAGCTGGTAGATCTGGCACAGCTGGACGTTTTGGCAGCAGTGGGCGCAGCAGCAACAACAATAGCAATAGCAGGTGGAGCAGCAATGGGGTGCCTCTCTGCCCAAGGCATGGCCTGGAGTGCTTGTCCTTGACAGCCAACACCTCTAACAACCCGGGGCGCAGGTTCTTCAAGTGCTCTCACCAGACTGAGGCTGACACCTGCCTCAAGTTTGCCTGGGCTGATGAGTATGAAGGTGCATCTGCAGGTTGGCCTTGCATGTGCTACTATGTTCTGCACCACCTGCCTGCTTTGTTCACTTGTTAAGCACAGCTAGGCAGATGCATCTTAGTCTGGTAAGTCCAAAACCAAACTTGCAAGCCCAGATCAGGGTCTGGAGCCCGAGACTAATGCTGCTACTGAGCAGATCACGTAGAAATGTCCTCTGAGCAAAATTTTCTTGGCTTTAACAACAAAGAGGAGAATGAGACAGCTTGCCAAAAGAAAATGACTAAGATTCTTTGAACCCCCTGAAGTTCAAGTTGTGCTGCAGGACACGGCCGAGGTGGTTCCAGTAGAGGTGCAAGCCAAGCAGGCAGGAACAGGGGACAGGGAGGAAGACAGGGTCAGAATGGAGGGCAGTTTGTGACTGCTACAGGTATACTGCAATAAATCAGCTGTTCTTGCTGTGATCTGTATCTGGTCATTGGCACATGCACAGCATCTCATTGCACTCTTGACCAATATTGATCAAGTGCAACACGGGAACTCTTGCTATTACTGTATTTGTGGAATGCCTGTAGTCCTTGACCAGCTGCTGCTTGTTGCACACGCAGGCCACAGCGCTCAGACCTGCTACAAGTGTGGCGAGCCTGGGCATTGGAGCAATGCCTGTCCAAATAATTAATTGCTGAAATTCTGCCATATTGTTGCCATATTGCTGAATCAGCCATAAAACGCCAGAAGCTTAACATGCGCTGACTGCTGAGAAGTTAGACTAGCTTGGCATCTCGCATTGTACGAGTCTCTCAGAGTAGTATGCGCATTAGCAGCCTGCTGTGCAATATGGCTTGGGCTTTACTAAGCACAGCATGCACATGTGCTGCATTTAAGTTCCTGTGAGAGACAACTCTACGTCCGCTACTTGCGGGGACAGAGCCGCACGGGAAACAAACGCATGCCGGCTTGCTGATACGTTGTGCAATAGTGTCAATGTGAGGCGACTGGGAGGACTGACAAGCTCGCGTACGTGATGGTAAGTGCAGCGAATCAGCATAGCGTTGACGTCAGCTCGCAACTGCCTCGGCATTGTTTTTGCATGCTGCCCATGCGCAGTGATTGTGTTGATTGTGACACGAGCTCAAAGGCAAGATCTGCATGCAGGGGACAGCGGCAACAGCACCAAGTCCTGTTGCCAGACCAGGAGCAGTACTTTCCCCTCAGGTGCGGCAGATAACACTTCATCCCGACAGATTGAGCGTTGTCAGCGACATGTATTCTGCTCTGAGCCAGCTGTATTTGCCATTCCTGCATTACTGGCAACAGGCTTGTCTGCAGCTACTCGTTCAGGTAGTCTGCATGCTAGGAGACTGAGCTGACTTGTGTCATAAGACCTTGTGTGTTTCAGCAGGGCAGGCCAGCATCTCTGGCTGCCCCTCCTCTGCTTGATGAGAGGTCGCTATTCACCAAGGCAGCCACTTATGGCGATAGAGGGGACCCCTATTACCACCCCCCTAGCAGCCGCATTGGCAGCTACTACACGCCTACTGCCTCAATAGCATGTGACTTGCTTGAAAAGGTAATACATGTGTGGCTGTACATGGCAATGTTTGGACCCTGCTTGCTGTTGAGTGTCACATCATTGGCTGCTGAATCTTACCTCTATGTCTTCTTTAGGACAGCTTGTTGTGTTGGCTTCAAGCTGAAACAAAGTAGCACATGCCATTACCTGATGCAGGCTGCCGGACACGGCCCAAAGAGCCCCACAAAGGGCACATCAGTTGTGGTTCCCATTAACGCTGGAAACAGAGCCCTTAAGACTCCAGCATTCCAAGCAAGTCCTGCTGGGATCCCCAATGATGGAGGTCTGGCCAGCAGATATGCTCAACTGGTCCCCACAAGCAAGGCCAAGGCAGACTTGCCTCGTGCCAACCAGCAGCTTGATTCAGAGGATGCCACATACACAGAGCGTCAGAAAAATGATGCACTTGCACGCTGCCAGCACTATCTCACTGCCGGCATTGATGACAAACATATCACACCATTTCAGGAAGACTGGGCAGTAAATGCAGTGTCTATGCTGCCACAGCAGGAAAGGTGATGCTCTCCCCGTCCAGTGCTGATGTCAAAGGCTGACTCATCCTCCTGTGCAGCACATTGCCTGTGCAAGCATGCAATTGCAAACTGCAGCAGTGGTGTACAAGCATGCCAAGACACCACTTCTCTACCACATTCTGTACTTGCATCCGAGCTCCATGAGCATCCAGCACTTACAGCACCAAGCTAGCGCACAGCTAGTCAACAAGCACAGCTCATCCGCAGTCACACCAGGCTTGAAACCTGACTCATGACGTATTCAGCATGAGTACTGATCCCCAGATCTGCACCTCTGACATTTGCTTGCGCCTGCGTAGCTGTAACATGACTGGCGGCGCATATAAGCAAATCATACACAGCTGCCTGGATGAGGTCACGTCAGAGTACATGTCAGCAGCCAAGCAGGCCATCACAGACTATGTCCTAAAGAGTCCAGTAGAGCAGCGCCGGCTAGGGCTACAAGCCCTAAGGCCCATACTGGCCCAGAAGCAGGCTGCACTCATGGGCAAAGCCAGAGTTGCCAACTGGGACCTGCCTGACTGGTGGCACCAGTCGGTGGCCACCTCCAGAGAGGAGATTGCCTGGACATTGCAGACGCTCAGTGCCAATGCTCTGGAGCTCAATGAGCTGTGGGTCATGCAGGGCTTCTCATCTAGGTTCGGCACATGCTCATTGTCTGTCATGTGCTGCTGCTCGTTTTACTTTCAAGGCGTGTTGAATGCTCCTGGCAATGGCATTACATCCAGGATGCTCTGCACAACGAATATGCCAGGACGTCGGCCTTTTGTCACGTTGCGTAAGCGTGCACCCACCCCAGGTAGCCAAGCAAGCCTACGACTGCACTGCAATTTGTCAGCACTTAAAATACCTCAGCAATACACGTACATTGCCTTAGCTCATGCAGGGTGGTACATAGATGCTGTGTACAGGTTGCTGCTGGACGTGAGCAGCGCTGAGTTCAAGGGAGCGCAGCCCATAGAGGTTGATGCCTTCAAGACATGGCAGGCAGAGTGCACAGAGCGCGGGAAGGCAGGCCTGTGGACATCCTGGCTGCCCAAGTGTGTAGAGGTCTTCCGCCGCCTGCTGCCTATCTTTATCAATGGCAACTCAGACGCCTACTACAGCTCAATTGCCACACTTCAGGTACTGTTGGTATGCAGAGCGACGAGTCGTTTTGCAGATATACATGTGTTGCATGCTGATACGCACTATGCAGAGGCACTGCAGCCAGTGTTGACTATAGCCAATTAACGCTGGCAGTCGAAGAGGCGGCTCAAAGACAATGAGGGGAATATGGACATCTGCCAGAATCCTTTTTATTGAGCAGCATATGCAACCAGCTTCTATCCCTGAGGACTATGTGCTGCACATCTTTAAGTCCCATGCGCTACTCAACAAACAACGCTGTGCTGCAGAGCAACCAGCTGTGGCAGCTGGTGCAGGACTCATTGAACAGCTACGTGGCGTTCTTTGAGCAGTACAGACCAGGTACCAAGCCAGCAGTAGCCAAAGCAGATGAGGAACAGGTACAGTCACACGCATCATGCAACAAGGCATCATGCTGTTTAGCGTTCGTACCCTGTCCTCTGGATAATAATCTTGGACTGCATAGTCTGCTCACCTCAGATTGCTGTTGACTTCCATGCGTACTTCTCAAATTGCATTGTGCCGGCAGGACAAAGCTTCATTCCACTTGCATGCCCTGCTCAATCTTCTGTACAGGCTGACAGCACCGCCAGCACAGACCCACTCATGGACCCACAGGTGCCCATTTTGATTTGCGCTAGAGTCTGTCGCGTGCCCTTCCACAAAGCCTCAGTCTGACAGCACCTGCTAGATCTGTAACTCTGCTGAGCAAGACTCAGCATCTAAGGCGAATTCAGCAGGAAGGCCCGCTGCACAGCTCACCCTGATTGTTTGAATTTGAGTGTGTGTGTGTCTGAGCAGGTGGAGGAGGAATCCTGGGAATGCAATCCAGGCTTTGCAGTGGAGCTGGTAGTTGAAGGCGATGGGTACACTGGCTTCAGCCCCACATTTGCTCAGTTGGAAGATGTGTGCTTACAAGCCCTAGAGCAGTGTGTCACTGCTGCAGGCTCCATCCCACGTGTGGGCACCGCCGCCAACAAAGGTCAGTCTTTTGTGTGCTGCCAACAATGGTCAGCTTTTTGTGTGCTGTTTGTCCAGTCACACAGACAGCATCAGCAGCTGCACCGATAGTTGCGTCAGCACTCGCCTGGGCTATTGCACCTGTAGGGAGATTGGTCTGTGAGATGTAAGCACACAGCAGGGCACGGAGCATGGCGTGTGTTTTGTGACACACATGTCTTACAGCTTCCCTGTGCATCTTACAGAAGTATGACCCAGACAGGCTGCGGTTGCAAAGACACAAACCCCATAGACTTCAGTACATACGGAAATTGTGCACGGCATGTACTGCATTGTTTGTTGCAGGGGCAGCCAGCAAGACTACAATCAGGTGCATGTCCTTAGAGGACAGCTCTGTGCTGGCAGCCAGCCAAGCAGTCCAGGATGTGCTGCGCCAAAATCAGACAGCAGCTCTGCGCCTGGCTAGCCTCTTTGACCAGTACTTGTACCTGCTTACCGACGACACTGATGCGCTGCTGCTCAAGTTTGCTCAGCAGGCAGAGTCACCCGCAGTGGAGGCATACCAGGAGCACCTGTCCAACTGCCGGGCTGCTGCTGAGACTATCAGGTTGTAGGGAAGGCATCAAGCATGTGATTTCAAGACATGCAACAGGCACATGATCACCAAATAGACAGACCACCTTGCATGTCTGTTCTGTTGCCTTGAGCCCTGAGCATGATATTTTTGCTTTGGCAGCATGCACTTTGTCAGTGCTCTGATGGATCTGCTGCCCTGCCAGCTTAGGCTGGCGCAGGGATCATCAACCATTCAATTTGGGAACTTTGCACTGTTTCCAGTCTTGCATGTGTCTGGCCCTATGCATATTTAGACATGTTGTGACTCACCTAGCATCTGGTCTGTCAGGGACTTGTGCAGCAATGAGATGCACACAGGGCTGTACCTGGTACGTGCAACAGCCCTGAAGCAGCGTCTGGAGACGGCAGCTGACAGCACTGCAAACAAGCTGCTGGACCAGATTCAGACCATGGCCAGAGACAGCAATGACCACATCTGTGAGACCTACACACACATGGCTGCAGGCGTCAGCGTGGTACGTCATGTTGACTAGCCTGCCACCCAATCTGACAGGCAATCAATCCAATTCAGCCCTGGCATGGCTGGCATGCCCACCAAAGCAGCAGTTGCCTTGCTGCTGATGCTTTTGCAATTTTGCCGTGGGGCTTGCAACAGGCATTGAGCAGATATGATGTGAATTGCCCCTTAGTATGCTTGAGGTGCATAATGGTGCGAAGTTCCACGCTGCAACTCCTTGGTCTGTATCAAGTACCCTTTGCTGTCCTGTTGGATTCGGCTACATCAAGGTAGGGGCTGCTTTGCAGGTGTCGCATTCAAGTGAGGAAGTGTTGCAGCTGAAGAAGGAGATTGCGCGCTGCCAGGTTGAAGCAGAGAAGATGCGGACAGCTATTGCGCTCAACAAGGTATGGGCCTAGGGCTCTTGACTTTGTTACCACAATGTGCGTCATAAATTGTCCCGTGAAGCATGTCTGCTGCTGAAGTCAAACCAGGCATCTCCACAAAGGAGAAAGTCACAAGGTAGATGGCTTGAACAACAGTTCATTACAGCTGCCTGCAAGGCTGCCAAGTAGCCAGCAGCAACAGCCACCATCATGCATGTGTCCAACAGCAGGCAAATGTCAACTGTGCATGCCTTTCCATGCAGGAGCGCTTTGAGTTCCTGGCTAAGTATAGGCATGTGGTGCCTGAAGAGGACTTCGAAGTGGCAATGAAGGCTTACGAATGGCCCAAGAAGTTTGTCAGCATCATGAAGGAGGCAGCTACCAAGGCCACCTCAGGTATCATCTTTAAAAAAAGGCATGCATTTCTGGCTCATATACATTGAAGACCCTCCAATCTGCCGTTGGCCCATCATACCCCATTACAGAATGATCTGCACATCATAGCATCTTGCACCATGTGAGAAGTGACCAGTACTGTAGTCACAGGGTACTGATGACCTCATAGTGTGTTGTGTCAGGACTCGGGCAACTGTTCACGCTCCTTGATGGACTCATTGTTCATGTCAGCAGGCAAAAAGTGTGGTACGACAAGGCTGTCAAGACTGTGATGAAGCAGACTGAGTACCGCCTGATCCTGAAGGAACCTCACAGGCTCCTGACAGACAGGCTGCTAATTGAGCTGGGGTCTCACATACAGCTTGTCCTGTGCTGCAGAGCAGCGTGACTTTGAGTCAAGTCTCAAGAAGAGGAAGCGAGACTTTGGGGAGACTCTGGAGCGGTATGAGGCTGAAGTGGACAAGTATGCTCAGCGCTCGGAGCTCAGCAAGCGCGATGAGGTGGCAGCACAAGTCACAGACCTGTCCCAGAAGCTGAAAGAGGTATGCCTCTGTCTGACCAGAAATTTTAAGCGACGCAGTCACAACAGATTCCTCCGTCAAACATTTCAGAAAGACATTGATGACTGGCAGTCCATTGGTCCGCAGCATTTATTTCGTGTTTGACGGCTTGCCCGACAGCACCATTCACAAGACCTCTGGCCTGTAGCTCAAGCTACTGCGCTTGTCACAAAGCAACACTGCCTTGCTGTCTGTCTGTCTGCCTGTCTGTCTGTTTATCTGTCCGTCCGTTTGTATGCTCATGTTAGCTGCACTGTGCAGGCTGCTGCTGACGCTGAGGACATCAATGCCCAAGAGAAGCTTTTTGGCATGGCCAGCAGCAAGTACAGCCAGGTGGCTCGCATGGCGGCCAAGCTGGAGCCCTACTGTGGCCTCTGGACCCTAGCCGCCCGCTTCTATGACAAGTATGCTGGCTGGATGTCCGGCCCCTTCAGCAAGCTGAAGCCTGAGGAGGTGGAGACTGAGGTGTCAGATGCTTACAGGAAGGTCTACAAGCTGAGCAAGGTGGGCAGCTGTCTGTGCTGAGTCTGCACTGCACAGCATTTGCATCTGTCAATTGCAGGTGCATCTGCCAGTTGCTTATGTGCAGCAGACTTGCTACGCTTGTAAGTAAAGAGTCTGCACTGCACAGCATTTGCATCTGTCAATTGCAGGCTCATCTGCCAGTTGCTTATGCGCAGCACACTTGCTACGCTTGTAAGTACTCTGCTGTTGGGGTTGCATTGAATAGGGACTTTGCACATGGTGACATGCTGCGCTACAGCATCATTGTACTTCTTGTCCTGGTCATACTTTGGCACCAATGAGGGGGTTTGTGTCAAGCTGCAGACTGCCAACATGCTGGGTAAATGCATGACAGCACCTGTAGGTGCTCACTCTGCATCTGTGTCTGTATATGCAGACCTTTGCTACAGAGCCTGTGA
>JAABUY010005538.1_pt1 | contig 12654 bp, 13 predicted proteins | sample 5560271 | NCBI WGS metagenome assembly JAABUY01 (sample SAMN10711886, study PRJNA513374) | rock metagenome | isolation source: Antarctica rocks | place: Antarctica: Victoria Land, University Valley
GGACAGTAAGCTGGAATGAAGTGCAGTTTGATCCGGCACCCCGGCCGCGCCAGCCAGGCCTGCACCCGCTTCGCGTGATGGTATCGTGCATTGTCCAGGACAAGGGGGATGACCCGCTTGCCCGGATGCATCGCCTCGATCGCCATCAGCAGCATGATCGTGCTGGCGGCATCCACCGTCACCACGTCCAGCATGCGGGTCTTGCCGGTTTCCAGGTCAATGGCGCCGTGAACGTTCAGCCGTTGCCGCCCGCTGGTCTGCGCCACCGCGATCGGGGTATTGGCGCGGTTTAGATCTGGGTTACACGCGAAACGCGGAAGCCCTTGGTTGGCGCGGCTCTGACCACTTTCAGTGTAACCCATAAACCGCCCGTTTTGAACCACGCCGAGACTGCAGCATTCCTCATGCCGCACAAGCCCGGTGGTGGGCCGCATACTCCGCCACCTGATCGCACAGCATGCTCGCCTGCAGCTTGGCCAAAAGCGCCTTGGTCTCGTCGAGCATGAGGCCGATCTCCGCGAGCGTGCTGACCATCGCCGGCCAGCCGAACGTCACCAACTCCGTCGTCTTCACCTCCTCCGTGCTTGTCATCGTCTCCAGTCGCACCGTCCAATGCATCACGCCTGTCGCCCTCATCGCCAGGTATCAGCCAGGCCGATCAGCCCAAGATAGGCAAGCAGGAGGCCCCAGGTTTTTGACACTCTCGGCAAACTCTTTTCGGAGCTTGCAATCACAGCCGCAGCCGTGTGGAACGCCCTCAATTCTCAACAGGCCCTAGTACCTCTCGCGCGCCGGCGCGGTTCGGCTACCGCGACTATGGCACGCTGGCCACCATCGGGCGCAACAAGGCCGTGGCGGAGTTCGGCGCCGTCCACCTCACGGGCTTCACCGCCTGGATTACTTGGGCGGTGGCGCACATCTTCTTCCTGATCGGCTTCCGCAACCGGGTCCTGGTCAGCGCGCAATGGGCCTTCTCCTACTTGACGCATGAGCGCGCCGCGCGCCTGCTGATTGGGGCCGGAACCCGGCGCGCGCAGCCGTGACGCTGCAGGACACCTGCGGCGGCGCCGCGCAGCCAGGGGCTTGGAGGCACTGATGGCCTGCCGCATCGAGGACTACGCGGTGATCGGGAACTGCGAAACGGTGGCCCTGGTAGGCCGTGACGGGTCGATGGACTGGCTGGGGCTGCCGCGGTTTGACAGCCCCGCTTGCTTCGTGGCCTTGCTGGGGTTGCCTGACCACGGGCGCTGGCTTGTCGCCCCCGCCGAAGCCGGCGCCCGGGCCACGCGGCGCTACCGGGGCGACACCCTTGTGCTTGAAACCACGTTCGAAACGGCGGCGGGCGCCGTGTGCGTGGTAGATTTCATGACGCGGCGGGACGGCGCCACCGACATCGTGCGATTGGTGCTGGGCGTCCGGGGAACCGTCACGATGTATACGGAACTGGTTGTCAGGTTCGACTACGGCTCGGTCGTGCCGTGGGTGTCGCGCCAGCCCGATGGCAGGCTGGAGCTGGTCGCGGGGCCGGACCGGCTGACCCTGGACACCGCGGTGCCGCTGCGGGGCGAGGACATGCGGACGGCGGGGAATTTCGAGGTCCGGCAAGGAGAGGAGGTCAGCTTCACGCTGACCTGGACGCCATCGTTCCGACCGTGTCCCCCGAAGCTTGACCCGCACGCCGCCCTGTCCGAGGCCGAGGTGTTCTGGCAAGGCTGGGCGCGGCAGTATAAGTCTAGGGGCGAGTGGGACGGCACCGTCCTGCGCTCGTTGCTGACACTCAAGGCGCTGGCGCACTTCGAGACCGGCGGGATCGTGGCAGCGGCCACCACGTCGCTGCCGGAGCAGATCGGTGGCCCGCGCAACTGGGACTATCGATACTGCTGGCTGCGCGACGCGACGCTAACCCTGTATGCGCTGATGCAGTCGGGCTTCCTGGACGAGGCCCGGGCCTGGCGCGAATGGCTGCTGCGTGCGGTGGCGGGCAGCCCGGACGGGTTGCAGATCATGTACGGGGTCGCCGGCGAGCGGCGGCTGACCGAGTACGAGGTCTCTTGGCTGCCAGGCTACGAAGGCTCGGCGCCCGTGCGCGTCGGCAACGCGGCACACGGGCAACTCCAGCTCGACGTATATGGCGAGGTGCTCGACGCCTTGTACGTGGGCCGGTGCCTGGGCCTGGTGGAGAACTCGTCGAGTTGGAGACTGGAATGCCAGTTGGTTGCCCACCTGGAAACCATTTGGAATCAGCCCGACGATGGGATCTGGGAGGTGCGGGGCGGCCGCAAGAACTTCACCCACTCCAAGGTTATGGCCTGGGTCGCCTTCGATCGGGTGGTCCGGTCGGCGCAGGAGTTCGGGCTGGACGGGCCGGTGGGGCATTGGGCGCAGGTGCGGGACCGCATCCACCGGGACGTGTGCGCCCAGGGCTTCGACGCCCGGCTGAACTCGTTCGTGCAGTCCTACGGCTCCGACCAGCTCGATGCCAGCCTGCTGATGATCCCGATCGTGGGCTTCCTGCCGGCCTCCGACCCGCGGGTGGCGGGCACCGTTGCGGCGGTCGAGCGGACGCTGCTGCGGGACGGCTTCGTATCCCGCTACGACACTGGGTCCGGCGCGGACGGGCTTCCGCCGGGCGAGGGTGCCTTCCTGGCGTGCAGCTTCTGGCTGGCCGACACCTACGTGCTGCAAGGGCGGCTGGAGGAGGCGCGGACACTGTTCGCGCGCCTGGCCAGCCTGTGCAACGACGTCGGGCTGCTGGCCGAGGAGTACGACCCGCGGCGCAGGCGTCAGGTCGGCAACTTCCCGCAGGCGTTCTCACACCTCGCGCTGATCGGCACCGCGCGCAACCTGCACGGCACCTCCGGCCCGGCGCACCAACGCTCGGCGAAGGCCACCGCGTCTTGAATCAACGAACGACAGGAACACCCAGGATGACCGACCCGGTCCCCGACCCCCAGGACCTAACAGCCCCTACCCTGCCCGACAGCACCCGCCTGCCGCGCGCACCTTACCATCCCGTGCTCACCGGCCAGCCCGCGTTGGTGACGGGCGCCAACTCCGGCATCGGCAAAGCCGTGGCGCTCGGCCTGGCCCGGGCCGGCGCCGACGTGGTGGTGAACTACGTGGTGCAGCCCGAGGCCGCCGAGGACGTGGTGCGCGAGATCGAGGCAATGGGCCGGCGGGCGGTGGCGCTGCAGGCGGACGTCAGCAAGGAGGGCGAGGTGGAGCGCATGTTCGCCGCGGCCGTCCAGCAGTTCGGCACCTTGCACATTGTGGTCAGCAATGCCGGGCTGCAGCGGGACGCGGCGTTCGACGAGATGACGCTGGCGCAATGGGAGACGGTGATCGGGGTGAACCTCACGGGCCAATTCCTGTGCACCCGCGCCGCTGCACGCGAGTTCAAGCGGCGAGGCGTCGTATCGTCCGTGTCGGAGGCGGCTGGCAAGATCATCTGCATGAGCTCGGTGCACCAGGTCATCCCCTGGGCCGGGCACGCCAACTACGCGGCATCCAAGGGCGGGGTGGACATGCTGATGCGGAGCATCGCACAGGAGTTGGCGCCGCACTTCATCCGGGTGAACAGCATCGCCCCAGGCGCCATCCGCACGCCGATCAACGCCGCGGCCTGGAACACGCCGGCGGCCTATGCCGACCTAATGACGCTCGTGCCCTACAAGCGCATCGGCGAGCCCGATGACATTGCCCAAGCTGCCGTGTGGCTGGCGTCCGATGCCGCCGACTACGTCACCGGGGCGACCTTGTTCGTGGACGGAGGGATGACGCTCTACCCGGGATTTGCCACCGGCGGGTAGGCTAGGATCTAAGCAGCACCCCTTTCAGGGTGTTTGCTTGTGCCCCAGCTTTGATGGATGAGCACGGGATCGGTGGGTTTGGTCTGCGGTTCTGGACCGGTTTGAGCGGCACGCGCCAGCGGGCGTGATGGCGCGCTTGGCGCTGGAGCACGCGCTGCCGGCGGGCTGGGTGGACGAGATGTTCGAGGCGCACCGGCAACGGCAGCATTCGCGCGAGCTGCTGTTCTCGACCGTGGTGGACCACGGCGACGATCCGGGTCAGATCCTCACATATCTCGGGCGGCAGCCCGCCTATCCTGGATTTTGGCCTCGGTTTGCTCGGCTCAGACCAAGGCATGAGAATAACGGACGGTAATCTGGCAGTCACTAGGGAGGCTACGTGAGAGGCTTTAACCCGCAAGAAAGCCCATTCAGGAATTCAAAATAAGGGTGTGTCCACGCCAGCATCTTTTCTGACGGGCTCTGTGTGAGCTTTTGGCGCACATCGTCGCCATGGCCCGTAGTTGCCGGGAGCAGGGGTGAGTTCGAGCCCGACACAGGACATCGAATGTCCGGGTTGGGTCGAGGCCGTGTAAAAACGCAGTTGTCGACGAAGATCACGTATCATTCTGTCGCCTTGGTCACGGCTTACGGCACAGATGATTCGAACAGCCGGGCTAAGCAGCAACACCATTGCTAGTTGCCGTTACGGTATGACGTTTTTACACGGCCTCGGTCGAGAGCGGACCAACACCGGGTGTGTACCACTTCGTCAAACGACGGGGGCTGTTGAAAAACTACGGTCGTTCCATAAGCCGGCTACACGCGTTCCAGCGGTAGATGCGGAGGCGGGGGAAGCTCGGTCGTAATCGGATCGCCCTGCCGGATGATGCCGCCTTCGCGCACTATGGTCATGATGCCAGCCTTGCGGATTACTTCGCCATTCGGCCCGCGATCGAGGACGGCCGCCAACAGGCCGGGCTGGAATCGCTCGATCTGCGCGCATGGGTTCCGAAGACCCGTGACCTGCAAGACCACATCCGCTCCGATCGACAGCAACGTGCCCCTGGGAAGCGCGAGCAGGTTGATCCCTTCGGTCGCTATGTTCTCGCCCAACTCGGCCGAGCTAACCTCAAATCCCTTGCCTCGCAGCTCCTCGAACAGTTCCGAGTGAATTAGATGCACTTGGCGTAAGTTCGGCTGCGTCGGATCGGCCGCCACGCGCGAGCGGTGCTTGACGGTCACGCCCTGATGAGCGTCGCCTTTAACGCCCAATCCGTTCAATACGGTGATTTCCGCGACGGGCTGCTTGGAAAAGCGATGCTCCCCGTCTCTTGCAACGGCCACTACGCGCCCGTTCACCATTTCCGTCGCCTCACGTCATACGATTTTCCAGCGCCCGATAGAAGGTCGCATGATGGCATTTGAGCAGCTTGGCCGCCTCGCGGACGGACGTCCCCCCGCCAACCAGGCGCTCGCCGAGCGCGATCTGATCGGGAGAGAGTTTTGGGGGGCGGCCGAAACGCACACCTCGAGCCTTGGCGGCAACCCGGCCGCTGCTTGTCCGCTGGTAAACCAGCGCGTTCGAACTCGGCAATACCGGCGAACACCGTCAGGACCATTCGGCCCGCGGGAAAGGTCGTGTCCGCCCATGGCTCCGCGAGTGAGCGGAGGCCGGCACCGGCCTCATTCAACTTCTCGGCAATATCGAGCAAGTCCTTGGTCGACCGCGCGAGCCGATCGAGGCGCGTGACCATCACTACATCATCGTCGCGGACTTGGTCGAGCAACCGGGCCAGCTCGGGGCGGTCGCGCTTTACGCCCGACACCTTCTCCTCGAACGTGCGACGGCAGCCGGCCCGAGGGAACTTGCCCTTGGCCTGCTCGGATCGCTCCATGACGGGGATGTGTGGGATCGCGCCCCGGTCCCGCATGAAGGCGAGGAATGCGGCGCTGCCGTAGGCGGTGTCGGCCGCGACACGCTTGGGCCGGTAGCCGAACCGCTCCGCGGTGCGCGCCAGCATGTCGCGCCCGGCATCCACCTCGGCCGCGAAGCGGGCCGGGCTCGCCTCCACGTCGAGCGTGACACCACTCGGGGTGTCGATCAGGACATTCAGCGCGTAGCCGAAGCGGCCGCGCACGGTGCGGGACGACCATGCCGCAGCCGGATCGGTGCGCGACAGCTCGGCCGGCGCGGAGCGGCGTGGGTTGGCAGGAACTTCCGAAGCAGCGTCCTGGTCAGCAAGCCAGTCCCGCACCGGGCGCAGCAGCGCAGCCCCGGCAAGATCCCCTTCGCGCATCTTGCGCTGCCAACTCGCATCCGCGCCAACGAAGGACGCATCGATCGCTGCATCCTTCGTGCTGACCAGCCCGGCCGCGATGCAGCGCCGAACGGTGTTCTCGAAGAGGAGCCGGAACACCCCGGCGTCACGGAAGCGGCCGTGCCGGTTCTTGCTGAACGTCGAGTGGTGCGGGACTGCCGCCCCGGCCGGGAGACGACAGAGCCAGCGATAGGCGAGGTTGTAGCGCAGCTCCTCGCACAGGCGGCGCTCGGACGGGATGGCGTAGATGCGGCCGATCAGGGCCATGCGGAGCAGGAGCTCGGGGTCAACCGAAGGGCGGCCACGCGGGCTGTAGTGCTGCGCGAGCGTGGAGCGCAGCTCGCTCAGGTCGAGCAGCCGATCAACCCGCCGCAGAAGATGGTCGCGCGGCAGCATCCGTTCGATCGTGCGCGCGCCGGGGCCGGACCTCCCGACCTCACAAACCTTGCCGATCATGCAAACTCCCCGATCCGTTCGCGACGGGGATATAGGGCGGCCGCCGAGGTGTCCGGCCTTTTTCAACAGCCTTGACGGACACACCAAACGCAACGCCTGAACTTCGTTTGCCGGACAGCCATGTTGCAGCCTCGAACCGGCCTTCAAGCCTATTACCGGACGCTCCTCACGTTGGGTGTCGAACAAAAGCTCCGAAGTGGCGGCTTGTGACAAGAGTGGTGGACCGGCGCCCAGTAGCAACGCTGAAACAAACGTGCATCCCGGCTGCGACCGCCTCGGGCGAAGTGGTGAGGTACCCCGTTGTTTTGCCTCCCGAAGCGAACAGCGTACCCGTCTGGCGCGTGCAGCTGATTGGCCTTTCCAAGGGCACGGAGCGGCTTCAGTTCATGAACCAGGTGTAGCAACCCGAGATCCAGTGGCAGCATGATGCTCAGCCACAGGATGCAGGCCGCAATGCATGTGCCTGATCGCGCTGCATTTGCGGGATTGTGTCTAGAAATCTGCTGAAAACCGCTTCCCACAACCGGTTTGTTCACGATACGTTCAAGCCTGTGTCGCTGGAGAGCAGGGAGGAGTGCGGCCTATGCAGACGGAGACCATTGCGGCCCTGCGCGCGCAGGTCGCAGCGCTCGAACGCGGATTTGGCGCCGATGTGGTGTCCTCGCGCCTGCCGTTCGGCATTCCCGAGCTGGACGCGCATCTGCCCGGCCAGGGTCTCGCCCTGGGCGCCGTGCACGAGCTGTTTGCCGGTGGCCCTGCCGTCGAGCAGGGTGCCGCTCCGGCGCTGTTCGCCGCTGCCGTGCTGGCCCGCCGCGTCGGCCCGGTGCTGTGGATCACGGCGCGATGCGACCTGTATCCGCCGGCGCTGGCCCGCATCGGCCTTGATCCCGCCCGCATGATCCTCGTCAAGGCACGGCACGGCGCTCTCCGGGCCATGGAGGAGGACCTGCGCCATCCCGGCCTGGCCGGCGTGGTGTGCGAGCACGAGGGGCGCCTGGACCTCGTCGCCTCACGGCGGCTGCAGCTGGCCGCCGAGGCCACCGACGTGCTCGGCTTCGTCCTGCGCCGCTCGCCGCGGTTCGACGATCCTGCGTTGAGGGCACCCTCCGCCGCCGCGACCCGCTGGCGGATCACCAGCATGCCCTCGCCGCCGCCGCTGCCGCATGCCCCGGACGTGCCCGGCCTCGGTCGCCCGCTCTGGCGGCTGGAGCTTCTGCGCTGCCGCGGCGCGGCGGCGGCCAGCTTCGTCGTGAAAGGTCCGGATGCGCAGGGTCGTCTCGCTGTTCCTGCCCACCTGGCCGACCGACCGCTTGCGCCGGCATGGCCACGCCGCGTTGCCGGTGCAGCAGCCTTTGGTCACCCGCGCGCATAATGGCCGGCGCATGGTGATCGCCGCCGCCGATGCGTCCGCCCGGGGACAGGGCTTGCGGCCCCTCATGCCGCTGGCGCACGCGATGGCGATGGTGCCCGACCTCGTGGTGGTCGATGCCGATCCGCAGGGCGACCGGCAGGCGTTGTCGGACCTCGCCGCCTGGTGCCTGCACCTGTCGCCGATGACGGCGCCCGACCCGCCGGACGGCCTGTGGATCGACATCACCGGCTGCGCGCACCTGCATGGCCCAGTCACCTCATAGGCTGAAAAACGGCCAACTTGGGGAACGTAACGTGGACGCGGTGTCGGTCTTATAGTCTGGCACTGCTGGCGACACGGCTGATGGTAGCGCGGTGAACACGGAAAAGCCGGGCGACGTCCGCGGCTGAACGACCTGCGTTCAGCATGGCTAGAACCTCGGCTTGCTGCTGGGGCGAGAGCTTGGGTTGCCGGCCACCATGGCGACCTTGGGCGCGTGCTGAGCGGAGGCCTGCTTGGGTTCGTTCGCGGACCATGGCGCGCTCAAATTCGGCGAAGGCGCCCAGCATCTGCATCATCATGCGGCCTGACGCCGTTGTGCTGTCGATGTTTTCGGTGAGCGAGCGGAAGCCGGCACCCGCCTTGTCGACCTTGTCGAGGATGAGCAGCAGGTCCTTGAGCGAGCGCGACAGCCGGTCGAGTTTCCAGACGGTGAGCACGTCACCGGGCCCAAGCCGGTCGAGCAGACGGTGCAGTTCGGGCCGGTCCCAGCGACCGCCGGAAACACGTTCCTCGTAGACGCGCTGGCAGCCGGCGGCTTCGAGGGCCTCGATCTGGGGGGCGGGATCCTGGTCTTCGGCCTTGGACACGCGGGCATAGCCGAGCAGGACGGGAAATGCTGCAGTTTTCTGTTGCGTTTGCTTGCTGTTTGGCAACAGCTTTGTGCGACGGGCACCCCGTTGTTTTCCCTGGGGTGCCTTGGGTGCTGTACTAACGATGGTTTACGCACGCCCCGGAGGCGGTGAGGCCTGCCTCATCATGCGGCCATTGGCAGGTCGAGGTCGATACGCCGGGTAAGATCGGCGTCGAAGCGGCCATAGGGGTTGATGTGGGCATGGATGGCAGGCGTCAGGCCGCGGTGATCCTCCGCCGTCATGCGCCCCAGCCATGCAGGTTCGGTCAGCACCCGCTGCAGCCTCAGCGTGTTCACGTAGACCAGGCAGTTCTGCAGCAGATCAGGGCTCACGCATGAGATCGCCCAGGTAGCTCAAGCTTGATCTGACGAGTTCATCCTGGTTGAGAAAACGTCCACGAGCGGAGCGTAAGCGGTTGCTTCCCGGTTAATGTCATACGGCTTGGTTCAACTCAGAGCTTCTCATGCGTAGCCCCTGTGCAGCAGATGCAGCGCCAGCACGGACAGCTCTTGGTCCTCCAGGCGGTTGCTGGCCACCTCGCCGCCCTTGCCGAAGAAGATGAAGCTGTGCGCGCCGTTCCAGTTCTCGACCACATTGAGCCCGGCATGGATTTCGCGGCGCAGCTCCTCCGAACCGATGTAGCGGCACAGGAAAATGGTCTTGATGACCTTGCCGAGTTCACCGAGTGCGGCATAGGTCGGATGCTGGACCGCAGCCCCTACGAAACGGCGCAAGATGGCCTCCGGGTCCGCCGTGCGGTGCCGCAAGGCGGCCGTGTATTTGATCATCTCGTCGTACTGGCGCTCGATGAGCGCCCAATCGATCACCCGGCTGAGGATCGGCGCCAGGTTGCCGAGCAGCCCGCGCAGTCCTGCGTCCGGCAGGTAGAGCTTCTGCCGCGCGATCGCCTTCAGCCGCGGCGCCAACTCGAAGCCGAGCAGATGGCAGAAGGCGAACGCCACCTCGCTCTGGCCATGGCTGTCGACGTAGTGGCGCTGGATGTCCATGTCGGTGCAATGGCGCAGCACGCCCTCGATCATGGCGCTGACCTCGGATGAGGAACAGCGCTTGAGCTGCGAATAGATGCAGGTCGCCTGGCGCTCCATGTGCCAGTAGATCATGACCCCGCGACCCTGATAGCGGACATGCCATTCGGTCATCAGGTTCTGGTCCCAGGCGCCGATCTTGGTGGAATCGGACGCGCAGGCCGAGCCCGCCTCGCCCCAGATGCGCCGGTCGCGCATCGCCAGGATCGCATTGGTCACCAGCGCCGTGGCGCTGCGCAGCGCCTCCTTGTGGATGAAGCGGTGCCGGACATGCAGCAGCTCTGCGTAGCTGGCAGCATCGGTGCCCGCGCTGACGCGCTTCAGGCCGGCATTGGTGCCCAGACCATAGAGGCAGAGCACCAGGCGCTGGCGCAGCGTGTCGTCGTCCAGGACGACGCGGTCCCCCGAGGTGGTGAAGGCGTCGAGGAAGCCGGTTTGCCGGGCGGTCTCCATAAGCACGTCGATCAGGTCCGTCATCGGCCAGCGCCGCTCCAGCTCCGCCTTGATCGCCTCCAGGTTTGGCGCGGCAGGCAGGGGCTCGAAGGGCGTGACCGAAATCCGGTTCTTGCCACGCCACAGGATCCTGGCCTTGGGGTTGCGCGGGATCCCCTTGTTCAGCGTCCGCAGTGCCTCGGTCATCTGCGTCCGAAGACCCTCGACGAAGGCGCGGGCGTCCTGGCTGCGGCCGAGCTCCCGGTAATACTCGGCCCGGCGCGCCTCGAAGTCCTGCGGCAGGTCGTCGTCGGGATTGCGGTAGCGGTCCGCGCCCACCACCCAGATTTCCTTGCAGCGCACGCGCTCGCGAAGGGCGGTCAGCACGCAGATCTCGTAGTTGGCACGGTTAACCCGCACGCCGCCGGCCGGGTCTTTCTCCAGGATCAGGTCGCGCCACTTGGGCGGCACCACGCCCTCGATTGGCACGCCGTCTTCCGGACGGATGATCCGGCGGCCGTCGCCGCCGGTGCGGCGCAGCCAGTCGATGGCGTCCAGCACCGGGCGATGCACCGCGTTGTTGGAGCGGAACTCCAGCACAGCCAGCACCGCCGGTAGTGGCGCAGGTAGGAGGAGCGCAGCACCGTATGCACCTGACGCTCGAAACTGCCCGACGCCTTGTGCTCACGCACGATCGCTGCCAGCACGCCCACACCGCCGGCGGCTGGGAACACGACGTCGCGCACCGTACCGTCGGGTTGCAGGCAGGCGGCCTCGGCGATCTTGACCAGCAATCCCTCCTTGCCGTGGACCCGCTCGATCTCGTCAGTGAACGCCTTGAGCACTCGTTTTCTGGCCTGGCTGCCGACCTTGTGGACGACCTCGATCAGCAGATCGACCAGCCCATCCGTGAGCTCGCGCTGCCGATGCGCAAGGAACAGCGCATAAAGAGCATGGCGCCGGCCGTCCGGATGCCGGCGCATGGTCCAGGCTGTCTCGTTGAACACGCGACGCCGAAGCATCCGCGTGACGGGGCCGCTCAAACCCGGACACGCGGCGTCGGGCAATGCCAGGCGCTTCACAAAGGCGAGCCGCCTGGCCGCAATCAGGATGGTGTCGAGGTTTGGCTGGCCAGGGTCAGCTTTCAGATCCGAGAAACTGGTCGCGCTATCCTCATCAGCAAGCGACGCGTCGAGCCCGCGACGATGCTCAAGCGACAAGGACGAGGCGATCGCCTCCAGCACCTTGTCCTCGAACGTGCGGCGGGCGGTGACGATCAGCGCGCCCAAGGCCTCCTCACCGGAAGCCGCGATCCGGCGCTCGACAAACCAGCCGAGGAGACGCTCCATCATCTCGGATGCCGGCAGTCCCAACGGACACAGTTCGGACCCGGTCCAGGCGGCTGCATCCCGCATGTCCTGCTGCCGTGCTCGGCAAAACCCGAGGTGAGCCAGGATTTCGGCCCGGTGGCGGCGTCCGGAGCGGCCAAGCCAGTCATAATCCGCCAAATCCGCAGCCGTCGCTCCGATCTGCTCGGACAGATACGCAATCGCTGCGCCCGCAAATTCGCTGGCCGCCAGGCCAAACCGCCCTGTCGTGCGATACATCAGAAGCTGTGCAGCAAAGCCGAGCCGGGTGCCGACCGGCTTGGCATTCAGAAGCGCTAGGTCCTCAAAGCCGAGGCTCCAGCGCGCGGCCAAGGTCCCGTCCACGTCCAAAACCCCTGCAACAGACATTGTCTTCCCCGGCTGTTCGCCAGACAATCAGGTCATCAATGGCAACAGTCAATCGCGCAGCACGTTTCCAGTCCGTTCTACGAGTTGGCCGTTTTTCGCCCTATGAGGTTACTGGGCCTACATGCCAGCCCTGTCCGCGATGCGCTACAATCTCGCAATTGCGGCACTCGTGACACGCCTGAAGAGCGCAGGCCGCCTCAAGCCCAAGCAGATCGTCGTCGCGGCCATGCGCAAGCTCTTGGTCATCTGCTTTGGCGTGCTGAAGACAGGCAAGCGGTTCGACCCGGCTATTGCTATGCCGGCCTAAACCCCGGTGACGTCCCCATTCCGTTGTTCGATTGGGAACCGGTCATTCCGCCGTCCCGATCTGATACTCCGCAAGTCGGCGCGCGCAGCGGAGGTCAAGGAGGGCCGCAGGCCCGCGCGCGACAGCGCGCCGTGTCCTTGACCGTAGTGAGCACGTCGGCACCATCCGCCAGATCGAGGGAGGTCAGACAGCAATTCTAAATGGCCGTGCCGCTGCACGGGTGTCATCGTGCGAGTTGGGCCTCGACATGGGGCGGCGGTTTTGAGTCGATCAGGGTCTGCATGAGCGTCGTCCAATCGGGAA
>JAABUY010005539.1_pt1 | contig 12653 bp, 11 predicted proteins | sample 5560271 | NCBI WGS metagenome assembly JAABUY01 (sample SAMN10711886, study PRJNA513374) | rock metagenome | isolation source: Antarctica rocks | place: Antarctica: Victoria Land, University Valley
TGTTTGGTGTGCATTTTGATGACTTACTTTGGACATACAAGCGTACTGTCCACCACCTATCGTTTTCTACGAGGATCTCTCGCCCAGCGAAAATTCGATGTCGTCCTCGAAGCCCACAAAGTGTGTAATCGGCGGGAAACGTTAGCATGGGATGCTCTTCATTCTTCGGCTTTGTCAACGACAAAGTTCTTCTGTCAAGATTTGCCTTATGTAGCGCTTCGTCGAGTCGGCGATCGTCAGCTAGGGCAGTAATATGATTCATCTCCTTGTAACGAAGACATCCTTCGGCGAGAAAAGTGTTCGTGAGCCTAAGAGCTTTGTCTTCATCGATTCCTTCAAGGGAAAACAAGATAGATTGTAGAGATACTCGCGCGACTCCTTGAAAAACAATTCGTTTGCAATTAATTACATCCATGTTGATTTTTTGCCTTTATGTCAAGCGTTCACATCAACAGGCAATCGATTTAGCACTTCGTCAATGTATATATATATACATAAGATGTAAGCGCTGAGAGGTACCGCGACTTAATACTAAATATAGTAGACCACTCAGCGCCGTCACATAAGCGCCAAGAAAGACCTAGCACTCTATCCTATTTCAAATCTGCGCCAAGGCTATCTTCAACTTCTTGCTACTCCAACCTTGCTTTTATCGATCGTTCGCCTACTGTGCATGGTGTGGCGCGCATGCACTGTAGCCCCTGCATACACCGGTATAATCCCCTCTACCATGTCGGATTTTCCCTGGGCAAAGCATCAAAAGCTCGCAAAACTTCAGCGACGGTGCTGAATTTCGACAAAGCAGATCGGCCAGACTGATGACGCCGTCAATATGACGATCTGTTTGAGCGATGCTGTTGTCCTCCGCGAATGAAGGCCTTCCGAGTGCCACTAAGTACGTTCTAACTTTTATACATGACGAGGCCGTATTCGACGAAGGCTGGACTGGAAGCCGATGGCGAATTTCGAAGAGTACCGCCGCCATTTCTTATGTCCAGCGATCTTCCTATGACCCCTTGCCTTACTTCTTGCGACTGTGCCAAGTCCGATGAATTTGGCGGCTTTTGCAGTCTGGGTATGGGTTTGGTAGTATTTTGCGTAATAGCGGAAGCCTTGGCGACGGGTTTCCGACGACCCTTCCATCGTGATGGCGAGTCCGTGATATCGAACTCGTCAAAAGCCCTCAACTGGTGTTATTTTCGTCCGCAGTCCCAAAAGCTACGATTGCGTCCGAAGAGTCAATTTCGGCCGTCAATGCTGTTTGCCTTGACGGCGCTTGCATTGAACTTGTCCTACTGTGCTGCCATTACCAACCTCTGGCATCTTTCCCCTAGAGCTCGGTCTTTTCCAAGGTCTGTGGAGTTTTGGCGTTTTTTGGTTGATGTTTCGCTAGACTTCTCATTCACTGCTGGAATGGAACGGGGTAGACGCTTCCTCATGCACGTTCAACCGATACCCGCCATGTTTGCGTAGATGGTGTCTAGCTTGGGACATGGCGGCGCTGTTATATCCGAGCAAAAAGTCGTGCAGTGAGGTCTTCGATTGGGATAATTAGAGCGATGCGGCTGAAAATCAGATCTCCCGAAATTAGGCGAGCTGAGCGCAGAGCCTCCTTCCGACTCAGCGTTTTGGCGGATCCTGTACAATTCATTGCTCCGGAGGACACAATCTGGCCGACCTGTAACATAACGTCCAGGTATCGGTTAGCAGTTTGTCAAGCATGCAGGCATGCCAGCTCTAATTACGAGGAGGTGTCCAAGAAGTACGAGCCACTTTGCGCGGCTTGTAGACTCACAAGCCATTCAAGGATCCGTAGGTCCAGAAATTGGTTTATGAAGTACCTAGTGTGCCCTGGCTAATGCTGTTCATCGAGCACTCCCAAATACCAAACCCTGTTACCTCGAAAAGACATCGTTCTATGCGACCATAGAAGTACGTAAAGCTCGCCGAAGGAAGCAGCGAAGGACGCAAAAAGGGAGCCAGCTGTGACGCTCTAAGCATGGTAGACAGACGTGGGAGTTAAGCGCTAGGGTTCGCTGAAAGACGGTGGCATCTTGGCTTGGGTAGGCGTGGTCGATGACAATCCGACTGGCGATGGGACTAAGGCAACCACTCCACTGCTGCAAAGTCTTGGGTAGTGGGGTGGAGAATTCCTTTGGTTGCGTGTAGATATTACCGTTAGGCAAAGTATGGCATATTCGAGCTTTGCTTTGAGAGCTTGTTGCAGTTCAAGAAGTCGCGGAGATGGACCATCAGGCCACACATCATCCTCGACCGCATCGATCTCCTGATTCCCGCCTCGCTTCCGCCTCCGCCTCCGCCTCCGCCTCCGCCTCCGCCTCCGCCTCCGCCTCCGCCTCCGTCTCCACCTCCAACTCCACCTCGGCTTGACAAGTCCGCACTCTCCCGCACCTCTACCTTACCTGAGCCAAACACAGCGCCCCCGCTGCACGTCCTAGCGCCGCCAAACAGCACATTTAAAACCCCCGTGGCTGCCTTCGAGGGATTTTTCAAGGTTAAGACGCGGAAGATGTGGGGCGGGAGGGGAGAGCCTGGAGGGGGAAATGCTTTACAAGCTTGAGGCGCACCGCCGTTTTATCTGGGGTTCCAATCCACCAGCCATTCAATCCTAATCCGAAGCTATCACGTATAAGGACAATGGGTGAGCTTTGAAGAGCTGCAGCCTCGTCAACGTATTTCTCGGCGACTGATATGAAAGAACAACCGACGATTATGTGATGGGACACGGCCTCACGACCAATCTATTGCTATTATGGGAAGCATGTAGCATATAGTCGAGCAAACCAAGGAGGTACTTGTTTCTCGACGAGCTCTTCGAAGGATGCTTAACAATACTATACTTGCTCCTGTAAACGGACTATTTGGGGCGTGCAGATTACTTATCTGTAGTGCTGATGTGAACCCCTTTCAAGAATCTGCCTTCAGATCTCTCAACGAAGGTCTTTATTTTTGCTGTAGGCAAAAATTATCAGAAGTCATAAACACTTGCTGACTGTCACGCATATTTCTGTTCACTATATATTCAACAATACACCTTAAAAGAGTTTTTCAGTTATCACAATGTCACCTTCGAAAGAAAAAGAATATACTTCCTCACCGCATATTATGCAGATAATGACCGATGTTCGCAAGCCAATGAAAAAGAACAAGAGAAAGCTATTAACGAAGATATGGGGAGGAATCAAAAAAGGATTAGGGTGTTTTGATAACGCTACTTAAATTTATAGATGATGAGAACGATGTATAGGAAACATATCGCAAGAGGCCGCGTTCGGGGGAAAAGCTTCTTACTAATCATCAGCAGCACCTACATCTACAACCTCAATGTCGATCACATCGAGATGGGTGTTGACTTGGACGCGGTGAGATTTGGTGGCGGTGGGTTCGGACGGTGATGTGGTTATAGGCTTTGATTGGGATTATCTTGGAGGGGATGGGGATGAGAGTTTTCATCTACCCAAGACCTGGAGTTTTGACTAGATATAGCGCTCCTGGCCTTAGAGTATCGAAGAGGCATGATGGGATTATGGAGAATCAGTCGATTTTACTAAATACAGGGTCAAATAAGTGAACACCGTCTTCGGCTGTCACTCTGCTTATAACTTGGTTCATACTCTAGCTCCTCTTTGCTTTGCTTTACTCTGAGGGAAGAGGACATAAGGTCAATTCTTTGGACTGCACAACATGTCAGATGGCGGAGAAGTTTGTAGGTGATTGAGAGATAGCAGAGAGTTCCAGAGGGTATAATCTTAAGAACGTCCCTTAATCTATTGATTATACATATATCAGTAACACCCGGAGTATAAACGACAAAACCTGTCGCTTGTCACTGCTCGCGTATGTCCGGCATGCGCACATTCACTGGAACCGCACACTACTACGTGGCAGCACACTTTACACTTGAATGTTTGTGCGTAGCGTCTTCAGGCTGGTTAAGTGTCTTCACCTGTGAATCATGATCTTCTGTAAGCCATGGATCCCGTCAGGCAGTCTTCTGCCTTAGGTCGCGATCTGGGGTCCAAGTCAAGTAGCTTCTGTAAGAAATTCAGTAATGCTTGAGGAATCGGTTCCAACGGCAGGTTGAGCTTCTGCGTCCAGGCTTCAACAGAGACTGGGCCATTTTCCCAAGTAGTCTTGTGCCGCCACTATGTCCTTCCATATAGTACCACCCACCGAACCCCTGTAGTGCTTCTCTCAAAGTTCAGGTGGACTGCCCGCCGCCATTATCAGTACTTCTCCTTGAATAGCTGAGGTTTCAAAGCCGTCAATACGATGCGAAGTGGTTCTTTTGAGGCGATGTTCAGGTTTTCTAGTCGGACACTGCAGTGCAATATGCCGAGTCCATGTAGATATTTCAATGCCTCGAGCAACTGCACCATGATACAGGCAGCGACCTTGCTCAGGATATGGGTTTCCTTCTCATAATATTTGCGCACGTCCCCCAAAGGTTGAAAGTGAGTGATGTCCACCAGCGTGTCTACATTTGGCTTTCCGTTATCGTTAGCCACTAGCAATTATACCTGCAAAGTCACACATGCTGTCTCTTACTACGTCGTATCACGTTCCAGGCTCGACGCTCACGAAGAGCTAAACCTAGATGGAACAAAGAAGATTGTCTTTCGGCGACCTCTCTCCTTACGCCCATTTTCGAGCAATCAAGAAGCGTGGAGGTGATCTTCTAAGGCCCAACGGTTTCTGTTCATGGACCACGATTTTAAGTGCTTTACAACTGGTAAGGCTAAGGTGGATGCAGAAAGTCTTCAAGTTTAAGAAGATCGCGCTATCTGCATTACCCCCTCGACTTCTAGGTTTGCGAATAAACACATTCGAGGGACGGAAGCAAAAGTCGTTGCCGACCGAATAACTATCGATCATACTCACCTTCTCTTCACGATTTCTTATCTCTCTCTTCTTCTTCGAAGATATCTTCTCTTCCTCGAGACTCATGATCTTTTCTGCATCAGACAGAGAACCGAGTCTACTTCAAAGAAATGAGTTTACGTTCCGTAACAATGACATCGCTTCTCAGTATTCTCGCGACAACGATCAATACAGGTCGACACGTTCACGACAGTATGCTATGCGCGAGAACGGACAAGGTCGTTCCGAAAACCAATATCGATCTGAGCGCAACCGTAACGATCATAGCAGAAGGGATCAAACCAACTTCGAAATCAACGCGGGCGTGGCTACCGTACTGCTACTTCTGATAGGCCATTGTCAAAAGTGAGACGAGGAAACATCTTTCCGCTTTCGCTGGGACTCGTCAATGGGTGGAAGAACAGTGTAAGGGTCTGGATTGGACCACTTTTGGAGCGGCCTTCTCTTGCCCCTTGATGCCAGGTTCAAGTGCTCGCCTTTTAGATGGTGGTTTCAGCGCATCCCCTTCATGCGTAGTTGTTCTGCAGTTGGTGGCGTTGCTCCGTCATTTTCCAGACTCATTCATCTGTTCCTCGCCACTATCGGAAAGATCATCGGCAGGGAGGAAACTTGCGCTACCCTGTAAGTTCATGCCAACTCAGACAAACCCTTTCCTTCAAGCGCTCTTCTGATGACGACGGCGATCATGATAGTGATTGAAGACCATCCCTTGACTATCCTGACGGTTTCGACACCAGAGCCGGGCGGGACATCCTGTACACCCTTTGCATCCTTATCGTGGATACGAGGGTCAACTTTTGGCATCAATGAAACCGCCTGAAGAAATATCAGCCGTTGAGGCAGCAGTTGTGACAGGCCCTGAGCCTGCAATATCCATGCTGGTAGGCCGGTCGTGGGTTGCACCTGCTGCTCTACAGTACCAGCCAGATAGTAGCACAGCAAGAACCAACCCCTGCGAAACCAGCCCGCCGCCAACAAACGGTTTATAGTGGTAGGGCACAACCGGGTGAAGGGGCATGGATGAGAGTGACGAAACGGGAAGTTCTGTGCCTTACGATATCTACGCAATTCGAACGCGTTTGTTTAAAATGCCAACCGCAAATGGAGGCCCGCGGCGTTTAGGGCTCGGATTAGTGGTCTTTCCCTCCTTTGCGAGGCCCTTCGCTTGTACCTGATCAATTGGTGGCAAAGCGACGGCGATCTTTTGATAACTTGATAGCTGTACTTAATCAAACGGATCGTCCCTTGACTCAGCGATTCACACTTATTGACATCATTCCTCTTTGGAAAGCCATGTCACCAAGTGCGTAAGACCACAATGGGTTATCACCTAACGGTGCTGCAATCAGGGAACAAAGGCTCGAATACCCTCTATCTATGTATATTCTTGGCCTTGCCTTCTTCTCTGCGTTGTACGACGGTCGATTCGGCATTTTGAGTGATGTCTTTTAGACTAAGCTAATCCTTAGGATCCCCCTGCTTTTCCCATGGGATAATGAGTTTCGAACTAATGTACATACCGCGTGAAATAGCTCGACCGCTCACCCAAGACCATTTCGAGGAACCCCCAACGATCCACCTCCGCCTTTGCCTTACGTGAAGTACAGGAAAAGTTGTCCCTGCTCAACAAGTTTAGCAAGAACTCGAGCAAGAAATTGGTTTCTCTTGTGCCTCACCAAATAAAAGAACGCTTAGGAGATCATCGTCTCTCTTGATATGCCGTAACGATGAGCGCTGGTCCAACAGACTATACATGACTGGTATGTTTAGATAACGCTACTTGAATGTTTAGATACTCTGAGCGGGGAATCCTGGACCACCGTATACACGATCAGGTAGACAATCCCGTAAAACTAGTGAGATTACTGACGGCTAGATGAAGAGTATGGGTTAGGGTTAATTCGAAGATTGGTACTTTGAGCCTTTTAAGAGGTGCAGGAAGAGAATCTTTCAAATTTTATGATAAAGCCACCTAGCTGAGCAATTATTTCGATTAATGTGACTTTTTTGTGAATTAGTCTGACGGTTTGCGAAACTGGCTTACATAGTAGCAAGGAGTCCAATTGAGGCCTTGTTGTATTAAAAAAGACTGGTATATCTCGAACTTTGTCTCCAAGAGCCTGTAGCTGTGTGGAAGTACGCCCATCCTATCAATGGCCCGGAAAAGCCGAAACGTCTCACCTTCCTGGGTACTGAACGAGGAGGGTCCACCTGGTAATGAACCTTCACTGGACGGCAAAGTATGTCGCTGGGCCCTTAGTTTCACATTCGGACCCCCGTAGATCGTCCACTGGTTTGGTAGGTCACCTATTTAGAGATCGACATGAGGTGGGATAATAGGCTCTGCAGTGAGGGGATCAACAAAGGTATTATATCACGGCCTGACCCGTCAGAGTTGACTATCTAACCTAACGATTTGAGTGATCAAGTCCTGTTTTTTTTCAACCTGCAAAATGGATATCAAGGACCTCCTCAACGACTAACCGTGTATAGGAGCGATCAGCAAACATGCGTCCCCAACCCAAGGAAAAAGGTCATGCAACGAGTTTGAAGACGAAAAAGACACCGCATGGTCGGAGGAAAACGACCAACCGTTTATAGGAGCGACAACCCAAGGAAAAAGGTCATGCAACGAGTTTGAAGACGAAAAAGACACCGCATGGTCGGAGGAAAACGACCAACCGTTTATAGGAGCGACAACCCAAGGAAAAAGGCCATGGACCAAGTCTGAAGACGCATCTCTTATTTCCCTCCGCAGCTCAGACGTGAAGTGGGGGGACATCTCTAAGCAACTAATTCTACACACAATCATCCTTCCTGCTTCGCCCCCAACGCAAAATGTAAAAATGTAAAAAAGAAAAACAGCAATGAAGGGTTTGGAATTGGTAGGGGGGGAGGGGTTCCCCTGGAAAAGGTGGAGCGGGATAGAAGCGGTTGGAGATTGGAATGGGGGATAAAGAGAGGGATGATACAAGAAGAGCAATATAAAGGGGCGAGCGAGCGAACGAGGGACTGACTGAGGTGGAGAGGTTGATGAACGGCTTCTGAATGAGATACAGTGTCGCTTCCTCAACTCGCGAAAGTTGAGTATTATGCGATGATAGAGGGTTCCTGAGGTTGTCAGACTTGGCTCATCACTAGAATGCTTCAGCATGATGTCTCAATGCTTGATAAAGACTTAAGAACTCGTTCTCTGCTCAAGTTTCTGTTGATAAACCTACTTCGCTCAGGAAGAATCTTTGAGCCAGCGATCGAAGGCTGAAGGGTACTGTGTCTGTCTGAAAGAGCATCACAAGATCTATCTAGACTGACTTTGATGCTGCTAATTTACCTTTATTGACTTTGTCCCTCACCACTGTCTTAGAGGGGGATTTGTTATTCTCTACCACAGTCTTGATGTGTTCTCAAACGTTGACTCGGGGTGATGTCGCTGGTCCCGGCGAGGTTTGTGAGGATTTCTTGAGAAGTGGGTTCCTGTAGACGGTCGTCCGTAGTGTAACCGTTTCTATCGCGGGCTTGCCGGCTGGTGGCTCCTTACATTACTGGCTTCTGACTGGTTCATTTTGCGATCCATTTGGCGATCCATCTGGCGTCGTTATTTGACCCCAGACTGGAAGGCTTTACACTCTCTACCGGCACGTTGGTAATGGATGAAAGTTGCAGCTGCCGTTCCAATGGAGGGACTAAAGTCTCAGAAGTTTGGGAATATTGCTGCAGTCCATCATGGAACTCATTTGTTGTTGTGTGAGGAAGACGAAATCCGACAATATCTCTTTCCCGAGCGGAGTTGCCGTTGCTCAGGTGACGCAGCGCCCCGCTTACGTTTGTTCGAACAAGACAGAATAGGTTTGTATTTCATCCCTGAGCGGAGTTGGCGTGGAGGTGCTTCGTCACCTCGATTCGTTGGCGGTGTAGCTCTTCGAAGGGTGCAGTCTGGACTATTTTCGAGCGATTTTATCAGCTGGTTGATTGTCTTCTCCTCGACAAAGTTGGGGACCGGGAAAATACGTTGGCCAGTGGTATGATCACAAGGAGTCGGAGGTGTATTGAGCGCGACTGTGGTTGCTGGGCTTGGAGTGCTCTCAAATACATTTTCGAGACAATTGTCCAACCCTTGTGGGCTGCAGCACGCCCGCCGGACCCTAAGGCTTTCCCGGCCCCTTGATGTTGACTCCGAGTTAGCGTGTGTGGCTTGCTTTCCACCAGCTGAAACTCGTGGCAATCGTATTGATGCGCGTCGTAGGTTCTCTTCTACGTCTAGTCGCCTGCTAATTTGATCCACCCTAATCTAAGGTGGAACGAACATGTATGTCCATTTGGCAATCCGGAATCTTTCCCATATCGATCACGGCAGGTGCCGAGTCCTGCGCGAATTCAACGAGATGTCGTGGAGGCACGAGAGCCCGAAAACAGTTGAGATTTTCTAGGAGTGACCGTAGAATGAAGCGAAAGGCGTCGACGTCATACTGGGAACGAGCAAGCTTAAGGAGAGCAAGACGGGTTGCCTTTACCACTTGCAAAGATTGCTCAGTAAGTGAATCGTCGAGAAATGAGATCAGATCGTCGAACAGCTCATGTAACGTGATAGGCGAAGGAGCAGTATCACTCATCATCAACTCAGACAATGACTTGGCGGCGTGAATTAAGCATCCTTGTTTATCAACAAAATCAACTTGCTTGATTCGTATGATTGAGAAAGGACGAAGGATCTGCTCGGCCATGTCATCAAAATCGTGAGGATTGGCGAATGTGATAAATTTTTGACATTCTGGGTAATCCCAAAGTTTAAGTTGAACCTTTAGCTTATTCAGATTTGGAATCGCACGAAGGACACCAGATACAAAATGGAATATTATATTGGTCGCATCCTTCGAAGGTTGTATATTGAGCTTGACGGTGACATCCCATTTGGTGAAGCGGCAAGCGATTGCTACACCAAGACCATCAAAGGGTATAAGGTTGTCAAGACATTCGACGGTGGAACGTTCATCGTCAGAATCTAGGTTTATCGTGGCCGTTGCAGTATTTTGATGATATAGAATTTCATATCCTTCGATCTGAACTTGTTGAGATACACATAGTATAGCTGGACAGAATGTAAAGGTTCTTTTGTTGGGTCTGACTAAAAAATGTTTCGATCTGTCATTATTGACAACAAACTTCATCCCTAGTGGCTCAGAGGAGTAAAGAAGATGTTGTAAAATGAGAACTCGGAGCTCTCGAGGCAGCAGAAGCAATGGGCAGTCTTTGTGGCTGGTCTGCATTGATCTTGTTGCGGAAGGTGTATTGCAACGACTTTGGGTTGAAGTTGTGCGCTTTCGCTTCATGTTGCATTCTCAATAGCCTGGCGATAAGAGGAATATATTAGCTGAATTCAAGGAATATCCGAAATAATTGAAGATCTTGATGCCTACCTACAGACTCTGTGTTGCAGCTGAAATGATCCTCAGTAGCGCTTTTAAGAATACATATTTCCGTCAACAAAATGCACTCCAGCCCGGAATGCTGGTGAGGGTGTTGGAATACGAGGTCATATGGGGCATATAGTATATGGGGTTGAAGCTATCTAGGTAGGAACTTCGGAGGAAGGAAAAGGTGGGAGGAAGGTCAAATACCCTGAATCCCCTGAATCACTAGCGCCGGATGAACGCGGCGCCGGATGGATGCGGAGATTACCAACCAAATCACACCTGAAATTCCAACACATCATTCAATGCGGTCTTCCACCATTTTACTGCCATTATTGTTCAGTGCTGTCATTTAGTGCCATCACCAAAGCGCAGTCTTCTAGCGCTTTCTGTATGGGCAAGAGGATCATTCGGCATCATGAACGTTCTACCCATAGAAAGCTTTTGAGGGATCGGCCATTCACCGCCATTGTCGCTGGCAGCCCAGGGTTTACGAATGGTGATCTATGGATCGGTACGGACTAGAGGCTCCTCTTGTTTACATGTTATGCGCAGGATTATTAGTAGGACCCTCGCAACCGCAGCTGGTCAGGAGTTGAATCTAGAGACCTCGATGCTGTTGAGACTTTGTGCACTGTTGTGGATCTGTAATTCACCCTCTGGCTCCTCAAAGAGCGTCTACCATTCCTACGTCGGCATTGTGATTGGGGAGCAAAGGAGTCAATCTTGGCGATGGGTCGTTTAGGGTAGCCGCTCAGCCGCTGTATGCACCTGCAGAAAAGAACAAAACCACAACACCATTGTACCAGCGCCATTAGGAATCGAACCTACTATAATTAAGTACTCTCGGCAAACACCTGCTTCAGTACGAGTCTAAGGTACTGCTAGCATCCCCCCTGCTAGATCGCTACCTTAGCGCACAAACCCGGGAAGGAACATACGGTACCTTAGGCTCCTCTCAATGTCGTAGCTTCGTTCAGGAGGGTTTGGGGGCTACGCATCTCGCCACTCAGCCCACAAGGTCATATGGGGCATGTTGGTATGTAGGTTGAGCTGGATAGGAGTTTATCTAGGAGCGACCGGGTAAAGACTCTACTAGCGGGCCCCAGCCCTATCAGCGCGAAGATTACCATCTCCCCTATTTCCAACAGAGCCCGGAGCACAGACCGAGCGTCGCGTCGCGATGCTCACAAACAACAAGCCCACGTGGCCAGATTACCAAATATGGTGATAGATGTATTGTTCATGGGATCAGGCAGACCCCGTTGGAGCTGAAGATATCTTACTACCGTAGATGATATTGAGGTATGAGTATTCTGCAGAAGCGAACTAGTCAAGGCGGCAGATGTAGGAACTCCACGGTATAGGCAGAATTCACGAGCTCTCTCTGTACTGAAAGGCCTGCTTGCAGAACTGATGGTTCAAAGAGCAGACTGAACTGTGCCTGTTCGCACTGAGCGCCACTCTTCTTCTCTTCGCGCAGCAATCATAGCATTGTAAGCGCATATATCCGCGGCGGCGAAGCTGTTCGTCCCTTTGTGTCTGTAAAGCCTCCTTAGTCTCCTCTTCTGTAAGTTTCATATTGTCTAGCGAGAGAGGCAAGAAATTCGCAAACGGATACGCATAAAGGAAAAATTTCGGTCATGCATTCCAGGCGATGGCTGGCGTTGGCGTTGCATAGTGGTGGCCATGATTAGCCCCAAAGCTCCGAAAACGGCATGGAGAGTTGGAACTAACAATCTGCTTTGAAGATAGGACTGCATCGAGCTCATACATTATATAATCCCTCGCGCAAACCATCATTCGCTGGTCCAAAACCACATCCGTTCCCTCTTTAACCAGACACTGTATCGGAACCCCTACCAGAACATCTGCAGAGAACCCTTGGTGAAAGAGGCTCAACAGCCTCTCTTTATCGTTGATTGCGTGGAATTGCCGAGAGCCGCACCAAAATGAGTGGCGAATCTCCAAAAACTGCAAAATAAGACCCACTACCCCCCAGTGCTTCATACCGTATGCAGTATATGATTCTGCGCTCGACGTGCTGCACTGAGCTAACCCGAAGGGGCTTAGCCACGCACGTCTGAGGTCCTGAGGCAACTTCTGCTCCAATCCATACTCTTCTGCTCCACACATCCCAAACAACGTGCTGTCCCGGATCGCCCGGTCTCTTCATTTCGGTGGTAGCAATATAATCGACGTCTCTGCTGAGGCACTCTCCAATAAATATTCCCTAAAGACCTGATCTGCTTGTATTGCTACTGTGCTCAACGTTTGAACATCTTTGATACGACCTCCAGAACTGCGGTGGGTCGGCTGAAGCCTCGAAATATACTCGTGCTC
>JAABUY010005540.1_pt1 | contig 12653 bp, 13 predicted proteins | sample 5560271 | NCBI WGS metagenome assembly JAABUY01 (sample SAMN10711886, study PRJNA513374) | rock metagenome | isolation source: Antarctica rocks | place: Antarctica: Victoria Land, University Valley
CCCTGCAGTGCTGATCTCATGGGTCAGCACCTGCTGAGCTGGGCACAGTTATTGGCAATCAGCAAGTGTGATTGCTATGTGGAAGTGCGCTTTGTTTTGCTTGTGCTGAAAGAGTTTGCAACCTATGTTGGAAACGGTGCCTAGAGGGGAGGTTGAGTATCGTCTTCAGCTTGCTCATGTGAGGTCCTATCTTGGATGGCTGAGGGGGGGTACCAAGCTGTTTTGTGGGATGCAGGTGCTGCACCCATGGCGTCGCATCTTTCAGCAGATGTTCAACCACGACCGGATGGCCGGCCCGCTGTACTGCATGTGGAACCCTGACCTCAGCACCAACCACCCTGTAGTCACTCAGCTGGGCGCCCGCTGCCGGGCTGCCACAGATGACTATGCAGCATGGCAGGCTCTGCTCATCAACACTCTAGACATGCAGGTCAGCCTTGCTGTGGTCGCACACTTTGGCAAACAAAGTGTCGCCACATGTGTCAGCTGCAGCAAGGTTCTGTCTGTATGCACCAGGGCAGTGATGTCTGCATTGACATGTCTTCATGCCAGTTGTTCCCACAATGTACAGGAGCCTGTTACTGGCATTAGGAGACCCGCTTATAACAAATGCATACATGCACATGCATAGTGTTGCCCCTCCTCAAGACTCAGCCCAAAGCAAGCATCCCTCCTCCTCACTCTGATACTGAACAGATGCTGCCTCTTTATGCAGCAACAATACACAAGCAGGAGATGGCTGTGCATGGCATGGCCTTACGCAAATTATAGCCTGTATTGACTGGGCTGTTTAGTGCTTTTCACACCTTGCTTTTTGCTGTACGTCAGGTAGAGGATCTGCCTGTGGCTCCTGCCACTTTGCCCGGCAGTTTGGGCAGCACTGTGCCACACACGCCTCGCACGCCTCGCACGCCTCGCAATGTACGCATCCGCACCAGCTTTGAGGGGTTGGGGGGCACCCCCCGCCAGGAGAGCAAGGAGTCCTCAGAGATATCTTTCTCCAACAGCCGCCGTCACACCTTGGCAAACCGTGTCAAGAGGTCCAGCTCTGTAATCATTGCTGCGTGAGTGCTCTGCCTGCATTTGATTTGTTTGCTGGCCTCAGAGGCACACCTGTACAGATTGCTTGCAGCTTGAGCAGGAATACCCTGCTTCCCTGGCTCTGTTATGCATCTTGCTTGAAATAGGCATTGAGTGAAAACAGCAGGACCACAGCAGACAGCTCAGAGTCTTGTGTATGCTGGAGCTGTCTGCTCTGCTGAGCTTTCTGGTTGCTGGTTTCAGGCAGGCTGACGTCTTGCTGCAACTCCAGGTGTGCTTTGCTGCTGCTTGAAATTCACAACCATGGGCCGCATGGCACAGAAGGCTTCCGTGTTTTATTGGCATCGCCATGGGCCGCAAAGCTGGCAAGACTTCCTGTTCCTTGGAAGAGTGAGAGTTTGTGTTTTGCAGATTGCCCAGCACAGGGCAGTGGAGCTCAAATGCTGCAAGTAATCAAGTCTCCCGTAGTCATGGCAGCACTGGCAGCTTTGAAGTGACGGATCCGCAGATCGTCAATGGCGCCTTGGGCTTCACCCCCCGCCTGGCGGGGGCCATGACCATCAGACCCGGGGGCCCAGCCCAGTCAGGAGCAGGCAGAAGAAGTATGGAGGGCTCCCTGCATCGCAGTGCTACTCAGGAGAGCATGGCTGCCTCCTCCAATGGTCCTGCCTGGCTGGAGATGAGTCATGACCTGAGGGCACAGCGCGCAAAGGAGGTTCTGCTGCAGGTGCTGCACCACCACCCTCTGTCTCTTCTTCATCTGGTACTTTAGACAGTCTGGGGTGTGGTTCCAATTGTGACTCATCTGACATCCTGGCTTGAGAATCTTCTGATAGTCTTGTCACCAGCCATGCAGGCATTGCAGTAGGTCCTTGCTTGTCTAATCGACAGACACGCCGGCATGTGCCATGCCTGTCATTGCATGGCAGTAAGCCCAAGCCCTGCTGACTGACAAGATTTTGGATCACAAGAGAAAGACGAAATCACAAGGCGTGCTGCACCACAGTGTGAGCGGCATCAGCAGCTTTGAGATGCAAAAGCCCTTGTCACCCTCTTGCCCGTCTTGTCTGACAACACGAATGCATTGTAGACGCACTGAAAGCCAGTAAAGCCTAGAAGAAACATGTTCCTCAACCATCAGGGCTGAAACAATTATTGGGTGTAAGAACAGGTGCTGAAGGAGTTTGTGGCGGCCTATGGCCCCCTGGCCATCATGCTGGAAGACCTGCATCACTTTGACAGCATCAGCTGGCAGTTCCTGACCACAGTGGTGGAGAATCTGAGCGGCCAGGTGTTGGTAGTGACCACCATGAGACCTGATGATGGTGTACTGGCGGCGGCTAGCCGACACGAAGAAGGTGAATTCATGGGGCCTCACGCGCATGCTTGTGCTGTCTTGATCATTGTAGCGGTACGCTACCGTGGACAAGGCATGCCAGCCTCCCTTCTTCCCTGCCGGCAAAGCTTTGATGAGGAAGCATGTCTGGTGATGTCTGTCCAGATGGATGTCCTGTGATTGTTCTCGCTGTGGGTCCTGAACACCTTGCATACCAGAAACCATGACAGCTGAAATGTTGCATGAAACACTACAGGTGTCTGAGATACTGCATGATACTGGAAAGTCTGTATTTGTTATGATTGAGGGCTTGTCAACTGACACTGCATGGTACTGGAAAGTCTGCATTTAGTAACAGTTTGGGGCTTGCTGAATGATGCTGTGGTGATAGTTTGTAGTGAGGCTATTAGATGGCCTTGCCTTACACAGCCATCAATCTTTAATGGTAGCATGGGTTTTCATTCAAGGATGTTGCTGCCCTGCCCAGACCACAGCTTGCCTTGAACATGCATCAGCCTGTGTCAGCTCAACAACATCAATTGCCTAGGAGGCTGTAGCTTCTGCATGCGCCTGCAAGTGTGACCGTTCTGTTTCAGGTCTTGTCTGCCTTGCAAGCTGCCTTCGCTGCCTTCAGTTGTCAATTCTTTGTATGCTCAGCGTTTCATCGACAGGTCAATAAGGTCTAAGCAGCCACGCAGAAACAAAGTTGCTGTCCACTGTTTGTGTATAACCTGCAGGTCATTCAGTATTCGTTCACTCATTTAGTCACTCAGTCAATCATTCATTCGCTCCGTCACTCCTTCACTCACTCGCTCATTCATTCATTCATTCATTCATTCATTCATTCATTCATTCATTCATTCATTCATTCATTCATTCATTCATTCATTATGTGTCTAGCGTCTAGTGTCAGGTGCGGCTGCTAATGTGCAGATTGTTTGAGCTTATGCATCTATCAGCAAATGGTGTGTGTCTGTTCAGAATGTTGTTGCTTGGGCAGGGCGCACATGCTAGAAGGATAGCTCCTGTTTTTGCTGGGTGCTTGCCAACACAGTGCTGAACAACCTTCCAAAGCAGTCCAAACGACTCACTGGATTGTCCAGCAGCTTTTGCATCCCGCTCTGTCAATGGTTTAAGCAAACATCTGCCAACACCTCTTGTGTTCTCGCATAGGGAGGGCAGTGCTGTTTGAGAGCGCACAGCAATCCTTGAAGGCCATCAGGAGCCTGCCCAGCTATGAGCAGATGGTGCTGCAGCCCTTCACGACTGCAGAGGTGCAGCAGTACATGCGAGTGGCCTTAGACAGGCAGAACATCTCTGACCATGTTGCTGGGGCTGTGCGGGAGCGCACTGGAGGTCTGCCTCTGTATGTGGAGCAGGTGACGCTGCCAACAATAACTCTTGACCATGGGCAGCTCTGCATGGAAAAGACAGGCTACTCCTCTTGCCACGCAAACATCAACATCAAAATGCCTTGATTATGTTGGTCGCTTCTGTTCTGTACAGCTGTCCATACCATTTCATGTTACAGTCTGTCCAGACACTGTTCATCAATGCTTCCTTGCTTCCTTGGGCACGATTGTGCTGTGTGTCAGGCAGTCCAACAAGCACTTGACCGACACGTTGTTACAGAAACATCAAAGTAGTGAAGCAGTACTTTCAGGCAGGTCCGCCTGTATAGGATACTGCAAGTATCCTGTACAATACTCATCAATTGCAGGGCACTTATACAATTGTACATACCTGACCCTGACCAAAAATACGTGTGTAATGAACAATGAATGACTCAGGCTCAAGGCAGCTGCACAGACAGCTGGGAGAAAGCTCTGCCCATCTTTATGTGTGCCATGACTGACTCTGATTGCACACCCTGCTCTGTCTGATAAATCCGCTGCACATGCAGGCGGTGCTGTACCTACAGAACAACAACAACCTGTTGGAGGAGGGAACAGAGCTGGGGGAGCAGGACCTGCTGGCTTTCAGTAACATCAGGGTCAGCATACACCATGTCATCACAGACAGGATTGATCATCTGAGGCCCAGCCAGCAACTCACCCTCAAGGTCAGCCATTTTGCGCTGGACAACTTTATGGTGACCAGCTGTTGTTTGATAGCCACCACTGCATCATGATGCTCCTGTGGAGCGCAATCCAGGACCCTTCTCTCTGCATGGAAGCTTGGCTTTTACTCCGAGTCCCAACAGGATTAGGATGAAAAGCTCCAAAAAACACCTTTTGATGTTTGTTTTGGAATGGCAGCTCATAGACAGAGTATAGTGTGCGCTCTCCAGGTTGTGAACATACAGTGCTGGTCGGGATGATGACCCCTCTGCATGCTACAGAACCCCAAGCACCCTGCAGCTCTAATTTTCAAGGTTGCAGACCCCAACTCTGTGGGAGCAGGGTCGTGCATGCATTGTCTCAAGGGGGCACGACCCTGCTTCACGGGTAACAGAGCCACAGCTTGGTGCTCAGTCTGCAATGTGTGCTTCCTTGGGACTGTGTGACTGCACAGGCAACAATGAACAGTTGCAGACGGCTGATGTTGGTTGGCTGCTGTAGCTCAACCAGCTCGGCCCCTAAAGCCTCAGTCCTTGCTGACACTGCATGCTGCACACAGCTGGCGAGCTTGATGGGTCGGACGGCGGTGGCCCTAGATTAGCTGCTGCGCATCCACCCACATTCCTGACGTTGCATGCTGCACACAGGTGGCAAGTGTGATGGGTCTAATGGCAGTGGCGCTGGATCTGCTGCTGCGCATCCACCCAATGTCCAACGGCCAAGAGGAGCTGAAGGAGATGTCCTCCAGCCGACAGGACCTGAAGAATGACATGCAGGAGCTGGAAGCTGCCGGCTTCCTGAAGCCCTGCAAGGAGACTCCTGACTCCTGGGACTTTGCTCAGGTACACCTAAGACATCCTTCTAGAGTAAATGCGCCAGACAATAGTCCTCAGGTCTTGCTGACTTGACATCTGACCTATGGAGTGAGGAATTCTTTTTCCAAACAGTGACGGCTGCAGTGACGGCTGTGTATCCCCAATAGCTGCTCCTCTGTTCAAGTCGTTACACATCCCTCTGTGGTGCATTTGCTCGCTGGAGCTGTACCGCAAGCATCTCTGTGATGAGTTAGCGCTGCCAAACTCATGATGATCATTCACAGACCTCGGTCACCTTTGACGTAGGCTTGCCTACTTAGAACCTCTGCTCGGGTCAGTATCTGTTTCAGATGTGAGTCAGAAATGCCTCCTCGCTTTGACTCCTGAGACCTTGCTCATGTGCATGTGCTGTCTTGCTTGAGCTTTGCTCCCTTGTTCTGTGATACTGTTGATGGTAGATGATACAGCAGCAGGTGGGTGGGATACCCAGGCCATGCAAAGGCAAATGTGGCTGCTTGCTCTGGACCTCTGAGTTAGATGGCATGGTAACATCATCATCTTCATTGTCATCATCGTGTGAATGGTACACAGCGGGAGCTGTCGTTGCAGCTGACAATGAGTGTCACAGCATCCTCTGGCGGTTGACAAGGCACACAGCCTATTTTCTTATACTTCAAGGCGTCGCTTCTTGGACACGATCTGTCCCAAATGCTGACAGCGCATATTGTCTGTGGCTGTAGGTTCTGGCACGTGATGTGGCGTATGACTTGATCCCGTTTGCCCAGCGGCGTGGCTTGCATGCGCGCCTGGCAGAAGCTCTGGAGACGTCTCTGCCTCGAGCATCAGCCACCACCATCGCCTTCCATTACAGCAAGTCATGCCACGCTGTGGAGGCTGCTGAGTGGAAGCGCGCTGTGAAAGCCATCCAGTTCTGGGAAATGGCGGCAGAGGAGGCCATGGAAGGCATTGACCACCACCAGGTCAGGATCAGTCTCGCATCGCTGACTGGTCACTACTTGGATGTCATCAGTCACTGTCCTTCTAATTGGGGTGAGGCATACCCGATACCTCCCTGGCCGACGCGATAGCAAAGGCTGGCACAGGTTCAATGCCATCAATCAATCAAGTCATTATTGGAATTTTGGTGACAGAATAGGCCATGGAAGGCATCGGTCACCATTAGATCACTCTTGCATCACTGGTTGGTCACTCCTCCATTGTCATGAATCATGATTGGATTTTGGTGACAAAAGAGACTGTGGAAGGCATCAGGTAAGCATCACTACTGCAGCACTAGTTGATCACTACTCTAACAACATCAGCGATTGTTGTTGGTGTGGTGACAGAAGAGGCTATAGTAGGCAATAGTCACCAGGTGGCAATTGCTACTCTCTGCTTTACCAATAGGCTAATAAGGGTAGGCAGTGTTAGGTGGTGTTGCTGTCCAGTTATGGTTGTCAGCAATGGGGAAAGCGAAGCAAGGTTGCGTAGGAAGGCAGTGATGATTATCAGGTAACTGTAAGTAAGTTGTGACATGTGGCAGCTGTTCTGCTGCCTTCTCAGTGACTCACCTCTGGGCTACTGCAGGTACATGATCATATGGGGTACAGGTCCCCCACTAGCTGCATACACCTTGTGTTTCCTGATAGACTGAAAGGCAGCAAATGCAACCAGCACTCTTCTGCCAGCAGACTAGCTTCATATGTGCTTGTGTTTTGTCGGTGACGTGTCAAAATTCTGGAGCGGTACTGGGTCCTGCTGCAGGCCCTGCATCTGTTCAAGAAAGCAGAGATTTTGTTGGAGACCATGAACAAAGAACTGGACAAGAGCCGGGTGATGTCCAACAGGCCTCCTCGCAATGGTGCCGCCCTGCAGCGCACCTCTAGCATCAGCCTGGGGATGCCCCAGACCCCCGGCCCCACCCTTGTGCCTGTCTCACGCGTGCGGCATGCCAGGTATAAGCGCACCTGCATTTGCACTCTTTGCGCAGCTGCCAATTTGCTGTTTGTCAATCCGTTTGTGTCTTCGTCTGCATTCTCAGCTGTGCAAGTGTACTATCCTTTCCAACTCCCTTGCTACCAATCAGCTTTTGTCTCTTGTCTAATTGTGGACTCATGCTTTCAAACCTGAGCATGCATTGCATGCTGAGGCTAGCATGCCTCATGAGCTGCATCTGCCTGAACCTGCCCTTGACACCAAGCTTTGCATCTGCATACAAATGGAGCTGTCACAGGCTGAGCATTGCAAGGCTACCAGCCTCCTGTCATGCATCACGCTGACCTGCTCATCTTGGATGAGGATGACAAGCCAGCTTAAGCCTCATGTGTGTCCGTACAAATTGAACTGTCACATGGGCAGCATGCAAAGGCTGCAGCTACCTGCTTGTCACCTTCATCCTGGCAAGAATGTCTAGTGCAGTTCTGGGAACTTGTCCCTGGAAGTGACAGGTCACAGAAGTTGCAGACTCGGCGTCTGCTCATCACAGAAGGAGGTTTAGAAATCAGTGTAGATCCCAAGTGAAACCAGTGTGGATCCAATGTGAAATCAGTTGAGTGTAGGGTATGTACATGCAGGTGGAACCGTCACATGGCCAGCATGTGGATGCAAGCAGGGAATGTGGACACAGGGCGGTTCCACTCCCTGAGGGCCCTCCACATCCTGGGGGCGCCCCTGCCGGTTGCTGAGGAAGTGGACAACCAGGGCAGTTGCCTGTGTTGCCCCTGCGGGTCAGCCCTGTTCCTGATAGGCCGGCAGGCCAGGGCTGGTCTGCAACCTGCCTCAAACCAAAATGGCTCAGTCAGTGAGCTGACCACCACCAACTGGATGGACAGGCCCAGCCGTGCGTCACAGTCTGATGCTGCTAGCTTGCCTAGTGTCAGCAGCGACCTCAGGAATGAGTTCAAGGATCACTCCAATGAAGAGCGGCAGGAAGCTGCTGCTGTGCTGATGCTGCTGGTGAATGCTGAGCTCCAGATTGAGCCGCCTGATCCTGAGGCCTTCAGATACATTATGCAGACCTGCTGCTACTTTGAGGTAACAGCACTCACACCACAAAATACAGAATCTCTTGTGAGCTGCAAGAACTTGCATTCAGATTACATGCCTTGCTGATGTTTCTGGACTCAATCACAATCACATTGTTGTTCAGACAGAGCTGCTACTAAGCATTTAGTTGCTCTGCATTGTGCGGTGCTTGCCAGCGCAGAGTGACAGGTGTTACATGTGTGCAGGACCTTGATTATGGGAGTCGGATAGGTAGCAGCAGTCCAATGTATGGTGTGTCACAGAAGTGCAGAATGGCTCTGAAGACTCTGCGATCTCGAAATCGCCAGCGCTTCTTCCATTTGCCAGGCCGCTTTGATAGCAGGGCTCAGGCAGTCAAGTCCCCAGTGGTCTCTGGCAAGCATAATTCTGACAACCGGATCCACCCTGTTTCACATCAGACAGTTTGAGGTGCTCCATGCAGTGTGCGTGTGTTGCCTCTGTCAACTTTGGTATGGTGCTTTGCTGAGCCCCTGTGTATGTGTGTTGATGATGAGTGCAGTCTGGACCTGTTACTTGTGGACTACAGACAATGAGCGTAGTGTTTGAATGTGGATTTGCCATTCTATTAATGTATACATGTAGGCTAGCTTCTGAGACATGACTTTCATCATTCCATAGCAGGGTGTTAGTGACTGTCTCTAGATTTAATGCTTTGTGACCTTGCAAGGCTTGTTGCAACATCAGCGATCACCTTCACGTGTAAGGCTTCGAGGCAAGCAAGCTGCAGCTAGTACCAGCAGCTTGCGTTTCACGTTGTGCAAAAGGACCAGTGAAGGCCAGACCATGATCAACATATGTCCAGCAACACAAATGTGACTGTACACTAGCAGGTGTCCTCGAACAAATGCGCAGCATTTATGACAAGAAAAGCAATGCTTAGACAACGGTTGCCAGCATGACCAAATCACATATCAATAAACCCAAACTTAGCAGTCTTCAGGGTGCTTGCTGCTGAGTGCATGCAGATTATACAGTTTTGCTAAGTCTGCACAGGGTATAACAGAGGTGGCTGATACTGTGTCTTCTGTTTCAAATGCAACATCTTCCCTCAGCAGCATTTCCTTCTTGCAGGCCACCTGGCTAGTCTTGCCCTGCACAACACAAGCACACAAAATACAGTCTTCACTGCAGCTTGTCACAAGATCAGAAAGGGTGGTCTGTAGGGTTTGATGCAAAGAACTGAAAGTTCCCTGGGGGGTTTTTTGGCTTACCCAGGTGCCATTAAAGCCACCAATCTGCAAAGAGCTACTGACAACACGGTGGCATGGGACCTCTGGTGCAAAGGGATTGCGCCTCAAAGCCTGCATTTGTCGTGAAGCAGTGAAATGTGTGAGGGGTAGACTCGCAAGGTATGTTGGAACACCAGTTGGCAGTCAAGTGTTCTTTCCAACAACTTGCCACAGCGGCTTTCACACAATGTACCTGACCAACTGCTCTAGGAGCTGACTTGAGTATTGTAGCTAGTGCACCGTAAGTTGACACCTTGCCTTCGGGGATCAGGCTGCAAACCTGCAAAGGTGCCACTTATCACGATGAGTAGCAGGCCACGAAAAGCACCTAGAAGCAAAAAGCAGTACCTTGTACACATTTTGCTCGTGCTGTGTCGGAGGGCGCTGTCGCTTTTCAGCATCGCTAGCTGTTGCGACCATAACGGCTCAAGACGCTGTTTGGCTTGAAAGGTGTAGCTGAGACTGGCCTTTTACAGGGATTTTTCGTCGGCTTCTTGACGTGCTGCTTCACGCTGCAACTCTTGAGTCATGTCGTCGGACCCTACGGCGTGCATGGAAGAGTAATACGTAGCACCAACAAAAGCTGTCAAAATTCCGGCGACGGCCCAATTCGGCAAGATCTTTTTGGGCATCGGCAAGGAAAAATTTCGAGCTGATCCCATCCGGGCACGAACTTGCGGCTCAGCCATGCTGATACTTGCAAGAACCAGTGACGAGAAAAAGTCACAACCTGAGAAACATCGACACTGTGAGAGTCGTGTCACGTGTAACACGCACCGGTAGGGTTGCAGCCATGGCAAACGCGCTAGCGCTAGGCAACAGGCAGCAGCACAAATAGCAGTAGCAGGCGCAAGGGCAGCGTGTAAACTCTCTCATCATGGACATGTCGGACCCGTTGACAGGTGAGGTCTTGCTGTGAGCCTGAGCCGGAAGCAATAGCTGTTTGGCCAACGATCAACCTTGATAGTCAAGTGTTCTTCTGCAGCTGATTTTCCAACCAGAAACACGGATCAGGGTGAAGAGATGGCTGCGTCAAGTGACGCAAATTTGGCACATCAGCGACCAGCTATATATGTGCGCGTAATCACCCGGCACAGCGCTGTGCTGCGTGATCAAGGGTGCGTTTGTTTCCAGCAACAACTGCCTGCTAAGCTTGTGTTTTCCAAATTGCAGTGGGACAGTGTGACATCGTCGTCCTTCGTTGACGGCAAGCTTCACGTCAAGCAGTTGGTAAGCAAACACAGCAACAGACACTAAGCTTATACCACCGTTAGCGTTTAAAGCCAGATGTTGAGAGTTGAAGACACTGGCGAGTCATGCCGTGCAGGTCATTGCAACAAGCCCAGCATCATGTCAACTTCTCAGGCACTGCTGTCCTGCCCAGCAGGTATGCAGATGCAGGCCGCTCATGTGGTACGGGGATGCCTGTGCAGGAGCAAGGCAGATTCAAAGTGCCACACTCACTGAGTCATAAGACAGGGATAATGGTCTGCAGGCTGCTGGTGTGATCATGCTTCCAGTGCAGGCACAAGGGCCAGGGATTACCCTTCCCAGCCCGGCAGACAAAGTGTGCTTTATGTACTTAATGAATGACAGCACAGGTCAATCATCACAGCCAAATGCCGTTGGTCAGCAAAACGGCAGCAGCTCTATTGACAAGTCGGTGTTTCAGCTCACACTCAGCGCCTCAGCTGCTGCCAAACAGAGTGAATGCAGCTTGCTGGTGTTCTGCCAAGTGCAGCTACAGCCTGAAAGAGCCATCAGCTGGATCAGAGGGTTGCTGACTGTAGTCCAAGCACAGCATGTGCTTGTGCTGGCCTCCCTTCCGGTGTGTGCTGTCTTGTCAATCATGGAGATTCACTCACTGTGCTGCGTTGACTCCCTGTGAGTGTCTCCCTGCTGTCTCTGTTGACGTAGAGGGTGTCAAGCATCAGGCTTGCAATGCGCAGCTGTGGCAGCAGACTTTGCGTCTGTGCTGCTGCTGACATGTTGCAGTGCTCAACACAGAATACATGCCAGGCCCTGAGGTCAACACTGATTTCATTGCCCAGCACACAATGCCTACTAAGCAAATCAAGCGTACATGAATGCACTCAGAATACGTCGACAGCTTTTGCTCATCACATTAATGTAGACCTACCACTGTAGTCAGGCTCAGTTTACGTTACCCTGAATTGATCTCACATGCATGGCAACTTTGCACTCTTCTTCATGTACCTGGACATGTCCAAGGCGATTGCATACACTTAAGCATGTTGGCTGCAGGCGTTCAGCTACAGAGGGCCTGGCGATCCTAGTGAGGAGGCTCTGCACTATGTGGTGCAAACTGCTGCTGCCAAGCAGCAGAGCAAGGACAAGCATCAGATTCCCAGCCTGCCATCAGGAAGCTTGATAACTGGTCTAGCAGCAGCAGCAATCCAACACGCAGAGGTGATTGTTGTCACTTCTGGTTCATTAATGAATATTTTTGACACAGTTTCCATGGTGCCAGCCATCAGGCTGCAGGCTCGGATTGTTTGTCTGGTTGATTAAATGTCATGCATGCTTGTTAGTGCATAAGGCTGGGACTGCCCAGCTGACCTTCCTGCAATGCACCACCTGCACCAATGCCTGCTTCATACAGGGGCCGCTCAGAAGTGTACACCCCTTAGAAAGTATTGAATGGATGGATGAAGTGTTGACTGGGTGTTGTGTTCAGGTGCGGCGTCAGGGTGCAACAGCGTTGATAGGCGTGGAGGCAAGACCTGTTCCTGACCTTGCCAGTCTCACACAGCTGGCACAATACACTGAGCAGGTCCTGAAGACCCATGGCAGTGGTTTCATGCAAGCAGACAGCCTGCTGAAAGCTGCCAAACATGCTGAAAAGACACTGTCATCAGCTGCGACCAACAGCTTCATGTATGTGTGAACACATTTGTCAAATCTTGTTTGTAAGCAGACAGAGCGGTCAGATATTGTAGACTTGTGGCTCAGTCCAAAAAGTGTCCGTCTGCAGACACAATCATTTCAAAGTTCATTCCTTCTGTGTGGTGAACTCAAGCTGCTGGCCACAGGAGCACAATGGTCTTGAGTGGGAAGCTGATACATGCTGACTTTTTCAGATTCTGTTCGTTTGTCGGCACAGCCA
>JAABUY010005541.1_pt1 | contig 12653 bp, 12 predicted proteins | sample 5560271 | NCBI WGS metagenome assembly JAABUY01 (sample SAMN10711886, study PRJNA513374) | rock metagenome | isolation source: Antarctica rocks | place: Antarctica: Victoria Land, University Valley
CGGCGATCCCACTTGTTCCAACCACCTGTCGATCCCGCTCCAGAAAAGAGGCGGAAACCTTGCATCACACGCGAACTCCAGCCGTCAATCGAGCGCGGGGAAAACTGATGGATGGTGAGGGCGGCCCCCATGCCTGGAGGGCGCCCGCGATAAGGATGATGGGATAAAGCCAAGCCGAGCTGATGCCGTCCAATGCTTTGTTCTTCGAATAAAGGGGGGATCAGCCGAACGCGAACACGCCGGCGATCGCGAGCACCAGCGCCGGCGGCATCACCAGCGCGCCGAGCTTGAGGAAGGCCCAGGCACCCACGCTTTGCCCCTCGCGCCGCAGCGCGGTCAGCCACAGTATGGTCGCAAGCGAGCCGGTGACCGACAGGTTCGGACCCAGGTCCACGCCGATCAGCACCGCGGCGCGCACGTGGTCCGGCACGTTTGCAATCTCGACCACGCGGCCCGCGACAAGGCCGGCCGGCAGGTTGTTCACGAGGTTGCATCCGACCGCGAGCGCCACGCCGGTCATCCAGGCGGCGAGCGTCGCCGAGCGCTGCACGACGTCGTGCAGCAGCCCGGCAAGGTCGCTGGTGACCCCCGTCCTTTCCAGCGCCTCGACCAGCACGAATAGCCCGGCGACCAGCGGCAGCACGCCCCATGAGACGTTCTTGAGGACGTCCAGCGGCCCGCATTTCGAGCGCAGCAGCACCAGCGCCGCGGTGGCCGCGCCGGCGAGGAAGGTCGGCAAGCCGAGCTGGATATCGAACGCGGACGAGGCCAGCAGCACGATTGCCGTGCCCACGATGCCCAAGGCCGCCAGCTTGCCGCCGGCGGAAAGCTCCGGCGTGGCGATGTTTGCCGAGATGTCCTGGCGCAGCGGCTCGCGCTGGGTCCATCGCAGTACGAAGTATGTGGCAAGGATGGAAAGCGCCGACGGCAATGCGTAGCGCGGCAGCCAGGCGAGCAGCGGCGGCATGTGGCTGCCGTAGATGACGAGGTTCGCCGGGTTGGAGATCGGCAGCACGAAGCTCGCCGCGTTGGCGATGAAGGCGCAGATGAACAGGTAGGGCAGCGGCTCCTTGGCGTTCGCCGTCTTGACCACGGCGGCGACGGCGGGGGTCAGCACCACGGCGGTCGCGTCGTTGGACAGGAAGGCGGTCACGACCGTGCCGACGCAGAACACCAGGGTGAACAGCCGCGTCGCCGATCCCCTCGCGAGGCCGGCGGCCTTCGCGGCCAGCCAGTCGAACAGCCCCTCCTGCCGGGCCAGCTCGGCCAGCAGCATCATCCCCGTGAGGAACAGATACACATCCGTGCCCTTGCCGACGCCGGTGAGCGCGTCGGGGACGGACAGCAGGCCGAGCAGCACGAGCAGGGCGGCGCCCGCTACGGCCCAAATGAACTCAGGCCAGGAGAACGGGCGAAAGATCACCCCTGCCGTGGCTGCGGCGGCGATCCCCCAGGTGGTCCAGGGCGAAGCGGCGAGCGCTCCCATTACGCCGCCACCGGGCGAACGCCGCTGGAGCGTGCGGCCCCATCGGAGGCGGCGCCCTTCGTTTCCGGCATCAGCAAGGCAAAGAAGGCGAGCGCGCAGCCAGCGATGCCGGCGAGATACAGGAAGCCGGCGGAGTAGCCGAACCACTGCACGGCGTAGCCCGCGGTCGCGTTGCTCAGCGCCGCGCCGATGCCCACGGACAGCGCCACAAGCCCCTGCGCCAGGTTGAACCGCCCGGTGCCGCGCATGAGGTCCGACGCGATCAGCACCGAGATCACGCCGAAGATGCCCGCCGCCACGCCGTCCAGGAGCTGGATTGCGACCACGCCGTAGGGGCTGCTGGTGAACGAGAACAGCACGCCGCGCACCGGCAGCACGGCGAGGGCCAGCAGGAAGATCGGCTTGCGGCCGACGCCGCGCGCCGACGCGCGTCCAACCGCCCAGGCCACGCCGACCATGACGAGCTGGGCCGCGATGATGCAGGCCGAGAGCGCGATGGTGTCGCTGCCGGGATGGGCGACGGCGAGCACCTGGCCGGCCATCGGCAGCATCGCCGCGCTGCCGAAGTGGAACAGCACCACGGAGGCGAGGAACACCAGCAGGTCGCGCCGTTGCAGCAGATCGCGGAATGCGATCGGCTGGCCGCCCGTCGCGTCCTCGCCGCCGCGCGCGCGCTCGTGGTCGATCTCGGCGGGGTTGATCAGCGTGACGACGGCGGCGCTGGCGACCGCGAAGCCGCAGACGAGATAGAAGATCCAGTGGTAGCCGACGTATTGGCCCAGCACCCCGGCCAGCCCGGCGGCGATGAAGTTGCCGCCGTGGTTGAAGCTCTCGTTGCGGCTGATCCGCGCGTCGAACAGCCGCCGCCCGACCAGGCCGAGCGAGAGCGCGGCGATGGCCGGCGGAATGACCGCCGAGGCCGCGCCCAGCAGCGCCTGGGCCGCGACCACGGTCGTGAAATGCGGGAAGAACACGATCAGCAGGCAGCCCGCGCCGACCATCAGGCCGGAAGCGGCGATCAGCAGCCGCTTTGCCCGCGTGCCGTCCACCAGCAGCCCGGCCGGCACCTGGCAGACCGCGGCGGCGATGGAAGAGGCCGCCATGGCGATGCCGATCGCGCCGGAGTCCCAATGCTCGCCGCCCTTGAGGAACACGGACAAGTATGGGCCCACTCCGTCACGCACGTCGGCCATGAGCAGGTTGATGCCGTCCAGGCCGCGGAGGGACCGTGCCGAGGGTTGGCGCTCGCTCGCCTCGGCCGGCGCCGCGGCGCTTACCACTTTTTCCCGTTGCGGTTCGGGCCGAGCTGCGTATCCAAGATGCCCTTCTCCAGCCAGGCGCCGACGCGATCCCGGTCGCTGCCGTCCACCTGCGCCTCCACGGACGCGACCGGCGCGTCACCCAACACTTTCGCACGCGCCACGCAGCCGGAGCACCGTGCCATCGTCCAGCATGGCGCCGTTCGCCTCGCCGCGCGGCCCGTGCAGCACGGCGAGGATCTTGCCCGAAACCTCGGATGGCGGTCCGGCAGCGGGGCCGCCGGGAGGCGGCGCCATGCCAACAGGACCAGGGCCACCTGGGTGTGGTGCGCCGGGCCCATGATCGGCCCTGCCGCCTGGGCCGCAGCCGGGTCCGCCGGGCGGCCCCGTGTCGACCACCGTTTGCCCGCTCGCGTCGCCGGTCACGGACAGCGCAGCGACCATCGGGACCGCCGCGGCGCGCAGGCCGCGCACCGTAACCGCGTCGCCGAGCCTGACAGCCGCGGCGAGCTGAGCGGAAAGATGCGGCGGGACATGCACCTGCGTGCCGTCCGCGAGGACTGCTGGCGCTACACCGTCGACAGCAGGCTCGTATGTGCCGCCGCCGCCAGCAGCTGGTGGCCCGTAGCGGTCGGATGGATGCCGTCGAAGAAAAGATAGCCGTTTTGCGCCGCGCCCTTGACGACTACGGTCCCGCTCGCCGGATTGGTGAAATTGCCGGTCCAGACTGGCTGCGTCACATTGGTCAGGCCGAAAGCCGCCGGGTTGGCGATCCCCTGATCGAGCAGCGAGAACGTGTCCACCAGATGCAGGTTCAGGCGGTCCGCCGTCGCCAGCTTCTTCAGCGATGCGCTGAGCTGGGCGTCGTATAGCGCGGACAGCGAGGACGCGACCTGCGCCACCCCTGGGCCTCGCGCCGTCTCCGAAGGCGTCTTGCCGAGATCCGGCACGTTCAGCACCGCCAAGTTGCGCGCACCCGCCGCCGCTAGTGCCGAAATGAACGATATCTCGTTGCCGACCGCTTGCGTGATGTCCGCGATGGCGCCGCGTGGATTAGCCGGGTAGGCGGCAATGGCGTCGAACACATCGTTCGCGCCGATCGAGACCGTGTAGAGCGCATTGGGGGCAGGCGCCGCGCGGCTGGCCGTGAATTGCGCCAACTGCGAAGGCAGGTCGGCCGGGCTCAGCGGGTGCAGCGGGTCGGCCCCGGTTTCGGCGCCTCCATAGGCGAAATCGGTTCCGCCGAGCGCACTCGGTGTTGGAGCCGGCAGGCCCAGTTGGACCGCAAGGTCCTGCACCCACACCGGCCCGTTGGTGAAGCGGCCGCCCACATACGGCGCGGCCGGCACGGTATGGAGGCTAAGGGTAGAGATATTCCCCGCGTCCGAAAGACTGTCGCCGAACGAATAGACCTTGCTGAACGGCGATGCGCTGGCTGCCTGTGGAGCCGGCGGGCTGAACAGGCTGCTGAAATCGCTGCCAGCAGCGCCCATCATGTCATCGAGCGCACCGCCGAGAAAGCTTGGGAACGCTGCTAGGCCGAGGGTCTTCAGGTCCATCAAACTCACTGGGCATCTCCCGCGCATCGGCGTTGCGCCAGGAACATCCTCGACGCATGAGAGTTTCGCCGACGCGAGTCGGTTCTGGTCCAGCCTACCAAACGACTTGACCGCGCCGACGGCTTCTGCCCCGATCTGGCCCCATGACCGACAGCAATCCCCTCCTCGCCGCTTGGACCACGCCGTTCGGCGTGCCGCCCTTCGACCGCATCCAGCCGGAACACTTCGCCCCGGCCTTCGACAGCTCCATGCGCTGGCATCTCGAGGAGGTCGCCGCCATCGGCGCCGACTCCGGCCCGCCGAGCTTCGCCAACACGATCGAGGCGATGCAGCGCAGCGGCCGGGCGCTTGACCGGGTCGGCATGGTGTTCTCCAACCTGGTGGTGAGCCAGGGCGGCGACGCTTTGCAGGCGGTCGACCTCGAGATGTCGCCCAAGCTCGCGCAGCACGGCATGCGGGTCTCGCTCGATGCAGCGCTGTTCCGGCGCATCGACAGCCTGCATACGCGCCGGCATGAACTGGGCCTGGCCGAGGACCAGATGCGGCTGCTGGAGCGCACCCATCTCAATGCGATCCGCAGCGGCGCAGCGTTGGCGCCACCGGCGCAGGCACGGATGACCGAGATTTCGGAGCGCTTGGCGGTGCTGCACACGCAATTCGGTCAGAACGTGCTGCACGACGAGAAGGCGTGGCACCTCGCGCTGACCGAGGCGGACCTCGACGGCCTGCCGGAGTTCGTGCGTGCCGGGGCGCGACAGGCGGCGGCCGAGCGGGGGATGCCGGGCTACGCCGTCACGCTGTCCCGCTCGCTGATCGAGCCGTTTCTGACCTTCTCCGACCGCCGCGACCTGCGGCAGGCGGCGCACGAGGCCTGGGTCGCCCGCGGTGCCCATGCGGGCCCGCGCGACAACCGGGCGCTGATCCCGGAAATCCTTGCATTGCGCGCGGAGCGGGCACGGCTGCTCGGCTATGCGAATTTTGCCGCTTTCCGCCTGGCGGACACCATGGCCGGGACGCCAGAGGCCGTCGAGGGACTGCTCGCGGAGGTGTGGGAACCCGCGAAGCGCAAAGCGGCGGTGGAACGCGACCGGCTGCTGGCTGCGGCGCGCACGGAGGGCTTCAGCGGCGCGTTGGCGCCCTGGGACTGGCGCTACTACGCGGAGAAGGTGCGCCGCGCCGACTACGCGATCGACGAGAGCGAGCTGAAGCCGTATTTCCTGCTTGACAACGTGCAGCGCGCCGCGTTTGACACCGCCGCGCGGCTGTTCGGCCTCAGTTTCACGCCGCGTCCGGACGTTCCGACCTATCATCCCGACGTTACGGCCTATGAGGTGCGCGACGCGGCCGGGCACGTCGGCGTATTCCTGGCCGACCCGTTCGCCCGTGCCGACAAGCGCTCCGGCGCCTGGATGAGCAGCTACCGCGACCAAGAGAACCTCGACGTGCCGGTCTCGCCGATCATCGTCAACAACAACAACTTCGCCAAGGCCGCGCCAAGCGTTGCGTCCGGGGTCGCGCCAAGCGTTGCGTCCGGGGTCGCGCCAAGCGTTGCGTCCGGGGTCGCGCCAAGCGTTGCGTCCGGGGTCGCGCCAAGCGTTGCGTCCGGGGCCGCGCCAAGCGTTGCGTCCGGGGCCGCGCCGACCTTGCTCAGCTTCGACGACGCCGAAACGCTGTTCCACGAGTTTGGCCACGCGCTGCACGGGCTGCTGAGCCAGGTGCGCTACCCCGCGCAGTCCGGCACTTCGGTCCGGCGCGACTTCGTGGAGTTCCCGTCCCAGGTTTATGAGCACTGGTTCGCGCTGCCGGACACGCTGCGGCGCTATGCGCTGCACTACGAGACCAACGAGCCGATCCCGGAGGCGCTGATTGCCCGGCTGCTGGCCGCACGCGGCTTCAACCAAGGTTTTGGGACGGTCGAATACACCGCCGCCGCGCTGATCGACATGGCGCTGCACAGCCACCCGGCGCCTGAGACGATCGGCATCGACGCGTTCGAGCAGGCGTTCCTTGCGAGCGTGGGCATGCCGCCGGCGATCGGCATCCGCCATCGGCCCGTGCACTTCCAGCACCTGTTCGCCGGCGGCGGATACGCGGCGGGCTACTACTCCTACATGTGGTCGGAGGTGCTGGACGCCGACGGATTCGAAGCATTCAAGGAGGCTGGCGACCCGTTCGACCCCGCCACCGCGGCGCGGCTGCACGCGGTTCTGCGCGCCGGCGACACGCGGGACCCGATGCAGCTCTACGTCGCGTTCCGTGGGCGGGCACCGAGCACGGCGGCTTTGCTGCAGAGCCGGAACTTGGCGGCGTAGCAGGCTATGTAGGGCTTTCACCGGCTCCGTCGCGCGCCGGCTCCGGCATGCGAATTTCCAGCGCCACTACTGGACCGGGCCGGCCAGCACGCCACCATTCCCGACCAGCGCGGCTACGGCGGCGGTTTGCGCCAGCGTCTCACTTCAGGAGGGCCTTACTTCAAGTGCTGGGCGAGGAACTTGTTCATCTCGAACATCGTGACCTTGTCCTTGCCGAACACCTTACGCAGCTTGTCGTCGGCAATGATCTCGCGGCCGTCGTCCGGGTTCTGCAGCTTGTTGGCCTTGATGTACTCCCAAACCTTGCTGACCACCTCGCCTCGCGCCATCGTCCCGCCTCCGACAACCGCGGCGAGGTCCTCCGAAGGCTGCAACGGCTGCTGCAGGGCGTTCGGCTTGTGGCCAGCCTTGGGCTTCTCGACGGCGGTGCCCTTCGGGGCCGCTTTCTTTACTGGTGTCTTCGTCATCGGTTCACTCCGGAAAACTGCATGTTGCCTTGCGGTGGAAAGTCCATAGGCCTAGGCACGCTTGGGAAGGACAGGCTGGCTTAGCGGCTGATCAGCCTGACCCCTGCGTCTTCGATACGACAACGCTTCGTGCCAACGATTTGTCGCATTCCGCGGCAATGCGCAACCAGCACTGCCAATTGCGGTGTCGCCCAAGCGCCACAGCCGCTCACGGGCAGCAAGCTGGGCGGGTCGCTCCGACAGCGGGCGCACCAGGCCGGCGCTGGCATTTGCATCGGAACCGCGGGATGCGACTGTCATTCTGGATAGTCCGGGCATTCTAGATAGTCCGGGCATTCTAGACAGTTCGGGCACGCTGGGCCGTCGGGTTGAGCAAGGTCGAGTAGTGTTGTTTTGGGGATTTGGCGGCATGGGACGATGTGAGCGACTTGAATATCGGCCAACCCGCCGATGGAAGGAACGCGTTTGAACATCGAGCAAGCACCTGCGGTCACCGTCGTCATACCGGTCTATAACAGCGGTACGACGCTCGCCCGCGCTGTCCATTCAGTGCTCGACCAAACGTTGCGGGCTTTCGAACTGCTGATCGTCGATGATGGATCCACCGACGACAGCCTGGCCATCGCTGAAGCCCTCGCCGCCGCCGACGCCCGGATCAGGGTCGTCGCTTTGCCGAAAAACGCCGGCAAGGCGCGTGCCATGAACCATGCGGCCGCCATCGCGCGCGGCAGGTGGATCGCCGTACTCGACGCCGACGACCGCTATCTGCCCACCCGCCTTGCAACCCTGGTCGAGGCCGGCGAGGCCCACGGTGTCGATCTGGTCGCCGATAACCAGCTCCATTCCGACAACGCCACCGGCATGGTGTTCCGTCAAGCCTTCACCGCGCCGGGCGCCGGCAGACTGGTCGGCATTCCCGACTTCATCGCCCACTCCGATCCCGGAGCGACGTTCGACTTCGGCATCCTTAAACCGATGATCCGTGCGGATTTCCTGCATCGGACCGGCCTCGCATACCATCCGGATGCCAAGCTCGCCGAGGATTTCTACTTCCTGATGGAATTCTTCTGCGCCGGCGGACGCGCATGGCTGACGCATGAACCGCTCTATGAATGGACCCTGCCGTTCAGCCCGACCGCACGCCGCTGGACCGGAACCGGCAGCGGCGCTTGGCGGTATGACTACCGGAATGCGTTGGAAACCAATCGGCACTTCCAGGATAAGCTAAGTCGCACGGGCCGACCGGAACTGCTCGCCCTGCTGCAGCAGCGAGAGCGTGAGTACACCGTCATGGTCCACTACCTCGACGCCCAGCGCATCCTGGCCGACACGGGCAGCCGCACCAAGGCGCTGGCGATCATCGCCGCCCATCCCAGCACCTGGCCCCTGCTGGCCCGACGCGTCAGCGGCCGCGTGGCACGCCTCGCAGCCCGAACGCGCGCGCCTGCCGCTTGATGCCGATCGCATCGGCTAAGCCAAAGACGATCATCATCACGGCGGGCGACAGCAAGGTGATGCCGACCTTGAAGGGCCTGATACGCTCGCTCGAACAGTTCCCCGAGCGTCAGGATGTCGAGATCGGCTGCTTGGATGTCGGTCAGACCGACGAGGATCGCGCCTGGCTCGCCGCCCACCATGTGGTGGTCGCGGAGCCTACCACCCACCTCGGCGTGCCGATCGAGCGCCTCAAGCCATACGAGCGCGCCTTCGTCGCCCGTCCGTTCCTGCGCGACTACTTTCCCGGACGCGACATCTACGTGTGGATCGACTCGGACGTTTGGCTGCAGGGCTGGTGGGTGATCGACGCCTATTGCCAGGGCGCGCTGCAAACCGGCATGGCCATCGCCCATGAGCGCGAGCGCGCCTATGTGTTCCAGGGCTGGCTGCTGGCCTGGTTCGCCAAGCACATGGTGCTGGGCTATGGCCCGTGGGACGGCGCGTGGCTGCTCTCGCGTCCGCATCTGAATGCCGGCCTGTTCGCGATGCGGTCGGACAGCCCGCACTGGGCGCTCTGGGTGCATCACTACCAGGCCGCCTGGAACCGCACCGGGACGTTCAACCCGCACGACCAGTTCTCCATCAACCGCCTGGTCCATGGCGGCGTCCTGTCGCGCCCAAAGGTCAAGACCACGATCCTGGCGCCGCGCTACAACTGGATCTGCGACCGCGGCCCGCCGATGTGGAACGACGCGGAGGCGGCGCTATGCGAACCCTATCCGCCATACCGCACCATCGGCGCCGTCCACCTCGCCGGGCCCGGCAAGACGAAGGCCTACGAAATCCGGCGCACCGGTGGCGGCAGCTTCAACGCGCTGCTGCTGCAGGGCGTCAAGCCTCCTTGCGCCCATCAATAGCGATGCCGCTGGGCCGCTTTCTGCCTGGTGCGAGGCCGTAGCGCCGGGCCTGGCGCACTGGACCGCCGCCGCATGTCAAGACCTGGGGCGCCCGGCCGTCCGCATTGGTCACGCGGCTGCTGGCCGACACGCCATTCCGTCCGCAGTTCGACGCGGCACGAGCGGCGGCGGACTGGCGCGGCTTCTTCAATGACGTCGGCTTCGAGAGCCTCGCCGCCCGCGCTTGACCTTATTCGGCATGATGCCAGGCTGCCGTGTGGCATGCTCCTTGCTGATCGTGCCAATCATAAAGGCCGGTATCCCAAGCCCGTCGCAGGAGCTCCCATGCGCCTCACCCGTCACCTGTTTGCCGTCTGCCTGCTCGCCATGCTCGCCGGTCCAGCCTGGTCGCAGGCGTGCGCGCCGAAGCTGCGGGCAGCCAGCCTGGTCGAGGCTGGCAAGCTGCAGCTCGCGATCAACCCGACGCTGCCGCCGCAGCAGTTCGTCGACGAGAAAGGCGAGCTGCAAGGGCTGAACGTGGAGCTCGGGCGGGAGCTTGGGAAGCGGCTATGCGTCACGACGGAGTTCGTCCGGATGGACTTCCCGGCGATGGTGCCCGCATTGCGCGCCGCCCGGTTCGACGGCATCGACACCGGGATGTTCTGGACCGAGGAGCGGTCGCGGCTGATGTATATGGTCCCCTTCGCGCAGCAGGCGATCGGGGTGTTCGGCATGGCGTCCTCCGGCCTCGTGCTGAAATCCTACGACGATCTGGCAGGCCGGGTCGCAGCGCTCGAGATCGGCACCTACCAGGAGCGCAAGTCGAAGGAGGCCAACGAGGACATGGTCAAGCGCGGCCTGAAGCCCGTGGACCTGCGCACCTTCAGCACCGCCACCGAGGCGACGGCAGCGCTGCGGGCCGGCCAAGTCGAAGCTGTCATCATCGTCGAGGACGCGGCCCGCGCCATCAGCAAGCAGCGTGGCATGCAATTGCTGCTGACCGGGTTCGGCGGGACGGACATCACCTTTGGCTTCCATGACAAGGAAGTGGCCACGCAGGCGGCGCAGGCCTTCACCGCGATGCGGGCGGATGGCACGTATGACGCGCTGTTCGACCGGTTCGGCATGGCAAAGCTGCCCGGCGAGTTCGCGATCCGCGGCCCGGGACCGCAGTAACGCCCTGGAGGTACAGCAAGGCCGCACGTCATATTCGATTTCTGGGCATTCGCCGGCTACCTCGACAACCGCTTCCTGCTGACCGGTGCGCTGGTGACGGTTGGGCTCACCGCCGTGTCGCTGCTCGGCGGCCTGCTGTTCGGCATGGCGCTGGCCGCGATGCGCGGCGCTGGCGGCCCCATGCTGCCGCGGCTGGCGGCAACCTATGTCTGGGTGTTCCGCGGCACGCCGCTGCTGGTCCAGTTCGTGATCGTTTATACCGGCCTGCCGCAGCTCGGCCTCAAGTTCGGCGTGGTCATGTCGGCGCTCATCGCGCTGACGCTGAACGAGGGCGCCTATCTGAGCGAGATCATCCGCGCCGGGTTCTCGGGCGTGGCGCCGGGGCAGCGGGACGCGGCGCGGGCGCTCGGCCTGAGCCGGTGGCGGACGATCTGGCTGGTGACCCTGCCGCAGGCCTTCCGCATCATCATCCCGCCGCTGGGCAACAGCGTGAATGGCTTGCTGAAGGCGACCAGCATCACCTCCGTAATCTCGATGGAGGAGCTGATGCGGCGGAGCCAGATGATCATGCAGCTCAAGTTCGAGGTGCTGGAGGTGTATTGCGTCGCGGCGGTTTACTACCTCGCGCTCACCACGCTTTGGGACTTCGCGCAGCGCGCCCTGGAACGGCGGTTCGGCCGCGGCTATGCGGGCAGCGAGGGCCGCATCCGGGTGCCGCAGGCGGCGGAGGCATGACCGCGGCCGGCCCAGCGCGATGGCACGGCGTTTATCCGAGCACGATCCTGCCCATGCGGCCGGACTTCATGCCGGACTGGGACGCCTACGCCCGCCACACCGCCGCCTGCGGGCTGCACCCGGGGATCGCCGGGGTGCTCTGCAACGGCCATGCCGGCGAGAATTTCATCATCAGTCCCGCCGAAAAGCGCCGTGCCGTCGCGGCGACCGTCGCCACAGTTGGCAAAGCCGGGATCGTGGTCGCCGGCGTGAACCAGGAGAGCAGCCTGGAGGCGGCCCGTGAGGCGGCGCACGCAATGGAGGCCGGCGCGGACGCCGTCATGGTATTCCCACCCAACGGCTTCGCCCTGGCGCAGGACGGCGAGGCGGCACTGCGCCATCATCGCCTGACCGCAGCGGCGGTGCCTGGAACGCCGATGTTCCTGTTCCAGGCGAGCCACGCTGCCGGCCATATGGCCTATACGCCCGCCGTGCTGGACCGGCTGATCGACATCCCGGAGGTGGTCGGCATCAAGGAGGGCGGCTGGGAGGTCAACCGTTATGACGCGCTGCGCCGCCGGGTCGCAGCCCGGCGGCCGGACGTCGCGGTGCTGGCGAGCGGGGACGAGCACCTGCTGGCCTGCATGGCGCACGGCAGCGACGGCAGCATGGTGTCGCTGGCGGCCATCATTCCGGCTGATATCCTGGCGTTGGACGCCGCGATGCGCGCGTCGGACCTGGGCGTCGCACGGGCGGATCGAGCCATTGGCGGACGCGATCTATGGCCAGCCGCCCGCCGGGCGGGCCACGGCGCGGATCAAATGGTGCCTCGCCGTCTTGCGCCGCATCCCGCATGCCGCCGTGCGTCCGCCGATAGGCTCGGTCGGCGAAATGGAAGCGGCGTCGCTGCGTGCTTATAGGCTGAACGCAGCAGGCAGCGTTGTCCGGCCGCGGACGGCGTCCGCCATCATGCGGCCGATCACCGGGCCCAGCGTATAACCGTTGCCGGTCACGGCGTGCCATAGCCCCGGCGCGCCCGGCGTTGCGCTGATCACCGGCGCCCGGTCCAAATGCGGCGCGAGCCCGGTCCAGGCCCGGAGCACATGCACGCTCCGCAGCCCCGGCAGCGCCCGCCCGGCCAGCGCCAGATTGCCCTCCAGGCTCGCCCGCAGCACCCGCGTCGCGCCGTTCGCGTCGATGGCGCCGGGCCAGCCGCCGCCGATCAGCATATGCCCGCCGTCGCCCTGCTTCAGCGAAAGATGCCGTCCGGTCCAGGCGACGAGCTGCCGCAGCATCGGCGGCGCCGCTTCGGTCGCGATGACCTGCTGCACCAGGGCGTGCATCGGC
>JAABUY010005542.1_pt1 | contig 12650 bp, 10 predicted proteins | sample 5560271 | NCBI WGS metagenome assembly JAABUY01 (sample SAMN10711886, study PRJNA513374) | rock metagenome | isolation source: Antarctica rocks | place: Antarctica: Victoria Land, University Valley
GGTCGAATGCCTCTTCGTTCCCGTCCGAAAGCTCCAACACGCCTCCTTCCTTCACCCGAGCGACCGCCGAACCCCATCGAATCAATCCCTCCGGCAGTGAACCCAGCAAAATCCTTCTCAAATCTCCTCGGTCTAGCTCCGGCCGGTCATGCTCCTCTCCCTGCTCATCAACATGCCTCACCCCATCCTTATCCGTGCACACAAAATCCTCGCCTTCGCGCCGAAGACTCTGTTCGATCTCTAGCCACACACCGGCTTTCTTGAGCACAGCCTGGCCGGATTCGGAATGCAGGTCCAGGGTACCGCCTTGCCAGCGAGAGAATGAGGATGCTTCACGTTCGAAGATAGTGGAAGGGATGTTGTTTTGATGGAGGAGGCGGGCGAGGGTAAGGCCACCGGGCCCAGCACCGATGATAGCGATGCGCGGGGTGGCTGATGGGGCCATTGTGGGGTTGAAAGGGGTTTCTACTGTTATTTGGGGTAACCTTGAGATAGGAATGGGACTGTTGCACCCTCAGCCGAGGTCGTGCAGGCGTCTTTTATAGAAGAGCAACGGCCGAGATCTGGCCATCTTGATGAGTATCGTTGCCTAGAAAGGTTTCGGACTCATGAGAGGCTGGCGAATGCGAGCCCGACCCGCAAGAGGTAATTGCTTGTCTCTAACATGTGGAGATTGAGTGGCACAAGCCAATAGTGCGGGCTCTGAAAACACAGAAGCGTGAAGCGGAAAATGTTCGGACTGCCAGTGTTTTCCTCGGGCCCGAAACCTGTTTCGCAATCCTGAGAGTAAAAGTAGGGCAATACTTATTAAATATGTATTCGTAGAAATCAGCTGCGATCAATCTAGAAGTACGATGATCCGTAAGGCGAGAGCGCTGGTAAAACTGGTTTACAACGCACACAGTGAGGCGACGATATCGATAATGCCTTCATGAAAACTCGCTTGAGCTTTTGAAGCTTCCCTGTGCCTTATTAGACTTTTTGCGCTTTTTGTCTTTTTTATATTCAATATGGTTAGTAGGCCTCTTTGAAGCGTCCTCAAGTTTCTTTGAGCCTTTGGTCATTTTCTGTGCTTTGGGGGCTTTTTCTTACTTATGCTTAAGGGGTTTTTAGATTTCCTTACCGCGTTCTTGCGCTTTTTCCTCATTTGAAGCACTTTTTGAAGCTGTCTAGAGTTTACTCACTTGAAAAGTCTTGGAGCTGAGTTGAGCTTTGTGCATTTTCTGCGCTTTCTACGAGCACACATCACCAATTACTTTAGCTCACGTAGCAAATATCGGTGGGTGATTTCCGCATCGCCCATCAAACTGCAACTCTTGCGGTATGGGGCTACTGTAACCACGATGCTGTCCTCAATGAAAAGATCTCCCCCCTCACCTTTCCCTGAATTGCTATGCGGGATGTTTGAAGTCTCCGGCCCTCGCACTGGCAGCCCACCCATTATGTGTTAGCCCTGCTTTTCAATATAGTATAGGCGAGTAGGGATCAACAATCTTCGATGATAATCGGCGAGAAGAGCAGCGCATTGGCAAACATGATCATCGTACGACGCTCATGCAGTCATTAGAGAAAGCTTCGCTCGCAGATACGACAGCCCGGCCTACGCATGCCTTCGTTCCTATGAACATGTTGGTTTACGAATCGGCCAAAATGTGAACACACTTTGGAACAATCCTATTCAGGTATGTATATCATATTTGAACAGAACATGTTTCTCTTCACAAACCACTGGTATCCGTGAGAATCGACGATTGACGGCTCGAAGCTCCATTCAGTCAAGTAGTCACAGCCTGAGTTCAAATATAACGTCAGCCTTTGCATAGACAAGTGTGCCGAATTCAATTGGCGTGCCCCGGGGGGGGGACGAGTCTCCCTTCACATACCTTGAATTTGTTGCTTGAGCCCAGAACCACCGGTGCCGAGCTTACTGGCATCAGAGTTCTTGCCCTTGATCTCGAAGTGGTCGAAAAAGAACTTGTATCAATCACCGCAAGTGTCTGCTGCCGGGGGAGGCGGTGGTGGGGGCGCTGGCGAGATGGGAGTGCTGTCGACCTGGTCATCCGGGTCAGGAGGCCCGTTACCGTTAGCCTGTAGACCATCGCTAAACAGGCTGGTGAAGTCTGCAGCACTCGGGCTCATGCCGTTGTCGAGATCGATGTAGAGAGAGACTGGGAAGTTGGCATCGTCAAAGTCATCTTGGGCCGTGCTTGGGTTTTGCTTTCCAGGTACGCCAGGGAAGTAGCCCGTAGTGTCCCACCACCTCAAAAGAGAACGTTAGCTTGTACTGCATCGTTGTTACCCTGATTTTCGAAATCACCAGGCAGCATCAGCCAGCATTGCGAAGCTGTAAGCGTTTGTCGATGCTCGAGTACACCACCGTGGTTGAGACCCCGTGTTGCCAGGAGGTGAACAAGCTTTGGCCCGTACGCCCTGAGAACGTTGGTATCGTGATTTTCGCCACCCGGAATCGGGGCGACGTATCCATCGATAATATGTGGCTCGACGCTGCCGCTTGCAATGCGGGTGTGCATCATCTCGTGGAGGAAAAATCGACCGGTACTTCTTAGCCAGATCATGTCCTTGGCCATTCTTGTGATATCGCTGGCGAGCTCCTGCCTCACGTCGTTGATCTTCGTGTCGAGAGTGTCTAGGTAGAAGAAAGTCGGGCAGAGGGTGATGTAGTGGTAATAAGCGAGCCAGCCGTGTTAGGTCCCAGCATAACTTCCGACGGCTTTGCTTTCGATCGTCTGGTCGCAAATGCTCTTGGTATTCTTGTAGCTGACCGTGATGTACGTCTTGTCAGAGGTCTGACTGGTCTTGAACTGAAAGACACGCTTCAGCTTGCCGGCAATTCGGGTCTGCTGAGAGGCAAAGTCGGGGCCCATGTAGAAGATGCCGGAGGCTTAGCCGTGAGTGCCCTCGCCATTTTCTGGGAAGCTGGATGAATAGCTGGCGAGCGTCGTTCCATCCCACACGGCAGTCCCAAGCGCGAACTTTTGAGAGTCGCTGCATTGCGAAGTTTTGTCAAACCAAAGGTAGCCACCCGATCCACCCATGCCATTGAAATAGTCATTGGACGGGATTCTGTCCGTAGCATTGGTCGAACTGAGTGAGTATGTCTGACGAGTAAGGGTTGAGACGTCACCCAGTAGAAAAAGAACTGAACTTGAGCGATGACGTTGAGTCAGACCAAAAACGATCCTTGCTGTCTAAGCCGGACGATGCTGCAATGAAAGGGTTGAAGATGGCAGCGATCAGAGACGCATAAAGTAAGAAGGCCAAAAGCATTGTTGTGCATGTTTCTTTCTTGCTCTTTCAAAGAAGAAAGAATGAGAGAATGGAAATTAAAGGTAGAAAGCAACTTGTCCTGTGATTATGAAAACTTGTTTGAAGATAGAATTAAAAAGAGCAATGCTAGAATATATGTCTCTGAAATTCAATCTGCTTAACTTTACATATAACACAACTCGATTCTGTAGTCAGACTAGTACAACATTACTTTATCAGTCGGATCTGCTGTACTTAATTGCTTTGACTTAAGACTTTTATGTCATGGGTGATAAACTTGAAATATCATCAAGAGATCAAAGAGATTTTAATTGAATAAATTATTCTGCATTATTTAAGAATTTGAGACTGTGATTAATCTGCACAGAAGAACAGAAATTTATGCACAGGGAAATGGGAATTATGAATGAACTAGAGCTTCAACCATAAAGCTCGATCTGAGCAACGCACAACGAGGAATTCTGCACCAGTCATTCGATACTGAGTTCTTCGCTTCTTGCTCAATACATCAACTATGAGTCTTTCTCATTCTAAGTAGACTAAGTAGTAAGATACTATTGAGAAGTCTTTAACTCATTGATTTTGATTAGGCGTTGTTGTAAAGCTGACTTCTGATCAGATTTTAAAGCTCTGTTATGCAGTTTTTGTACTGCTGTTCTGAACTGATAACTCTTTAGTCTAGATCAAAGTCTGTCGCACGGAACATGAAACTCGCACGCAATTTCTGCTCGGTTAGGATTTTGACGCGTGTGTATGGCTTCAATAGCCTTCTGAATGCGACCTTCGATGATAGCGTATGTAGAAGCCATTGCGTGGAATTTTGGTGGAATTTTGAAGGTGGTGGATCAAAAATATGAAGATTTAGTGGTGCATGGCTGCTGTGTGCACGAAGCGAAGGATGAGCTTCAGAAAGCGCCTGATGATAGGCTGAGAATGATCGAAGCTGTGCCCGCATACGGCTGTCTCCACTAACCGGAACTTTCCAGAATACTGTACAACAACCATATCTGTGTCTATACTTTTTGGCCAATTCTTCTCCAAGATATAACCACCACTGAATAATATCGAGACCGAGATCGAGATCGACTTCCTTAATGGCGGATCCGCTCTCCGTCACCGCAGGCGTGGCGGGCTTAGTCTCGCTCGGAATCCAAGTCACGCGGTCGCTCGTCGATTTCTATACTTCGTACAGAGACCAAGGCTCGGATCTCGCCGGCATGACCGAGAGGCTTGAATACCTCTTAGACATCTTCCAAAGCCTCGAAAAGACGTTATTAGATCGCCATTTTCAAGCGGACGAACGAAGCTTGATCAAGAACATTGAGACGTCAATCCAAGACTGCGATGAATTGATTCAAGAACTGCAGGAACAATGTCAGAAATTCAGTAAAACCTCAAACGGAATCAAAGCTGCTGTGAGATTGGCGGGACGTCGAGCCACATACCCTTTCCGACGGAGCACCCTGCAGAAACTCGACGAAGATATTGATGAAATACGCGCCAACCTCTCCTCTGCGCTGGACGTGTTGCAGCTCAAGTACAACAACAGAACCCAAGATGACATTGCTGAAATAAAAGTCCTTCTGGATTTGGTCAGGACCGATCAAGTCTCATCGAATCTCCGCGACTGGCTAAAAGCGCCTGATGCCAAGGTCGACCATAATGCGGCATGCGTAAAGAGACAACCCGGCACGGGAATGTGGCTCGTCAAGAGTCCCGGTTTTTCGAGATGGTTGACAGAAGGGAACTCTATTATGTGGCTGAACGGATTTGCCGGGTCTGGCAAGTCGGTCTTGTGCTCCACGGCGACACAGTTCGCTCTGCGGCATCGAGAATCGGACCCCAACGTCGGCATTGCATTCTTTTATTTCACTTTTAACGATGAGTCGAAACAAGACGAGTCCGCTATGCTACGAGCGCTGCTGCTACAGTTATCGAGCCAGCTCCATGACGGCTATGCGGATCTTACCCGGCTGTATGATTCCTACAAAGCCGGCATACCTCCATCTCTAGTGATAATTGAGTATCTCCGGCGCTTAGTTCAGAGGTTCCACCATGTGTATATCGTGTTAGACGCGCTCGACGAGAGTCCTCGGAATGGACCACGGGAGCACGTGCTTGAGATGTTAGAGGCGATGCGAAAGTGGGGCATACAAGGTCTGCATCTCTTCCTCACCAGCCGGGATGAGCCGGACATCCGAGAATCTCTCGACCTTGCTATCCACCAGCAAGTCGTTATGGAAGGTGCAGGGATAGATAAGGATATTGCCGACTTCATATCAGGTCGGCTTGATGCAGACCGGCTTCGCAAATGGTTGCCACACCGCGACAAGATTCAAGAAACATTAGCTGCCCGTGCCAAGGGTATGTAAGTGAACAATGATCCTGTAGTGGCAGCATTAGAAGATGTTGGCTGACAGGTGTATAGGTTTCGATGGGTCGAATGCCAATTGAGATCCTTGCAGTCATGTCCTCACAGCGAAGATCACCTCGACCGCTTACTTGGTTCGTTGCCTCAATCCCTGGACGAGACATACGAGCGGATGTTGTGTAATATCGATCATGGTTTAATTGAAGATGCTCGACGGATCCTGGCTTTGCTTTGCTTCGCTCCCAGACCATTAATGGTGCGGGAGCTTATCGATGGAATCGCCGTCGAAATCTATCATTCTCCGGGACTCAACCGTAAACGTCGATTGCAAGATTCCAACGATATCCGCGAGATTTGTCTGGGCTTTATTGATATCGGTCTTGGTGCTGATCCCACGGATGAGACTTACTACGAAAAAAAGTTGACATCGACCGTTCGGATTTCTCACTTCTCCGTTCAGGAATACTTGGAATCCGACCGTATCCGGCATCAGAAGGCTATGAAATTCAGCTTGACTAGCGTTATAGAACATGCGGAGATCGCACAGATCTGTTTAATATATTTACTTGATCCAGCCCTTTCAAGCTCCGAGCTCAACGAGACTGTTCTTAAGGAATATCCACTGGCCCAATTTGCAGCCACGTATTGGTATCACCATTATAAAGAAGCAGTATGTCCCGACTCTAAACTTGTCAACCTTGCCCTGAAGTTGTTCCAGCGGCAGGAAACATTCTTGACGTGGATCAGGTTGCACGATATAGATCGGCCATGGCACACTCGAGGTCATTTTAATCGTGTATTGGACAATATTGCAGCTCCAGTCTATTACGCGTCATTACTAGGACTTGACCAGGTTTTATACGAACTGATTAACACTGGGCAACTAGAAAGCATGGCACCTATATCTACGTCTAAAGCCTTCAAAATAATCAACGCTCAAGGTGGAGAGTATGGTAATGCATTACAGGCGGCATCAGCTGAAGGTCATAAGAAAGTGGTGCAGCAGCTGCTGGAGAAGGGGGCGGAGATTAACGTTCAAGGTGGAAAGTATGGTAATGCACTGCAGGCGGCATCATGGAAAGGTGATGAGAAAATGGTGCAGCAGCTGCTGGAGAAGGGGGCGGAGATTAACGCTCAAGGTGGAGAGTATGGTAATGCACTGCAGGCGGCATCAGTTGGAGGTCATAAGAAAGTAGTAGAGCAGCTGCTGAATAAGGGGGCGGAGATCAACGCTCAAGGTGGAGAGTATGATAATGCACTGCAGGCGACATCAGCTGAAGGTCATGAGAAAGTAGTAGAGCAGCTGCTGAGTAAGGGGGCGAATATCAACGCTCAAGGTGGACTCTTTGGTAATGCACTGCAGGCGGCATCATATGAAGGTCATGAGAAAGTGGTGCAGCAGCTGCTGGAGAAGGGGATGGAGATTAATGCTCAAGGTGGATACTTTGGTAATGCACTGCAGGCGGCATCATGGAGAGGTGATGAGAAAGTGGTGCAGCAGCTGCTGGAGAAGGGGGCGGAGATTAACGCTCAAGGTGGAGATTTTGGTAATGCATTACAGGCGGCATCAGCTGAAGGTCATAAAGAAGTGGTACAGCAGCTGCTGGATAAGGGGGCGAAGATCAATGCTCAAGGTGGAGAGTATGGTAATGCACTGCAGGCGGCATCATGGAGAGGTGATGAGAAAATGGTGCAGCAGCTGCTGGAGAAGGGGGCGGAGATTAACGCTCAAGGTGGAGAGTATGGTAATGCACTGCAGGCGGCATCATGGGAAGGTGATGAGAAATTGGTGCAGCAGCTGCTGGAGAAGGGGGCGGAGATTAACGCTCAAGGTGAATACTTTGGTAATGCACTGCAGGCGGCATCATGGAGAGGTGATGAGAAAGTGGTGCAGCAGCTGCTGGAGAAGGGGATGGAGATTAATGCTCAAGGTGGATACTTTGGTAATGCACTGCAGGCGGCATCATGGAGAGGTGATGAGAAAGTGATGCAGCAGCTGCTGGAGAAGGGGGCGAAGGTTAACGCTCAAGGTGGACACTTTGGTAATGCATTGCAGGTGGCATCAGCTCAAGGTCATAAAGAAGTGGTGCAGCAGCTGCTGGAGAAGGGGGCGAAGATCAACGCTCAAGGTGGAGAGTATGATAATGCATTGCAGGCGGCATCAGCTGGAGGTCATAAAGAAGTGGTGCAGCAGCTGCTGGAGAAGGGGGCGAAGATCAGCGCTCAAGGTGAAGATTATGACAGGTAAGTAAGCTGCTACGCGGCTTCCGTAGATATATTCTTCTATATGAATTATAAAGGATGAAGTGGAATAATTTGTATTATTTCAATCTGTAACGATTCGCGAAGCTAGTAGCCAGTTTTCTGCGCTTGAAAGTGGCCTGCATATTTGCTTCGTTGAGCTTTCTCCTTCTACTGTATCCGCCCGTCAGCCAGCACCGGGTGCAATTCGTAGAGAACCCAGTAAGCCATGAGAATCTTGTGCCTTTTCTGCCCTCGCACCAATGCTACAGTATATGCGTTGAAGATCTCATAAGTAGGCCACGTTCAGAGCTGTGAAATATCATGAGTTGCATTTCTAAATCGTGCATCCAGATGCTGTTGGCAGAAAACCCACGCCATACCATGAGGAAAGCCGCCAATCTTTTGTTAATTCTAATGCATGAGCTTGGAGATTGATCAAGGGACACTTAAGACGTATTGACAATAACATATAGATATTGAGTAGGGCCAATCTCAATACCAGATCGATGCTCTTCAAGGAAAAGGGTGATGCAAGCGTAAATGATAGTTTTCTAGAGAACTTGGAAACATCGATCTGTCCTCGAAAGCGAGGGAGGGTCACGCGAGGGTTTTGTGCATCGCATCTGCATGATTTGGCAAGGGCACTGTTCCTGTCAAGGTAGCCGTCGCACCTGGGATGCGGACACGTGATCGGCTGATGGTCCGGATGGTGGCGAAGATGCTTGCGATGAAAGTGCTTCTTGAGATCGTCACGACTCGCGAAAGTCTTCAGGCGATCAGCTGCCGATAGCTCTTCGTTGCCGAGGCAGAAGATGTATTTGAATGGCTTTGCATTCGACGGGAAGGGTTTTCTGACAGATTCGGCGGTGGAGAAGCGAACGGTGAAGTCTGCTTCTTTTTGACCTTGATGTTCGTCTTGCGATGACGGGAGCCTTGGCTTTCCTGCTTCTTGCAGAGCGCGATCGACGTGTCAATAGCTGCTGTTCGCCGTTGACACTTCTCTTCGATAGATGATGTGGCGAAGGTGAAGAGCGCGTCGATGGCATGAACTCTTTCCGCGAACACGTATTTCGCCGCGTGAAGATTGTCCTGTGCTGCGACCGGTGATTCCTTCAGTTGGCGTTGAATGTCGGTTATCGGCTGTTCCTTGAATGAAGTTGTCATCTCATATTGCATATATCGACATGAAGAGTCAAAAGAAGATCACAAAGAAGATATATACGCTTCGCAACGGAAAGCCGAAATCTCATATTGATTCTGATTCTTGGAGGCCTCACGAGCATTCAAGTTTCAAAGTCAAGATTGATCAAGGCAAGCTTATTGAAGGTATATGAAACTTCCTGACTATCACAAATATGGCACTACTGATATCAGCATCTCAAGATCTCGAGAAAGCTCTTCTAGAGATGGAGATAGGTAAGAAAGCCGTTGTGACGACGCCGAGGTACTGCAACTCTTTCACCTTGTGCAATTCGAAGTCATGCACTGAGCTTTCTGCTGCGAAGATGAGTGTGTGAAGCGGCCACAGTACTGCTGAATTTATGAGGATGAGAAGGAGAAGAAGCAGAATAAGAAGGCCTTAGCAGAAGAAAATAGGCTGGGGGAAGAAAAAGCTCTCGAGAATCAATTGCAGGCCAAAATTCCCGGCACTCCCCAGCACGTCAAGATGCATCGAATTAACGAAGCTATCGCTAAACATAATGAGCGTGTAAAGGCTACTTACTAGCGAAGGTCGAAATAGAAAGCGTTTAAAGAGATCTGTTAAGCTCGAGCAGATCTTCAAATGAAAGACATTAACTCGCACTGATGATAAAGAAATTAACTGATATCTATATCGAAAACGCATAACCTTGTAAACCTTCATCAATCTGATCAATTTGACCTCGATGGGCTCGAGCCACTCAGCCAACAAACAGCCCATCTGATATGATTGCAACGCCCTCCTTATCGACGGTATCACTGTGTAAACGCTGGAAGGTGACGGTCTGATGAAGTTCGGGGGGGGGTGAGTCGTGCGGAAGTTGTTTGGGCAGTCTATGTAGTTGAAGCTATTCAGAGATTCAGTGAATCCAGTTGCTGTAGTACTAACACACGAAATTGAAGGCGAGCGCTTAATAATAATGGCACACATCCTTCCCTCTATGCTACCGCGCCGTATTGTTCTCGTAAAATTGCTCAAAACCCGAACTTCAGGATGTAAGGTAATTTATTTTACGATTGTAATTTACAGTCAGAGTTTAGTGTCGCCCTGGTTGCCTTAAATGAGCGGAAGCGGAGACTCCCGTTACTGTTCCCTGTCGCAGATCCCTCTTCCGACTACACTTCGACTAACGTTACATGTTCTTGAGGCAAACAGGGGAATCTTCCTATTTTCTGACAGAATACTAGTTATGGCTGACCTGTTTTCGTCTTCACCACAAGATGAGCCAGACGTGTATCCGTATTCCTCTTTTGAAAGAACACTTAGTCTCTTACAACACTCGCCCTCGACATGTTCTTTGCTCAGAAACAGCTTCTCTCTTCTACCATCTCTTGGATTCCACCTTGTTGACACAACAACCGTTTTTCGAGCCTCACATTACTCGTGATCAAATCCAGCTATCATCAAAATGCCCTCAGGTTTCCAGCTAACGCAGGTTCCGAACCTCACGGACTACGTCGCCATTGTTACTGGAGGTATGCCTTGATTTCCTCGCCATGATTTCTAGCTGCTGGCCTTTTATCTCCATAGGTTCCTGACTTCTTTAGGGAATTCTGGAATCGGATACGAGATTACTCTTCAGCTTGCCTCACATCATGCTCGAGTTTACATTGCTGCCCGCTCTCGGAAGCGCGGAGAAGAAGCTATTGCGAAGCTGAAGGCATCCTCAAAACTCGATCTTGACCTCCACTTTCTCGAGATGGATTTGCAGAGTCTGCAGAGCGTGAAACTGGCAGCCGCCGAATTCATGAAACTTGAGTCACGTGTGGACTTGTTGATCAATAACGCCGGTGTAAGGGCCATATTCTATGTAGGCAAGCGGACTGGACTGACATGCATGATAACTCAGATTATGGGTGTACCGTTCAAGCTCACTAGCGATGGATTCGAATCCCAATGGCAGACGAACTATCTTGCTCCACATTTACTCTTCTTGTCACTACTTCCAATCATTGAATCAACCGCGGCAAATAGCTCTTCGAAAACTCGTGTTCGGGTGATAAACGTCTCTAGCGATATCATATCGATGGCACCTAAAGCTATAGAATATTCAGACGTCAATATGGTCAATGCGAAAGGGCCGCCAAGCGCAGCATGGTAAGAAGGAAATGATGAGAATGAAGTCGAAATACTTCTAATTATCTTTACAGGAAACGGTACGCGCATTCCAAGCTCGCCGTCATTATGCAGGCTCGTGCTATTCACAACCGTTATTACGATCAAGGGATCTCCGCTTTCTCTCTTCACCCTGGCATTGTGCCCACAAATCTCCAGAGCGCTGATCCAACCGTATTTGGCTCATTCATTCGTCACATGGTACACTGGCACATAATGCCGGGCTCGGTCACACCAACCGATGGCACACGAACGACGTTGTTCTGCGCAACGAGTTCAGATGCTGTTAAGAATAGCGGACAATTCTTTCTTCCTTTCGGGAAACTAGACCCGCGTGCCGCTAAGTGGATCGATGATGAGACAGCCGTGTCAAAGTTGTGGGACGAGAGTGGCAAGATGTTGAAAGAGCATGGCTACTGATGAGGACAGCAGAGTGGGATAATTCGAGGGCTGAAATTGTGGCGTTCGAGATGTATCCTTGCCTCCTTGGAGGCCTCTTGCTCTTTCTAGGTTGTCTCCTTGTACCTATGGCTATCACTGGTCTCTGACTCTTTAATATTTTATTCTGGTAGCAAGCATCACAAATGAGTCGATGCTGCTACGCTTGAGCGTTATGACACCTCACAGGATCTCGGTCGTTTCGAAATAGATGGATCTGGGGAAAGCCCTACAAAGTCGAGCCAAATTTGCAATGGTTTCAAAGTGTGCTGGTGCAAGTCGGTGCGACTGTGCTATGGTTGGACTAGCAGAAAAAGAAACAACCACTTTCAAATTTCTCTTCCCCTATTTCTTCCTTTCTCGTACATTCCGATTCCATATCCATGCCTTGTTACCTCCAACGCATTTCACCGTGTGCATCAGACCCATTCTCTTCCTGTATAAGTGGTCAAAGGTCTGGCAGCTGTTCCTAGTTGACTATAAGAAATCTTGCACTGCATTTTGACAGGGCATTAGTACTAGTTTGGGAATAGCGTGGTCCTGGAGACTCGGCAAGGTTATGATAGTCTCGCAATGGTGGTGGTTGGCCAGATCCGTTTGTACTCAGGTTTCTTCTCGGGGCCCAACCTTTATTATGAGGGATCTCCGTCCACGCTTACCACGTGTATTCTTGATGTCGGCCTATGGGCTTAATTGATCGAGTCTCCTTATGGTTCCTTGCCTTCTTGACACCAGTCTTCACTCTTTCGTCACCAAAACCCTTCCGCGTCACTTGAATTCCAAACGGAGTCGTTTTTGATAGCTCAAACTCCATCCGCAACCATGCCCACCGCCAACAAGCCCCCAACCCCTTTCTACGTCCCAACCGTCAACATCGCTCCTTACCTCGCCGACCCCACCTCCCCCGCCGCAGAAAGCATCATCAAAGACATCCGCGCCGCCTGCATCTCCACCGGCTTCTTCCAAATCACCGGCCACGGCATCCCGCGCGCC
>JAABUY010005543.1_pt1 | contig 12648 bp, 11 predicted proteins | sample 5560271 | NCBI WGS metagenome assembly JAABUY01 (sample SAMN10711886, study PRJNA513374) | rock metagenome | isolation source: Antarctica rocks | place: Antarctica: Victoria Land, University Valley
TGAGTCAGGTATCCAGGCATACGGCAGCAGGCATGCGCAGACTCAGCATGGTCAGACAGATGCTCTGGAGTATTTGAGGCGCAGCACAGTTGCTGTCCCACCTTCGTGGCAGCCGCCAGCACAGCTGCATGATTTGGAAGCTGCTGCAGCAGTGGAGCAGCAACAGCCGACGGCAGACTCCCAAAGCGAGGCAGCTTTCTACACATGGTGCGTATCCAGATACCACCCTGCTTGTGCACAAGTCCAGGTGCTATGTGTGTGTTGCTGCTGCTGCAAAACGTATAGCACTTTCACATCTTTTGCAGATAATGTAGTGCCAACTTTCCCTACATGAGCAGCTGCGTGTCCCACTCCCCTTGCCATGGAGACGCATGGCTTGCTCAGCCTGCTCTGCATGAGCTGTGCTGTGCTGTGCTGTGCTGTGCTGTGCTGTGCTGTGCTGTGCTGTGCTGTGCTGTGCTGTGCTGTGCTGCGTACATGCGCATGCTCAGCTTTGTGTGCCTGCTATGTGGGCGGCGTGATGCATAACAGAGTACTCAGCCGTTCGCCCCGAGTATGCCTGACCTGTATGCAAGTGGTGTGCAACCTGCAATCAGAGCTGATCACTCTTGCAGGATGCATGCCAGGCTGAAAGGGAATTGATATCAGGGTGAAAGGAAGGTGATGCCAGGCTGAAGGGGAATTGATACCAGGGTGAAAGGAAGGTGAAGCCAGGCTGAAAGGGAATTGATGTCAGGCTGGAAGGAATTGGATGCCAGGCCGGAAGGAATCTGATGCCAGACAATCTGCTTAGTTGCTGTTGGTGAAGTTTTTGCTGATACCTTGGTGCAGCTGCTGAGCCCTCATCGCAGCCTGCTTGAGTTGCAATGAGGGCTGTACCAAGGTTCATGCTTTTCTCATGCTACCCATGACTCAAGGCTCTGAAATCATGAGCAACCTGTGCATGTTTCCACTCCAAACTTCATTTTGGAGTGGAAGGCGCTGCATACAAGTCCAAGCTGTTCCTGTTCTGACAAAACAGCTTGCTAGGCATGAAAGGTCGGCAACGTTTTTAATTTGGCTGCAGATGTACTGTAGGTAAGCAAACAGAATTTTGCCCCGCTGCTGGTTAGTTAGGCATGGTGAGCAAGGTATTGTACTCAAGTTTGCATGTGGGCTTACTTGTTATCGGACTAGTCGGCATTTGCCTGCATAAAAACGGATTTTAGATGCATGTCTTGCCTAATGCGTCACACCCTGTTGTTGTGTTTGTTGCATTGTTTTTACTTTTGGCCCCGGGTCCTTGCACTTGTTTTAACTTTGTAGAATATCTTATATGAGTCGAGCTTGCATAAACAACTGTCCAGGCATTCATGTACGTGGGTTTAAATGCTCTCCATTTGCTGATCAACTTACTGTTTCCCTTCATCTTTAGTCGTTAGGACCTTTTGGAACTCAAGTGTATCAATTGGGATATATTCATCAGTCAAATGCCTACAAAAGCTTGGAAAAGCAGTGTAAAATTCTGAGGTATGCTGGCATTTACGTGTAGCACACGGCTGTAACCTCAAGACAGCTGCCTGCCATTAGCCTGAGACAAGGCCGGAACTATATACCCTTTGCTAGCGTGTAAAGGTGCGCTTTATCGGCCCTGTTACCAAGCTTTGGAGCAGATAGTCGTTACATCAGCTGCTTGCTGCTGTGAGAATTGTGATTCTGCCTGTGTCATGGAATTACTGCAGACATCAAGTCACAATTGTCAGCCCTATCAGCCCTACCAACGTGTCATGCTGACCTGTTGTGCTACGGCTGCACTGCGTTCTGGATGTCCAGACCAGTGAAACAACGCATGAAACCAACAAGCAGAAATCATGCTGGTGAACGACCTGTCTTTCTGCTGGCATACCATTTAAGTCCTCATATAGGCTTGCATGCATGTTAAGTATGCTTGCTGACGCAAGTTGCATGAATGCAAAAGTCCAATGAATTCTACTTGTGCCAATGAAACATGTTGTCAGGTATGATAGTCTGACTGTGTACAAATGCACACATCATGCCCTCAATGATTCGTTTATACTGCAATGGGGACAGGAATTACTTTGTAACCAAGACAGCTGATGCAGAATATGTGAAGGCTGCAGTCAGGAAAAGTCAGCTTAACGACAGGAAGTCTGCACTCTGCCGGCCGGCACTCACTGTCGCTCGTGACTCAGATCTCAGCCCAGCCTGAGACCCAGAGCGTGAGCCTGCGTGGGACAATTTCTGTTCTGCCAGGCCGAGTCCGCCCATCTGAGTGGATTTGAAAGCTGGGTTGTTCTTGAATTCCAGCAGGAGCGTGAAAAGCACATGCAGTGACTCTATGGGGTTGTCATAGACAGGGATGTCCAGTGCGCTGCATACAATCTTCACAAAGCTGTGCAGATCCACATCCTGCAATGACACATGGATTAGTGACTGTGCTAGTGACACAGCAACTGAGCAAGGGCCAATTCATGATGCGAGTGAGTGCAAGGTGGGTGACCGTGTGAGTGAGTCATGCTCAGACTGAGCGCTTGGGGATCTAATCATGTAAGCAGGTGGTACTCCTGAGCTAGGTGGTGCTCCTGACATAGTTCAGCACCTAAGGCAGGTATTCAGTAGTACGCTCCACCATGCTATCGGTGGTTGTTGCCAAGCTTTGCGCCACGAGCCTGCTGGACAAGATATCATTGCAATAGTATGACAGAAGATCATTGACATTGACATTGCGTGCTGCTGGTATGCACGCAGCCATGCTTGTTGGAATGATTGATTTGCGTGGCTTCCACAAGTTGCAATGATACTTTGTGGGTAACTTGTCTTGCACCCATAAGTTTGCATGAATGTATGCATGAATGAATGAATGCATTATTCTCTGTATCTTGCCAATGCATTTTGACACCCATGCACAAGTGTCATCAGCATCCATACCACTACCACCAATGTGCTGTATTGCAAATACCCTCAAATGTCTGAATCAACGTTCCAAACATGCATGCAGCGGCAGAATACGAGAGCGATCAAAGAAACAGATTCATTACACCATCCCTACTCTAAGCAGGATACGACACACACATCATGACGAAGTGCACAGGGGTTACCAGTGTTGCATCTGGCAACTTCATGGTGTGCAGTTTCTGCTCCACCTCAATGGGCCATTGCTGCATTAGTGCTTCCACGTCTGGCATGCTGTTGCTGATGTGCACATTACCGCCTGGCTTACCCTGCACGGTCAACACTTCATCTTTATATTATCATTATTATATTACGTTATCATTTTCCATAATAATGTACTATATCATATCATATTGTACTATATTATGTTACGACAGCAGGATCTAGCAGCTGAGAGAGCTCTGTCACTGCATCAGCATCTCAAGGTGGCAAGGCATTGCTGGTATACACCAAATTGTACTGCTGGACTTAGCCTGCATGAACACGTGCATGCTGGTCATCAGTGTGCCCAGCTTCAACCTCACCAAGAGTGGCCTGTGACCTCACAGACAGTGGCCTGACATCTCACACACAGTGGCCTGTAGCCTCTCACGCAGTGACCTGCGACCTCACATACAGTGACCTGTGACCTAACACGCAGTGCATGTATCACTGCCTGCAGGTCTAGCATGCCATTGCCTCAGTGCAGTTTGAGCTTGCGCTGCACAGGTCAGCATGTACCGTTAGGGCTCATATCATCACCACTTGATCTTTACTACAGATTCAAGTCATGCATCACTACCCGACATTGCTGAGTCACCAGCGACAGCAGTCTGATGCGCACAGTTTTACAGACTTCTCCAGCAAGCTGGTCAGTGAATTTCAGTCATGATGTGTGTGCAAACATATCATTGGTGGCGTTTTGGCCAGACTGGTCCTGATGGTAAGTGGGCAGCAGCTTCACCACTAGACTGTCTGTCAATGTTGAATGTTGTACTACCAGATCAAGCACAACGTGCGTGGGGAGTGCATGAGCATCATAGTAGCTGAGCAGCACCAAGGTTCATAGTAGACAAGATCAACCAGCTCGGCAATTGAATCAAAAGTGCAGCTGACATTGCTATCATTGTCCAACTGTCCCAAATGGAGCAAAGTGTGAAGTTCGAGCAGGTGAACAAGGCACCACCTTTTGGAGATCACCAATGCTCTTGATCCAGTCAGTAATGCGCTTGCCGTTCTTAGCTAGGTCTTCTACCTTGGCCACCGTGCTTGCTGCCCCACTGCTCACCCCAGCCTGCATTGCATCAAACCCTAGGCTAAATGGTAAGGTTGTGGCGCAGAGACCCCAGGCTGGGCTGCGTCAAAGCTTAGGCCAAATGGTCAATATGCATGGCAGAAACCCCAGCCTGCATTGCATCACACCCTAGGCTACATGGTCAACACGCATGGCAGAAATTAGACTCTACAGCTTAGGCCGTAAGTAATGTCCCAGCGGCTCAAGTCTGCACATTGCGACAGTACTGCAGGCGGGTCTTTGTATCAATTGGCCAGTGCTATGAGGCATGCCGGGCCAATCAACACACCTCTCTGCGTGCAGGCTCACCGCTGTGAAAAGCGAAAAGAAGAGAAGAGAAGAGAAGAGAAGAGAAGAGAAGAGAAGAGAAGAGAAGAGAAGAGAAAAGAAGAGAAGAGAAAAGAAAAGAAAAAGAGAGAAAAAGACTACACCTTTCGGCGTCAGATGAATGAGGAGCGACTGTAGAGCTGATGGCTGATTGGTGACGACGACAGCAGTGTACAGGCAAAACAGGGCTGAAACACAGCCTTGACTTGGCAGCTGTGCTGTGTGCAAAACACATAAATTCAATATATTCTGTTTGCATCTCTACGTGGCAACATAACACAGCTGTCAACTGTAGTATCCAGAGTGACCAGCAACACAGTATGCAGTCAGCAAGAGCCTTTGCACAGAAAGTGCCAAAAACCTGCTGCCTGGACAAGCTTGCCTCTGAAAGAGGGCAAGCCTGTGCAGTCAGCAAACCTTCCTTTGCTGAGCTGTCACTTGTATTGGCACATCTGTGCTGTCTATTTCCCAGATAAAGATATGACAGGGGTTGACCCACCCTTTGCCCCTTGACTCAGACGGTGACTGCGCCACACCCCTTGCGCTGAGCAAAGTTTTTGAACGAAGTCTAAAGCTTTGACTTTCAAACTTGGTCACGTAACGTGCAAGAGCATGCTGAGTCAGTCAGGTGTTCAAATTTGGGATGCTAAAGCAGACAACAGTGTACAGCTGTACATACGTGTGGGTCATTGTTAATGGCCTAAGCTGGTTACATGGTTACATGGTTAACATGCATGGCAGACACCCCAGGCTGCACTGCATCAAACCCTAGGCTGAATGGTAAATTTGTGTGGCAGAAACCCCAGGATGGCTCTTTTACCTGAGGCGTCAAGCTTTCTGTCCTAGTACAAGGCAGTGCACCTGCTGCCTGCTACTGAATTTGCCACAAGCTACATTTAGATACATCAATATGGTCCAGTACCAGCTGCAAGGGGGCTTGCCTGCTTTGAGGCCTGTCTGAGCTGCATGGTGAGGAGGGAGGGGTCAGACTGGACTGCGGCAGGCTCATCCAGCACCTTCAGTCCCAACAAATCAGGCTTGCCATCTGGCCGGGACACCTGCATGCGATAGCAGTGTGATGTGACACACACAATCATGCTGTGCAAAACTTGGCACTGACTTCACAGCACACGTCACAACAGTATGGAAGCTGTCCTTCTGCAAGGTATAGCACTGCTGCAGACCTCACACGTGCACTGCTGCAGACCTCATATGTGCACTGCTGCAGACCTACTCAGGACCTGTACCTGACCGTAGGGGAAGCCACACGATTGATTAATGAAACGAGTATATGAACTCCAGACCCAACTGAGCATGCGCATACACCAGCACCAAACAAGACTATCGCTTGTCAACACAAAGCAGGAGTATAAGACTGATTGCAGATCAGAGTCAAGTCTGGTCATCCTGACAGCTGGCAGTCATCAGACGGTTGTGAGTGGCTTCATTGCTGTGACAGCCTGCATCTGTGCCATCTCTTGATGCAGCTCAAGCACACAGCAGGCATAAAACAGCAGTGTGCCACAAGCATCAGGTGCAAGCCTTGTAACTAATAGCTTCTGCCAGACAGACAAGCGATTAAGAGTCAGTGTCAGGCATCAGAAGCATCTGCAGCATTGCTGCATACTGAGCATGGACCATGAGCACGGACCATGAGCACGGACCATCCCTGCAGACAATGACAGTGCCAATGGCTGTGACGTACATGCAGCGGGCATGACGCAACAGTGTGCTACAAACATCAGGTCTGCCATTGCTAAGCAAGTGGTACTTTTGGGAGGCATGAACAGTGAATGGGTTGGAACTGAATTTTAAATCTATGCAGCAGGCGGGACATTGTCGAGGTGAGAAGCAATTGCAGCATCTGTGTGTTGGCAGGACTGTGCAATCAAGCCGTGACACAGAAGTAGAACTGGTTACTGCCAAAAATGCCCTGATTGTGAATACACCCAGGGAGCTATGACGGCAGTTTTGCCACTTGTTTGTCAGATGTTGTTGACCACAAGCCAGGGCGTCTGCATTCACCTTGATGAACTCGTCAATGTCTCCAATGGCTGGGACAAACTCAGGGATAAAGGGCTTCAGAGGTGTGTCCAATTGCAGCACTTCCGGCTTGTACTGCATAATGTACTGGAACAGATCATGCACCTCAGGACCAACTGGCAATTCTTCACACTCATCTGGGTTATAGCCACCTGGAGGCAGTACTATGGTCACTAAAAGCACTTCATTGCAGCGCATGAAGATTACATCAAGCATGTCTGTGGCCCTCTGGGGAAGCTTTCTTGTAAGCAATTTGGCAGAGTAAGAGGATGTCTCGTCATTACACATGTGCCATGTGAGCAGGAGTGCAATGCCTTTTGAAGAATGCCATGGTCACTGCAAGCTTATGAGTCAGGCTATTGATACACAAGCCATCAGGTCGCACGAATGCTTTTTGGCAATAGCCCAGCTGCTGGTGGATGCAATGACACACAGATAGTATGGAAAATGAAAAGCTTGCACACTGCTGACATGCACAGTGAGTCTTTGGGAGGCTTGAGCAGGATCAGGATGCAGAAGAACACCTGCCTGGTGGCGGAGGATCATATGAAGGTGGCCCCGCGCTGCTGGCCTGCATCTGTGGTGAGGCTGCAGGTGGCAAGGTTCCAGCTAGGCGGGAATGCGGTCTTTGCATTCTGCCTTGCCTATGAGGTGGCTCTGGGTGATCAACAGGGCTCTCATCATCACTGCTTCTATGCCCCTGATGGTAGAAAGCAGAAGTGATAGGCGCTAACAGAGCAAAGCAGTCGTAAGTATGGACGACATGGCACATAGACTTTGGCATCTCTGCTGATATGCGAGTCAGCAACGCATCACAGAGTGCAGCCGCAAGCTGGCTGTGCTGACAGTGCACACCTGATCACCATACTCAAACTCATGATCACTGTCACTCTCCATCTGGGGGCTTATGTCTGCGAGTCAGCACTCAACATATTAACTATGTTGTGACGTTCTTACTGGGCTAACTTGGCAACTATAATTTCACACAACGAAGTCGCCGAGCCCCGACTGGTGATTGGCGGGAGTAAGCTTGGCTTGCAGGGTTGCTGATTTTGGTGACGCAGATCACTTTGTTGGCTACTTGTTATCCTATTTGCTTGGCATGTACAGTTGAGAAGGGTCGCCGCTACTCTTCAAGGAGTCATCCAGGTGACTAACTCCAGAAGGGCAGAGTCGCGGATTTAAAGTGGGAGAGTAGATAAACTCAAGTCAGTGCTTCTATGCGAGTTGCAACCTGCATTTGAGCATGCTTGGTGTCGGCATGGCTCTTCAGCACTTGTTCATGAACTTGTGCGTTGAAAGGTCTCAGGACAGCCGTCAACACAGATGCAAACCATACAGGCTAGATCAGCAAATAGACTGTTGGCTTGATCTATCTGCAAACAATTTGATTGCACAGCCTGGCAGAGTGCCAGCGGAGGCTTGTGCCGAGATCTTAAGATCCTTGCAGCCCAACAGCAAGCCTGTCACAAGCTCCATGCTGGACTGTTGTCAGTTTGAAGATGCTGTCACAACTTTGGTCGCTGAACAAGCACTCCTCTAGCTGACTTTGGCCTTCAGCAGCTTCAACCAGGCATTGCTGCGGCATCTGAGACTGCACTTGAAGAAGTGCCAATCAAGCAAGCTAGTGCCTGGGCTGTTGCTGTAGCTGCCTTTGGCGCTGCTGCAAAGGGCTTGTGAGAGACTCACTACCTTTGGCTCATTGGGCTGGGTACAAACTATTGCACAACATGCAACCAACTAGAGATCAGCAACAGCCAGTATGACTATGAGCAAATTGATGGACATCTCACTGCTTAGGTGTTGATGTCAACCAGTCGACCAGCTGAAACTAAGTAAAGTTGTCTCTCGCATTGCAAACTAGCTCGATTCAAAGCACAACTTTCATGTGAACGTCTTCTTTGTCTGTCTTGCATCATTTGATTACGCAATACTGCCAGCCTTGCTTTTCAGGGTGCTTCCCTTCCACAGCTTGCATGCAACCAAGCTAGTTGTCATTCTTGCTCCTTCATAAGCTGCCCTTTGAGACAGGAGTAAATCAGCACATGACTCTGCCTACAACATTGACATGCAGTTCATGTAGTACATCAGCTGCAAGCATACCGGCTACCCTATTTGGCGGGTCAAAAGTGACAAGGCACAGTCTCGTGGCCTGCACTCCTTATTCAACAAACACAAGGGCCGACTTGTGTCAGGAGTGCTGCTGATGCGCATGCGCAGCTCAAGGGTCACAGGGTGACAGTAGCCTGGCAATTATGTGTTGTCAAGGTTGCGTTGGTAGATATCAGCAGGCACACTGACTTTCAGGAAGAGAGCCTTCAGTGAAGACACAAGATGTCATAAGTCCACAGAGGTTGATTTCAGGTGGCATGTGTTCACTGGAGCAGAAGCTTGGGTCTGGTTGGAGCTATCAGTGATTGACGTCCCCCTGCCACACTATCAGTGTCTTGCACTTCTTGCAAAACACAAAACACTTAACTTTGCAGTGAGCTTGCAATGATTACCACACAATGCTTGAGCTCAAGTCCTGTTTGATGGGCACATGCATGATGTGACTACGTGTCATTGCCTGCACCTAGGTGCAGGCCTGTGACCGTGCGCCATTGTGACTAGTCATTGTCACACTGACGCACGGTGCCTCATGAGCAAAGGCCATGCTGCCACAAAGCTCAGAGCCCCAGGCCTCTTGCGTCTGGGAAGCCCTGTATGGCACCAGCACGTGGTCTCGCGGTTCTTGGCTGTGAAGTAAGGAGACCAAACGTTCACCTGAGCCAAAAAGCAGTTTGAAGACAAGCCGCATGCTTATCGCGGTAGCCAATATTTCAGCGGACGCCGTTGACGCAGCCAGCATAAACTAGTCTTTTGCATCGCCGATTGCGCATCTAGTTAGATTTCGAATCAAGACACTCAGCCACCAACATGCAGACCATCTTAACCTCAGGCTCTTCGAGTCTGCGCAGTGTCGGAAGCCCTGCTGTGCGATCGTCAAAGTTGATGTCTGTGGGTAGAAAGCTTCACCGCAGATCTGCAGCTAAAGGTACATATGCGGAGCAGGAAGACAAGCAGGTGAGCGGAGGCTTCGAATTCGTTAACGTTGAACTTGGTCTGCATGCAACATGTATTGGTTACCGTGGTCTCCGCTGGCGTTCGGATCTGGTGTACAGAAAATAAAGGCAGACTATGCATTGTCGTTCTCTTTTGCCTGCAGGACAAGGGCAGCGTTGGTCTGTATGAGCCTGAGTCGACCTCCAGCAAGCTTAAGTCGACCTCCAGCAATGGAGCGGACCCCGCGAATTTGAAAGCAGGAGCAGAGTTGGAGAAGGCAATCGGCCAGCTGCCGCCCGAGCAGCAACAGCAGTTGGGTCGTTTGTATATGTTTTTGACCCAGCATCCCGAGGCCAAAATCAAACTGCAAAACTTCGGTGATGTTCGCCGCGCCATGGACAACTATCAGGTGTGCTTGGCTAACCCGACCGCGCCCTCCAGCACTTTAAGCTTAATCGAACATTTGCCTGATTTCATGCATCCCTGTGCAACGAGGTTTAGTACTCGATGTGCATTTAGCGTCCAGCTGGATAATTGGGTGCATGATGTAGGTGTTGCTATGGAGGCCTGCAGAGCTGTTGAATGGTCGCCTCGCCATGATTGGTTTCACAGCTGCTCTTGCAAATGAAGCCATCACTGGAGCTTCCCTGTGGCAGCAGCTGTACTTTGCTCCTTATGCCTACCTGTCTGCCTACTTGCTGGTGGTTGCGGCTGCTCAGCTAAATAGGGCATTTGGATCGCCAAACAAGGGTAAGTCAGCCTGCTGCCCCTTCTCTGTGTTACAACTGAATTGCCATCTTCCAACATACACATGCTTTCTGAACAGCCTTGCTTGCCTACACCAAGAGTGTTGCAGATGTGTTTAACAAATGAAGGGTCCACATATGTGTTGCAGCATTTTATTTGCATGCAGTATCCTGGAGTCTTTTACATACAGCAAGGCACCTGCTGCATACTTATTCAGCAAAGATTTGACCCTGAGTGAGCAAGATGCTGTAGCACAGAGCATGCTGTAACTTGCACGTACTCTGTCGCTGCAGGCACTGGCCCTTTCACAAGATCTGCTGAGCTGATCAATGGCAGGTCAGTTTATGTCTCTTTTTCACCTTCTTTCTTGTTGGCAGCCTTTGCAGCCGTAGACAAGGCAGAGCTCACAGCATACCATAAATTATCTTCATATCAATCCAAGTTGTGTCTACTCGTGTCATAATTTTGTCATGTTTTTAAGCATGCAAGCGTAGTTGTGTCAGACATGTTTGACATGCATACTCTGGTAAACTTCAAAGACTGTCTCCTTGGGCTGTGTCATGACCTAACATTGTTATGATGTGCAGGGCTGCCATGGTTGGATACGCCATCCTGGCATATGTGGAATACAACCAGGAGCTGAGGAGGGCTGCTGCTATTGTCTATCAGCGACTTCAGCAGCAGGGAGGTATCGGCTTGTAGAGACCGACAACAACCTGATTCTACACATATACGACTCCGATTGTACTGTACACCATAGTTGCTCCGAGAGGCTCTGTACATCCAGAAACCCTGGAATTACACACAGCAGTCACGCATCTGCAGCAACTTTAGCACCATCATTCAGCAATGTGGGCATTGCTGCCAACATGGTAGTGTGTATCACCTTTTGCTTTCAAGCACATGGCCATCATGAGGTTCATGCATGCACACGTGATGGCTGACAGGATGGCTTTGTAGTCACTTTGATATAAAGTGCATGCGTATATGCACTTCAAAAAATGTCCTTCTCTGCTTGTGACGTTATTGCCTCAAGATGTGAAGGAGGTTACTGCCTATATTCTTTGCTTGCATTTTGAGTCAGATTCTCATGCAGGTGCTGCCATCAATGGTGTTTTTTTCATTGTTTGCTTGACAAGCCAATGTCATTTATGTAGTCGTCATTAGGCAGATCAGTAGGTTTATGGACTCCTCTAGGATCTGTGCAGAGTAATGTCTTCAAAGTAACAGAAGTGCTGCTGTGTTTGCAATGAGACCTGCTTGAAGTTGGTTTTGTTAAGCAGAGTATCCATTCCACTTGAGTGCGCTTGTCTGCAACAGATGTCTGACGGCATCCCTACCCTGCCTTCGTTTGTCCAATGTGGATCAGATGCTCATCTAAATGACAGGCAGGTCCACTTCTGCATGCCACGCTCACATTGTGCAGTCTAAGTCAGCTTGCAAATGCTATCCTTTCCATTAAATCATTGCAGTAAGTCTCACAGATCAGAGGCACTGTGGCTCAGCCCTCAATGTGACACAGACCTCCACCCCGGATGAGATGCATTATATACGCATGCAGGAAGTCATGGGTGGCACAACTAATCCTAAGTTTGAGCTCCAGGTTTCTATGCATGCCTGCGAGAGCTGCTGCATGAATTGCTACTCCATGACATGCATGAACAACTGGTGGCTGCAGCGGAATGCTAGTAGTAGCTACAAACCATGCTGATGTGCACATCATATACACGTGTATAACGGTGAATTCCTGTTTATTGCCAGCTGCCATACATGTGTTATGTGACTACCTGTGGCTGATTATAACATCATGCAGAATTTACAGATTTCAACCCATAAGACGTGTGGTCATGATCAAACATCTGGCCAAACTCAAAGCCAGCACGCCCGTGCTGCATGACCCTATTGGTCAAGCAAATGACTAAGCTCAGTTCTTTGAAAAAGTCGACCCTCCTGCACAAACCTGTGAGTAAAGCCAAACTTGGACACCATCATAACACAGAAGCCCTACAGGCATCAAAAGCCTGAGTGGTACATGTCTGACAACTGGCACAAAGTGCCTTACATACAACGCTGCAACCAAATCATACATGCACATGGAGAACGCAGAAATTCTTTCACCATCTACCCATCAAAATTAGATCAAGCAATTGCACTATAGACCTACATGCTGCTCAAATATATACTTCCCCTTCTAATAAGTGACCGTGACAACAATAAAGATACAACAGCATCAAGGTTTGAGCAGTCAACACAGCACAGGC
>JAABUY010005544.1_pt1 | contig 12647 bp, 12 predicted proteins | sample 5560271 | NCBI WGS metagenome assembly JAABUY01 (sample SAMN10711886, study PRJNA513374) | rock metagenome | isolation source: Antarctica rocks | place: Antarctica: Victoria Land, University Valley
ACTACGACGCGCTCAGGGACCGCGACATCGGCTACAACGCAGCCCTGCGTCAGCTCGGCAACCGCCTCGTCGGCATCCTTCATGGCTGCCTCAAAACGCACACCCTCTACGACGAGGCCGTTGCCTGAAACGAGCTCGCCCAACAAGTGGCAGCTTGACACCTAAGCACATGGGATGTCTGGGACCAGGGCACCGAGCTGGCCCAGCACCGCGAGATCACCCTGGCCACCAAGATGGACATCTACTTCTGCGACCCGCACTCGCCCTGGCAGCGCGGCAGCAACGAAAACGGCCTGCTACGCCAATACTTCCCGACCTGTCCGTGCACACACCCGAACGGCTGCTCGAGGTCGCCACTGAACTCAACGCCCGGCCGCGCAAGACCTTGGGCGGCATCACCCCCGCCCAAGCCATGCAACGTCTACTGTTTGATCCCGAAACACCCATCGTTGCGACGACCGCCTGAATTCGCCGAACCTCCTACGGCGCGACTTCGGGCCACCCCGGCGCAGCGCGCTGGTTCGTCACCGTTTGGGATTGGCAAACGGGGTCCCCGTGCGCGTGCCCGTCCAGCTCACCACCCGCGCCTCGGGCAAGACCCTCACCCGGGATCCCGACGTGCGGGCGTACCGAAGAACGACAGGAGAACCGATGACCACCCCGACGCCTTCCCGCGGCCTGACCTCCTACGGCGACGAGGGCTTCAGCACCTTCCTGCGCGGCGCTTTCCTGGCCGGCCTCGGCAGCGACCCCGAGGACCTCGACCGCCCGATCATCGGGATCGTCGACACCAGCTCGGACTACAACCCCTGCCACCGGCAGATGCCGCAGATGGTCGACCACGTCAAGCGGGGCGTGCTGGAGGCCGGCGGCCTGCCGATGGTGTTCCCCACCATCAGCCTCGGCGAGATCCTGCTGTCCCCGACCTCCATGCTCTTCCGCAACCTGCTGGCCATGGAGACCGAGGAGATGATCAGCGCCCAGCCGATGGACGCCGTGGTCCTGCTCGGCGGCTGTGACAAGACGGTGCCGGCCCAGCTGATGGCGGCCGCCTCGGTCGACGTGCCCGCGATCCTGGAGGTCACCGGGCCGATGCTCACCAACACCTGGCGGGGGGAGCGGCTGGGCGCCTGCACCGATTGCCGGCGGATGTGGGCCCGGCACCGGGCCGGCGAGCTGGACGAGCAGGAGATTACCGAGGTCCAGGGGGCCCTGGCCACCACGCCGGGCACCTGCATGGTGATGGGCACCGCCTCGACGATGGCCTCGGTGACCGAGGTGCTGGGCATGATGCTGCCCGCCGGTGCCACCCCGCCGTCGGCGACCGGTGAGCGGCTCCGGCACGCGACGGCGACCGGGCGGGCCGCCGTGGCGCTGGCCCGCAAGCCCGTCCTGGCCCGGGAGGTTCTCACCCGGGAGGCCTTCGAGAACGCCCTCGTGCTGCTGGCCGCCATGGGTGGCTCGACCAACGCGATCGTGCACCTGCTGGCCGTGGCCCGGCGGGCCGGCGTGGACCTGACGCTCGACGACTTCGACCGGATCGCCGCGACCGTCCCGCTGCTGCTGAACCTCAAGCCGTCCGGTGACGGGTACATGGAGGACTTCCACCGCGCGGGCGGTGTCCCGGTGTTGATGAGCGCGTTGCGCGAGCGACTGCACCTGGACACCGTCGGTCTCACCGGCCGGCCGCTCGGGGAGCTGCTGGCCGGCATTCCCGGACCGGCCGACTGGCAGACGACGATCCGCACGCTGGACGAGCCCCTGGGCGGAACGGGGGCGCTGGCCGTGCTGCACGGCAGCCTGGCCCCGGACGGCGCCGTCATCAAGGTCTCGGCGGCCTCCCCGGAGCTGTTGCAGCACACCGGCTCCGCCGTCGTGTTCGACTCGACGGCCGACGCCGTCGCCCGGCTCGACGACCCCGACCTGGGCATCACGGAGGACAGCGTGCTGATCCTCCGCAACGCCGGCCCGATCGGTGCCGGCATGCCGGAGGCCGGCTCGCTGCCCATCCCGAAGCGGCTGGCCGCCGAGGGCGTCACGGACATGGTCCGCGTCTCCGACGCCCGGATGAGCGGGACGTCCTACGGGACGGTTGTGCTTCACTGCAGCCCCGAGGCGGCGGCCGGTGGCCCGCTGGCCCTGGTGCGCGACGGTGACCTGGTCCGGCTGGACGTGGCCCAGCGGCAGATCGACCTGCTGGTCGACGAGGCCGAGCTCGAGCGCCGCCGGAGCGGGCTGGTGCCGCACGAGCTCCCGGCGCGCGGATGGCGCCGGCTGTACGCCGAGCGCGTCCTGCAGGCCAACCTCGGTGCGGACCTCGACTTCCTGTGAGCGCAGCAGGTCACCGGCCGCCATCGGTGCAGGCGCCCCGGCTGCAGGACATCCTGGGCCGGCGAGTGCCCGACGTCCCCCTGCGGCGGATACGACGCCGGCAGGACGACGGGGTTCCCGCGCTCGAGCCGCGCTCGGCGGCCAGGAACTCCCTGCAAGGCCGGCTGTCGGCCGTCCGGCCCGGGGACTCCGTGGCGGTCGGGGTCGGCAGCCGGGGCATCCACCGGATCGTCGACGTCGTCGCCGGCATCGTCGACGCGCTGCGGGAGGCCGGGGCCGAGCCGTACGTCGTCCCGGCGATGGGCTCGCACGGCGGGGCGACCGCGGAGGGGCAGGCGGAGACACTGGCCGGGCTGGGGATCTCCGAGGCGAGCCTCGGGGTTCCGGTCCGCGCCACGATGGCGACCGTGCCGCTGGGGCTGGCCGACGACGTCGACGTCGCCATGGACTGGAACGCGGCGCAGGCCGACCACGTGCTGATAGTCAACCGGCTGAAGAGCCACACGTCATTCAGCGGTGCCGTGGAATCCGGGCTGGCCAAAATGCTGGCCATCGGGCTAGGCAAGCAGCACGGCGCGGAGGAGCTGCACCGGCTGGGGCCGGCTCAGTTGGAACGACGCATCCGTGCAGCCGCCCGGCACATCTGCCACCAGGTGCCGGTGCTCGGCGGCGTCGCGCTGGTGGAGGGGCTCACCAAGGAGCTGGTGGCGGTCGAGTTCGTGGAGCCGGACGGGATCGGCGGGGACCGGGAGGCGGAGCTGCTGCTGCTGGCCAAGAGCCAGGAGGCCCGGCTGCCGGTGGACCGGATCGACGTCCTGGTCGTCGACGTGATGGGCAAGGAATTCTCCGGGACAGGCATGGATACCAACGTGCTCGGACGCCGGATGGTGCGCTCCATGCCCGAGCTCGCGACCCCACGGATCACCCACGTCGTGTGCTGCGAGGTCAGCGCCGGATCGCACGGGAACGCGGTGGGGCTCGGGCTGGCCGACTTCGTGCCGGAGCGGGCGCTGGCCGGGTACGACCCGGCGGTGACCTACGCCAACACCCTCACCGCCGGTTCGCAGGCCGTGCAACGGGCCAAGATCCCGATCGTGCTGGCCGACGACGTGGACGCGGTGAGTGCGGCGATCCTCACCTGCGAGGTCACCGACCTGTCCCGGCTGCGGCTGATGCGGATCCGGGACACGCTGCACCTGGACGAGGTGCTGGTGTCCGAGCCCCTGGTGGAGGAGGCATCGGCCACCTACCGGGATACCGGTCCCGCCGAGCTGTTCGGGGTCGGCGGACGCCTGCCGGAGTGGTGACCGCGGGCCGGGGCCGCAGGGCGCGGATGGCAGGCTGACCGGATGGGACTGGCCGGCCTCGCGCGACGCGGTGACACCGCGCTGCGCACCTGCTGTCCCGGGCCGCCTGGCGCCGCGGCTGGACCCCGGCCGTCCTGGCCCGCCCCGGGTACGGCAGCGGCCGGCGGGTGCGGGTGCTGCTCGCCCCGGCGGGTGCGCACCCGAAGCAACGCCGCGCGTTGGCAGCTGCCCGTCGTGCTCCGCGCGGATAGCGGGAGGCGACCGCGCCGGTCCACCTGTCCTCGCCCGACGCCGCCCGCGTGGTGGTCTGCGACATCGACGACACAGACCTCGTCACCGGCATCGCCACCCCGCTGCGCGCGGCCTGGCGGACGTTCATCCAGCCGATGGGGGAGCGGCAGGCGGTGCCCGGGATGGCCGCCCTGCTCTGGCACCTAACGTCGGGTGCGCCGCACGTGCCGGTCGTCTACCTCAGCAACCGCCTGTGGAACTGGCCGGTCCGCTGGCCGGGTTCCTCGAGGCGGATCAGACCTGGCTGGTTCATGCTGACGAAGAGGTCGTGGGCACGCTCACTGTCGACCACGACGATCCCGCCTGGTCCGATCAACCGGCGAACGCGGCCTACGTGCACCGGATGGCCGTCACCCGCCACGGCGCGGCGCTGGGCACGTGGCTACTCGCGTGGGTCGGCGATCAGGCGCATACGGCGGGTCGAGAAGCGATTCGACTCGACTGCGTGGCCGACAACACCGGGCTGTGTGCCTACTACGAGCGGCACGGCTTCCGCTCGCGGGGCGACGTGCGCGTCGGTGGTGCGCCGGGCGAGCGGCGCACAGGCGACTCCTCAGCAACCCTTGTGCGTCGGTACGAGAAGGCCGCTGTCACCAAGGGCAACCCGCACGGTTCCTGAAGCTGCACCCTGCTCGCGTTTCGCGGCAAGCCGACCAGGACGGGCCCGCGCTGGTTCCTTCACCGGCTCGGTGACCGGTGCCGGCACCGGTGTGGGCCGGGGTGCCGGTCGGGCTGGTGGGGGCAGGACAGGCTCCGTGGTGGGCAACACCTCGATACGTCGTCGTTCCGGTCCGATATCACCCATCGGTCACTCCTCTCGAGTCGTGCTGGTTTGTGTATCAGCGGGTACCGACACCCCCTTGGTGGGTGCTACTCATCACTGTCTCTTTCGCTCGCCAGTGGCGGCTTTCTCCGGTTCCGAAGGTGGAGGACCTAGGTTCGACACGCCGAACCAGATGCGGCAATAGGTTCCACTCTTCAGGCAAGGTGTGTCTATGCCTGCAGGAGGACCCGGACGTACGCGCAGACGTTCGGCGGCGCCACTCGTCGGAATGAAGGCCCGCGTGCCCGAGAGCACGCGGGCCCGGGCGAACGCTGCTGCCGACGCGTTGGGCATCACGCTTGGTCAGTACATGGAGTTGCTGGTGCAGTTGGATGAGTTTGATGACACCGGCCGTCCCCTGTGGGCCGACCAAGTGCTCGGGCCGCGCCAGGAACCGATCCCAGAGATGGGCCGGACGAATGCCGCCTAGACCGCACCACCGGTGTCAGCCGCCCGGCTGACTCCGCGCAGTACGAAGCCCCACACCCCAATCTCGTTTGGCCGCGAATTGGGTGCAGGGCTTCGTCGAACGAACTGGAGTTGACATTACACCGCCCCGACTGGGTGCTCACGCGCGACCCGCCGTGTCTTTGGCGCGTCTCGGTGACGCCGCCCTCCATCGCGCATGGCCAGCGCCGCCTGCGACGGTGCCTGCCATGGCGGTTGCCGATGCCCGCTCAACTTACAGCCGTCAAGGCGGCGCGCGCGTGCCGAGCCTGCCCGGGCCTTCCTGGCGACGGCCCACACCCCTCGGCCGGCTACGTCTGGGCCATGGCTGCGTCGAGATTTTCCGGCGCCTGAATCCCGCTGCCCTCATGGCGGCCCACTTCGGCCGCGATGGGCTGGTATGTGAGCTAGGGGAGGGGGTGGTGCCACGGTCGGCGTGATGTGAGCGGCTAACGAGCTGCATCAAGACAACTACACATTTCACACCTGGCACTCCCAAGTCGATAGAACGCCGAAAACCCTCCCTTGCAGGGGAGGGTTCGGACGATTCGACTAGGGCCGTCGAGCTACCAACTCGACGACCAGGTGCTCCCAGAAGGGAACTTGCCGCGTGTCTGGCAGTTCTCAGGGTACCTCTTACCCTGAATCCGGTCTATATCTGGATCACCGAGGTGATCCTTGTGTCGCTGACGTGCGCGATCGCCCGTACCGCGGTGGTGGCGAAGCGGGTTGGTGTCTGCAGCTTTCTTCGCGGTACCGCGGTAGCGGCCGCATGCGGCCGCGCCGTGGGCAGGCCCGCGCCCCGAGGGCGGTGCCCGGGCATGTGTGTGGGCACCAGTGCGCGGCGATCTCGCCCGCGTTGTTGCGGGCGGTGGGCGGTCGGGAGGAGGCGTGCCGGCGGTTCTGCCAGGTCCGCCTCACGTTCGGCGACAACCCTTTCGGGGGGATCGCCTGCTGGGGCGGTGCCCAGGCCTGGGTCGAACTGCACGTTCCCGACGTCTACAGGCGGGGCTACCTCGCGACGGTGTTGCCCGAGCTGCGTACCACCCGTGGTGGCGGGGTGTCGCTGCGCGCGGTGAAACTCGTCGCCCTGGTGATGGCCCAGGCCGGCGAGCACAGTACCGGGCGGGGATCACGCCTGACGGTGGCCACGATCATGGCCCGCACCGGCCTCGGGGAGTCCACGGTGCAGCGGGCCCGCACCGCTTTGCGGCTGCTCGGGGTGGCCACCGAAGTCTTCCGGGGCCGGTTGCGGACTTACGCCGAGCGGATGGCGTCCTGGCGGGTCGGGGACCGGGGCAGGGGGTGGGCCTCGGTCTGGGCGCTGCACCCCCCCACCCCTGTGGACAAAACCCGGATCGTTTGCGCTGGTCAAACCCAGATGGCACCCCATCCCCGTAGGGGTCTCTTTTCCCTGAAAAGTTCCTCTCAAGAAGTGGTTACTACAGGCAAACCTGTGGAAAGCCGAGCCGCTTCGCGGCGCCCCACGAAAACAGCACGGCGGAAACTTTCGTTGCCCGACCCCCGGGGGGCGGTGCTGGCCTCCCGGTGGCTCCGGGACGGACGAACCCCAGGGTGGGCACGCAAACATACCCCCACCGGGTGGACGGCTGCTCTGGCCGAACCAGCCCGGTACGGGTGGAACGCCGAGGACCTCAACGCGATCATCACCGAATGGGCCACCAACACCGGGCAGGTAGCGGCACCGGACACCCCGGTGGCGTTCCTGCGGTGGCTGCTGCAGCGTCACGACCTGGCGTTCTCACCCACCCTTCTCAATCAGGCTCGGCGTGATCAGGAACGCGCCGCCGCCCAGGAGCGGCGCGAAGCCGCTGCACAGGAGTTGGTGCGTGCCGCGCAGGCGCGGGCCACAGCCCAGGCCGACCTCACCGGGCCGGGCCGGCGGCTGGCCCGTGAGGTCCTGGCCCAGGCGGTGGCGTCGGCGGCGGAACGCAAAGCCGCCGCGATTCGGGCCGAGCACGCGGCGCGGGCCGCGGCCGTGGCCCGCGCCCGGGGCAGGCGGTGATCCGCCTAACTTCGGGCGCACCCGCAGGGTCACCATCCGCTGGGGGGTGATCGCATCGTGCAGGTACTCGGCGGACATTCAGGGCCACCGCAAGCCACCCCGCCGGCTGTGGCGGGCAACCGCACCTGTCCGTTGACGCTGAGCCCCGGCGGGAGCCGCCCGGTGTGACCGCTTCCCGATCACACCGAACGACTACCCGCCGACCTATTTGTCGAACTATTATTCGAGCATGTGTTCGATTGCGGGTGGGCGGTGGGACGAGTCGTTCCCGCGCACCCCGTCCTACCGGGAGGTCACCCCGGCGCAGCCGGTGAGCATCAACCTCGACCAGGCTCTGGCCCGCGACAACCCCTCCCTGCGCACCACGAACCCGCTCCGCGTGAGCGCGGGGGGTCTGCGCCTCACCGGTTACTGTCCGGGCCGGCTGCATGCCTGGGTCCGGCTCACGACCGGTACCTGGATGGGGGAATGCACGTTCACTGTGCACAGCGGCAACCACCGGGCAGCACTGGAGCTGCGGCAATGGTTGCCCGCCAGCGCCATCACCCCACAACGGCCCTGACCGGGGTTGATGCTGGTGCCCCACGCCGTCCGCGCTGAGGCGTTTTTGGGATCAGGTGTGGCGGGGGGCCAGAGGCGTGCACGCTGCGCAGGGGTGGGGTCATCGACGTGTACGGCGCCGTGGCTGCACCAGCGCGGGAAAGCCCGGCCTGGCCGGTCGGGGGAGGTTGCTGGGTGGCGCAGCCCCGGGCTGGACGGGGGGTCGGGCACAAGAGGAGGTCGCCGTGCGTTGGGTTCTTACACCGCTGCACGGCACACCTGGCCCGCACACCGACGACCGCCACGACTGGTACGAAGGGAACACGCACGATGGCACCCACCGACTACGACGCACCGCGACGCACCGAATCCGACGATGTCGCCGAGGACTCCTTGGATGAGCTCAAAGAGCGGCGCAACGACGCCGCGGCCGCCGTCATCGACGTCGATGAGACCGACACCGCCGAGTCCTTCGAGCTACCCGGTGCGGACCTGTCCGGGGAGGAACTCTCGGTGCGGATCGTGCCGAAACAAGCCGACGAGTTCACCTGCTCGACTTGTTTCCTGGTCCACCACCGCCACCGCTACGCCGGCGAACGCGCAGGCCTGCCGATCTGCCGCGACTGCGCGGCATAACCGCACTTCCCCTTCACGTGCGGGGTGCGGACTATGACCTACACGGAGTCGCGGACGAAGTACGCCGAGACCCTGAACGCGGTGGTGGATGACCGGGAAGAGGTCGTGATCACCCGGGCCGGGCACGACCCGGTCGTCATCGTGTCCATGGAGGACTACGAGTCGCTCAAGGAGACGGCCTACCTGCTGCGCAGTCCGGAGAACGCCCGTCGGCTGCTGGCGGCGATCGACCGGCTCGAGGCCGGCGGCGGTGCCCAGCACGAACTCGCCGCCGGGTGAAGCTGGTTTGGGACGAGAGCGCTTGGGCCGACTACCTGTGGTGGCAGGTCCAGGACCGCAAGATCCTCAAGCGCATCAACACCCTCCTGCGGGACGTCGCCCGCAACGGCAATGAGGGCATCGGCAAGCCCGAGCCGCTCAAGCACGGCTTCGGGGGCTACTGGTCCCGACGCATCACCGATGAGCACCGGCTCATCTACAAGATCGTCGACGACCAGGTCCGCATCGCCGCCTGCCGATACCACTACGAACCCTAGCCATACGAGCGAAAAACGCTGTGGTGCCAACAATTGAAGTGGGCTGTCCATTTCACTGCCATTTCCGCGCGGTCTCAGTCGAGGCTCTTGGCGGACCGTCAGGGCCGGTCTTGGGGTGGCTGGGCGAGGCTGTTGGGCCTGGCTCGCGGCCCGGTCAGGCCGGGCGGTTTGATCGCTTTCGGGCGTGGGTTGGCCACCAGCTGCCGGTAGGTCAACGGCGGCGCGCCGGCGGCGTACTGCAGGAGCCGGTAGAACAGCAGCCCACGAGCGCGGGAGTGGCGGCGGTTGAAGCGGAAGCAGAACTCTTCGAGGTAGGACTGCGTGTGCTCCGGGAGCACCCCGCCTTGGTGGGTGCCCAGCAGCCACCGCTTGCACAGCGACGCGACACGGTGCACCGCGGGCAGCAGCTCGTGCGCGTCGTGCCCGGACCCGGAGACCGGGTGCGGCTCATGGACGAACCAGTCCCGGCACGCCTTCGGGTAGGCGGCCCAGCCGTCGGTGACGACGGTGGAGCCGGGCTCCACCGTGTTGACCAGGAACTTGTGCAGCGTCGCCGCCGCGGCGTCGTCGATAACGCTCATCCTGGCCCGCCCGTAGCCGCGCGGATCGCGGAGTTCCACCGCGACCACCACCAGTGTCTTGCCCAGCGCGCCGCGCCCACGGACGCCCGGCTGGTCACCGCCGAGGAAGGTCTCATCGACCTCGACACGTCCGGTGAGGACCTCCCGGCCGGGCCGGATCATCGCGGTGCGGTAGCGGTGCAGCATCGTCCACGCTGTCTGGTAGGAGCCCAGGCCCAGCAGCTTTTGCATCGTCAACGCCGACACCCCACCCGGATCGGCGGTCAGGTACCAGGCGGCCGCGAACCACACCGCCAACGGTGTACGGGTGTCCTGAAAGATCGTCCCCGCGGTGCGCGAGACCCGCTTGCCACAGGCGCCGCATCGCCACACCCGCCCGGCCGCTACGGTCCTCGCCGCACGCCCGCACGCCCGCACGCCGGACACACCAGCCCCGCCGGCCAGCGCAGCCAGTCCATGCACGCCTGATCATCGGGGAACCGCGCCCTCAACTCGGCATACGAGCCCGGATAGTGCAGACCACGCGACGGCACATCATGATCTTACCGCGAGCTGGCAGTGAAATGGATAGCCCACCAATTGAAATGCCGTCAACCTACCTTTCGGTCGTTATGACGACCCACCCGCACCCGGACGCGGTCGGTGGATTCCGTCGAACTGCTCGAGTGGGGCCCCGGCAAAAGCGCCGCCGAGGGCGAACCCCGGCAGTAGCGTGTTGTCGACCGGACGGCCATGGACACGCAGCTGCTCGACGGCCATGCCGAGGACGGGAGGAACCCGGTCATACCTCGAAACGTCACACTGACAAAAAGACGACGACATTTCGCCTTTCCAGGGGATCTGCCTGGACGCATTCTGGTCCTCTACCATCTGTCCGGCACCCTTGCCGAAGAGGCAGCGCGCACCGTCCACGTTTCACAACACCGCGAGGCAACGGAGCGCGTAGTCCGGATCCGCAGCCCCATACCGATGCGCGGGTGCAGTGAGACTGGCCGACAGGACCGAACCCAGGGCTCCACGAAGCTGCTCCCCCGCCGGTACCTTCTGTGAAGCTTGGATAGTATGTATTATCCAAATATGGTGTTGGCCACTCTCGATCTGGTGCTATCAGCGCGGGGCCCGCTGTCGGCGACCCGGTAGGGCTCAGCTGCCGATCGCTTGGTCCCACTCGTGCAGGTCGCGGGTCTCGGCTGCCTCCTGGAGCGCATCCATGGTGCCAGCCGACTTGCCGGCGCCGAAGACAGCGCTTCGCCATCCGCAGGAGCAGTCGGCCTGGGTTCGCCCCCCGCTGATTTCCACGATCGTGGTGCGGTGCTCCATCGGCGTTGCCGCTCGCGTCCCGCTTGCCCTATCCGTGCCACTCCGATTCTGCGCCGGTAGCGCCGCACTCGGCCGGCGGGCTTGGGGCAGGATGGGTCCGGGGGAAAGGCCATCGGTCGGATACCGCGGCGCGATGGCCTAGCTAGGACCCAGGTTCCCGTTCGAACTGCGCAGATCGGGGCCTGCTCACCCGGGGACACGGCTGGCCAGTAGTGCGCGGCGACCGATGAGGATCATCAGCGCGGCGACCAGGAGGAGGAGCGCTGCACCGATCCAGGCCGGCGGATAGCCGAACCTTGCCGCTGTCAGGCCGAAGAACAGCGGTCCGAGGCAGGCGCCGGCGCTGGCGCCCACCTGGGTCAGACCGGTCGCCCGGCCGGGAGCCGTCCGGTGGGTGCTGGCTACCGCGAAGTTGAACAGTCCGGCCCAGCCCCACCCGATGCCGTAGCCGACCAGCGCCGCGAACACCAGCAGTCGGGAGTTGCCTGTGGCGAGCAGCAAGGGGCCGATCGCGCCGACGGCACACATCACTGCGACGAGGCGCAGGTGCCCAGCACCGTGCCGGTCGGCGTGTATGCCGATGCCGAGGCGGACGAGCACGCTGGCGGCGCTGGCGGCTGCGACCACGAGGCCGGCGTGCCCGTCGCTCTCGCCGATGCTCACCGCGGACAGCACAAAGAAGGCACCCATCGCGTTGGCCGCTCCGGAGGCGCCGCCGGCCCCGACGGCCAACAGGACCAGCGCGGGACGGGCGAACGGCGGCGCGGGTCGCCGCGCCGCGTCACCGGCGATGTCGTGGCGGCCAGTGGTGTCGGGAGTTGTTCTGGCCGAGGGTGATCGGCGTACAAGGGCACCGGCGACGATCGCTGCGGCGGCTGCGGCGACGAAGGCCGCCCGCCAACCGGCGGTGTGCGCTACGGTCGGGACTGCCAGGCCGGACAGCAGTGTCGCGGCCGGGATGGCTGCCTGTTTCACCCCGAACGCCATTCCCTGCCGGTGGGCGCCGACTGCCTGGATGAGGTAGCGGTTGGCTGCGGGCTGGATGGCGCCGTTGGCGGCACCGGCGATGGCGAGCGTCGCGACGAGCCAGCCCCAGCGGTGGATGCCGACACCGATCGACAGCAGCGCCCCGGCGGCGGGGATTGTGCCTAGCCGCATCATGGTCGCTCCGCCGATGCGGTCGGAGAGGCGACCGAACCCGGCACTGCATAGTGCTGAGGAAGCGAAGAACGCGGCAACCGCGACGGCCAGGCCCCGGGTGCCCAGCGTCAGGTCGCGACCGATCTGTACGGACAGCGCACCGGTGAGGAACACCGGCAGCTGGGCGGCGGTGGTGGTGGCCATGGCCGCGACCATCGGTGGCAGACCGAGCCGCGGGCGGGTGGCCGCGCGGAGCATGGATGGGCTAGCCACGCTGGGTGCGGCCCGCCGACCACGCGGTATGGGCCTCGTATAGCGCGTCGAGCAGGGCGTGCTCGCACTCTGGGGACAGTCGAAAGGCAGGCACGGAGACGCTGATCCCGTCCACGGACGGTCGAGTGCTCGGCAGCGTAACTGCGAAGCAGTGCAAGCCTTCCGCGGCCTCCTCCCGGTCCACCGCGTACCCCCGGTCCCGGGTCAGTTCCAGCTCGACGCGCAGCTGATCCCAGCGGGTGAGGGTGTGGCTCGTCAGCGCCTCCAGGGGGAAGGTGAGGCTCCTGCGTACGTCCTCGAGGTCGCGCACTGCGAGCAGGGCCTTGCCCAGAGCGGTGGCGTGGGCGGGCAGCCGGCTGCCGACTGCGGAGATCAGCCGGACCGGATGGGTGGAGG
>JAABUY010005545.1_pt1 | contig 12646 bp, 21 predicted proteins | sample 5560271 | NCBI WGS metagenome assembly JAABUY01 (sample SAMN10711886, study PRJNA513374) | rock metagenome | isolation source: Antarctica rocks | place: Antarctica: Victoria Land, University Valley
GAGCACTTCGAGTCGGTCAAGAAGTCGGCTGGTCCTTCCGCCGAGTGCGACCCTACTTCACAATACATGTATCGCATGTGTGTATGTGCATATGGGGGTGTCTGTCCTCAGTCTACTGGGCTGCGTATACGCTTTTATACAGTCATGGTCATGGAACAAAGTGATAGGGGTGGTGCTGACGCTGTTGCTGCCGGCAGGTCGGTCGTCAAGGCGCGCGAGGCGGCGGACGCCATCGACCGCGACCTCAAGGCTATCGCGGCGCGCGCGCGCGAGGCCGAGGCCCGCCGCGCGGAGCTGGAGAAGGCGTTCAAGATGCAGGTGCGGTCTCGCCCTTTGCCCGTAGTGTAGCTGCTTGGCGGCACCGGGGGGTTCTTTTTGGTACTGATGACGTGGCTGTACAATAGGGTATGGATGCGATGGCATAGCATGTTTTTATGCTTGTGGCTTGCATGCATGCCACAGCTTTGAATATGGATTTTGCGGTGTGTCATTGCAGACATCTTTTGCAGTGTTGTTTTAGAGAATGTACCTGTGCGGTGCAGGGCCAGCGCGCCGATCAGGCTGAGCAGATGGCTGAGCAGAAGATGCACGAGTATGAGCAGAAGAAGACCATCGCGGAGCAGGCCGATGCCTACAAGAAGGTGCACCCAACGCTCAGCGGTCAGTGTGTCCTGCAGCACTGCAGTAATGCGAGTGGGTCTGCGTGTCTTGCAGCTCTGCAGTAATGCGTGTGGGTCTGCGTTAACACAGCAGTCATGAGTGTGTGGGGCTGTGTTAATAGAGCGTTAACAGTGTGACGTGTGAAGCTGAAGTGTTTGGCAGATATGCAGTCGGGTGATTGTCCTGAATGGAACGAGTGTGAGCGGCAACATCTTTACGTGTTGTGCATGTGCAGGACCTGTGGGAGAAGGCGAAGGACGCTGGCGACATGGGCGACCAGGACGCCGCCACGCGCCTGGCCAACCTGTGCGCAGCCTCCGCCCTGCCGAGTGCAATCTGTGGCTGCTGCTATAAATGCTACGCATCACGGCGCATGGCACAGCATGCACTGCCTTTGGCTGGTGCTGAAAGACAAGCTGTTCCTGCGCTACAGGCAAAGAAGTGGGAAGCTATTATGCTTTTGGCATGTTGCCAGATGCACTTGCTGAACCCCGCGACAGCTCTGTGCCGCGGCTGCGTGTACTTGCGCTGGTGCTGCTACCACAGACTGAATTGGCGGTGAGTCGGCAGGGAGCACCGCCACGAGAAGCGCGTGGAGCAGACGACCACCACAACCAAGACTGCCACGGGCACCACCGGTGGCGGCCAGCAGACCACGCACACGGCCCAGAAGGTTCAGCACAGCTCGGGCGCTGCCAAGGAGTAGGAAGCTCTGATATGTAGACTCTGGTACATGTGATTCTCTGCAATGGCATGTGCCTAGTGGCATCAAGCGGGCCGACAATTTATTGGCACGCACTTTGTGTGCGAGGATGTGATTTCAGCGGTATGCATGATGTTGCCTTGCCTGAGGACTTGTTGGGAGCTGTGTGCTAGTTCAGATGACGTATGTCAGGGTCAAGCGTGGTCTGTGGGATGCTGCTGGCTGTCGACACCACCAATCTTGCTGGCTGTCGTACACCACCAGTCTAGCTAGTTTTGCACTGCTGTCATTGTCTACGTGTGTTGTTACATACTTCATGTGGCACTTTCCTCATCTGCAAATGCAGATTGTGCCTTCACACCACTACATGGCAAACACTTTGTCTGAACTAAAAATGTTCGACCTAAGGACCCATATCGGTGGTGTGTTCCTCTCATATGGTCATGCGTGCATGTTCAATGTGTGCCAACAACTTACTGCCTAACCCTAACCCTATCATCCCCTGTCACGCCAATTCCTTGTAAATATCACACAATAGTGTAGTCGTACCTACACTGTGTATTGTGTATCGTTGGATACCAGAGGACACGTACAGATGGAAGATACTGATGGCACATGTGATATAATGCTGCCAAGCAGGCATCAGCAGCGCTCAAAAATTTTGTACAGCTTCTCCAGACGCGTCAGCTCCACCACCGTCCCGTCCGTGGCGCGACTGCGTGGAGGCTTTAATCCGTGGCGCATGGCGGGGAAGAGCACCTGCGGACATGCTCATGGTCACTAGGCTTGCACATATTGCGGCGCAACGTCGCACAATGAGAAGTCACTCCCAAGAGGGCGCGCACATGCTCGATCATCCATTCGCGCGCCGAGCGGGCCTCCTCAGCTGCCTCCGCGTCCGCCGCAGCCGCATCCGGTGGCCGGCCAGGCCCTGCATGCGCGCCAGTGCTCGCGGCAGTGGCTGGCTGGCCTGCGGGAGGCCCCACAGCGCCGCCATTGCCACGGCCGTCCCTGATGCCCATGGCAGCTGCGGCCCCGGCCGGCCCCGCAGCCCCGCCGCCGGCCGCCGCCAGCGCGGCGGCCCCCGACCCCCGCGATCCGCCGTCGCCAGACGTGCCCAGCGCCGTGGCGCCGGCGCTCCCCGCCCCGTCCCGTGGCCCTGCATCCGCGGCGCCGGCGCCTGGAAGCTCCGCAGGTAGGGCGCCGGGCGTGCCGGCGGCCGCCGCGGGCGCGCCGCCGTCGACCTGCATGGGCTCCGCGGCGTCCGTGGCCGGGCCGGGCTGCCGAGGCGCGTGCTCAGGAGCGCGCTCGCTCAGCAGCGGCAGCTGCGCGCAGTAGAAGTCCGAGAGCGCCTGCGCATGCGCCGGCGAGGGCAGTGTCTGAGCCTCACATGGCGGTAGTGCAGGGAATAGCGAGCCGGCCCCAGAGCGCTGTGCGCTGGGCCGAGCGCGGCCGGCGCGCTCGCGCCGCGGCACCCGGTTGACACCTCTGCCTCCATGATCGAGTCACAGGGTGCAGCAGCCAGCTCCCTGCTGCCTGAGCCGCCTGGCTGGCCGACGGAGGCCGGAGCTCCGCCGCCATCAGAGCAGACAGCGCGGTTGAGGACATGTGCCCTGCGCCAGGGCGGAACCCTATGCAGGCAAGAGTGCCGCAGCGGCCCAGGAGCGGGGGGGCGGGGCCAGGCCGGTCGCTCCGCCGCCTGAGGGGGCGCCCAGGCCCGGGCGCGCCCCCGGCCGGGCGCCGCCCGCGGCGGGCGCGCGCGCCTCGGCGAGCGTGCGGAAGCAGGGCTTCTCCGCGGCCCAGTCCACGTCGCGCGCCAGCGCCAGCACGAAGCCCGGCAGGCCGTCCAGGTCCGGCGCGTGGCCGTCCACCAGCTGCGGCAGCGACGCCAGCCGCCCGGCCGCGTCCACGCCTGGGCGCGCGCGGCGCGCGGGCCTCAGGTCCGCCCTGCTCTGTTTTGAGAAAACATAAGTTTCGAAACAAGCAGAGAGGCAGTCCAGCGCAGGCTCCCCTGCGGCTACACTGTCACGACTTTGCTTCAGCCCTGCGCGAGCCGCGGCCGCCCCGGTCGCCCATCGGAGGCGCCGCAGCGCCACTGCGCCAGGTCGGATGGCGCGCCCGCAAGCTCGGCGGCCGCCCCTCAATGCAGGCTCGCCCCAGGCCGGGCCGGGCCCGGCGGGCGGGTGCACCGAGGGACAGGTACTCGGCCAGCATGGGCGCCTTGGCCAGCAGCAGCCGCTCCACCAGCGCCGCAACCTCGCCCGCGCCCGCCTCGCCCATGTCCTCCTGGCCGCCGGCCGCCCCATGCGGCCGCGTGAGCGCTCGCGGCGCCGGCGCCCGGCTTAGCTTTTGGCGGCCGCCGCGCCCGCGCCCGCCATGCAACGAAAAGCAGGGCTACGATGGGCGCACGCAGGGCGCGCCCCCGCAGAGCGGAGCGGCCGGCGGGCCCGCGGGAGCACGCGGCCGCCGCCCAGGCGCGCGCGCGGGCGCACCGGCGCATCGCCGTACAGGTCAGGCGCGCTCAGCGCGGCGGCCGCAAGGTCCGCCACTCGCGGCGCGTCCTCAAGCCGCACGGCGGGCAGGCTCTCCCAGCGTCGCAGCGCCTGCGCGACGGAGCGACCGCGGGCTCTTACCAGACCTGCGAGGGCTCTGAGGCCACGGTGAATCGAGAGAGGACGAACTGGCGGCGCAAGGAGAGCGCAGAACGGACGGGCCGGACCGCCTGGAGCGCACGCGCTGGCTGGTAGGGGACCCTGTGTGCGGCACGGGCGCGCCAGGCGGCCGGCCCCGTCCCCGGCCGGGGCAGCAGCGCCAGGGCGGCGGGCGGGCGCGCCTGCTGGTAGAACAGGTCGCGCGAGAGGACGGCGACGTCCAGCAGGAAGAGCCGCGTGCCGCCCTGGACCAGCGCGAGCGCCTCGTCGGCCATGCCCACAAACGTGTGCCCGCGCAGCATGTCCGTCAGGCCTGCCGCCCATGCGCACAATGTCTCAGGCACACGCCGTCCACTGCTCGCTGGAGGGCCATGCGCACAAAGGTGTGCCCGCGCAGCATGTCCGTCAGGCCTGCCGCGCGCGCGTTGCCCGCTACCCAGTGAAGGGTCGCAGCAAGCCCGGTCCCGATCAGCGCGGGGCGTGGCCCCTGTATGGTGCGCTGGGCGCGTTGCTCATACAAACCTGGTTCTGCATCGTCGCTGCTCAGACAATGCCGCTCGCATGTGCAGCTCGCATGTGCACCCATGCATCCACGCGAGCAGCTGCGGGTGCAGTCACGCAGCATGGTAGCGGGGGGCGCGGGGGCGAGGGCGCGCCGCGGTGCGCGCCCCGGTCCACCTCCACGAGCAGCTCCTGGATGGAGTCCAGCTGGCAGGCAGGCGGCGCGTGGCGCGCGCACACCGCGCGCGCGCTGCCCCCGGGCCCTGGCGGTCCCCCCGGCGCCGGGCCCAGCCCCGCAAGTGCCTCCAGGCCCTCCTCATCCACGGGCGCCATGTCCGCCCAGGCGTCGGCGCCCGCGGCCGCCCCGTCCCAGGCCTCCCGTGGCCGCACGAGGCCACGCTGGGCGCCGCGCCGGCGCGCCGGCGCGCCCGCCGCCGCCGCCGCCGCCGCTGCCGCTGCCGCGACCGGGTCGCCGCCGCCCGCGGCGTCGCCGCCGGCGGCCGCAGCGCCGTTGCCGGCGGCCGCCGCGTCGCCGGCGCGCGGGGGCCCCAGCCTGCTGGGGGCGCTGCCGGAGTGCCTGCCGGGGCCGGCGCCGCCGCCGCCGCCGCCGCCCGGCGCGCTGGTGGCGACCGGGCCGGAGGGCCAGCGGGCGGGGGGGCTGCCACCGCTCGCGGAGGGGCTGCCGCCGCCGGCGAAGGGGCTGCCGCCGCCGCTGCCGGCCCGCGGCGACGGCCGCAGGAATCTTTCCATCGTCTGCGCGCGGCTGTCGGTACGGACCAGCTTGCGCGGATCATAGGCCGCCTGCGCGGGGCACCGGCAGGCGACTCACGCAGAGCGGGCGGGGCCGCCGCGCACCGCCGCGCTCAGCCCCGCGCCGCCTGCGCACGGCGACGCGGCGCCGGCCGGCACAGCGTGAGGGAGCGGCCCCGCTGCGGCTGTCGGCGCGCGCCAGCATGCGCCTGCCTCGCGCGCTCTGCTGAGGCCGCTGCCACCCCATCATCCGCCGGACAGCATTGCCCCCCGATGCCGGTGCTGGTGCGGGGCGCATCAGCGCACATGCAGGCGGGTGAGCGCAGGCTCGCGGCCCGCACCTTGTCGCGGCGCGCAGTGAGGACGGGTGGCGGCCACGCCGGCGCCCCCCGCCGCCCCTCCGCATCCTCATCCTCTTCTTCGCTCACGCTACAAACGGAATCGTCATCGCTCGCGCCCTCAACCGCGCCCGCGGCGCCCCCGCTGCGCGCGCGCTTGCTGCGCGCGGCGCCGGCCGCACCCGCGCCGGGGCGCTCCGCGCCCTGGGTTCCCCCGGCGGCGGCGGCGCGCGCGAGCGCGCGGTCGGGGCTGAGCACCAGCGGCGCGCTCGGCAGCAGCGTCTGTGTGAACGTGCGCCTGGCGCAGCCGGCGCACAGCACATCAGGCAGACGTCCGCGGTTCACTGACCCGCTTACGCGCGGTTGTGAGCACATCAGCATGCAGACACAGCTGCGCATTGCACAGACTCCGTTCCTGTTGGCTCTGACAGTTGTTCGTCGAGCTGAGCGAGCAACCCAGCCGAGCGCACACGCATGCACACGTAGAGCCGGCCGGTTCCCGCCGCCCCTGCACGTCGGCCAGACCTGCCAGGCCCTGCGGGGCAGCGCAGGGGACATGCAGCCCGCAGGGGGCCGGCGGCGCGCGCACTGCGAGTTCGAGCCCAGCAGCAGCGCCTCGGCGGCCTGGCACAGGCGCGCGATGAGCGCCTCCTGGTGCAGGAAGCCCACCTCGCGCTTGGTCGGGTGCACATTGACGTCCACGTGCGCGCCCGGCAGGCGCAGGTCCTGCGCGGCGCACTCTCGCACTATGCAGGGCTGGCCGACCGCAGTCGGCACACTCGCTGCTGAGCCCAGCGCCTAAGCCCAGACGCCTGACGCGTGGGACGCAGCGACATCGCGGCATGAAATGCGCATGCGCGTGGACTTGTACATGGCCACCCGAGCGCATGCACCACATCAGTTGACCATGCTCCCAGAGCAACCGCAAGCTTTGTGTGCCGACGGCCAGCACACCCCGCCGGTTCCTGCCGCACCCACACAGCTCACGACGCTGGCAGGGCTCACGACACTGACGGGAGGCGTGTTACTGGCAGGGTTTGACAACCCTACCAGGAACACAAAGGGCTTGGCAGCCTTGGGCAGCACGGACGCGTACGTGGCCTCCAGCGCGCGCCGCAGCGGCGCGCACTCCACGGGCCGCCCATTGATGAACAGCACCAGCACCGCGCGCTTGCCGCTGTAATCCGCGCTTGACACGTAACCCTGCGCAGGGTGAAGGGTTAGGGTGCAGCTGCGCTCAGAGCAGGCGCCACGCACAATATGCAGCCCGAATGTCAGTGTTGAGCATTGTGTTCGACTCAGCAATCTCTGACTGCAGGCTGGAGGGCAGCCTGCAAGCGCCTCGTACGGCATCCTGTTGGCAGCTCGTGTGCCCCAGCTCGTTGAGGCACAGTGTCAGGACCCAGGGCTGCAGGACGCCTCCGGCTGCGGCGGTGCAGGAGTGGCTGAGGTGACAAGCAGACAGGGCAGCACTCCTGTGCAGCTGGTGCAGTACGCGTCCTCGGGCAAAGCAGACCTGGCGTTGCCGACACGCGCCTCAGCAACAAATTGCGGCCCGTCGTCGATGCCAGCCTCAACATCCAGCGCCGCGCCCGCGCCTCCGCCGTCAGGCGCCCCGCCCAGCCCTGGGTCGTGCGCTGCGCCAGCTGCGCCCGCGGCGACGTGCAGCGGCAACAGCGCGCGCGCCACGCTCGCACCGTAGATAGCCCTACGCATGATGCGATTTGAGTTGATGTCATCTTGCGGCGTGCATGAAGCTGTAGAGCACTTTTGCAGCAAGTGCCATGCCACAACACTCATGGCCAGTTTTGCTGGTCAGTAGCTTGTGCTTGCGTACGGCGTCCGAGCGGGCATGCAGTCTCACATGCACACAAAACCATGCACAGCTTCGGCAGGCACCGTGGTGGTGTGGCCAAGCGCACACGAAGACTGACTCATGGTGCATCAAGTTGAGGCTAACAAGTGACAGGACTGACGGCTCTAATTGAATGGCGGGCAGGCATGGGCGGAGGCGGTGCGGTCGCGCGTGCGCTCGCGGCACCTGATGTTGTCCAGGTGCGACGCGCCCTGCATCGTGTGGATGTCCGGCCGCGTCTCGCCCTGTTATCGCGCACCCCTGTCACGCGGCTCCGCCCTATGCTATGCACCACGCACCATCCACCACCCAGCGTATATCGCACCACGTACTGATAGCCACAGGCTGCGCCGCATTTGCACACCTGCTTCTTGACGGAGAAGCCCGTGCCGGCCTTGAACACGGCGTAGCGGCCGACCATGTCCAGCACGCGCGCGTACTCGTCGCCCGGCGCCTTGAGCGCCTGCCGACGGCCGGGGCGAGCATCGCTTGCCGCGCCAGTGGCACACTGAGATGAGGAGCGGGGTGTTGAGGTGTGCTTGCCCAAGTCATGTCGTCCTGGTCAAGCCTTTGCGGCGAGCAGCACCCAAGCATGACCTACGGTGGTACTGCAAGGTGGCGTGGCTGCCAAGCGCGTCCTGCAGTGCTCTGGAGGGTGGCACCGCCGGAAACCTGCTCTTAAGCATGAGCATGAGAAATACCTCAGGGCTGAGACGGGGCTAGCAGGCTTGCCTTCTTGCGCGTGAGCATGTTGTAGAAGAGGTCCTCCACGACCAGCGTCGTGCCCTGCACCGCGGCGCAGGGCGCCGGGCCGGCAGCATCCATGCGCCCGTCCCTGCGCACAGTCCGCATGCCTGGACACGGCTTGCAGCCACGAGCCGCATGTTGCACAGCATGGCGCTGCCCAGCTTTGCTGCATGCATGCCGCGACCTGAGGAGGACGGTGCTTTCGCACAGGGGGTCGTTGCACCACGCCGGCATGCGTCTGCAGCTCCGGCCTTGACGGCTTGCGCGCATGCATGCGAGCCGCAAGGCAGGCGCCGTCAGGGTCGGCGGCCGCGCCTGTACGCCACGCGGTAGCCGTGCGGCGCGCCGGGCGTCATCGTGGTCACCGTCAGGTGCGCAACGAACGAGATCGAGGCCAGCGCCTCGCCGCGGAAGCCCAGCGTGGCGACGCCCTCCAGGTCGTCAAAGGTGCGCAGCTTGGACGTCGCGTGCCGCGCGCACAGCAGCGGCAGGTCGTCTCTCTGCGCCCGCACGCACGGCTGGAGCCAAGCAGGGCAGCCTGCGCTGCCTAGCGCCTGATTGCTAGCTCGAAGCCTGCATCAGCTTCCAGTGTGGCCAGAAGGGGCGCACGTGGATGCCGTGGCCGTTGTCCTGGATCTGCAGCAGCTTGTTGCCACCCTCCTTGACAACGACGTTGACCTGAGTGGCTCCTGCGTGTGTATAGCCTTATTGAAAGATATTAGAGCAAGCGTGTCGGGCCACTTGTACCAGGTGCACCCCCAGCGAGGCTCAGCGTCTTACCAGCATCCAAGCTGTTTTCAACGAGCTCCTTGAGTGCGTTGACTGGGCGCTGTATAACTTCGCCCGCGGCGATGCGGTTCACCACTGCCTCATCAAGCCTGTATATGCGAGGCGGCTCTTCCATGTGCTCACAGGCGGCCTCCATGAGGCTGCTCGCCCTTGTGTCGCTGTGCGCGCTTGTCCAATGCATTGCCTCACTTCTCTGAAACCTTTACAGGCGCTCACTTCTCAGGTCCGAGAGAAACTCTTGAGCAGTTGCAAGCCGCTGCTGACTGCACTACACACTCCAGTCGACAGGCATGCAGACCAGTGATCACTGTGGCACAGTGGTTCACAGCACACGCACGTATAGTGTCACAGCTCTGCAGCCCTCTCGCTACCAAGAGCTCACTGGTGCCAGTACCAAGGGCAGTGAGCATTCTCTTCCAGCCCTGGCAGGGCTTTCGGGATCGTACATCATGCGCAAGCATGTCCAGCGCCCTGTGAAAAAGGACCGCGATCACTTAGCGCGCGCGCATGTCAAGCTGTGGCGCCGCCTTCTCCAGCTGCCCGACAGCGTTGCCGCTGCCACTGTGCTGCGAGAGCTGCGGGTGCTGCCGCCGGAGCATGTCTGGCTGCGCAGCACGTGCCGGTTTCGGAACGCGCAGGCGCTGCGCCACGGGGACTGCTTGTGGCGGGCGGTTGCGCTCTCCGACTGGGATGACGCGATTGCGCGCAAGGTTAAGAACTGGGCTTGGTCTGTGTACAAGCGTTTGAATGATTTGGGGTACCCGGTCCATGTGGACCGCCGCCGCCTGGCTGTGCTGTCAATCGATACCGTCATGCGCCTGCACACCGCGCGCGAGCGCGCATGCTGGCAGCAATGCGATGTTTGCCCGCGCACGGGCCCTTCGGAGGGCGCCACACTCTGCAAATGCTTACGCTGGTTTAGCCTGCCTGATAGTGTTCGGGCCAATCCTTACTTCCGCCTCCGCTTGGGCCTGGCGCGGGTGCTCCAGGTGGTGCGCTTCCGGCTGGGGTGCTCCCACGCTCCCCTCTGTTGCGCAACGGAATCAGGGGGTCCACCGCGCCGCGCGGGTCTGCCTGTGCTGCGACCAGGGCGTTGTCGGGGACGAATACCACGGCGTGTTTGAGTGTCCGGCCACTCGGGCCGCCCGTGCGCCTTTCGCGCACCTCTTCCAGTTTCCAGGCACCACCATGCTTGCGTTTAGTCGCAACCCGGACACCTTGACGGTGGCCAAATGCATACTCGCATGCTTACATGAAGTTCATTTGCTCGCTGCGCAGCCCTGAGGGCTGCGACCGTAAGGGGCCGAGTTTGGCCGACACACGGTTGTAACTAGGAGAGTCCCTGTCTATGTGCACATGGATTCGTTCCCCAACTGAGTGTGCACCCACATGCTGATCATAACGCATGCTCTGCGCTTGGACTGCACAGCGCAGGGCTGGGCCGATCTGTCATGCGAAATGCATATTGCGGGATTCCGTCGATGACATATTTTCGTCAGCATACACATCTATTGGGATGCACATCATTTGGACGAACAAAGTTATCAGCAAAGAGCGCAGAGCGCCTGTGAAGGTACTTGTCCGTTGCTTCCTACTCGACCCACTCGGTGGTACGTCTACGACCACTGGCAGCTATGGCTGTCGATGCACACACTGGTGCGCACATGCACGCTGCCTGTCGGCGTTGGCATATAACAGCAAGACATGTGACAGCATATGATGGAGCCTGCGCCGCATGCCCTATGGGTTTGCTTGCACGTCTGCAACATCTGTATCTGTATCTGTTGCAACAAAACAAACAACATGCACATGTGTGCCGGGAGATGCATGCAATGGCACATGACAAGTCGCCTTGCATGTGTGCTGCTGCGCACAGGCCTGCAGCAGGACTGCACAGCGCCACATCTGCGGCACAGCGCCACATCTGCGGGAAGCACGCAAAGCTACAAACGAGTGCTGGTGGCACCAAAGCTACGCTGCTCATGACAGTTCCGACCTCAAACAACGAGCTCAGCATGCGTGCCACAGCAGGAATGGCCTGCAATGGCCTGCATGCGCGAACGCTCTGAGCGCCCCAAGACACCCGTGCCAGCCCCTGACCCTAAAATGAGCGCTGCACAGCAAGCCCGCGCACTGTCAGCAAGCCATGTATACTCCGTTCCAAGAGCCGCGACGACTCCCATCTCAGGCAGGTGTTCAAAACATGGAGGCTGCCCAACCACACAGTCCTGCATGCAGGCCTGCCAGCCGCGCAGGGAATGCATGCACACGAGCCGTACACTCGCTCTGTTCAGCGCGCACCATACGAGGTTCACCCACAGAGTACTCACAGCGACAGGGGCGCGCAATCATAGTGCTGTCCTGCATCAGGTGAACGTGGACCCTGCTAATGCACCAAGCAGCGCGACCAGATACCCGCATGCACTGCAGCGCCTTGCAGATACAAGGGAGCGCCAAGTCGAAACTATCAAGACGTTGCGCGCGGCGCATGCTTGGTGCACCGGCTCGGTGCTAGATGACCCGGCCAGTGCTGCGCGATTGACCGCGCAGCACCGCCAGAGGCCATGGAGGAGCGGGAATGAAACAGCAATGAACCTCCGACAGCGGGTGTCAAAAAGCGAGTCACGGGTGCCCCAAAGTGGCGCAGTTCTGTGCGCGCCAGAGCGTTGAGCAGCGCCGGCGCTGAGTTCATGTCCCTGCTCTTCAAAACCCTAGGCCCCCACGCCAAGACCCTGGAGCACGCTGGAGACCGCCGAGGAGTAGCCCGGCGCACCGGGCGCCTGCGCGCTGCCGGGCGTGCGCAGCGCCAGGCCTGCGCGCTTGCCCCGCGCACGTGTCAGCCCGCGCAAGCAGAGCTGTGTCCGTCATCCGACCTTGCGCCAGGCGATGCTTTGCATAATATGCCGCGGAGGGAGCGCACGACACGCGCGACATGCCTGCGCCAGCCCGGGCGTGGAGAGCCTGAAAGGTTGATCCTGGCTTGTGATCAGCCGGCGCTCGCGTGGCGTCTGCAGGCATGCCGCTGTGACAACAGGCACACATATAAGCAGCAGCAGGCATAGCGTCAAAATATTGCGCTCTGGCATGTATGACGATTTTCAAGTTGATGCTAGTGTCAGGTTGCGCCGCCCGCAATCACTGGCACCCGTGACGCCGCCCAACGGCAACGCGCCCTAGCCAAGGGCAACGGCGCACCTCCAGGTCCAGTCTGCGGCGCCGCGGGCGTTGCTGTGGGCGCCTGCGGAAGCGGCACGGCAGGCGCCGCGGGCGACGCGGGCACGGCCGAAGTCGCGGGCGCCGCGGGCGCGGCGGGCGTTGCCGTGGGCGCCTGCGGAAGCGGCGCGGCGGGCGCGGCGGGCGACGCGGGCACGGCCGGCGCGGCCGGCGCCGCCGGCGCCACTCCAGGCGCTGCAGACGACGCTGGCACGGCCGAAGCCGCAGGCGCCGCGGGCGCCGCGGGCGCCGCGGTGGGCGCCTGCGCAACCGGCACGGCAGCGGCGGCGGGCGCTGGGGCGGGCGCCTCCGGGGCGGACGCCGCGGCGCTAGCCGCAGGCGCGGCGCTGGGCGCAGGCACAAAGCGCGGCGCAAAGCTGGCGGCGGGGGGCGCGGCCGCAGCCGGCGCCGGCGCCGGCGCCGCGGGCGGCGGCACGAA
>JAABUY010005548.1_pt1 | contig 12639 bp, 14 predicted proteins | sample 5560271 | NCBI WGS metagenome assembly JAABUY01 (sample SAMN10711886, study PRJNA513374) | rock metagenome | isolation source: Antarctica rocks | place: Antarctica: Victoria Land, University Valley
CTCCGGCCAACAACAGCAGTGGTGCGACAGTGACCAGATCCGTCGAGGTCAGCGGTGCCACCACCCCGGAGTTGATCACCGATCCGAACAGCTTGTCGACGAAGAAGACCTTGGCCGCCACCAACAGGCCGATCGACGCCACCGCGCCGATGACGCCCGCCACCACCGCCTCGATCATGAACGGCAATTGCGTGCGCCACCGGGAGGCGCCCACCAGGCGCATGATCGCCGTCTCGGTACGTCTGGTGTACGCGGCAATCTGCACCATGTTCGAGATCAGCAGGAGGGCAGCCAGAGCTTGGATCAGGGCGACGATGATCGCGGCGTTGCGCAACCCGTTCAGCAGGCCGAAGAGCTTGTTCAGGAACACGCTCTGGTCGTTGACCTGGTCGACCCCGGGTAGCCCGCTGAACTGCTGCGAGATGACCTTGAACCGTTGCGGGTCCTGCAACTTGACGTGAAAGGACGCGGGCAGCGCGTCCTGCTGCACGATCTGCAGCATTTCGGGCTGGCCCGCGTAGCGCGCCTTGTATTCGGTCAGCGCGTCGGCCTGGGTCTGGTAGGTGGACAGGTCCACCTCGGAGTTCGCCTTCAACGCCTTCTGGATCGCCTGGCAGACGCTCTCCCGGCAGTTCGGATCCTTGTGCGACTGGTCGGTGGTCAGGTAGATGACAACCTCTACCTTGTCGCCGTAGAGCACCTGGGTGGCCTGGGTCAGCCTGGCGACGATCAGCCCGCCGCCGAGCAGACCCAGCGAGATCGCCGTCGTCAAGATCATCGCGATGGTCATCGTGATGTTCCGGCGAAGCCCCGTCAGGACCTCGCTGAACACATATCCGGCTCGCATTTGTTCCTTTCGCGGCAATCGACCCTGGGTGATCAGCAACAGCTGTGATCAGCAGTGGTCGGCCTCGGTGACTGACGTCGTGGTGGTCATTCGGGTGCCATCTGGCCGAGGCGTTACATGACGGCTCGGGAGGGCGATGCTCGCCGGTGGATGCTCAGCGGCCGACTCCGTACACGCCGCGCGACTCGTCGCGCACCACCCTGCCCAGTTGCAACTCGATGACGCGGCGCCGCATGGAGTCGACGATGTTGTTGTCGTGCGTGGCCATCATCACCGTGGTCCCGGTGCGGTTGATCCGTTCGAGGAGCAACATGATGTCGGCGCTGGTGTCAGGGTCGAGATTTCCCGTCGGTTCGTCCGCCAGTAACAGCAGCGGCCGATTGACGAAGGCTCGCGCGATGGCCACTCGCTGCTGCTCCCCGCCGGACAACTCGTGGGGCAGTCGTCGCGCCTTGCCTTCGAGTCCGACCAGCTCCAGAACCTCCGGCACGATTGTCTTGATCGCGGCGCGCGGCCGGCCGATCACCTCGAGGGCGAAGCCGACGTTCTGCTCCACCGTCTTGTTCGTCAGCAACCGGAAGTCCTGGAACACGCATCCGAGCCGTCGACGATGCGAGGGCACCTTGGACCTGCGCAGCTTCACCAGGTCCTTGCCGGCGACCTGGATCTGCCCGGTGGTCGGAACGTCCTCCCGGAGCACCAACCGGAGAAAGGTCGACTTGCCCGAGCCCGACGGACCGATCAAGAACGCGAACTCACCCTTTTCGACGTCGAGCGAGACGTCTTCCAGGGCGGGTCGGGTTGAGGTCTTGTAGCTCTTCGACACATGGGACAGGTGGATCACAGCTGCACACTCTACTTCCGGGAGCCGTTATCTGGGTGTGACCTGGCCGGTACGACCTGGTCGTTCATTGGATTCTTCATCGGCAAGGAGCGCCGTTACCTCCGCGTGCAACAGCCCGTTCGTAGCCACTGCACTCACCGTGGTCAGATCGACGTCTGCGCCGTCGACATCGGTGAACCGGCCGCCGGCTTCGCGGACCACCGGTACCAGGGCTGCGAGATCCCACAGGCTCAGCTCCGGCTCGGCCGCGATGTCGGCCGCGCCCTCGGCGACGAGCATGTACGGCAGGAAGTCGCCGTAGCCCCGGGTGCGCCAGCATGATCGCAGCAGGGTGGAAAATTGCCGCTCGCGACGAGCTTGCTCCCATTCCTGGAGGTCGGAGTAGGTAAGCGAGGCGTCTGCCAGATTGCGGACAGCCGAGACGCGGCATCGACGGGGCTCGGACCCGGCGAACCGGGTGAACGCGCCGCCCCCCTTGCTCGCCCACCAGCGACGAGCCAGCGCCGGTGCCGAGACAACACCGACCACGAAGTCCGTGCCGTCGAACAGCGCGATCAGGGTCGCCCAGACCGGCACTCCCCGAACGAAGTTCTTCGTGCCGTCGATCGGGTCGATCACCCAGCTTCGGCCGGCGCCCACGGACCGGGGTGCGCCGCCGAACTCCTCGCCGATCACCGTGTCATCCGGCCGTTGCGCGGTGACGACGACGCGAATCGCAGTCTCTACCGCCAGGTCCGCGTCCGAGACCGGGGTCAGGTCGGGCTTGGCCGTCACCGTGAGATCCGAGGCACCGAACCGGGGCAGGCTGATCGCATCGGCGGTGTCGGCCATCGCCAGGGCCAGCGCGAGGTCGTCGGCGTAGCGCGAGGGAACCTCGTGGGCGGCAGGTGCAGTCACCGTGCGACCGTAGCGCCTCCGAACCGTCTCGCCTGTCGGTCGCCCGGTGTTCAGCGCGGCTCCGGATCCGGGCGGCGGCCCCGGAAACGTTCTGGAAGATCCGGGTCGTCGAGCCACCAGGGGCGATCGAGGGTTGTTTCGACGATCGGAGCGCCGTCGGCGGCCCGGTGTTGCCGCGCGTCGAGTTCGGCGTCCAACACGGCCGCTTCCCTGGCGTCCGCCTTTATCCAGCGAGTGGCGGCAAGAATGAGAAATGGCAGGTCGAGAATTTCGGCGACGACCCACAGGATCGCGCCGGCGGTGTGCTGGTCGTCCAGAGGAACAGGGGCGAACGCCGGCCGGTCGACGGCGAAATGCACGAGGGTCATATGCGTCTGGAAGCGCAGCGCAATGCCGGGGAACGCGTCGAGGATCAGTTCCACGAACCCGACGCCGAGAGAAAGTCCGACCGCCAGCGACGTGCGGCGATCGTCGGAATCAACCAGCGGGATGGCGATCAGGATGCCGGCGGCCAACAGCAGTAGGTGCACCGCGCCGCCCGCCCAGGTCGAACTCACCGCAAACGAACCGAGCCCGCCGAAGATCAGCCACAGACACAGGATCGGAACCAGCACCGGGCCGACCAACGGACTTCCGACGATTCTCGTCGCCTTGGCTCGCAGTATGCGCAGTGGCCAGGCGTCGTCACCGTAGGTGGCCCGAATGAGCGTGAGCGGCTGAGCTGACATCAGAACGATCGGAACGACGAGCAGCAGCAGCAATTCCTGGGCCATCCAGACCCACATCAGCTGAAAACCGCGAGCCTGCGGGAATCCGTTGCAGGTCCACAGCAGAGCCGCCAATCCCGCAGCGAAGACGACGTCCCGATGGCGTCGCCAGGGCAGGTGGGACCTGGACGCGGTCCGTTTCATCCGTATATAGGCGGCGGCCGTGAGAACGAGAACGCCGGCCATCACATAGTCCGGACGCCAGTCGGTGAGCAGGCTGAGCTCGGTCGGAGCGTAGGCGATGGACATCGGCCCATAGTGCCCGTTACTTCGCTGGGCTCACCACCGATCCGCCGACGCCTCGCTGTGCTCGCTGTCACCCCGGTGCTCGCTGTCACCCTGGTGCTCGCTGTCACCCTGGTGCTCGAACTGGGTCCGGTAGAGATCGGCATAGAGGCCGCCACCGGCGATCAGGTCCTGGTGCCGACCGGACTCCACGACCCGTCCGCCGTCGATCACCAGGATCTGGTCGGCGCTTCGCACCGTGGAAAGGCGGTGGGCGATGACCAGCGAGGTCCGCCCGGTGAGCGCGGCCGACAGAGCCCGCTGGACGGCGGCCTCCGATTCACTGTCCAGATGTGCGGTCGCCTCGTCGAGGATGACGATGTCCGGAGCCTTGAGCAGGACCCTGGCGATCGCGAGTCGTTGCTTCTCGCCACCGGACAGACGGTGGCCACGATCCCCCACCACCGTCTCCAGACCCTCCGGGAGCGAGGCCACCAGTGGCCAGATCTGGGCAGCCCGAAGTGCCTCCACCATCTCCGCCTCGGTCGCCTCCGGTCTGGCATACGACAAGTTGGCCTTGATGGTGTCGTGGAACATGTGCGCGTCCTGGGCGACCACTCCGATCGAGTCGCGAAGTGATTGCAGGGTAGCGTCTTTCACATCGACATCACCGATGCGAACCGATCCGGAACTCGCGTCGTAGATCCGCGGGACCAGCTGGGAAATGGTGGTCTTACCGGCGCCGGACGGGCCCACCAGCGCCACCAACTGGCCGGGCTCGGCACGGAAGCTGACACCGTGCAGGACCGGGTGCGCGGGGCTGTGGTCGGGGACCGAGATGCTCTCCAAGGAGGCCAACGAGACCTGGTCGGCGCTCGGGTAGGAGAATCGAACATCGACGAACTCGAGCGACCGTGATCCCCTCGGCAGCACGACGGCTGACGACTTCTCGGCGATCATCGGTGGAAGATCCAGCACCTCGAAGACCCGTTCGAACGACACCAAGGCGCTCATCACGTCCACCCGCACGTTCGACAACGCCGTCAACGGCCCGTACAGCCTGGTCAGCAGCAGCGCCAGCGCCACCACGGATCCGGCATCCAACGAGCCGGACAACGCCAGAGAGCCGCCGACGCCGTAGGTCAACGCCTGCGCCAGGGCGGCAACCAGGCTCAGCGCGGCGATGAATGTCCGCCCGTACATGGCGGTGGTCACCCCGATGTCCCGCACTCGCCCGGCCCGGTCGGAGAACGACTTGGACTCCTCTGCGGGGCGTCCGAAGAGCGACACCAGCAACGCGCCCGAGACATTGAATCTTTCGGTCATGGTGGTGGTCATCGATGCGTTGAGGCCATAGGACTCCCTGGTCAACGTCTGCAGCTTGCGGCCGAAGGCCCGCGCGGGCAGCACGAAGATCGGCAACAAGATGAGCGACAGCACCGTGACCTGCCAGGAAAGGGTGAACATCACCCCCGCCGTGAGTACGAGGCCGATCACGTTCGACACCACACCGGACAACGTCGAGGTGAAGGCCTGCTGCGCGCCGATCACGTCGTTGTTCAGTCGGCTGACCAAGGCGCCGGTCTGCGTCCTGGTGAAGAAGGACAGTGACATCCGCTGCACGTGGTCGAAAACCTTGCTGCGCATGTCGAAGATGAGACCCTCGCCGATTCGGGACGAGAAGAAGCGTGAAATCAGCGAATTACCGGTGTCCACCACCGCGAGGACCGCGATCACCAGGGCCAGCATGACCACTGTGTGCGCCGAACCCTTGCTGCTGATCTGGTTGACCACGGCGCCGGCCAGCAGGGGCGTCGCCACCGCGATGACCGCGGAGAAGACGGTGACCGCCAGGAAGAAGGTCAACTCCCTGCGGTAGGGCCGCGCGAAGGTGAGGATTCGCCGCGCGATCCCGGGCTGGAGCTTGTGCTCCTTGACCGAATCGTCGCGGTGCATCGCGCGCAGGGCATCCCGGGACGCTCCGCCCATGGGTGCTGACGGGGGCATGCGGGGCCACCTCTCGACGCGAATGAAGGTCGGGCACTGGGTCTGACCCGAGCGGCCAGACCAGGGCGCCGGCGAAGTGCGCCACTAGCGAGCAAATCACGCCGCCCCGACAGGGGCCCGACATTTCGCTGACAGCGTGCCGGATCACCGGTGCGCCTGCGCACCGGTGCGGCTCGCTGATGTGGACGAACTGGCTGTCCGGCGTCCTGGACGGCTAACGTTCGTCCAGATCACGGCATGACGGGGGGAAACGCATGGCCACTGCAACCGAGCACATCCACGACGAGGTCCGCGAGCTGATCCGTCGTCGCGGCGTCGATCCGATCTCCGACCAGCGGTCGACCCGGGCGCTGATCGACGAGGTGATCAGCCACTACGAGGAACGCGTTCCCACCTCGTCGCTGCCGCCCCTGATGGACCGGCCGAACGCCGCCCGCTTCATCTTCGACTCGCTCGCCGGGTTCGGGCCGCTGCAGCGCTTCCTCGACGACCGCGAGATCGAGGAGATCTGGGTCAACGGGCCGGGCCGGGTGTTCGTCGCCCGCAACGGAGTCTCCGAGCTGACCACCACGGTGCTGGCTCCCGGCGAGATTCGGGACCTGGTCGAACGCATGCTCAAGCCATCCGGGCGTCGGCTCGACCTCTCCTCACCGTTCGTCGACGCTCTGCTACCGGACGGTTCTCGCCTGCACGCGGTGATTCCGGACATCACCCGCGAACACCTCAGCCTCAACATTCGTAAATTCGTGGTGGCGGCCAACGGCATCGAGGACCTGGTAGCCCGCGGATCAGTGACCGCGCACGCCGCCCGGTTCCTGGAAGCTGCCGTCGTCGCCGGGCTGAACATCATCGTCGCCGGCGGCACCCAAGCCGGCAAGACAACCCTGTTGAACACGCTCATCAACTCGATACCTCCACGTGAGCGCATCGTGACCTGCGAAGAGGTCTTCGAGCTCCGCCCGAACCTGCCGGACATCGTGGCGATGCAGACGCGGCAGCCGAACCTCGAAGGCCAGGGCGAGATCCGGCTACGGCGGTTGATCAAGGAAGCGCTGAGGATGCGGCCGTCACGCATCATCGTCGGGGAGGTTCGGCAGGAGGAGTCACTCGATCTGCTGATTGCACTGAACTCGGGCCTACCGGGAATCCGGCGCACTGTCTACGTGATTGGAAGCCACCATGACCACCTCCCCCACCGGAATCAGCTACCACGGCCGGAAGCACACCGTTCCCCTCGTCAGCGACCTGGGCGCCTGGCGCGTCGGAGAAGTCTCGCCGGCAACCGTCCGAACGGCGACGTTCGAGGGTTCAACGCCGGTCGTCGAGTTGATGGTCGACGGTCGACCCTTGGAGTTTTCGGCGGCGGAGGCCCGAGACCTTGCGACGGCACTCCTGCACGCTGCTGACGACGCCGATCAGGTGGCGCGAGAACTATGAGGGCCTGACCACCCAACCGATACCGCCCGGCCTCGATGAAAGGGGTCGGGCGGTTCTGTGTGCGCGGTCGGTTCACAAACGGGGCCTCGCTTGGTAGCTGCTAAAATCGTCAATATGACGATGAAAGCTCGCTTAGAAGGCGACCAAACGAGCTGCGAGATGCTTGAAATTCTGTTTCCAACCGATCCACTGGTCAGTCACGATAGTAAAGGCTTTTTCTTCAGCAGTCCGTCCCTAGAGGCGGCAGAGCAAAGCGGATCCCCATGGGCAGTAGGCGCGGCCGAGCTTTTGATAAGTCACATGAACGGTGTGGCTCGCCTACGCACAAATGCCTTTGCCGGGGTTAAGATAATCGGTTATGACGGCGTGCCGGGCCGCGTCCAGGTCTCGGGCGTGTCATTGACGTCGTGGGATAGGAACGGGGATCATGGCCTTGAGCCTGACGCGGCTCGCCAAGAGATGTTGCTCGCCAAAGATAACGTGAGAGTCGCTCGCGCTATTCGTCTTCTCGGCCACGCTGGCAGCAGGATCGATTGGTTTGATTTATACAAAGTCTATGAGTCCGTGCGAGCCGATCTGAAGGACGGCGGACATCCAGAGCTCCTCGGAATTTGGATCGACAAGAACGACCTGAACACCTTCACCGAATCCGCTAACCGCGCCGAGATCAGCGGGGATGGTGCACGACACGCAGAGTTGGGCGGTATTGCCTCGGGGCGATCTATGACGCTGGGAGAGGGACGTTCTGTAATGATTCGTGCCGTGCGACAGTGGTTGGCGTGGAAAATCTCAGGAAAAGAATCTACGAGGTTGCCTTAACCCGCCATCTACCCCAACGTGGCGCCGCGCTCGACGCCCTCGCAACCGGTGCGAGAGGCGGGCGTCAGTCATATTGGGCGGCTGCGTCACCGGCCCGATATGTCGGCTGTCGTCTCCCCGGTGTCTCGGGCGGCCCGGACAGCCCGAAGTTGCGCCAACTTGCCGGCCCCGGTGGCGGCCTGGCCCTGCCGCATCTCGGCGAGGAGCTCGCGGAGACGCCCGGCCGCGGCCGGATGTTGCGGGGTGGCCGTGGGGTCGTCGAGGAGCTCACCGAGCTTGACGGCCGTTGCCGCCAGTCCGGGCCGCCCATTTCCACCGTCGGGAAGGTTGCCGATCTCCGCACGGATCGCCGCGGCGACCGAGCCGGCAGGTGTTACAAGTTGGGCGACATTTGTGCCCCCGTTTGTGCCACCGTCGGGCTGACGGGCGCGGCGTTCCCGCTGGTACAGGCGGTTTTCTTCACGGGTTCGGGGCATTGGGGCACTCCTGTCGGTGGCACTGAGAGGTGGCGGAGAGGGGCGGTAGCCTCCCGGAGAACAGAACGGGCGGCACCACCTGTACAAAGTGAGACGCCCCCCGGTAGGGGGAGCTACGCTCATCGCCCGGTCAACTCAGTGGAGAGTTCATGAGCAATCAAGGTTGGATCATCCGTGCAGCAGATGCGAACGACGGCCACTTGCTGTGGCGACGGGTCGATCCGCCGTCATGGGCGACAATCCCGTCAGGCGCGACTGTGTTCGCGTCAGCGAGAGAAGCGGATCAGGTGGTGCGAGACCTACCGGATCTCGACCTGACCGACTTCGTCGTCGAACCGTTCGGCGAGGCTGACGAGCAGTAGTTCGAGGATCGCCCGCCCTCGGTGTTGAGGCCGAGGACGGGCGTCCTGTCAGGGTGGGCGCTGGTCGAGCGTTGACGGAAGGCCAGGAGCCCAACCCGCTCGGCCATGGCTCCCGCCGACCGGACAGTCGGCGGGTGACTTTGACGCCGTGCCCGTCAGTCAGGTCAGGCGGTGAGGTCGACGATGGCGAACGCCTGCGGGCGCAGCACACCGAAGCCGTAGCGACCCTCGGCCCGGAGGACGACGGCATTCGAGGTGAAGTTGCTGCCCGACCGGTCGGCGTCGAGCTTGACGTCCTCTCTCACGAACAGCTTGCACTGGGTCCAGTCGGCGAGGATGGCGAATCCGGCCGGGATGCCGGCGGCGAACACCTTCGGGATGTTGCCGAAGATGGTGGGCTGGTCGCCGTAGAACTGGCCGTTGGCGTCCTTCGCGAGGTCGAGGCTTTCGGCGTCGGCCAGGCTGAACGCCCACGCGGTCGGGACCTCCTGCTTGACCTGCAACGCGGTGCGGGCCTTGCGCAGGGTGGTAAAGATGTCGGTGGTCCACGGCACCTGTGTGGTGCCGGCGGCGGTGAGGATGCCGGTCACGTTCTCGCCGACTCCGGATCCGGAGATGACCTGCGTCTCGACGGCGTTGAGGACGCCGTTGAACATCTCGGAGGAGAGCAGCTCCTCGAGCTGGGTGTGGTCGGCGAGGTACCGCTCGGGGATCGGCTGGGACAGGTGCGCGATGACGTGCGCCTTGTCGTCGATCTCGGCGTAGGTGTAGACCGACGTCGGCTTGAGAGCCAGGTCGGCGACGGGGGCGGCGTTGTTGGTGCGCACGGTCTGCCGGAGGTAGCTGAACGCGTTGCCGGTCAGCCCTTCCCGCTGCACGATGAGGTCGGTGAGCCGGGTCGGGTTGGTGGGCATCGGGACGACGCCGACGGAGATCGGGTTGGCGACGTCGATGGAGCCGGTGACGAGCGCCTTGACGCCGTGCTGCTGGGCGGCGGTGAGGACCTTGGTGGCCGTCTTGGCCGCCCACTCGCGGGACTTGACCTGTGCGCCGCCGCGGTTGGTCGGCTGGCCGTTGTCGTCGGAGCCGATCTCGCGGGCGAGGGTGTGCGCCTGGCCGAGGATGGCCTCGTCGGACTTCGCCTGCTTGAGCTGCTCGAGGACCTGGCGGCCGGCGGTGATGGCGGCGTCGTGGCTGGACTGCTCGGTGGCGGACATGTGGCGGCCGGCGTCGGCGGCCTTCTGTGCGATGCTGGTGGCTTCGTCGAGGAAGCCGCGGCCCTTGGTGCGCAGGGTTTCGATTCGAGTGCTCATGATGGTGGCTACTTTCGGGTAGGCGCGCACCGATGGTGGTGGCGCACACGAGGATGTGGGGGTCGGCAGAGCCGCGGCCGGTCGCGTAGGCGACGGTGGGGCGTCATGCCGTGAAACGTCGGGCGATCCTGGCGAACGAGGTTGGTTACCGTCGGCCGGTCGGGCGTGTGAGGCGGGCGGATTGGTTACCGATGGCCTCGAGCGTTACCCCGTAATCCCTGGGCGGCCGGTCGGGCTCCTCGAACTTGGCCGGTGAAGGCTCCTCGTTCTTGGCCGTGCGACTGCGAAAGAATCGACCTGATCGTACCCGATATTCGAACTGGTGTCCAGTCGGCCCCGCGCCGGTTGCTCGACGGCGGGGGTCGACTGGGGCGCGTCCTAGTTCAGCGGTTGCCACCTTCGGGTGTCCCAGTGGGCGGCCGTGTCAGGGTCGACGAGCTGCCATTCGGTCGGCCGGCCGCGGTCATCCCGCGACGTGGGGACCGATACCAGCCGGCCGGCCGGATCCTCGTCTGCCGCCCCTCCTGCCGGTCCGTCGATGGGGCGGGTCACCGGCCCGCCCCGTCGATGGTGGAGTTGAGGAGTTCGAGGAGGATGGCGTCCCGCCTGTCGGCTGGGGCGAGGTCGACGAGTAGGTCACGTGCGAGGTAGATCGCCTGGCAGGCGAGGAGCCGCAGCTCGTCGGAGCCGTCGACGATGTGATCGACGGCCTCCTCGCGTTCGGCCAGGAGGAATTGCACTGCTGCGATGGCTTCGAGGCGGGCGAGGATGACGAGGTCGGGGTCGATGGTGGTCACTGGCCGGTCTCCGAGTAGGTCTCGACGGCCGCGGCGAACGACCACGCCTCGAGTTGCGCATCGACATCCGGTAGGAGTCGAACGATGCTGGCGGCCATTGCGAGGAGGGAGCCGACGAACTCGAGGTGATCCGTCGTCCGGGCGAGGATGCCGGCGACGGCGTCGTGATCGCCGGCCAGGGTGGCCTTGATGGCGTCGACGGCGTCGGTGTGGGCGCCGGCGATGGTGGCGGGGTCAGGCTGGGTCATGGGGTCTGCTCCTTGAGGGGTAGGGGGTTGGGGTGTGCTGTTGCCTTGAGGTGGGCTGCGAGTTGTGCTGATTCGCCGCCTTGGGGCGGCCCGGCGGGGTCCCACGGGTCGCGGCACGACCGGAGGAGCTGAACGACGCGCCCCTCGGCGTTGGATAGGCAGAGGCCGTCACGCTCGCTGACGTAGCGGATGGTCTGTATCCACAGGCGGTTCGGCATGCCGAGCTCATCGAGCCGGACGATGGCGGCATGGATACGGTCGCCTCGGGCGATCTCGGCGGCGGTCAGTCCGTCGGGGTTATCCGCAGTCACGGCCGACGTCATGAGGCCAACCGTTTCGGGCGAGACGACTTCGGTTTGGTGCGATCGACAGCCGCCCACACACCGTGGCGCTCCTTGGCGGCGTCGGCGTACGAACCGCATTCGGCGAGTACTGGGCAGCCCCCGCACTGTCTCGACGCCTTAAAACGGATCTCAGGGCGTTCGTCGGTCCAATCGTCAGAGTCGGCGCATGGAATGGTGACCCGAGCGTCGGTGAGCGCGTAGCCGAGGGCCGCCCACTTTGGCCGGGCGCCGTCGGGGATGCCGAGTGAGCTGTTCATTCGGCGACCCCGAATTCGTCCTCGGGGTCGGAGATGATCGCCGACTGCTGCTGTTCGTCGTCGACGACCGCCTCGACGATCGCCCGCATTTCGGCGTCAACCTCGGCCACCCGCGCATCGGCAACCGTGACTGACGCCCTGTGCTCGCCGGGGTCTATTTCTTCGCTTGAGTACCACGAGTCGCACTGGTCGACGGCTAACCGGCAGTGGTGGGCACGCCTCTCTCGGTCGCCGACGGCCTTGAACTTGCTGCCGAGCGTTTCGGTGATTCGGCCGGCGTCGGCCTGGGCGGCGTAGTCGAATTCGATGCACACGGTAATTTCGGCGTGCCCGTCGTCGAGCGGGTTGACTTCCCGGACAATCCGAACCGGCCCGGTTGGCAGGTTTGCGGTGAACTCCCACGGCGACGCCTCGAGCTGGGCCGCCCACATCGCTTGCGCGTCGACCGACGGCGACGCCTTGGGGCCGCCCAGAATGGGCGGCGCTTTTGGGTCCCTGTCGGCGTCGGTTGTTGCTGCCGGCGGCCCGGCCGGAGCGACAGCGGAGGCGGGCCGCAGGGCGCCTTTTGTCGTCCCTTCCCCTCCCCTTCGGGTCGGGTCGGGACGGGGACGCATCACTGACGCGTCAGGGGTTTCTGTTTGTGCAGGTGAGGTGGTGCCTCGTCCTGTCGGTCGAAGATCATTAGCGGCGTGAATGACCGTCGACCGACCGTCGACCGACCGTCGACCGATGTTTTCGGCTGTCTTGCGGGCGGCGTATCTGGCCTGCCGTGCGGCGCCGTCCGCTAGCTTCTTGATGACCTTCTCGCGGTCTTGGCGGTAGTCCTTCCAGTCGTGGATTCGCCAGCCGTCGCCGGCGGGGTCGAGCTCCCACAGTCCGACGTCGACGAGGATCGCGGCGATATTCTTGGTGCCGTCAATTTCCGCGAGCACATGGGAGGGAAGGTGGCCGGCTTCCTGTGGCTTGTTGACCACGTCCTCGAAGGTCGAGCACCACGAG
>JAABUY010005549.1_pt1 | contig 12639 bp, 13 predicted proteins | sample 5560271 | NCBI WGS metagenome assembly JAABUY01 (sample SAMN10711886, study PRJNA513374) | rock metagenome | isolation source: Antarctica rocks | place: Antarctica: Victoria Land, University Valley
GGCGGATCAAGGCATTGCCGTACAGCTGGAGAAAGCGCGAAGCGATTACGGCAGCAATCGACGCGCCGAACAGCAGCGCCGCAGCGCCTCCGATCATTTCAAGCGCCTTGAGCCATCGGGTGTCCATCGTTCGTAGATCGACGATTTGGACAATCGCAAATGTCGAGACGATCACCGGGATCAGAACCGGCGATGTCGCCAGGAGGCTGGTCCCAAAAAGCTTCCATGCATGGCCGCGCGAGTCACGCCAGGCGTTCCGCCACCCGGCGTAAGGCGACTCCACGGCGATGGCCGGAAAAATCAGCATCAACCGCAGCGAAATCACGCTCAGAAGAATGCTGAACAGAAAATTGAGCAGGCTGCCTACGATAAGACACCGAGGGCCAAAAACCTTTCCGGGGTCGGCCATTAAAAACCGAATTAAATTGTAAAGCAACAAGTAAACCACGGACATTGGGTATGACGCAGGCGTTTTCCAGATTGGCCGATCCGCCATCTCGCTCAGGATCACGAAGCGATGCACCGCCATAACAATCGACGCAAGAATGATAGTTGAAACGACCTGATCGACCAAGCCCGGCAGAAAAGAGCTTTTACGCATATCCAGGTCTTGCCAGGGCGAAAAGCCATACCCTTGCAATACCAAATCCCGTAACACAAGGGCGGCAAAGCCGCTGACGAACAATCGAGGCAGGCGGATGATTGCGCGCAAGCCGAGGCGCCATCCGTCGGCGGCAATCTCCATGGCAGTTTCCGGCTGCGATATGTTGCAACGCCGGAAGATTGCCGTCGGACCCTGCCGCGAAAGGATCGGCCATGACGCGAGCGAGACAGCGGCGCCTGCTGCAGATTGCCGTGGGCCTGGCGTGCGTGGTGCCGCTGTTGGCGGGCGGGGCCGGCGCGGTGCTGGGGGCGGCGGCGTTCGGCGATGCGCGGGCGCCGAACGCCGCCGACAGCCATGTGCGCTACCTGTCGGGCCTGCTGCTCGGCATCGGGCTGGCATTCGCAGCGACGATCCCGGGCATCGAACGGCACGCGAACCGTTTCCGGCTGCTAACCTTCCTGGTGGTCGTGGGTGGCTTCGCGCGCCTTTACGGAGTGCTGGCGGCAGGGCCGCCGGGCGGGGCGATGCTGTTTGGACTGGGAATGGAGTTGGTGGCAACGCCGCTGCTCTGCCTGTGGCAGGCGATGCTGGCGCGCGACGCGACCAACCCGGACTGAGTTCTCCGGGCCGGCCGCGCGGTCGCGGTCAGTGTATTTGCAGGCCGCGTGCCATGCTGGCGATGTCGCCACGGCCCAGGCCAAGCTCGGCCAGGTCGCGGTCGGTCATCGAGGACAGCTCGCGCATCAGTTGCCGGCGCTGCGCGCGCTCGACGCGGCGGCGCTCCAGGCCGCTGCGGATGCGGGCGAAGAACGTGGTGGCGGCATTGTCGGACGCCTGGTCGGCGGTGTGGCCCATGATCGAAAATGCGTTGCGCATCTGACCCTCCTGGTGATGGCGCGGCCCGCAGGCCTACCGGTAAGACTCTTAAATGCTCTGGTAACTCCAAAAATACAAATGTAATTTGTGCAACGCATCATCACGAGTTCGCGACTGGCTCCGTAACGAAAATGCGGGCGTCGAGGCGGCCCAGCCGTTCCCAGCAGCGCACCCAGGCGCGCAGCCCGGCACGCAGGCTGGACAGCCGGAAGAACTCGTTGGGCGCGTGGTAATCCTCGTCGGTGGTGGAGAACGAGAAGAACACGGTGTCCAGGCCGAGCACGCGCTGGAACACCTCGGCCACCGGGATCGTGGCCCCCATGCTCACCCGCATTGGCCGGCGGCCCAGCACCTCGGCCAGCACGTCCTCGGCCACCACCAGGGCGGGATGGTCGGCGCGGATCGCATACGGCTCGGCCAGGTGGTCGGGCAGCGAGACCTCGAGCCGGAAGGCGGGCGGGCAATGGGCTTGCAGGTGCGCCGCGACCGCCTGCTGGATGCGTCTTGGCCGCTGGCCGGGCACCAGCCGGCATGACAACTTCAGGTGCGCCTCGGCCGGGATCACCGTCTTGCTGCCCGGCCCGGCGTAGCCGCCCCACAACCCGTTCGGCTCCAATGTCGGCTCGCTCCACTGCCGCGCCAGCAGCGGCAGCCCGTCCTCGCCGCCCGGCCCGGCGGCGCCGATCTCCGCCAGGTAGGCGGCCTCGTCGAACGGGATGGCAGCCAACGCGTCGGATGGCGGACGCGTCACGCCATCGTAGAAGCCGGCCACCGCGACCCGTCCGCGCGCATCGTGCAGGCTGGCGACCAGCCGCGCCATGCCGGCCAGGGGGTTCGGCGCCGAGCCGCCGTGCCGGCCGGAATGCAGGTCCTTGCTCGCGCCGTGCAGCGTCAGCTCGACCGTGCAGATGCCGCGGCTGGCGACGGTGACGCTGGGCAGGTCGGCGCGCCACATCGCCCCGTCCGCCGAGAGCACGAAATCGGCGGCCAGCGCGTCGCAGCGCGCGGCCACGAAGGCCTCCAGGTGGGCGCTGCCCATCTCCTCCTCGCCTTCGATCAGGAACGCCACGTTGAGCGGCAGCCGGCCGGCGGTGGCCATGAACGCCTCGGCCACCGCGAGCGGGATCAGCAGCGGCCCTTTGTCGTCGGACACCCCTCGCGCGTATAGCCGGTCGTCGCGGACCTCGGGAACGAATGCCGGGCTACGCCATTTCTCGACCGGGTCGGCCGGCTGCACGTCGTAGTGGCCGTAGACCAGCACCGTCGGCGCGCCCGGCGCGTGCCGCCATTCGCCCATGACCACGGGATGCCCGCCGGTCTCATGCAGCGCCACCGCCTGCAGTCCGGCGCGGCGCATCCGGTTCGCGACCCACTCGGCGGCGCGGCGGATGTCGGCGGCGTAGGCGGGGTCGGTCGAGACGCTCGGGATGCTGGCGAACGCCGCCAGGTCGGCCAGCAGCGCCGCCTCGCCCGCCAACGCGTGGTCCTCGGCGGCGCTCACTTGCCGCCGTCCACGGCGAGCGTCTGGCCGGTGATCCAGCCCGCCGCGGGATCGGCGAAGAACAGCACCGCGCGGGCGATGTCTTCGGGCGTGCCGAGCCGGCGCACCGCCACCGACTCCAGCAGCCGGCGCTGTCCGTCCTCGCCGTAGCTCTCCCACTGCCGTTCGGTGGTCGGGTTGGAGCGGACGAAGCCGGGGGCGACGCAGTTCACGGTGACGCCGAACGGGCCGAGTTCGTGCGCCAGCTGCCGGGTCAGCGCGATCTGCCCGGCCTTGGCGGTGGCGTAGGCCTGGATGCCGGTCAAGCTGATGGTCAGGCCGGCGCCGGACGAGACCGTGACGATGCGCCCGTAGCCGGCCTGCTTCATCGCGGGAGCCGCCGCCTGCGCCATGAAGAACGCGCTGCTGGCGTTGGCCGCCATGATGGCGTTCCAGTCCTCTTCCGGCACCTCCTCGATCGGCCGCCCGACCTGCCCGCAGACGCCGCCGGCATCGTTGACCAGCACGTCGACGCGCCCAGTCGCGGCCAGCGCCTCGGCGGCGAACGCCTGCACTGCGGCGCGATTGGTGACGTCGACCGTGCGCGCCACGATGGCGGTCCCGGCGGCGGTCTCGCGCAGGCCCGCCGCGTTGATGTCGCAGGCCCACACCGCTGCTCCGCCAGCATGCAGGGCCTGGGCGATGGCGCGACCGAGGCCGTGGCCAGCGCCGGTGACCAGGGCGGTTTGGCCTTGCAGGGCGGTCAGGGGCACGCTTACCTCGTTGCGTCTGTTAAATCAGGTCCGCAATGCGGGATGCTTGCGCTCGATCTTGCGTCGGCTTAGCCGAATATCAGGTCGAGCTTCACGACGATCTCAGGCGCCAAAGCAAGGGCGAGACGGTCGCCTGAGCGGTATGCGGCCGCGTCGCCGTAGCCGTTTCCGGCCGGCGCCCGGTAGACGTCGACCACCCGGCGTTTCAGGTCGACGATCCAGAACTCGGCGATCCCAACCCGGGCGTAGAGCGGCAACTTCACAGTCCGGTCGAACCGGAGCGAACTGTCGGCCACCTCGACCAGCAACAGGACATCCGCAGGGCCGGGCGGCTCGCCCGTCGCGTAGAAGTCGGCGCGGCGTCGCAACACGGCCAGGTCGGGCTGCGGTTCGCTCGATCGATTGATCCGCACGGAGTTCTGTGGCGAAACGATGGCCCGGCCCGCGCAGGCGATCACCAACGCCTCGGTCAACCCGTTCACGATCGCCGCGTGGCCCTGGCCGATTGGCGCCATGTCGATCAGGTCCCCGTCGATCAGTTCGATCCGGTCGCCCTCGCCGAAAATCCCGGCCTCGGCCATCCGGTGATACGCGTCGACGTCCAGTTTGTGCCGAGCCGGCAAGACAACCAAGTCGTCCATGGGGCGCCTCCTTCGTCCGGTTGGCTGTATCATGCCCGTGCTCGGATTGGCACCAGCCCGTAGCGCTCGCTTCAAGGTCAGCACTCGCGACCAAGCAACCCTAGCGTATCGCGGGCCAGCCTCTGCCGGCCCTCCTCGATGCCATGGATCAGCGTCACGAGTCGCTCGCACAGCGGCGCCGCAAGGCCGAGCCGCGCCGCTTCCGCCACCACCGGCCCCAGTTGCGCGTCCACTTCGGTGCGGCGGCGGCGCACCGCGAGGTCGCGCCAGATGCCGCTGTGCGACTTGGCCGAGCGGCGGTTGAACGCCACCATGCCATCGAACGAGGCGTCCGCCGCCGCCTGCGACGCGCCCGGGGCGAAGGCGGCCGGGTCCCAGCCGTTGAACCCCTCCGGGCGGATGCCTTGCGCGGCGGACACCGCCACCACCTCGCGCGCCAGGGCGGTCAGCAATGGGCGGAACTCGGGCATGTCCAGCACGTCGGCGATGCTGTCGTCGGTCAAGGCCGTGGCGAACAGCAGCGCGCCGTAGCCGAGCTTGCCCCACAGGAAGCCCCAGATGTTGCCGGTGGCGATGGCGCCCGGCTCCATCGCGCGCACCAAGTCCACCAGCGCCGCCAGCCGGGGCGACATCGCGCCGTCCAGCTCGCCCAGCACGAACGCGCCGCGGCCGCCGTACAGCACCCGCCCTGGAGCCAGGTAGTCGGCGCCGAAGTTGACGAATGCGCCGATGGTGCGCCGCTCGCCCACAGCCGCCGCGATGACCCGCTCGTTCAAGCCGTTCTGCAACGAGACCACGATGCCGTCGTCGGCCAGATGCGGCTCCAGCGCCGCGGCGGCGGCTTCGGTGTGGTGCGCCTTCACGCATAGCAGGATGCGGCGGTAGCGGCCGGCGACCTGCTCCGGCGGCAACGCCGAGGCAGCCACCGTGAAATTCTCGATCGGGCCTTCGATGGCCAACCCAGCGGCGTTGATCGCGGCCACATGGTCGGCGGCGCTGTCCACGAACAGCACGTCCTGTCCGGCGCGGGCGAGGTATGCGCCGACAGTGCCGCCAATGGCTCCGGAGCCCCAGACCAGGATCTTGTCGGATGTCTGGCTCACGTCTCGGCCTCGATCCGGTCATAGCCGCGCGCGCGGTATATCACGACCGACACGGCCCAGCTCAGCACGAACACCGCAATGATCAGGTAGCCAAGCATGCCGAAGTTGTCGTTGAGCGAACCCACCGCGTCCCAGAACGCGCCATGGAAATCGAACTGGCCGCCAATCAGGCCGAGCGCCTCGACGCCGCCGACCAGCACCGCGACCACCACCGAGACGAAGGTGATGGTCATGTTGTAATAGAGCTTGCGTACCGGCTTCACGAACGCCCAGCCGTAAGCCCCCAGCATCAGCACGCCGTCGGCAGTGTCGACCAGCGCCATGCCGGCGGTGAACAGCGCCGGGAACACCAGGATCGACCAGATCGGCAGCCCGTGCGACGCCTCGGCCGCCGAGATGCCGAGCAGCCCCACCTCGGTCGCGGTGTCGAAGCCGAGGCCGAACAGCACGCCCAGCGGATACATGTGCCAGCTTGCCCGGATCATGCGGAACAGCGGCCGGAAGATGCGCGCCAGCAGGCCGCGCCCGGACAGCAGCAGGTCGAGTTCGTCCTGGTCGACCCGCTCGCCGGCGCAGGCGCGCTTGAACGCCCGCCGTACGGTAAGCAGGATCGCCACGTTCATCGCGGCAATGGCCAGCAGGAACAGCGACGAGACCAGCGTGCCGACGACGACGCCGACGCCGTGCAGCAGCTCCAGCCGGCCGCGGAACGCCGCCGCAGCAGCGGCGATGGCGAGCGTCGCCAGCGCCACGACCGTCGAGTGGCCGAGCGAGAAGAACAGGCCGACGCCGAGCGGGCGCTGGCCGTCCTGCATCAGCTTGCGGGTGACGTTGTCGATGGCCGCGATGTGGTCGGCGTCGACCGCGTGACGCAACCCGAAGCCATACGCCAACAACGCCGTGCCTAGCAGCACCGGGTAGTCGTGAAAAGCGACCAGCGCCCAGGCCCAGGCCGCGACGTTGGCGGCGATCAGGCCGCCGAACAGCGTCGCGACATGGCGCATGGGTGTTAGCCGAGCCACTGCGGATTTTGCGTGGTGCCGTCGAAGTGCTGCGTAGTCTTGTAGCGTTCGGCCTTGCCCTCGCGCGCGGCATCCGCCGTGCGCGCCAGCAACGCGGCCCGCTGCTCCGCGGTGAACGGCTGGAAGCTGCGTACCGCCTGCAACGCCTGCTGCAGGATTGGCAGGCTGTCGATGCCGGTGATCTGGATGCTGACCGGCAGGCTCATCGGGTAGTGCAGCAGCTCGATTGGGGTTGCCACGCCGCTGTGCAGGATGAACGGGTCGCCGAACGCCTTCATGCCCATGACGCCGGTGCCGTGCGCCAGCGCCACGGGCAGCACGCCCTGTTCGAAGCTGTCGAAATGCGCGTCCATGACGTTGAGCGGCATCTGCACGGCGTCGAAGTGGAAGTTATGCTGGTCGGCGACCTCGAACATATGGCGGTGGATCGCGGGGCTCTTGTGGCCGGTGAAGCCGATGTAGCGCAGCTTGCCCTGCTCGCGCGCCCGCAGCACCGCCTCCAGCGCGCCGCCAGCCGCGAACACCCGCTCCGGGTCGTCCATGCGGATGATCTCGTGGAACTGCAGCAGGTCGAGGTGGTCGGTCCGCAAGCGGGCGAGCGACTGCTCGATCTGGGTCATCGCGGCGCCCGCGGTGCGGCCGTCGATCTTGGTCATCAGGAAGGCGCGCTGCCGGTAGCCGCCGGACGCCAGCGCGCGGCCCAGCCGGATTTCGCTCTCGCCGGAGTTGTAGTCCCAGCAATTGTCGCAGAAGTTGATGCCGGCATCGAGCGCCGTGTGGACGATCCGCTCCGCTTCGGCGGCGGTCGGGCCGCCGGGCTTGGCCAGGTGGAAGCCGCCGAGGCCGACCAGCGACACCCGCTCGCCGGTGCGGCCGAGGGCACGGTACTTCATGTCAGGGTGTTCTGGGATATGCGCCGTCACCAGTCCGGCCGGCGGCGCGGCGGTTTGCTGCGCCTGCGCCGTGGTGGCGACGGTGGCGGCCGCGACGCCCAACGCCGTCGCCTTGATGAAGTCGCGTCGTTCCATGGAGACCTCTCCTGTTCTATCGCGCGCCGAGCACGCGCATGGCGGCGCAGGCCGCGCCGTAGCCGTTGTCGATGTTGACCGTGACGATGCCCGGCGCGCAACTGGCCAGGATCGCGTTCAGCGCCGTGTGGCCGCCCGCCGCCACGCCGTAGCCGACCGAGGTGGGCACCGCGACGATGACGCCGGGCAGCAGGCCGCCGATGACGCTGGGCAGCGCCGCGTCCATCCCGGCGGCGACGATCAGCACCGGCATGGCGCGCAACTCGTCCAGCCGGCGCATCAGCCGCCAGAGGCCGGCGACGCCGACATCGGTCACCGCCAGCGTCGCGTGGCCGCTGAAACGCAGCGTGCGCGCCGCCTCCCGCGCCACCGGCACGTCGGAGGTGCCGGCGGTCACCACGGCAATAAGCGCCTCGCCGACGGTAGGCGTCGCGGCGCCGAAATAGGCGGTGCGCGACACCGGATCGTAGTCCAGGTCGCCCCGCTGCCCGGCCGGCAGCGCCGCGAAGCGGTCGGGATCGAGCCGGGTCAGCAGCATCGGCTGCTGCGCGTGCTCCAGGATGGCGGCGATTTGCGCCACCGACTTGCCGGCGCAGAACACCGCCTCGCCAAAGCCCAGGCGCTGCTCGCGGGCCTCGTCCAGCACGAACTCGCCGCTCATGCCGACGCCTGCAAGAACGCGCTGCCGTTGCGGTACGGCGCGAACCTGACCCGTGGCGCGCCGAGCGCCGCCAGCCGGGCCGCCAGCCGCTCCGACTGCGCGGCGTCCAGTGCGGCCAGCGTCGCCGCATCCAGTTCGATCACCACGCCCTCGGCGCGCACCCGGCAGCGCACGGTGCGCGGCGACAGCGTGGCAGTCACCAGCTGCTCCGCCGCGTGGACCATCGCCAGCATCGGCGGCTCGATCCGGATGCCGGTCTCGATGCGGCTCGACAGGCATGGCGCCGACGGCAGCTCCGCCAGCGCGCCCAGCCCGAGTTCGACCGCCAGCGCCCGCACCGCGCGCTTGTCGATGGCAGCCTCCACGAACGGGTGGCGGACGCCGTGCCGCTCCGCCGCCTGCAACCCCGGCCGGTACTCGCCGAGATCGTCGAGATTGGTGCCGGACAGGATGGTGCGCGAGGTCCGCGCGGCCACCGCGCCATACAGGTTCGTCTTGCAGAAGAAACAGCGGTTGACGGGGTTGGCGCGGTAGGCGGGATCGTCGAACTCGCCGGCGTCGAACACGTCGAGCGCCCAGCCCTCGGCCGCGGCCAAGGCGCGGGTGCGCTCGGTCGCCTCCGCCGGCACCGCGGGCGAGGTCGCATGGTGCATGGCGACCCGCTCGCCCAGCGCCCGATGGCACGCCGTCGCCAGCGTCAGGCTGTCGACGCCGCCGCTGACGGCCACCGCCGCGCGGTCCAAACCCGCAAGCGCCTCACTCAGTCGTCGTGCAGCGTTCATGCCGTCTCCGCCTCGTTTTCCGCTGCGCGCCGCAGCCGGGCGCGCGCGGCGTGGGTGGCTACCGCGCGAAGATCGTCCGCTTCGGCCTTGCCGGTGACTCCATCGGGACGCTCGACCAGCTTCACCCGCAACTCCTGGCCGGCGACCGAGACCGTGGCGAACCGCCGGGTCAGCGCCCTGCCCTGCACGAGATGGGTGCGTAGGCCGATGGTCGTGGTCTCGCGGAAGCACGCCGCCGCCACCGCATCCAGCGCGTCGGGCCGCGCCAACACCTGCACATGCACCGCGAGCCGGCTTTTCTTGCCGAACGCCGGCATCTGCACGATGTCGTGGACGCCGTCCATCGCCCGCAGCTGCTCCAGCCCGGCCGCGAGTTCCTCGCCGGACTGGTCATCGACTTCGAAGCTGATCACGGCAAGTTCGCGATGGCTGGCCGTCTCCGCCGCGGCTGCGGTGTCCAACACCAGGATGCGGAGGCAGTTGCTGATCCCGGGCAGTCGGCGACTGCCGAAACCGAAGCCGGACTGCCGCATCGCCCCGGCTGGCCGAACGCCGCCGCCGGCGTGGAGGTGGCGCAGGATGGCCGCCCCGGTCGGCGTCACCCGCTCACCCGAGACGCCATCGTCGTGGGTGGCGAAGCCTTCCAGCAACAGCGCCGTGGCCGGGGCAGGGACCGGCATCGGGCCGTGCGCGGTCCGTACCTGGCCGCCGCCCAACGGCAACGCCGACACGCTCCAACTCGCCGGCGAGACCGCCGCGATCAGGGAGGCGGCCGCCACGATGTCGGCAAGCGAGTCGGCGGCGCCGACCTCGTGGAATTCCACCTCGTCCGCCTCGACGCCATGCACGCGCGCCTCGGCATCGGCCAGGACCGTGAAGATCCCCACCGCGTGATGCCGCACCTCTGGCGGCAACGCGGACCGCTCGATGCGAGCGCGGAGGTCTGACCAGTGGGTATGGCCGTGATGGTGGTGGCCGGCGTTGGGTATCGTGTCGGGCATCGCCTCGTCCACCTCAAAGCGTTTGCCGGTCAGGGTGCCGTCGTCGTGGTCGACCAGCCGGCAGGCCACGCCGGCGAGCGACTGCGCGGCGGCGATGGCCGCGTCGCGGTGCTCGGGGAAGGCGTCGAGCATGGCGGCCACGAACATGTCGCCGGCCGCGCCGCCGAGCGGGTCGAGGTGGATGTGCCGCATTAGTGCAGGAACCTTCGCCATTGGCAGCACTTAACGCTGCGAGACGCCGCGCAGTTACCACGGCACGTTCGATTTCGCAGGAGACGCATGCATGGAACGTCGCACTCTGTTCAAGGGCGTAGCCGCCGCCGGCCTCGCCGCCACCGCACTCCAGGCCCCCGCAGTCCAAGCGCTGGCCGCCGACGCCGTGCTGCCGCCGCTGCCGAAACTCACCGATCCGGGCGAGCGGCGCGGCGACATGCTGTACCGCAAGCTCGGCCGCACCGGCGAGAGCGTCTCGGCCATCGGCTTCGGCGGCTCGCATTTCGCCAAGCCGGCCATCGACCAGGGCCAGTCGATCAGACTGTGCCACGCGGCAATCGAGCGCGGCATCACCTTCATGGACAATTCCTGGGACTACAACCAGGGCGTCAGCGAGGAGCGCATGGGCCTCGCGCTGGCCCAGCAGGGCTACCGCAACCGCGCGTTCCTGATGACCAAGGTGGACGGCCGCACCAAGGACTCCGCGCAGCGCCAGCTGGAGACCTCGCTGGAGCGGTTGCAGACCGACCGTATCGACCTGTGGCAGTTCCACGAGGTGTTGCGGTTCGACGACCCGGACCGCATCTTCGCTCCCGGCGGGGCGATCGAGACGGCGGTGGCGGCGAAGAAGGCGGGTAAGATCCGCTATATCGGCTTCACCGGCCACAAGGACCCGGCCATCCACCTGTACATGATGCAGGTGGCGCGCCGACACGGCTTCCAGTTCGACGCGGTGCTGATGCCAAGCAACGTCATGGACGGGCATTTCCGCAGCTTCGCCCGCGAGGCGATGCCGGTGGCGGTGCAGGACGGCATCGGCGTGCTGACCATGAAGGCGTTCGGCGGCGGCCCCGGGGTGATCCTGAAGAGCGACACCGCGACGCCTATCGAGTGCCTGCACTACGCGCTGAACCTGCCGACCGCGACCGTCATCACCGGGCTGGACACCGAGAAGGTGCTCGACCAGGCGCTGGAGGCCACGCGGACGTTCAAGCCGATGGGCCAAGCGCAGGTGGCGGCGATCCTGGCCAAGACCGTGGGCGCCGCGAAGGCCGGCGAATACGAGCTGTTCAAGACCACCTCGCATTTCGACGAGACCGCGAAGAACGCCGAGTGGCTGGGCGGCGACTCGGCCCGGGTGCTGCAGCTCGCGCCGAAGAACGCCGGGTAGCGCCGAGCCTCAATCCACCGAGCGGGACGGGTCAAGCGCCCCTGTTTCCGCGATGGAGGCAAGTGCTACCTCTCGCACCAGCGTCCTGAACCAGGCAAGGAGCGGGTCCGAGGCCCGGACATGGGAATAAACCAATGTCACCTCCAGACGGGTCTCATCGAACGGAGGGTCGCGGAGCACGAGGTCGAACGTCGACGCGAAGCGACGCGCGAAAGTCGATGGGACGGTTGTCACCATGTCCGTCGAAGCCACGACGGCTAAAGCGGCCATGAAGTGTGGCGTCAGAAGGGTGACCCTACGGCCAACGCCCCTGGCCGCCAGGACGGTATCGATCTCCGACCGACCATCGCCGAGTACGTCCACGTCGATATGCTGGTAGGCCAGATAATCTGCGATTGACCAAGCGCGCTGCGCGGCCGGGTGGCTGCGGCGCGTCACGAGCGCGAGTCGATCCTCGGCGACAGGCTCGCTGTAAGTCCCAGGATGCAGGGGCGTGGTCGAAAGCGCGAACGCGAGGTCCAACGTCCCGTCGTTGAGCCGGTCCGAAGTGTCGCGCCTGTAGGGTTCCACACGAAGGTCCACGCCCGGCGCCTCAACTGCCAGGCGGGCCGCCACGCCCGGCAGGATGAGGATGGTGTGGGTGTCCGCAGCCGCGAGACGAACGATGCCGCGCTCGGTTCCAGGATCGAACGCCTGTTGCCGGAAGACGTCGCGAAGCTGGTTCATCGCCGACGCCAACAGCGGCCTCAACATTTGCGCCCTCGGGGTCAAGACGTAGCCGGCAGGGCCCCGCACCAGCAGAGGATCGCCCTGCAACGCCCGCAGGCGCGCCAAGGAACGACTCATCGCAGGCTGACTCAATCCTACGTCGGCCGCCGCGCGGGTCACGCTGCCTCGGCGCAGCAAGGCATCCAGGGCGGGGACAAGGTTGAGGTCCACACCAGCTATATTCATCTCGCGCATGTCGGTGATCATAACCATGCATTTTGAGCACGCCAATAGCTGCGGTAACGTCTTGATGTGGAGTTGATCATTGCAGGTTGGGGACGGCAGAACTGTCTATGAGTCACAGCAGCAGCGCTCGTCATTGCGGCGGTCGAGACTACCCGCAACTGTAAGCCCCTTTGTGGTGCACTGCCCAAACCTGCGATCCAGACACAGGGCTGTTCAACGCTGTCGTTTTGCCGTTACTGAGTCCGCCTTGCAACACCTGATGGTCGAAATGTGGCGGCTGATCGCGAGGGGGATTCCCGAGCCGGCCGTTGTCTGACCCTCGAGGCGGCA
>JAABUY010005552.1_pt1 | contig 12637 bp, 12 predicted proteins | sample 5560271 | NCBI WGS metagenome assembly JAABUY01 (sample SAMN10711886, study PRJNA513374) | rock metagenome | isolation source: Antarctica rocks | place: Antarctica: Victoria Land, University Valley
CGAGGCGATGGCCGAACTCACACCGGTGCTGACTGACGCCGTGCCCACCCAGATTTCCACCCAGGCCGCGTGATCCGCGACCACCTCAGCCACACCCAATTTCCACCACGTTGACGGACACGACCCCACGGTCGCGCAGCCGCACCCGCTGCACCTCGACCGGACCGATGCCGGTCTGCACTTGGCGCTCCGGACCGTGGCCGTGTCGAACCAGGCGATCGCGCCCATCCGGCAGGTGTGCGCCCTTCATCGTGGCCAGGAACGCGTCGGCTTCGGCTTCGACGGCTTGCGCCAGCAGCCGGCGGGCGCCGTCCCGCAGGACGGCCGTGAGCGGGTCGTCAACCGCGTCGGGCTGACGGAAGGAAACAACGGTGCTACTGCTCGTCATGGCGTATCGGCTCCTTCGGGAGTTCAGGCAGGCCTTCACCCGCCTCGATACGCCGCCTTGCTCAATCCGCCATCACCCAGGTTCGGCCATAGCTCCGGAGCTGCAGAAGCACGGCGCCGAGGTGGCGTTCCTTGATCGCCCGATGAGCCGCGATCCGCACGATCAGCTCCTGCTGCAGATCCGTGGCGCCGTCGCCGAGTATGAGCGCACCCTGATCACCGAGCGCATGCGCCGCGGCCGCCTGCGCAAGCTGCGCACCGGCACCCTGCTGCCATGGACACGGCCACCCTACGGCTACCGGCTTGATCCCGATCGGCCGCGCGATCCCGCCGGCGTTCGCCTGGACGAGGCGGAGGCTGCGGTGGTGCGTGACCTGTTCGTGTGGTTCGCCGACGAGGGCCAGTCGATCTATGCCCTGCAACGGCGCCTCGACCAGATGGGGATCGTCTCGCCCCGGGGACACCGGCCCTGGAGCACGTCGGCCCTGCACGGTGTGCTGACCAACCCAACCTACGTCGGCCAGGTCTTCGCCAACCGCGTCCGCGCACGCCCTGCCGAGCAGCGCCGCTCGGCCCTGCTGCCGGTTGGCCGCAGCGGCATGGGAGCCACGCAGGCGGTGGATGCGGCCGAGTGGATTGCGGTCGCGCCGGTGCCCGCCATCATCAGCCAGGCACAGTTTGATCGCACACGGGAGCGGCTGACCTATAATCGCCAGATGGCACGGCGCAACAACCGGGTGCATCCGTATCTGCTGCGTGGTCTGGTCAGCTGCGGCCAGCGCCGCCTCGCGTGCAACGGCCGACATACGCGAGCAGGGTATGCCTACTACGTGTGCCCGACCAGGCTACGGTCACGGCTGCTGGTGCCCGGCGAGCGCTGCTCGGCACGCACCATCCCAGCTTGCGCCCTGGACGACCTGGTCTGGCGCGACCTGTGCGAGGTGATCGCCGCGCCTGGGATGATCGCGCACGCGATGGCGCGGGCGCGCGGCGGCCACTGGCTGCCGCAGGAGCTGCAAGCGCGCCGAGCCAACCTGCGCCGCGGCCGGGCGGCTCTCGGCCAGCAGGTCGAGCGGCTCACGGACGCTTATCTGGCCGGCGTCGTGCCTTTGGCCGAATACGAACGCCGCCGCCGCGACACCGAGGCACGGCTGCAAGCGCTGGACCGGCAAGGACTCGAACTCACGCGCGATGCCGAATGCCAGGGCGAGACGGCTGGCCTGGCAGCCCACGCCGAGGCGTTCTGCCGCCGTGTATGCGAGGGCTTGGCAGGCGCCGACTTCGACCAGAAGCGGGCGCTGCTCGAACTGTTGGTTGACCGCGTGGTCGTCGCTGACGGCGCCGTCGAGATCCGCTACGTCGTCCCGACCGGCCCCGACGGCGAGCGCGAGCCGTTTTGTCGATTGCGTTCGGACTATCGAGACTGCCATTGGCCGCTACAAGCACCTGATCGGTCCGAAGCTCCGCGCCCGCACCCTGCCTGGCCAGCAGGGCGAAGCCGCCCTCGCCGTCGCGGTGCTCAACCGCATGATCAGGACCGCCAAGCCCGTTTCCATCCGCCGGGCCTGACATCTCGCATCGAATGGGTCGATCTCAAGCATCCAAAGGTCCGTGCACCAACGCCGTTTGCACGGGGAAAACCAAGGCGCTCAGAACCTCGACCTGACGCCACCGTAGACCGAGAGAGGCGCGCCGGCGAAGATCGAGCCGGTGCTTTGCCGGAGGCTCTGCGCCCTGTTCTCGATCCCTGCCGAATTGATCGAGTCGGAGAGGTCGGCGGCGCTGCCGACTGTGACACGGTTGAACAGGTTCAGGATCTCAAGGAAGAACCGCACGCGCGAGATGGCGCCGAAGCCGGCGGGCGGGTCGTAGTGCAGGTCGAGGTTGACGAGGGTGGCCGCGGCGGCGCCGACCAGGTTCGCATTGTCGAGGCGGTAGGAGTCGCGCCAGTTGAATTCCAGGAAGCCTCCAAGCCCGGCCAGCCTGCCACTCGGGACCTGGTAGATCATCCTGGCGTCAACGTTGTTCGGGACGACGCCCGGGATGCGGTGTCCGGCGCGGTTGAACGGCACCGACACGGTCCCGGCGCTCAGCCGCTCCACGTAGCTCGTGTACACCTGGTCGTCGAACAGCTGGTCGAGGGTCACACCGAGTGCGGGAGCGAGATGTGGCAGCGGCGACCACGCGAGGCCGACCTCCACGCCGCGATGCTGTGAGGCGGGAGCGTTAAAGGTGAAGTTCTGCAAGTTTGCGCCGGGCGACTGCGTCACGAGCTCGTTGCTGAAGAACTCGTAGAACCCCGTAACCGACAGTATCAGGTCCTTGTTCGGCGACAGGGTCGCGCCGAGGTCGACGCCGACGTTGCTCTGCGACTGGAGCGTCGCGTTGTTTCCGAACTGGCCCGCCGAGTTGATGAAGAGCTGATTGAACTGGGGTGTCGCGTAGCCGGTGCCGACGCGGGCGCGCAGGACGGTCGCGTTGTCCGGAGTGTAGACGAGCGAGCCTTCGGGCGCGATGTTGTGGTAGATCGCAAGCGCATTGACGTGGTGCGCGGTGGGCCCGCCCTTCGTCGGGTAGGCAAAGTTGACATCGGCCGCGTCTATGCCGGAGACCTCGCCACCGAGCCCCAGCACGGCCTCCAGGCGCGAGTTGAGGCTGAGCCGCTCCTCGAAACGCCCGCCGATGTTCCACTGCGTCCCGTGAATTGTCTGTACGACCGCTGAACGGACCCCAACCGGCGTGAGATTATAGAAACTGGAGTCGATCAGCTCGCCGTTCGCGTTGCCCCCGAGCAGGGTCGTGCTCGGCAACCCGAACAGGGTGCCGCGATGGGTGAGGGTCGATGTGCCTTCGAGGGCCGGGATATTGGCGATGTTCGAGGTCGACGACGTCGGCTGTTCGATATCGCGCTGGTCAAAGACGATCTGCGTCCTGATGGCGTCGTCGGCATCGAAGTCATGATCCCAGCGAAGTCCCGAGACCGTTCTTCTGTCGTTACGACTGATCCCTGCCGCTTGTGGGCTGACGTTGACAGTGGGTCCGTTCGCGCCGTTGAGGAACAGCCTGACGCTCGCGCAGCCGGCCGACTGCAGGCCACCGCAGTCTTTCTGGTATGGATTGAGTCCAAACTGGCTAATCGACAGACGCAACGGAAGCCGCGTGTCGGTGTAGTTGTTGATGACCTTGAGCGTGATGACGTCGGACGGCGTGACTTGGTAGCTCCCGATCGCGTTTACCGTCGACGTGTCGAAACGCTGGTTCGCGATGAAGCCGCTGCCCCGGTAGTTGCTTCCGAAAACCGAGCCCTCGACCGCGCCGGCCTTGCCGCCGACGTCGACCCAGTCCTCGTAGCTGTTGAAGCTACCGAACTCGGCGCCGAGCTCCGCACCGTTGATCGCGCTGCCTGGCCTAGTCCTGAAGTCAATTGCCCCGTCGACGGCGTAGTTTCCGTACAGCGTCGAGGAGGGTCCCTCGAAGACGTTCACGTCGACATAGACATGCGGATCGACAAGGTCGGCGCGTGACATTCCATCCGGCTGGGTGATCGGGAACCCGTCGTCGAACAAGAGGATGTTCTTGATTCCGCCGACCTGCCGGTCGTTCGAGCCACGGATTGAGATCGACGTGTCGCGGGGCCCGCTCCCGGTGATCTCCGTCACCCCGGGTGCTGTCAGCAGCAGGCCGGCAGCGGTGAGGTCCGATGTGTCCTTGAAGGCGTCTGAACCCACGTTGACGACGGTCTGGCCCGGCGAGACCGCCAGCGGCGCCTTGCTGGTCGGAGTGACGGTGATCTTCTCGATCGGCACCGGCGAGGTCTGCGCGCAAGAGCTCGAGGCGCCTAGGACGCAACCGCCCGCGACCAGCAGGGTGACTGCGCGTCTCGGCCGGCGGGCCGCATGCGCCGCTGTCGGATCCATGATCGTCCACAGGCTAAGCCGCATCGATGGTCACTCCGGCTCAACTGCTGCCGAGTGGCGGATAGCTGACGTAAAGCTGACGAACAAGTGACGCTATAATGGCGTTGTAATCCTGCCACACGTGACAACGGCGTGACAAAGAATAGTGCGCGCCAAACTGATTTTGCATCTCAGCGCTTGTCATATGCACCGAGATGAACGACCTGCGGGCAGGTCGCCGAGTGCCGGTCCGGGGAGGTGAGGAGCAGGGAGGGAGGGCAGGCGCGCTGTCCATGATCCAGGCGGTGACTGGGTCTTCTCGCCTCTGATGACTGTGTTGCATGGACCGGAAGACGGGCGTGAAGCACCGACCTGCATCGGCTGTTATGCCAGGCGGATGTACTCCGGGCGTCCGAGTTCGAGCATGCGGTTCAGGACGCTGACAGCGAGGGCGATCTCCGTCCCGCGTCGTCGATCCGTACGCGAGCGTAGCCCGTTCCCGATCACCCGTTTGAACCGGCTGATGTCGGCCTCGACCAGAGCGCGCCAGTGGTAGCCTGATGCCTGCTGCCAACGCCTGCGGCCATGCTCGGCGATGTACCGCAGGTGGCGGTCACGCGGCGTCGGTGCCGTGCCGGACATCTGGCTCGGCACAGCGCTGGACCGCGGTGGCACGATCACCGCAGCGTCCGGCGAGCGCCGGGCGACCTCGCCGTAGACGCCGTCCTGGTCATACGCGCCGTCCGCCGTGAACGAGGCGACAGGGCCCGCCTGGTCAAGCAGGGTGCTGACCTGCGAGGCGTCATCGACGTCGCTGGTGCTCAGGGTGGCCGCGACGATCCGCCCGGTGTCGGCGTCCAACCCGATGTGCAGCTTGCGCCAGGACCGGCGCGTGCGCGTGCCGTGCTTCTCGAGCAGCCACTCGCCCGCGCCGCACAGCTTCAGTCCGGTGTTGTCCACCAGCAGGTGCACGGGAGCGGAGCCGGGCCGCGGCAATGCCACATCCAGCGTCTCGGCCCTGCGGCTCAGCGTCGAGTGATCCGGCACGGCAAGATCAAGGCCGAGCAGGGCGGAGGATGGAGCCGATCAGCCCTTCGGTCTGGCGCAGGGCCAGGCGGAACACCGCGCGTAGTGTCAGCGCTGTGGCGATGGCCAGGGCCGAATAGCGCGGCTGGCCGCCTCGTGTGGTTCGCGGCTCAGCCTTCCAGGCTGCGATCGCCGTATCCGTGAACCAGACCGTGAGGCTGCCGCGCTGGCGCAGGGCTGCATCGTAGGCTGCCGAGTTCGTCGCCCTGTGCCGCTGCTTGGGGATGTGGTGACGCTGGGCAGCGTTGGCCTTGAACGGCACGGTCAGGACCTCCGGGGACATGGACGGGCAACCTGGTGCGGCCATCCTACATCAGCAGGGCGCCAGCCAACGGATCCGTGCAACACGGTCAACAGGAATAAGATAGTAGGCAAACGAAGACATTTACGTAAGCGCGTGCTTACGTAAATGTGCGTTTATGATTAAGCCTGCGTCTCTAACATCGATTTAATTAGATTTAACAAAATGTCCTGATTGGTTTGCCTAGTCCTGACACCGTGGAATTTAAGTTGCTCGTAAGTCTCGCGGTCCATCCTGACCGTAACTGCAACCATTCCCCCAAGCGCTTTCACGTTGGGAGGTAGCGTGCTCCTTGTGAGCTCGACTTGGTGAGACGGCGTGCTCGGGCGTGCTGCCACATCCATCGGATCTTCAATTGAACGCACAGATGCACTCGCCTCTCCTTTGGCGGGTTGTCGAGGCGGCAGATTCATGGATGTCGGCCCCTTACTCATTTTACGTCGTTGCACCCTTGTCGCTTGACGCGCTTGTGCGCTTACGCAAGCGCGCATTGACGTATTTCCATAGCCCACTGATTTCTTGGCTCGCTTTCCCACCTGGCGCCAGTTCAGATGCGGAGCGACCATCGTTGAAACTGCCGCTGTAATCCACCCTATCAACCAGTTCAGTAGGCGCCACAGTGCCAAATCCGCTCAAACCACGAATCGCATCGCTGCTAATTCGCGTTTTTGGCTTCACAGCGTTAAGCACGAAGATCATCCGCTTTCCTTCCTGCTCTACTACGTCGCAAAAGTCATAGAGTGTTTCTATATCAAGAATACTCGGGCGTGACGGTATAATAACCATATCTGCTGCTCTGATCACTGCACGAACATGCGAAGTAATCGCTCCTGGTGTGTCTACAATCACCAACTTAACACCGTTATCTTTTAACGAGCGAAGTTGCGGCTCTATGTCGGCCACGTTTATTTCTACCAAGGTTGGACTACTTGCTTGGCGACGGTTCCACCACTTCGACAACGTACCTTGTGGATCAACGTCAACCAAAGCAACAGGACCGTGACCACAAGCTTCGGCTTCGACCGCGAGATTAGCACAGATGGTAGTTTTACCGGTTCCTCCTTTCTGGGCAGCCAACACCAAGACGTCCATAACAAGCTCCGCATTTACGTAAGGACGCAATCACACGAGTGCGCGATTGCGTCCTTACAATGACGGGTGCACTTAATTTCGTCTACTCTAAAGGCGCTTTGATGGACACCTTTCCCAGTGCAGGGTGTCCGCGTCTTTACGTAAATGCTGATGCCGTCTCAACGCTGGTGCTCTCTCAAAGCACTCCATTGAGCGGATGGTTCTCGAAGGGCTCGCCCTGTTCGAGTTACTCGTCGAGCACGGCGTAGCTCTTGTGCCGGCCGAGCTGCTTGAGGCGAGAGGCGTGCACGCCGCGTTCCATGCCGGTGGTGAGCGCGCCACGCTTGAGGCTGTGGCCGCCCATCTTACGGCCGTCGAGCTCGGCGGCCGCGGCGCGTGTCTGGATGATGCGCGCCACGGTGCGGGGCTCGATCGCGGTGCTGCCGACGATGTAGGTCGGTGTCTGGCCGGATGCGAGGAACCGGGCAGGGGTCGGCCAGATGCGCCGGAATACCGGGCCGGAGGTGATCTGCGCCGCGGTCAACCATCGACGCAGCGCCCGAACCGGACAATGCCTGGTGACGCCGTAGGGCAGGGCGATGGTCACTCCCTTGCTCTCCCGGTCGCCCTTGGAGCGGGGCAGGGTGAGCCGCAGCCCGCGCTCGCGCTCCTCGAGATGCTCGACCTCGATGGCGGCGAGCTCGCTGCGGCGCAGCGCGCCGACGAAGCCCACCAGCAGCAGGGCGCGGTCACGCAGCCCGGGCAGGTCGTCGCCAATGGGGGCGAGGATCTCCTGCAGCAACTGGATGGTGGCGGCGGTCTTCTTGGTTGGCACCTCACGCTGTATTGCCGCCTCCCTGCGGATGCCGGCGAGGGTCTCGGCGACCTGAGCCTCGGCCGACGGCACGGGGCAGCCGGCAGCGAAGTGGAGGTAGCGGATGGCGGCGCGGCGCAGGTTGATGGTGTTGACCTTCAGCCCGCGGCCGCGCTCGGCGGCCAGGAAGGCCGCCACATCCTCGGAACGGCCGGGCAGCGAGGGTTGGGCGTGCCGGTCGCACCAGGCGCACCAAGCGCGGACGCCGGAGACGTAGGCGCGCCGGGTGTTCGCCGACTTGGCGCGGCTGTCGTAGGCGTCGGCGCTGAGTCGGGCGCTGGACAGGGTGCCGTCATAGACCGGGATCTCAGCGGTTAGAGTGTCGGCGAACCAGGTGCGCACCAAGGCGGGCGCCTGGCCGACCGGAGCAGGACTGGTCCTGGCCGGAGGCAGCACGTCGCCGAGGATGGCATCGCCGCCGCCGGTCTCTTGAGGTTTGGCGTGATCGGCCATGCGGTCTCCAGCGGCTCGGGAGAGCCTCTGAGTGCCAGGGAAACGAAGGGGTGTCTATGACCGACAACAGCCGGCGATGGACAGGCCCTCGCGTTCCAAGAGGATGCGCCGCGCACGGTACGCTTCGACCAGCCGCCTGAGACTGGCCGGCTGGCGCTCGACGTAGCCGGAATCATTCTCCAGGCGGACCATCGTTCGCCGGTGGATGCCTGCTTCCTCGGCGGCCCGCTCCATGTTCCAGTCAAGGAAGGCGCGCGGAGCTGTGCTGGACTGACCATCATACACTTCCTTGCCCCGGTTGTGCTATTCTGACACTTTGAGTTGCACAACAGCATCGAGTTGATCTGCATGGCGGGGTTGGAGGCGCAGCGACTTGTGACGGCTGCGGCCTCCGAGGACAGCGAGGTTGAAAGGCTCCGCCGCCAGAATGCCGAACTGGCCGCGGCAGTCGAGGCGCGCGACACGTTCATAGCAGTCGCCGCGCACGAGCTGCGCAACCCCATGCAGCCGATCATCGGCCAGATCGAGCTTTTGTTGAACGGGGTCACGGCAGGCCGTTGCCCGCCAGACCAGGTGAAGCTGAGGCTTGAGCGTGTCGAGCACGCGATGCTCCACTACATGAAGCGCGCGGGCATCTTGCTCGACGTGTCGCGCATCACCAGCGGCAAATTGCAACTCGAACTGGAGACGCTCGACATCATCGCCCTGCTGCACGACGTGGCCACTGATGCCGCCGACGCGGCCCGGCGTGCCGGTAGCCCGATCACCGTGACCGGGCCTGATACCCTTCCGGTCACTTGGGACCGTCTGGCCATAGAGCAGATCGTGGACAACCTGGTTGCCAACGCCATCAAGTATGGCGGCAGCTCACCAGTCGAGCTTTCGGCCGAAATGCGCGGAGAAGAAGTATGTATTCAGGTGCGTGACCATGGGGGCGGAATATCTGCCGCTGACCGGGCGCGGGTGTTCGGGCGCTTCGAGCGGGCGGTCGGGCCAGGGGAGCGGCGCAGCGGCTTCGGCGTCGGCCTGTGGGTCGTACGCCAGCTTGCGGAGGCGATGGGCGGCACGGTCGTAGTCGGGGACGCCCCGAGCGGGGGCGCCCTGTTCACCGTGAAATTGCCGCAACACCCAAGGCAGGCGTCCTCGTGAGCGGCGCCAACGCCACAAGCCTTAGCCGGGTGCCGACCGGCGTGCCAGGCCTGGACACCATCCTGGGTGGAGGCTTCCTGGCAGGCGGCGTCTATATCATCCAGGGCACGCCCGGCACCGGCAAGACGACGCTCGGCAACCAGATCGCCTTCAACCACGCCGCACAAGGCGGGCAGGCGCTCTACACCACACTGTTGGCCGAGTATCACGCCCGCATGATGCAGCACCTGGGCGGCATGTCGTTCTTCGACGCGTCGAAGATCCCCGGCCAGGTCAGCTACCTCAATAGCTTCGGCACCTTGAAGGCGGACGGCTACCCTGCCCTGCGCGACCTGCTGCGCCGGGAGGTCACGAAGCACAAGGCGACCATCCTGATCCTGGACGGCTTCGCCACTGCGCAGCGCAAGGCGTCGGAGGAGCAGGACTTCAACGAGTTCGTCCACGAGTTGCAGAGCATTGCCATCGCGACCGACTGCACGATGTTCCTGCTCAGCAGCGCCATGGGCGTGAAAGAAACGCCGGAGTACACCATCGTGGACGGCATCGTGGAGCTGAGCGACCAGTTGCTCGGCTGGTCGTCCGAGAGCACCCTGCAGGTGGTGAAGCTGCGCGGCACGAGCTACCTACGCGGGCGCCATGCCTTCCGGATCACCGGGGACGGCCTGGTCGTCTATCCCCGGATCGAGGCGCTGCTGGCCCGGCCGTCGCGTCTGGAGCCGGAAGCGGGGGGAACTGTGCCGAGCGGCGTGGACCGGCTGGACGCCATGGTGGGCGGCGGCGTGCCCGCGGCGTCCACCACGATGGTCATGGGGCCGTCCGGGGTGGGCAAGACGACGCTCGGGCTGCAGTTCCTGTCGCAGTGCGGCGCGGACGAGCCGGGCTTGTTCTTCGGCTTCTACGAGACGCCGGCGCGGCTGCGCGTCAAAGTAGACGGGGTGTGCCCGCCGCTGGGCGCCTTGCTCGACAGCGGCGCGGTCGAGGTGCTGTGGCAGCCGCCGACCGATGGGTTGCTGGACGCCTATGGCGAGCGCCTGCTGGAGAACGTGCGCCGCCGGGGCGTGCGGCGCTTGGTCATTGACGGCCTGGGCGCCTTCCAGAGCGCCGCGGTCGAGCCAGTGCGCCTGAACCAGTACCTGACGGCGCTGATGAACGAGCTGCGGGCGCTCGAAGTCACGACGGTCTATACGCTCGCCATGCGGGACATGACCGGCCCTTACATCCGGGAGCCAGCTCAGGACCTTACCGTGCCCTCCGACAACATGATCCTGATGCGCTACGTGGAGATGGGATCGCGCCTGCACTGCATGATTTCGGTCCTCAAGGTTCGCAACAGCGACTTCGACCCGTCGCTGTACGAGTACGTCACCACTGGCCAGGGCCTGCACATCGAGGGGACGCTTGCTGGTGCCGATGCGGTCCTAGCCGGCGTGCCACGCCGGGAAGGCGGGACGCGCACCCAGGAACCAGCGGCCAGGCGCGGGGGCTGACCATGGCGACAGTGCTCGTGGTGGAGGACGAGTTCGGGATCGTCGAGCTGTTCGACGCCGTGCTGACGGACGAGGGCTACCAGGTGCTGACCGCCATGAATGGCAGGGACGGGCTGGAGCTGCTGGCCCGGGAGCAGCCACAACTGGTGTTCTGCGACTTCATGATGCCTGTGATGGACGGCGCAGGGATGCTGGGCGCGATGGCGGTCAACCCCGCCCTTCGGGGCATCCCGGTCGTGATGATGAGTTCGATGCCTGAGGCGGTCGTCGCCGAGCGGTGTTCGGGCTACGTTGCCTTCATGCGCAAGCCGTTCAAGCTGTTCGAGTTGCTGGACGTGGTTGAGCGGGTACTTGGCAAAAGCGACGGTCGTGCATCTTGATGCCGAATGGGAGGGGTCCCGCTAGTTAGCCGGCTCCCCCAAACCTCGTCCTGACGACGATACGGCCGAATGGAACCGAGCGGTCCACCCGGATGGCGTCACCGTTGGACGACTTGGCAAGCAGGCTGACCATCCGCATCCCCAGGCCATGCCTGGATGCCGGATCGAACCCCGCAGGGAAGCCGCCGCCTTCGTCCGACACCGAGATCTCCAAGCCGCCGACATCCTGATGCACGGCCACCTGCACCCGCCCGCGCGCGTATTTGAGTGCGTTCGTGACAAGCTCGCAAACGATCAGCCCGAGCGGCGCGATGTCGTCGGCCGCAAGCGAGAAGGTGCTGATGTCCAGCTCCAGCGCACGGTCGTCCGCCACGTCCAGCGTCACCCCCCGCATGTCGCCCAGGAGACCGTGGAGGTATTGCGCCGCATCCGTCGCGACGATCGAGCCGCCGGCATAGAGCCGGTGGTGGACGGCCGCGATCGTCATGATCCGCTCGGCAGCCTTGTCTACCTGCTCCCGGGCCTCCGGGCTGTTCAGCGTCCGGGCCTGCATGGCCAGGATGTTCTGCACGAGCTGCAGGGAGTTCTTCACGCGGTGGTGGACCTCCTGCATGAGCAGGTCTTTCTCCCGGAATAGCACATGGTTCTCCGAAAGCAGTGCTTCCTTCTCGCGAAGGAGTTGCGCCCGCGCGTCCTGCCGGTTCTGCAACTCGACCGCGATGGCCAAGGTGTTGGCGAGTGCCTGCAGGAAGGCGATGTCGTGCTCGTTGAAGTCACCGCAGTGGGTGCTGTCACCTTCAAGGACGCCGAACCGTTCCCCGTTCTTGGCCTGGATGAGCACGTTGATCGCGCTGCGGATGCCATGATCGGCCAGGACCTTCGGCGTCCGGAACCGCTGCTCGCTGGCGAGATGGTTCGAGATGACAGGATTTCCGCTGCGGAATACGTATCCTGCAGGGCTTTGCAGGTCGCCGCCGACATGGGCGTGACCGACGACGCCGTCGTCCCAGCCGACGCCGGACCGCACGAGGAAGCCCATCTCGCCGGGGAGGTACTGGAGCACCTTGGCAAAGCGGGCCTCCAGGCCGTCGGCGGCGACGGCGCTGGCCTGGTCCAGGATGCCTTGGAAGCTTTCCGCCAGCATGGCGAAGCGACCGAACTCCGCGACGAGTTCCTGCTGCCGCAGCCGCAGGCTCAGTTCCGGCACGGAGTAGTTGACGGCGGTGTTCAGCACCCTAATCCCTTGTGCAGCAAGGCAGACTGTCGAGCGGCTTCCTGGAGAAGGGCAGCCCCTGCCTCCCGATACGGCTCTCCTCGCAGCCGATCCTGATCTAATATCACGGCATAGTGAGGGCAAGTGTCAGGAAGCGTCGAAAGTCCCGCCGCGATCCCATTTTGGAGGACTGTGTTGCTCTGGTGCGCCTTCGAGCTATGGCCGAACCTGGGTGATGGCGGATTGAGCAAGGCGGCGTATCGAGGCGGGTGAAGGCCTGCCTGAACTCCCGAAGGAGCCGATACGCCATGACGAGCAGTAGCACCGTTGTTTCCTTCCG